>OBLX010000048.1_pt1 | contig 31165 bp, 30 predicted proteins | sample 1519811 | NCBI WGS metagenome assembly OBLX01 (sample SAMEA3991476, study PRJEB22521) | metagenome | biome: anthropogenic terrestrial biome; feature: sewage plant; material: surface water | place: Sweden | collected 2012-09-26
CACCGCCACCCCCTCGAGGGGGGCACCGCCCGGCCCGGTGACCGTGCCCTGCACGGCGGCGGCGCCGCCGGGCGCGGGCTGAGCCTCGAGCGGCGTTTCGCCGATGTTCTGTTGTGCCCCCGCCGGCACGGTCACCGGCGTCGCCCCCGCCGGCGACGGCGTCCCGCCGAAGAAGGTGGGACGGTGGGCGCCGGCCAGGTCGACCATCACCACGTACTGGGACACCAACGGGAGGCTCGGGATCGCGAACGACCCGGACCCGTCGTCCAGGGTCGGCGCGCCCCGACCGATCTGGCCGGTTTCGGCGTTCACGGACAAAGCCAATCCCCTGGGGATCCCGTCACCGCTGGTCGCGTCGGTGATCCGGCCACCGATGGAACCGGTAGACCGTGCCACCTGTGGGTCGACCACCACCGTTGCACCGTCGCCCAACGCCGTGGGCGAGCCCGGGACGAACGCGGCGACATGGCCACCCGAGGGGTCGGCCACGTACACGAAGTACGAGCCCGACGGCACCAACATGGCGAACGTGCCGTCCGCGGCCGTCAGATCGAGACCGGCCACCGAATAGTCGGCGGGTGCCAGCGCCGCCACGAGCGCCCCCGGCACCGGGTTGCCGAAGAAGCCCACGGACACCGTGCCCTTCAACACCGCCTGGCCCGCGGGGATGGTCACCGCCACGTCCACCGTGCTCGACGACACCGGTGCCGTCTGGTCGGAGTCCGCCGTCGCCGACGTCGCGTAGGTCGGGATGTCGTCCACCGTGGCCACGTGGCTGCACGCCACCACATCGGACGCGCCCGGCACCAACACCGCATCGACCGCCGCGCACCCGCCCGACCCCGGCGTCGACACCGTCACCCCCGTCAACCCCACGTTGCCCGTGTTCGTCACCGTCACGTCGTAGCCGATGCTCTGGCCTGCCGGCACCGACAGCGGCGCCCCCGACACGCCCACCGACAGCCCCGGCGCCGGGGTCACCAACTGCACCGCCGGCAAGGCATCGCCCATCTCCCCCGGGCCGTCCCCGCGGGCGCTGGTGTCGCCCAGGCCGAGCGCGCCGGCGTTGTTGTCGCCCCAGCACTTGACGCTGTCGTCGTCGAGGCGGGCGCAGTTGTGGACGTTGCCGCCGGTGATGGCAACGGCGGTGCGCCCGGTGCCCAGGTCGATGGGTGGGAGGGCGTCGCCCATCTCCCCCGGGCCGTCCCCCCGGTTCTCGGTGTCGCCCTGGCCCAGCAGGCCGCTTATGTTCAACCCCCAGCACTTCACCCGGCCGTTGTCGAGCAGGGCGCAGGGCCCGGTGTCGGCGACGCTGATGGCGACTGCGGTGCGGCCCGTGCCCAGGTCCACCGCCGGGAGGGCGTCGCCCATCTCCCCCGGGCCGTCGCCACGGGCGTTGGTGTCGCCGAGGCCCAGCTGGCCGGAGCCGTTGTTGCCCCAACACTTGACCCGGCCGTTGTCGAGCAGGGCGCAGGTGGTGAGGAAGCCGGCGCTGAGGGCGACGGCCGTGCGGCCGGTCCCGAGGTCGACCGCCGGGAGGGCGTCGCCCATCTGGCCGGCGGCGCCGCCCGAGTTGTTGGTGTCGCCGAGGCCGAGCTGGCCGAACTGGTTCCAGCCCCAGCACTTCACCGACCCGTTGTCGAGGATGGCGCACGTGTGGCTGCGCCCGGTGGCCACCGCGGTGGCGGTGCGGCCGGTCCCGAGGTCCACCGGCAGCAGGGCGTCACCCAGCTCCCCCGGGTTGTCCCCCCGGCGGGTGCCGTCGCCCTGGCCGAGCTGGCCGAAGAGGTTGTCGCCCCAGCACTTCAGCTGGCCGTTGTCGAGGATGGCGCAGGACTGGCTGCCGTTGGCGCTGACCGCGACGGCGGTGCGCCCCGTGCCGAGGTCGACGGCCGGGAGGGCGTCGCCGAGCTCCCCCGGGCCGTCCCCGCGGGGGGACCCGTCGCCCACGCCGAGCTGGCCGCCGCCGTTCCAGCCGAAGCACTTGACCGACGCGTTGTCGAGCAGCACACAGCTGTGGTCGTTGGCGGAGGACACCGCCACGGCGCTGCGGCCGGTGCCGAGGGGGACGGGCGTCAGGCTGTCGCCCATCTCACCGGCCTGGTCCCCGCGGTTGTTGTTGTCGCCCTGACCGAGGGCGCCGTCGGCGTTGTTCTGCCCCCAGCACTTGAGGACGCCGGCGCCCGTGATCGCGCAGCTCATCGAGTTGCCGGCGGACAGGCTGCGGAACGCGGTGCGGGTGGGGGCGTCGTTCTGGTCGGCGCCGGCCGGCGGCGGGGCCGTGACCGCCAGCGCCGCCACCACCACGGCGGCGACTGCCGTCGCCACCCGTAACCGTCGGGCTCGTGTCCGCATCAGCTCGTCCTCGTCCACTCGACCACCTGCGCCCCGACCCGGGCGCCTGACTTACTCGCCAGGATGCACGATCACGATTTTCGCTGCCAACCCCGAGGGGCCGCGGCGACCGGGTACGGTCGCCGCGCATGCGGTTCACCATCTCGCTGCCGTTCACGCCGCCGGACCACCTGCTGCCCATCGCCCGCGCCGCGGAGGCGGCCGGCTGGGACGCCATCTCGGTGCCCGACTCGGTCTTCTTCCCCGAGGAGGTGTCGGCGGGCTACCCGTACACGTCCGACGGCAAGCGCTTCTGGCCTGCGGAGGCGCCGTGGCCGGACCCCTGGGTGGCCATCCCCGCCATGGCCGCGGCCACCGAGCGCCTCTCGTTCTTCACCAACGTCATGAAGGTGGGCATCCGCGAGCCGCTGCTGGTGGCCAAGACGGTGACCTCGACCGCGGCCATGTTCGAGGGGAGGATCGGCCTCGGCGTCGGCCTGTCCTGGATCCCCGAGGAGTTCTCGTGGCTGGGCCAGGAGATGAAGACGCGGGGCAAGCGCCTCGACGAGGGCATCGAGATACTGCGGGCGTGCCTGGCCGGCGGGTGGGTCGAGTACCACGGCAAGCACTACGACTTCGACCGCCTGATGATGGCGCCCGCACCCAAGGAGCCCGTGCCCATCTACGTCGGCGGGCACTCCGAGCCGGCCCTGAAGCGAGCCGCCCGCCTGGGCGACGGCTGGATCGCGGTCCAGGTCACTCCGGACGAGATCGCCGAGACGGTGCCCAAGCTGCACTCGTACCGCGAGGAGTACGGCGTTGCGGACCGGCCCTTCGAGATCAAGGTGACGCCCCTGGTCATGCCCTCGATCGAGGCCATGGACGAGCTCGCCGCCCTCGGCGTCACCGACGTCATCACTGTCCCCTGGTACTTCTACGGCGGCGACCCCGAGGCCCTCGATACCAAGGTGCGCGACCTCGAGCGCTTCGCCGACGAGATCATCACCCCGATCCGCGCCCGCGGATAGCGCGTCGGCGGCGCCGGCGCAGCGCACACTCGAAACTGGGCCGGGTCGGCGCCGACCGCGGAGGTCTCCTCTACGAGTGGTGCAGACCGCTGAGCAGCCGGGCCAACCGCTGTTCGACTTCCTGGCGCTCGTCGGTGGCTACAGGAAGCGTGGCGATCCGCTCGACGAGCTGCTCCGTGTCCACGAGTCCCGCTCCGATGATGGCCTCGCAGAAGCCGATGTCCTTTTCGCGTCCTGCGTAGAGCTTCGACACGAGCAGGTCGTGCGGCTCCAGGCAACGAGCCTTCACGCCGTTCGTGTTCACGTTCTCGTAGTCGACGAGCCGACCCTCCCAGCCGGCGGGCAGCGTCGCCGTATCCGGTCCAACGCCGTCTGCGTAGATGCCGAACGATTCGTGGAACGGCGAAAGCTCACCAAGCACGCCGTCGATCATGTCGGCATCAGCCTCCCCTCCGGGAGGGAGGATGTCGGCCTCCATCGACATCGTCGCGGTGGAAGGAAGGTCGGTGAACGAGGCGAGGATCGCCTGGCTGCCGATCACGATCAGCGTGTCCGTGCAGAGGAGATCGCCGACCGCTCGCACCACGTGCTCGAACTGGTCGTGGCGCACCTACCGGACCGCCTCGATGATCCGCAAACGCTCCGCCGTCGAGAGGACCCCGGCGAACGGGCTGACCTGGCGAAGATCGCGGGCGCTCTGCCGCTCGCTCGTGAGGGTCTCCACGAGCGCGTCCGTGGGGCCATCGAGCAGGTGCACCCACTCATCGAGGTAGCCGGCGGCTCGTCGTTCCGTGTCGGCCTGGCGGAGGGTGGCCAGGTTTCGATTCGCAGTGGACCGGACGGCGTCAGGCTCGGTGACGAGCCGCGCCGCCACCAGGCGGTGCATGGCCAGGCTGCGTCGGTCCTTGCGAGTCAGCGCGCGGTCCAAGCCGGCCGGAACGAGCTCGAGCCTCAGTTGGAACCCGGTGGCTTCGAGGATCCGTGCCAGCGTCGTCAATCTCGGCTCCTTGCGCCCCCGCTCGTAGTTCGACAACGTCGGTGCCGAGGTCCCCGAGCGCTGTGCGACCTCGCCCAGGGTGAGCCCGAGCGCTTGTCTCACCTCCACGAGCAGGGCGCCCGCGGTTCTCATGGATGTTATCTTATCGAATAAGAACCGACGGAAAGCGCTGGGCCTGTCGGTCCCGTGGCCCGACAGGTCAGCAGGTCCTCCACCTGGAGCGACCGTCAGTTGTCGACGGCGTAGGACCAGGTGAGGCGGACCGTGCCCTGGTCGCCGCCGGCGCCGTCGACCGAGATCCGGTACTGGAAGCCGCTGCGGGCGAACCACCGGATCTGGCTCTGAGGGGCGATCGAACGCTGGTCGTCGGTCGATTCGACCCCGACAAGGTTGCCCGGTGTCGACCCGGTGTAGGCCGCCAGCAGGGCGTCGAACCCGCTCCCCGCGGTGTCGAAGGTCACCCAGCCGGCGCGCGGCGCCGTCCAGCGGTACCAGACCGACGCGCCGCCGGTCCGGCCGGCGTGACGGGGCTCGCCGCTCTGTCGGGTGGCCAGCGAGTTGTGGCCGCGCGCGGTGCCGCTGGTCCCGCTGATCGTCTCGCCCCGTGAGAGGTTGTCGTCGTCGGGTGGGGTGCCGGCGTCGGTGAACGCGCAAGCGCTGCCCGACCCTTGTCAGTCGCCCTGTTCGACGAAGTCGAGGAGGCGCTCGACGGCGCCGACGAGCTCGGGGCGCAGGTCGGCGTAGGTCGTCACCTTGTTGCGCAGCGCCGGCCAGAAGCCCTCGACGGTGGTGCCCAGGGCGGCGGTGAAGCCGGTCTTCCAGTCCTGGCCGCGGGGCACCTCCGGCCACTCGGTCCGCCCCATGACCCTGGGTTGGATGCCGGCCCAGACGTCGACGAACGGGTGGCCGGTGACCAGCACGTGCTCGTCGTTCACCTCCGCCACGATGCGGGCCTCCTTGGACCCGGGGACCAGGTGGTCGACCAGCACGCCGAGGAGGCGGGTGGGCGACGGGCCGAAGCGGGCCACGTCGGCAACCAGGTCGTCGATGCCTCCGAGGGGCTCGACCACGATGCCCAGCTCACGGAGGTCGTCACCCCAGACGTGCTCGAGCAGCTCGGCGTCGTGGCGGCCCTCCACCCAGATGCGGCTGGCCCGGGCCGACCGGGCCTTCGCCGCGGTGGCGGCCACCGATCCGCTGGCGGTGAGGGTGGGGCCGGCGGCCTCGCGCCGCGGCGCCACGAGGGTGACCGGCTTGCCCTCGAGGAGGAAGCCGCCCCGGACCCAGCCGAAGTGGCGTAGGTGGCCGCTGCGGCCGCGCAACGTCACCGCTGCCGACGAGAGCTTCACGATGTCGCCGCAGAACCCCGACGACCGGTCCTCCACCACCAGACCGAGGGCCGCCTCCACCTCGGGGTACTTCGTGGGGGCGCGCATCTCCGTGTACTCGTCGAGGATGTCGCGCTCGTAGGGCATCAGACGTGCTCCTCGTCCCTCGGAGCGGCTTCGCCATCCGGTGCACCGGCCCTGCTGCTCCGCTCCGCTCCACGACGTGAACCCATGACAACGATCCTCGCGGCTCGGGCCACGGCGGACGTGGCAATGTTCACGCCATGAATGCCGCATGGGAGATGGGGAACCGGTCGGTGGCTGCGGTCGAGGCCGGCGACAAGGAGGGGTGGATCGCGCTGTTCGCGCCCGACGGCGTCGTGGCCGACCCGGTGGGGCCGTCCATGTTCGACCCCGAAGGCAAGGGCCACGTCGGCCCCGAGGGGATCGGCGCCTTCTACGACGCCGCCATCGCCGGAAACCAGGTGCGCTTCGAGTTCCGCGAGCGCTACCCGTCGGGCGACGAGTGCGCCAACGTCGTCACCATCACCACGACGCTGCCGGACGGCTCCAAGGCCATCGTCGATGCGGTCACCGTGTACCAGATGGCCGCCGACGGCGAGCACCTGGCCTCGATGAAGGCCTACTGGTCGCCCGACGAGATGCGCTTCGAACCCGCCCCGGGCTGACCTCCGTTCACGAAGGTCCCGTCGCATCCGATGGACGGGCCACTCAGGTCGGTTCGCGACACAGCGGGCGCCGGGTCGAGGGGCTGCGCCGGACCGCCCTCGTGCTGGGCTACTCGACGACGATGGGGCGGATGGTGTCGAACACGGCCTGCGAGCCGTTGAAGTCGTTGTGGCCGATCGAGACCCGGATGTTGCGGGCGCCGCTGGCCAGCTGCGCCGACGAGTTGGGCAGGATCACCGCGTCGCGGTCGGACCACAGGGCGGTGTAGGTGGCCGAGCCGGGCGTCTCGTCGTTGGCGTTCAGGGCTTTGACGAAGTCGGAGTTGTAGAACATCTCGCGGCAGCCCGCCGACCAGAAGCACAGCGACACGAGGGTGCCGTGGTTGGCGCCGGCCAGCGACACCCAGTCGTCGACCTTGCCGTTGCAGGCACCCGACTTCAGGCACCAACGAGAGGGCAGCGCGCCCTGTGAGTGGACCACCAGGTCGACCACCGCAGAGCCGGTCTGGGCGCGAACCTGATCGATGAAGGCGTTCAACTGGGTGGCGCTGGTCGTGTTCGACTGGCCGGTGTTGTACCCGAACGCGAACAGGCGATCGGCGGGGAAGCCAGAGGCCACGAAGCGGCTGCGCATCGTGTTCCAGGTGGACGGGCTCGAGCTCCACCCGTGCACGAACACGATGGGCTCCGGCGGCGCGGTCTGCGCGGCGACAGGTGTCGGCCCCCCGAGGGCGACGCCGGCTGCGACCAGCGCAGCCAGCAGTCCGATGGTGGCGAGCGTGCGGCGCGTGCGGCCCATGGTGTCCCTCCCGGTTCCCGTCCACCGAGAGTCTGCCTGCCTGGAACGGCCGGCGCCACCGCCGGACTCATGGTTCGGGCGTGGCCCCGAGATCAGTGGTGACGGTTCGGTCCTTGCCGGCGGTCTTGGCCGCGAACATGGCCTGGTCCGCGGCGCGGAGCAGATCATCGAGCGTGGTCTCGTCCTGGACGGTCCCCGCGACGACACCGGCACTGAAGGTGATGGGTGGGTCGACCCCCGCTCGCAGCGCGGCCCGGACCCGCTCGATGGCCTCCCCCGCGGCGGGCCCGTCGACCCCGGGCAGGAACACGGCGAACTCGTCCCCGCCCAGCCGAGCGAGGACGTCGGTGCTACGCAAGGCGCCACCCGCGACCTCGGCGAAGGCTTCGAGCATGGCATCGCCGGCGCTGTGGCCGAAGAGGTCGTTGCGGGCCTTCAGGTCGTCGACGTCGATGTAGACGACCGCCACGGGATGCTGCTCACGGCGGGCCCGCGTCAGCTCGCGACCAGCGAGCTGGTCGAACTGACGGCGGTTGGCGAGGCCGGTGAGGGGATCGGTGGAGGCGAGCCCAGCGATGGTACGGATGGCTCGGCGCTCGAACGCGAGCACGACGCCGACGAAGCCGTAGAGCAGGAACCGGAGGATGCCGTTGACCAGGTTGATCCAGGCCGGGATGGCACCGGGATCGGCGGCCGTGGTGAGCACACCGAGGGCGCTGGCCAGCCCGGCGATCACCAGCGCTGCTCGGCGCCCTGCGAACCACCCTGCGAGCGCCACCGGCGCGAGGTAGACGGTGGCGAACGCGAGGTACGGCCCCGTGAGGTAATCCGCCACGGCGACGACCACGGTGATGGCCACCGCGAGCGCGAAGGCAACCGAGCGGTCGATCTCGGCGTCAGCCCACTGCAGGGTCCGCCGTCCTCGCTCCGCCGGGGCCGAGGGCATGGCCGAAGCGTAGAGGTCACCGCCAACCGTCGGGTCGACCTCAGCCGAAGAGATCACGGACTCGGTGGTCTGGGGGATTGCGCAGCCACGCAGGCGCGCCGCAACGCGCCGCCGGTGGCGCTTCCGGTCGGCTCTACGCCGGCTGGTCGAGGACGGAGGCGCTGATGAGGTCTTCGAGATACCGACTGTCCCACCAGGTGATCTGGAGCTGCTTGGCGCGGCGGAAGTAGAGCTGGATGTCGTACTCCACGGTGAAGCCGACGCCGCCCCAGACCTGCTGGGCCATCGCGGTCAGATCCCGGAAGGTGTCGCAGGCCACGAGCTTGGCCATGGGGGCCAGGCGGCTGATGTCGCGCCCGGTGGCCTTGGCCCACGCCGCCTCGTAGACGACCGTGCGGGCGCCGTCGACGCGGGTGGCGGCGTCGGCCAGGTAGTGGGAGATCGACTGGAAGGCGCCGATGGGCTTGCCGAACTGGAAGCGGTCCTTGGAGTACTGGACGGTGATGTCGAGGGCGTGCTCGGCGCCGCCGGAGGCCTGAGCGGCGAGCAGGATGATCCCGTCGAGCATCACCTCGTGCCACGTGGCCCACCCACCGGTGAGGTCGCCCACGGGCTCGGCCGACACCGTCTCGAGGGTGACGGCGTACTGAGTGGACGAGGCGATGGTCTTCTGCTGGGAAAGGGTGACGCCGTCGGCGTTGCGGTCCACCAGGAACAGGCCGACGTCGGTCGGTGCGTCACCGGTGCGCGCCAGGACGAGGAACCACGAGGCCGCCTCGGCGAAGGGCACATGCCACTTGGTGCCCGAGAGGCTGTCGCCATCCCAGCGGGCCTGCACACCCAGCGGGCCGAAGCCGCTCTCGGGCTCGAGCCACGCGGGCACCACGATGGAACCGCCCGAGGCGATCATCGGCAGGTGGGCGTTCTTCTGCTCGTCCGAGCCCGCGGCCAGCAGGGCGCCTGCCGACAGCACGCAGCTGGGGAAGTGCGGCGACGGCGCCAGCGAGCGGCCCAGCTCCTCGTAGACCACGACGCCCTCGAGCATGGTCATGCCCGAACCGCCGTACTCCTCGGGGATCAGCAGGCCGAGGAGGTCGAGGTCGGCCAGCTGCTGCCAGAAGGCGGCGGGGTAACCGACTGGGTCGTCCTCCATCTCGCGCACGACGGTGAGGCCGGCCACGTCGTTGCACAGGCCGCGCACCATCTCGCGCAGCATCTCCTGCTCTTCGGTGAAGTCGAGATCCATGTCAGGCGTCCTGTCTCATCGTTCGAACGGTCAGGGTTTCCAGTCGGCGGGCCCTCGGGCCCAGGGGTTGTCCTCGGCGGAGACGGGGACCGCGATGCGGGCCGAGCCGGTGGTCATGGTGCGGTCGGCACCGTCCTCACCAGCGACCGTGAGGGTCACCTCGACGCCCACCCAGCCGCAGCCGAGGTCGTCGGTGCCCACCTCGGTGACCACGCCCCGGAACACCATCGTGTCGCCGGGGAAGATCGAGTCCTTCATGCGGAACGTCACCTTGCCGAGGCGGCCGTGGGGGCCGGTCCAGTCGGTGAGGTAGCGCTCGAACCAGGCGGCCTGGTTCGGGGTGTTGAGGAAGATGTCCTTGGTGCCGTTGCGCTCGGTGGCGAAGTGGTAGTCGTGGTGCATCGGCCGCCAGTCGCGGGTGGCGAGGGCGCCCAGCACCACGGTGGTGGCCGTGACGTCGACGGCCAGCTCGGGCAGCTCGTCGCCCACGGCCACCTGGTCGAGGGTGCGGGTCGGGGTGACGCTCACGAGTCCGCCTCGCTTCCCGCTCTTGGCGACTGCGTCGCCGGGCCGCTCGGGCCACCGCTGTCGCTCTCGCGCTTGTAGCCGAAGCCGGTGTAGGTCTCGACGCCGACGACCTGGTCCCGCTGGTTGAGGTACTCCACGTCGATGACCCAGAAGCGGCCGGTCCCGAGCTTGGTGGTCTTCGGGCCGCTGACCGAGCGCAGCACCTGGCGGCTGCGGATGCGGTCACCCGGGCGGACCGGCGCCCCGAAGGTGATGGTGTTGTCGGTCATCACCGCCTCGGGCAGACCGAAGGCCTCCTTCAGGTCGAAGTGCACCTGGAGGGGGACGAGGTTCTCGGTGGCGCCCGGCTGCCAGTGGTGGGGCCGGAACCAGACCGACAGCATCGACGGCGGGGCGATGGGCCCGCCGGTGAGCTCCTCGGCCACCTCGGGGTCCCAGAACAGCGGGTTGCCGTTCTCCACCGAGGCCAGCGAGGTCCAGACGTAGCCCATCTCGGCGTCGAAGCCGGCGTCGGTCTCGTACTGCTCGACGCCGATCACGGCGGCGACAGCAGGCGGGAGGTCGGCGGTGTCGGTGGAGTTCTCGGCCATCACTCAGCGTTTCTGACGGGGCGTCAGATCATACGGCGGTGCTGCGACACGTTCACAGCCGAGGCCGGGCTCAGGGCGTGGGGAATACCAGCCCGGCGTCGATGGTGGTGGTGGCGCCGCCGGCGACGGTGACCACGGTGGCCGAGGGGTAGTCCGAGCCGGCGCCGGGGCCGGGGTGGTTGTCGTAGTACTCGGGGACGTGGGCGCCGGTGAGGTCCATGATCCGCACGCGGACCGGCAGCGCAGGCAAGCCGGCGATCGAGTAGGTGCCGTCCGGGGCCGTGCGACCGACGCCCACCACCGAGCCGCTCGAGTCGATGGCGAACACCCATGCGTCCGACAGGGGGGCGCCGGATCCGTCTTCGGTGATCGTGCCGGCGATGCTCCCGGTGGCGCCGGCCAACTCGGCATCGACGACGGCGGGGCTCCCGACGCCGGCGGTCACCGTGTCGGCCGAACCCAACTCGCTCGACGACCGGTTCGCGTGCCATTCGAAGGTGTGGGTCCCGGCGGTGTCGGCGAACCCGACGAGGTAGTCGCCGGCGTCCACCGGAACCTCGTACCGGCCGGCGGCGTCGGTCACGTCGCCACCGGCGAAGCCGAACGTGGAAGCGGACAGCGCCAGCACCGCCACCCCCTCGAGGGGGGCACCGCCCGGCCCGGTGACCGTGCCCTGCACGCGGGCGGCGCCGCCGGGCGCCGGCTGAGCCTCGAGCGGCGTCTCGCCGATGTTCTGTTGTGCCCCAGCCGGCACGGTCACCGGCGTCGCCCCCACCGTCGACGGCGTCCCGCCGAAGAAGGTGGGACGGTGGGCGCCGGCCAGGTCGACCATGACCACGTACTGGGACACCAACGGGAGGCTCGGGATCGCGAACCGCCCCGGGTCGGCGTCATCGGTCGCCGCGCCCCGACCGATCTGGCCGGTTGCGGCGTTCAGGGACAAGGCCAGACCCCTGGGGATCCCGTCACCGCTGGTCGCGTCGGTGATCCGGCCACCGATGGAACCGGTAGACCGTGCCACCTGTGGGTCGACCACCACCGTTGCACCGTCGCCCAACGCCGTGGGCGAGCCCGGGACGAACGCGGCGACATGGCCACCCGAGGGGTCGGCCACGTACACGAAGTACGAGCCCGACGGCACCAACATGGCGAACGTGCCGTCCGCGGCCGTCAGATCGAGACCGGCCACCGAATAGTCGGCGGGTGCCAGCGCCGCCACGAGCGCCCCCGGCACCGGGTTGCCGAAGAAGCCCACGGTCACCGTGCCCTTCAACACCGCCTGGCCGGCGGGGATGGTCACCGCCACGTCCACCGTGCTCGACGTCACCGGCTCGACCTCGGCGGCATCACCGGTCGCCGCGTTGGAGACCGTGCCGATGTCGTCCACCGTCGGCGTGTAGGTGCAGTCGACCGTGCGCGACGCGCCGACGGCCAGGTCGGCCTGCGCCCCCGCGCACCCTGGCACCTGCGCGTCGGTGACCGTCACCCCGGTCAGCGGGACGTTTCCCGTGTTCGTGAGCGTGACGTGGAAATGGATCGAGGTGCCCACCGGCACCGTGGTCTCGTCGGCCGTCGTCGTCACCGTGAGCGCCGGCGCCGGCGCCAAGTGACCGAGGTCGACCACTGGGAGGGCGTCGCCCATCTCCCCCGGGAACCGACCCCGCGTGACCGTGTCGCCCAAGCCGAGCTGGCCGAAGTCGTTGCCGCCCCAGCACTTCAGCGTCCCGTCGTCGAGGCGGGCGCAGCTGTAATCGTTCCCGGCCGCGAGGCCGACCGCGGTCCGACCCGTGCCGAGGTCCGCCGCCGGAAGGTTGTCGCCCATCTGGATGGCGAACCGGCCCACGTCGGAGGGGCTCCCGTTGCCCAGCTGGCCGTGGTTGCCACGGCCCCAGCACTTCACCGCGGCGTTGTCGAGGCGGGCGCAGACGTGGGCGAGGCCCGCCAGCAGCTCGACGGTCGTCCGGCCCGTGCCCAGTTGCACCGCCGCCAGGCTGTCGCCCATCTCCCCGGGACCGTCGCCCACGGTCGCGCTGGAGCCGGACCCGTTGCCGAGCTGGCCGAAGTCGTTCGAGCCCCAGCACTTCACCGTGGCGTCGTCCAGCAGCGCGCAGGTGGAGAAGGTTCCCAGGGCGAGGCTGCGGGCGGTCCGCCCCGTGCCCAACGCGACGGCGGGCAGCGCCGCCCCCATCTCTCCCGCGCCGTCGCCGCGGAAGGCGGTGTCACCCAACCCCAACTGCCCGTTGCCGTTGTAGCCCCAGCACTTCACCGCCCCGTTGTCGAGGACGGCGCACGTGTGGAATGGGCCGGCGGCGATGGACACCGCGGTGCGGCCCGGACCCAGGTCCACCGCCGGCAGGGCGTCACCCATCTCCCCCAGGCCGTCGCCCCGGGTGGCCGTGTCGCCCAGACCGAGCTGGCCCAGATCGTTCCTGCCCCAGCACTTCACCGTCCCGTTGTCGAGGATGGCGCAGGCGAACCCCTGCCCCACGGCCACGGCCCTCGCGGTCCGGCCGGTGCCCAGGGCGACGGCGGGCAGGGCGTCGCCCATCTCGCCCGGGCCGTCGCCCCGGTTGGCCGTGTCGCCCAGGCCCAGCTGGCCGTAGGCGTTCCAGCCCCAGCACTTGACCTGCCCGTTGTCGAGCACGGCACACGTGTCCAGATCGCCGACGGCGGCGTCGACCCCGGTTCGGCCCGTCCCGAGGTCCACCGCCGGGAGGGCGTCACCCATCTCGCCGGGGCCGTCGCCACGGTGAGCGGTGTCGCCGTAACCGAGCTGCCCGTAGAGGTTGTAGCCCCAGCACTTCAGGGTGCCGTCCGCGAAGCGGGCGCAGGTGGAGGCCGCCTGCGGCCCACTGACGACGTCCACCGCCGACGCCACCGGTCCTACCAGCGCAGCTGCCGAACCGGCCGTGCCCACCGCCGGCGTCACGGTCGACAGCGTCGCCGCGATCGCGATCACCACCACCCGCTTCATCCGACCCGCTCCGCCTCTTGACTCGCTCTGTCCCGACCGTCCAACCAGGACCGAAGTCTCACGAACCCAACGGTCACGCGCAAGTCTCCTCGAGACGCCCGCTCGCCGCTCAGCTCAAAAGGGCGTCGGAGTCGTCGAAGCCGGGGTCGCGCACCTCGACCCGCTCGGGGCGGGGGGCGCCGGCCCAGACCGCGGCCACCTGGCGGAAGGTCTCGCCGCTCGGGCGAACGGCCTCCACCACGTCGCCACGGGCCAGCACCTGGGCGTCGGCGACCACCTCGTCGATGCCGTTGACGGGGGCGACGCAGGTGTCGGCGGGGCCGAGCTCGTCGACCCACTCGTCGCGGGTGCGGGCGGCGAAGGCGGCGGCGAAGTCGGCCCGGACCTCGTCCTGCACGGCGTCGTCGCTCTGGTGCGCTATCCACTGCTCGCAGCCGAGGAGCCGGCAGAGGTTGGCGTAGAACTTGGGCTCGATGGCGCCCACCGACACCCACTTGCCGTCGGCGCAGCGGTAGAGGCCGTAGCAGGCGTAGCGGCCGGTGAGGATGTCGTGGCCGGGCTCGGGCACCACGCCGGTGGCGAGGTGCTCGTCGATGAGCAGGGCGAGCATGCCCACAACGCCATCGGCCACCGACACGTCGAGGTAGGCGCCCTCGCCGGTCTCGGCCCGCCCCACCAGGGCGGCGAGGATGGCGATCACGGCCTGCATCCCGCCGGCGGCGATGTCGGCCACGGTGGCGCCCGGCAGGGTGAGCTCTCCGTCCGCCCCGCGGCCGGCGCAGGCGAAGTAGCCCCCCGCGGCCAGGTAGTTCACGTCGTGGCCCGCCCACTGCGACTTGGGGCCGGTCTGGCCGTAGCCGCTGGTGGCGCAGTAGACCACGCCCGGGTTCACGGCCTTGACGGCCTCGTACCCGACGCCGAGGCGGTCGACGACACCGGGGCGGAAGCTCTCGATGACCACGTCGGCGTCGGCGGCGAGGTGCAGGAACGCCGCCCGTCCCTCGTCCGACTTGAGGTCGAGGCGCACCCGTTCCATGCCCCGGTGCCCGCCGTAGGCGTAGAACGGCGGCTCGATCTGGACCGAGCCCGCGGCGGCGGGCGCGCCGACCTTGACCACCCGCGCCCCGTAGTCGGCCAACATCCGGGCGGCGCGCGCGGCAGGCCCGACGGTCGACAGGTCGACCACGGTGACGTTGGTCAGCATGGTGTCAGGACCACGGTGCGACTCGGCAGCACACCCTCCCGGTCGAGCGTGACGTCAACGGGCTTCGTCCCCGCCCCACCTTCGCGGCGGACGGGATCGAGGCGCACGCAGTGGGCGGAGCGACGGGCGGGGACGAAGTCCACTAGAAGTTCTTGGGGAGGCCCAGCTTGCGCCTCGCGATGATGTTCTTCTGCACCTCGCTGGTACCGCCACCGATGGTGTCGATCACCGTGTAGCGGTACGTCGACTCGGAGCGGCCCTTCATCGGCGCCTCCTCGGTGTGCACCCGCAGGGCGCTCCCGGGGCCGGCGATGTCCATGGCCTCGTTGGCCAGGCGCACCGACAGCTCGGTGGCGAAGAGCTTGTACTGCGAGGCGTGGGTGGTCGGCGGGGCGCCGCCCTTCATCGAGGCGGCCACGAAGCGCAGGCCGAGCACGCGAGCGGTCTCGGCGTCGGCCACCAGGCGGGCGATGCGCCGGCGGATCACCGGGTCGTCCTTGAGGGGCACGCCGTCGCGCACGGTGGTGCGGACGTACTCGACGAGCAGGTCGAGGCGCTGCTTGATGGGCGAGAACGTGAACATGGTGAAGCGCTCGAGGTCGAGCGCCTGGGAGATGTACTGGAAGCCCTTGCCGACCTCGCCCACGACGTAGTCGTCGTGGACGAACACGTCGTCGATGAACACCTCGTTGGTGCGCTCGTCGCCCATGGTCCACATGCCCTTGATGGTGATGCCGGGCTGGTCGAGGGGGACGAGGAACAGGGTGATGCCGCCGTGCTTGTCGTCGGGGTCGGTGCGCGCGCCCAGCCAGTACCACTCGGCGAAGTGGGCCGAGGTGGTCCAGACCTTCTGGCCGTTGAGGCGCCAGCCTTCGCCGTCCTTCGTGGCCTTGAGCTTCATCGACGCGGCGTCGGAGCCGGCGTCGGGCTCGCTGTAGCCGACCGCGAACTCGACCTCGTTGCGCAGGATCTTGGGGAGGAACTCGGCCTTCAACTTGTCCGAGCCGTGGTGGATGAGGGTCTTGCCGATGATGCCGACGCCCTTGCCGATCTGGGGGCCGCCCCGACCGGCGAGCTGCTCGTTGAGCAGGTACTCGTAGACGCCCTCGCCATCCTGGCCGCCGTACTCCTCGGGCCAGGTGATGCCGAGCCAGCCCTGCTCGCCGATCTCGGCCATGAAGGCCCGGCGCTTCGGGGTGTCGACGATTTGGGCCATGTTCTCCCGGGTCACGTCGAAGATCTCGGGGTCGTCGTGGGCGTCGAGGAAGGCCTCGACCTCCTTCACGAAGGCCTGCTGCTCGTCGCTGAACTCGAAATCCATGGTGGAGGCTCCCCAGGGCCGGCCGGCGGGTGGTTCCGGCGCCCTCAGATCTGACGGGTCGTCAGATCTGAGCCTAGGGAGCCGAACGGCGGCCGGTCAACGCGGGCGTCAGAGCTGACGGGTGTACTCCGCCACCGCCTGGATCTGCTCCTCGGTCAGCGTGTCGCCGAACGGGGGCATGCCCAGATCCACCCGCCCCACGGTGATCACGGCGATCTGGTCGTCGATCTCCGGGAAGCGCTCGACCACCCGACCGTCGTTCAACTGGGGGCCGATGGCCCCGGCGCCGTCGACCGCGTGGCAGTTGGCGCAGTGCTGTTCGTAGAGAGCCTGCGCGTCGATGGCCTCGTCGTCGGCCGGTCCGTCGTCACCACCGCCGCCGACCACGACGACCACGATCACGCACGCCGCCAGCGTGACCGCCCCCACCACCGCCCACACCACCCACGACCGATCGGGCTCGTTGTGGCGTTGCGGGCTCATAGCGCAGCCATCATCGCGTGATCACACCGGCCGCGCGCAGACGCTCCACCGCCGCGTCGTCGAGGCCGAGCTCGTCACGGAGGACCGACGCGGTGTGCTCGCCCACCCAGGGCACCCGCGTGCCCGGCGGCTCGGGCGGATCGGCCAGGCGCGACAGCTTCACGGGGTTCCCGGGGATGAGCACGGGCTCGGCCACGCCGTCGGTCCGCTCCATGGCCACGAGCATGTGGCGCACGGCCACGTGCTCGTCGGCGATCACCTCCGGGGCGGTCGCGCAGATCCCGGCGGCGATGCCGGCCGCGCTGAGCTCGGCGGTGGCCTCGGCCCGCGTACGGCTGGCCAGCCAACCCTCCAGCGCCGGCCGGATGGTGTCGTCGAGGTGCGCCACCCAACCGGACCGGTCGGCGAAGCGCGGCTCCTGGGCCCATTCGGAGTGGCCGACGAGCTCGGCGAGACGCACGAACTGGTGCTCGCGCACGATCTGCACGACGACGTAGCCGTCCGACGCCGCGAACGTGTCGAGGATGAGCTGCACGGGGTTGTCCGGCCGCACCCCGAGCGACCACATGTTGGTGACCACGTCGGTCATGGCCAACAGCGAGTCGAGCATGGCCACGTCGACCTGCTGGCCCTGACCGGTGCGGTCACGCTCACGCAGGGCGGCCAGGATCCCGATCACCGCGAACAGGGCCGAGCTGATGTCGCCCAGGGCCCCGACCGGGTTGGGGCGGGGTGGCTCGCCCGGACGGCGAGCCCACTCGTACACGCCCGACATGGCCTCGACCACCGAGGCGTAGGCGGGCCACTCGCGGTAGGGACTGTGCGCCCCCTCGGGCGACGGGGCGTTGCCGAAGCCCGACACCGACACGTAGACGATGCCCGGGTGGCGCTCCGCCACCTCGGCGTAGGACAGGCCCAGGCGATCCATGGTGCCGGCCTTGAAGTTCTCGGCCACCACGTCGAAGCGGGGGACGAGGTCGAGGAAGAGGGCCCGGCCCTCGGGTGCCTTGAGGTCGATGCCGACGCTGCGCTTGCCCAGGTTGTTGCGCAGGAAGGTGGCCCCCACGGGGCGGCCCTCGGGGTCGATCATCGCAGGGTGCGCCCCACGGCCAGATTCGCCCTGGATCGGATGCTCGACCTTCACGACGTCGGCGCCGAGACGACTCAACAGCTGGGTCGCGAACGGGAGGGCCTGCATCTGCTCGGCGGCGAGCACTCGGATGCCGGTCAACGGCCCCGGGTTCGGCGCAGTCGGACGAGTCGGCGGGGACGACGAGGAAGGGGTCCGATCACTCATCGTCCGGTGCCGCCCACGATGCTCGGGTGACGGTGGCGTCGACGCTGTTGACGACCCAGACCGAGCCACCCGCGGGGGTGGCGGCCAACGGCCCTGACCCGACCGGGATGGTGGCGGTGGCGCCCGAGGTCGGGTCGAGGATCGTCACGGTCGCATCGCCACTGTTCGTCACCCACAGTCCCTCGCTCCCAGATCTCAGCGCCACCGGGTACCGGCCCACGCGCACGGAGTCGACGACTTTGGCACGCCTCGGGTCGATGCGCGCCACCCGGGCGTCGCCACTCATGGCGACCCAGATGGCGCCATGCCCGGCCTCGACCGCCGTCAGGTCCGTGCCCACCCGGACGACATCGGTGACCCGGGCACTCCTCGGGTCGATGCGCGTGAGCGTCCCGTCGCCACCGTTGGCGACCCACACCGCCCCGTAGGCCACCTCCAGGTCTCGGGGCGTGTTTCCCACCGGGATGACATCGCTCACCTCGTTTCGGCCCATGTCGACCCGAGCAACGCTGCCTCCGTAGTCGAGCACCCACAGCGCTCCCGCACCGACGCTCACGTCGATCGGGGACCCGCCGACGGCCACCGTGGCCGTCACGTCGTTGCTCGCCTCGTCGATACGGGTGATCGTGCCGTCGCCGGCGTTGGCCACCCAGACCGCGCCGCCGCTGACGGTGACGGCGAACGGTGAGCTTCCCGTGTCCACGGTCGCGTCCACCTCGCCGCGCTGGGGATCGATGTGCGAGACGGTGCCGTCCGTGTGGTTCGCGACCCAAACGCCGTCCTCCCCGACCGCCAGATCGCCCGGCCCACCGCCGACGGTGATCGTCGCCGTCACCGATGCGTCCGCCGGGTCGATACGACTCACGGTGCCGTCGCCGTAGTTGGTCACCCACAGCGCCCCGGCGCCGGCCTCGATCGCATTCGGCGAGTCGCCCACGGGAACGACCTGGGTGCTCAGCGCGACTCGGGACAGCCGCGAGACGGTGCCGTCGTGGTAGTTGGCCACCCACATCGACCGGCCACCCTCCACCACCGCGCTCGGGGAGTCACCGACCGCCACCGAACCCGCCCCCTCGTTGCTGGCCGGGTCGATGCGAGTCACCGAGCCGTCACCGCCGTTGGTCACCCACACCGCGCCCAATCCCGCCGCGAGGTCGACCGGCGAGTCGCCCACGGGCGTCACGGTGAGCACCCGGTTGGTCGTGGGATCGATTCGGGTGACAGAGCCCGACTCCTGTCCGGCGACCCAGAGCACGCCGAAGGCACCGAGCAGCGCCGCGGGCGCGATGCCGACCTGGACCACCGCCGTGACCCGCAGTCGGGTGGGGTCGATCCGCGACACGATCCCTGGACCATCGCTGCTGGTGACCCACACGGCGCCCCCGGCCACCGCCAACTCCTCCGCCGCGGCGCCGAGGGGGACCGTGCCCGTCACCGCACCCGTCGACGCGTCGAGTCGAGAGACCGTCCGGTCGCCGGTGTTCGCCACCCACACCGCCCCGGCGCCGGTCACCATGCGCACCGGCAGATCGCCGACGCGGGCCGTGGCCGTCACGTCCCCGGACGACGCGTCGATCCGAGAGACCGTCCCGTCGCCGGTGTTCGCCACCCACACCGCCCCTTCGGCGAAGATCACGTCCCGTGGCCCGGCACCCACGGTGACCGTGGCCGTCACGTCCCCGGACGACGCGTCGATCCGAGAGACCGTCCCGTCGCCGTGATTCGCGACCCACACGCTCCCCCCGCCGGCGGCGACGCCTCCCGGGCCGTCCCCGACGCCGATCTCGGTCGTCTCGTGGCCCCGCCGAGCGTCGAGGCGGGTCACCGTCCCGGCCGAGTGGTGCACGACCCAGAGCGAGCCTTGTGCGAACACCATCTCGGCCGGGTTCGTCCCGACGTCGATCGTGGTCGAGACCACGTCCGTCGGTCCGAGGGCCCCCGCCCCGGGGGGACCGGACGGCTCACCATCCTGGCCCGCTCGGCTGCAGGCGCCCGACGGCGCGACAAGAGCCAGGAGCACTCCCACCGATGCGATCGTCCGAGTCGCGCTCACGGGTCGGGAACCGGGAGGTCCTCGGCCCGACGGCAGGCGGCGGCCCGACAGTCCTCCAGTGCCGCCAATCGCCGCGAGAGCCTGCTGATCAGGGCGGGGTCGGCGATCTGGGCGAGGTTGCGCAACTGGTCCGGGTCCGCCAGGTCGTCGTACAACTCCCGATCGCCGGTGACGTATTCGACATAGGTGTACCGATCGGTGCGCAGACCGCGGAAGTCCGGCGGATCCGGGCTCTCAGGGAACGCCGAGCCCTCGCCCGAAGCGTCATCCACGGTCGCCGGATGGGTGGCGACAGGGGTCACCGGGTCCGTGAACGATCCCGGCGTCGCGGTGTCGGGGTTGACCAGCTCGACCCGCCAGTGCTCCAGCAGGAAGGAACGGCGATCCGTGGGGGTGGCCGGATCGTCCAGTTGCGCCGTGAAGGGGCGCCCATCGACGAAGTCGGGGAAGGGGGCCCCCGCCAGCTCGGCGAACGTGGGGGCCAGGTCGATGTTGCCGATGAGCGCCGACGACGTGGCGCCCTCGGCCACCCCCGGGCCGCGCACGATCAGCGGCACGCGGATGTCCTCGTCGTAAGCCGTCTGCTTCCCTCCCGAAAGGCGGTGCTGGCCGAGGTGGAAGCCGTTGTCCGAGGTGAACACCAGGTAGGTGTTGTCGAGCTGACCGTTTCGTTCCAGCGTGTCCGTCAAGTGCACGAGCTGGCGATCGAGCGCCAGGAGCGATTCACGGCGACGGCGGTACCGGAGGTCGTCGTTGGCCCGCAGCTCCGCGCTCAACGGTGGCAGCTCACGTATCCACTGGGGCATGTCCGACACGTCGGACTGGTTGTAGCTCGGCGTGCGCGGGGCATGCTCCCCCGCGAACGCGTCGGCGTCCTGCGGTGCGGGCGTGGCCGGGTCATGGGGCGCCTCGACCGCGAGCCACGCGAAGAACGGCTGGCCAGCGTCGGCCGCACCGGTCACGAACTGCTCGGTCAGGCGGACATAGACGTCGGTGACGTAATCGTCCACGGCACTGCCGTAGCGGACCAATCGGCCGTTCTCGTTGAGGGTGTACTCGAACCCGGCGGACGGCGTGCCTCGAACCGGGCTGTACCACTCGTCCCACCCCGGCGGGAGGTAGGTCGGTCCGGCGCTCTGCGGGTAGTAGTTGAGGTACTTGCCGATGAGGCCGGTGCGGTATCCCTCGTCCTGCAGCCAGGTGGCGATCGTCGAACGCTCGACGCCGAGTTGGCGCGCGACGGGGAAGCCGCCGTTGGCCCATGCATTGGTCAGGACTCCGGTGTTGTGCGCGTACTGCCCGCGCAGCATGGAGGCACGCGACGGACAGCACAACGACACGCTGACGAAGAAGTTGGAGAACGACGTGCCCCGCTCGGTCAGAAGCTCCCTCAGGTGGGGCATCACGGCCAGGTCACCCGTCGCGAGGTCGTCCGTGAGGATGACGAGCACGTTGGGGCGGTCGTCCTCGGCGGCCTGGCCTGCCGGCGAGCTACCGCTCGGGGCCGCTGCGAGTGCCACCGCCACGACGAGCGCCGCCGTCCAGGCTCGACGGCACGGGCTGGTCACTGGCCCCCCGGAGCAGGATCGGCAGGGGTTTCCGTCGGCAGCGGGAGCGGGGGCAGCTGGAGGCCAGGGATGCGGGCCTGGTCCACCCGCACGGTGCCCAGGGTGCGCACCAGGGCATCAGCATCGGCACTGGTGAGGGCCTGACCGATGACCTGGACCTGGTACTTGTCGCCATTGTCCGGATAGGCGGCCATGATCAACCAACCCCGGCGCTCGTCGTCGCAATCGACGAAGAGCTGGGTCTCGCCGGTGTAGCCGCCATGGGCGAACGGCAGCGACGGGCCCTCGGCGCAGCCGTCGAGGACGGTCGCACCTCGGCGGGGCGGCTGGCGCTGCCCGTTCTCCAGCGACCCCTCGGCGGCGCCCTCGATGATCGACTGCGGCGAGATCGGCTCACCGACGTACCGCGCGACCTGCACCCCGACCACCGGCTGGGTGTCCACCGGGGCGAGGAGATCGGGGCCGGCCGTGAAGTTCGTCGCATCGCGGCCCGAATCACGCCAGGAGGCCGGCACCTCGGCGCCGGTGGCGGCGAGCTCTCCGCAGGCGACCCGGTAGTCGGGATACGGCGTCCCGGTGGGCAACCTCGCAGCCTCGACGAAGGTGTCCCGCACGGCCACGAGGTCCGGTCCCAGACGGTTCGGGCTCCCGGACGTGCTCCCGCAGGCCAGTGCCACCACGGTGGACGAGGGCGCCGAGGGGCGGGCCGTCTCCTGGTCGCGTTCGGCTGCGCACGCGACGAGGAGCACGGCGAGGACGCCCGCCAGCATGCCCGGGCCGAGGATGGACCCGCTCCCCCGTCCGAACCTGGGCCGGCCGGCCCCGGACACCGCCATCAGGGCCCACACGACAGTCGACGGTAGCCCACCACGTCGGCGGTGCCGCTGCGCCCCGGGACCGCAGCAGGGCCGTCGTCGGGGCCGAAGAGGAGCCGGCGGCAGACCGCCCGTACACTCCGGCGCGATGCGAGGGATCCTGAGCGCCGCCGCCTACGTGCCCTACCGCCGCCTCGACCGCAGCGAGATCCGGGCCACCTTCGGCAAGGGGGGTGGCCGGGGCCAGCGCACGGTGGCCTCGTACGACGAGGACGCCACCACGCTCGCGGTCGAAGCCGCTCGCCTTGCCCTGCGCAGCGCGCCGGCCGGAGCCGCCGGCCCCGACGCCCTGTGGTTCGCCACGACCTCGCCGCCCTACCTCGACAAGACCAACGCCACCGCCATCCACGCCGCGCTGCGCCTCGACCGCACCGTGCTCGCCTTCGACGCCGTCGGCTCCAGCCGCTCGGCGACCGGCGCGCTCGCCGCCGCCCTCGCCAGCGGGGTCACCACCCTCGTCGCCAGCGCCGACCTCCGCTCCGGTGCGCCCACCAGCGCCGACGAGGCGGCCGGCGGCGACGCCGGCGCCGCCCTGCTCGTGGGCGGTGGCGAGGGCGCCGACGGGACCCTGCTGGCCGAGCACCTCGGCGGGGCGTCGCTCACCGAGGAGTTCCTCGACCGCTGGCGCACGCCGGGGGCGGCGAACTCGAAGACCTGGGAGGAGCGCTTCGGCGAGTCCGTGTACGTCCCGCTGGGCCGCGACGCCTGGGACCTCGCCCTGAAGGACGCCGGCGTCACCGCCGAGCAGGTCGACCGGGTCGCCGTCGTCGGCACCCACGGCCGGGCCAACAAGGCCGTCGCCCGCAAGCTGGGCGTCGGCGAGACCGCGCTGGCCGACGACTTCGCCACCACCGTCGGCAACACGGGTGCGGCCGCCGCCGGCCTGGCCCTCAGCGCCCTGCTGGAGGACGCCGAGCCGGGCCAGGTGCTCGCCCTCGTCTCCCTGGCCGACGGCGCCGACGTCTTCGTCTTCCGGGCCACCGACGCCGTCGCCGGATGGACGCCGGCCCGCACCGTCGCCGCCCAGGTCGCGGCCGGCGCGCCCGTCGCCTACGGCACCTTCCTGTCCTGGCGGGGCGAGGTGGCGGTGCAGCCCCCGAACCGGCCCGAGCCCCAGCGAGCGGCGGCGCCCCCGTCGGCCCGGCGAACGGAGTGGAAGTTCGGCTTCGTCGGCTCGCGCGACCCCTCGGGCGCCCTCAGCCTGCCGCCGGCGCGCATCTCCTACGCCGACGGGTCGTTGGACGAGGGCACGCCGGCGCCGATGGCCGACGTCCCCGCCACCATCGTCACCTTCACCATCGACCACCTCGCCTACTCCCCGAGCCCGCCCATCGTCTTCGCGGTGGTGGACTTCGACGGCGGCGGCCGCTTCCCCGTCGAGCTCACCGACGTCGACGCGTCCACCCTCGCCCTCGGTGACCGGGTGGAGATGACCTTCCGGCGCCTCACCACCAGCGACGGCGTCCACAACTACTTCTGGAAGGCCCGCCCCATCCGCGGGACGAGCGTGGAGTCCACCCCGTGAGGCTGCGGAGCGGAGCGGAGCAGCAGCACCGACGAACCGGATGCCGCAGGCGCTCCGAGGGACGAGGAGCCAATGTGATGCGGAGCGGAGCGGAGCAGCACCACCCACGAACCGGATCCCGAAGGGGTGCGAACGAAGGAGGCACGAAGCAATGAGCTCGCATGGGATCAAGGACCGGGTGGCCATCGTGGCCATGGGCTGCACGGACTTCGGCGAGCACTGGGACCGCAGCGCCGACGACCTCATCATCGACGCCGCCGGCCAGGCCCTCGCCGGCGCCGGCGTCACCACCGACGACGTCGACGCCTACTGGTTCGGGACGGCCACCACCGCCATGAGCGGCATCGCCCTGTCCCAGGCGCTGAAGCTGAGGGCGAAGCCCGTCACCCGCCTCGAGAACTACTGCGCCACCGGGTCCGAGGCCCTGCGCAACGCCTGCTACGCGGTGGCGTCGGGCGCCTACGACTCGGCCATGGCCATCGGCGTGGAGAAGGTGAAGGACGGCGGCTACCAGGGCCTCAACGCCCCGCCCATCCCCACCGACGGCACCCAGCGCACCCTCACCGCGGCCGCCATGTTCAGCCTGGTGGCGCCGGCCTACGGCGACAAGTACGGCGTGAGCGACGCCGAACTGCGCGAGGTGCTGGCCCGCATCGCCGCCAAGAACCACTACAACGGCGCCCGCAACCCCCGGGCCCAGTTCCGCCGCGAGGTCTCGATGGAGACCATCTGCAACTCCCCCGCCGTCGCCGGCCGCCTCGGCCTGTTCGACTGCGCCGGCGTGGCCGACGGTGCCGCCGCCGCCATCGTGGTGCGGGCCGAGGACGCCCACCGCTACACCGACAAGCCCCTCTACGTGAAGGCGCTGTCGTTCGTCGCGGGCAACGGCAGCGGCAACGCCGACCCCGACTACGACTACACGACCTTCCCGGAGGTGGTGCAGGCCGTCACCGATGCCTACGCCCAGGCCGGCGTCACCGACCCCCGCGCCCAGATCGCCATGGCCGAGGTGCACGACTGCTTCACCCCCACCGAGCTCGTGCTCATGGAGGACCTCGGTTTCTGCGACCGCGGCACCGCCTGGAAGGAAGAGCTGGCCGGCACCTTCGAGCTCGACGGCGACCTGCCGGTCAACCCCGACGGCGGCCTCAAGAGCTTCGGCCACCCCGTCGGCGCCTCCGGCCTGCGCATGCACTTCGAGCACTGGCTCCAGTTCCGCGGCGAGGCGCCGCCCGAACGCCAGATCACCACGGTGCAGGACCGCAAGCTCGGCCTCGTCCAGAACCTCGGCGGCTACCCCGGCGAGATGCTGTGCTTCGCCTCCATCCTCGGCCCCGAGCTCGGCTGAGGCGTTCCACGGAGGGTTCAGCGCCACCGACCTCCGGGCGGCCGACGATCGCTCGATGGCCCCGGTTCACCTCGCGCACGACGGTGGTGGTGCGAATCGGACCTCTGATGCCGCGAGCGGGCCCGCCCTGGGCCGAACGGCGCTTTCACTGGGCCATCCGCACCATCGCGCTTGGCCGGCGCCGCCGACGCGCCGATGCACGACCCATGACCTGGCATCGGTGGCGAACGGCGGCGGAGTGGCCGCGTGACGCCGGCGGTCAGGCGCGCCTGCTCTACGTCCTGAGCGGGGTGCTCGTTCTCGCCACCGAGTGGCTCCTGCCCTCCGACAGCGAGCGCTTCGTCATCGCCGCGTTCGGGGTCGCGGCCATCGTGGTCGGCCTGCTCGTCCCGTTGGTGCCGTGGGACCGGTGGTCGCCCCGCACCTTGCTGGTGGTGCCACTCGTCGGCCAGACGATGATCGGGCTGTGCGGGGTCGTCGCCCCTGGCGCCACCCAGCGCTACCTCGCCCTCTACGCCCTCACCTACCTGTTCGTCGGCCTGACCCAGCCCCGCGGCACCTCCTTCCTCCTCGTGCCGTACACGATCTTCAGCTACGCCCTCGGCACCTGGAACGGCCCGGCCGGCTGGTTCGATCTGGTCGTGGTGCTGGCGGTCGCGGTGGTGATCGCCGAGACCCTCGCCGGCACCCTCGGTCGCCGGCGACGGGCAGAGGCCACCGTTCGTCGCCTGCTCGACACGGCACGGTTGCTGTCGCGCGCCGACGACCTCGAGGGGGCCACCGCCGTGGTCGTCGACGCGATGACCGACACCCTCGGCACCGACCTCGTGGCCGTCCTGCTCGAGGATCCGGACGCCCCGGAGCGCTACCGGGAGGTGAGCCGCAACGACTCTGTGGCGGGGTACGGGCCCATGGTGGTGGACGCGAGCGTGGAACACAGCGGCGTCGCCGTCGCCGTGCAGCGCCGCCAGGTCGTCTTCGTGCCCGACGCGGCCTCCTCGGCCATCCCCTCGCGCCGTCTCGTCGAGACCACGGGGCTCGTGTCGTGTCTGTTCATCCCCCTCATCGGTCACAACCGCTGCCTCGGCGCGGTGGTCGCGGGCTGGCGCCACCCCGTGGCCCGCCTCGACGAGCTCGACCGCCACGCCGTGGAGGTCCTGTCCACCGAGGCCGGCCTGGTCGTGGAGCGCCTCGCCGAGCAGGCTCGCCTGGCCGAGGAAGCCGAGCAGGACCCGCTCACCGGCCTGGCCAACCGACGCACCCTCACTCGGGCCCTCGCCAACGCAGGGCCCGGCGACCCCCTGGTCATGGTCGACCTCGATGGCTTCAAGGCGGTCAACGACCGCTACGGACACCGCATCGGCGACGAGGTCCTCCTCGCCATGGCCGACTGCCTGCGCCGTTCGTGTCGGGAGCGTGACTGCGTGAGCCGATATGGCGGCGACGAGTTCGCGGTGGTCCTGGACGGGGGCGGCGAGGCCGCCGCTCGTGCCCTCCTGGAACGGCTGGCGACGGCGTGGCGCGAGACCGACCCGCTCGTGGCGTACTCGGCCGGCATCGCCACCTGCCGCCCGGACGAGGTGGCCTCGGCGGCGCTCGACCGCGCCGACCAGGCGCTCTACCAGGCGAAGCGCTCACCGGAGCCGGTCCTCGTCGTCGAGTGACCGCCGACCCACGAACACCCCCGGAACGCGGCCTTGGGACGGTGCCATGGGACAGAATGCGGGCATGGCCCCCGCGTCCGATGCCCCACCACCGCGCGAGGTCGTCCGCTACGGCCCCGAGATCCCCGACGAGGACCACCTGCGCCTGCTCGGCTCCATGGCCGAGAAGCGAGTGCTCGTACTCGGCCTGCACAGTCCCTCGGCCTGCATCGCCCTCGCCCAGCAAGGCGCCAAGGTCGTCGCCGTCGACCCGGACCAGGCCAAGATCGAGCGGGGCCGCGCCGCCACCGAGAAGGCCGAGGCCAAGGCCGAGTTCCGCCAGGCCGACCTCGCCGGCCTCGCCTTCTTGCCGGGCGACTCGTTCGACCTCGTCCTCAGCATCTACACCCTCGCCTCCTCGGACGATCTGAACCGGGTGTTCCGCCAAGTGCACCGCGTCCTCAAGGCCGACGGCGCGCTCGTGCTCTCACTGCCCCACCCCGCCTTCGCCATGCTCGACGAGGCTGTCGCCCCCCGCCTGCCCGGTGATCCCGTGCTGGTGGCACGCCCCTACCCGGGGATGAGCGGTCCCCGCACCTTGGAGCCCGAGGGTGCGGCCGAGGCCGCTGCCGGGGAAGCGAACCGGACCCACGCGCCGAGCGAGGCCTTCACCGCCATGCACCGGGCCAAGTTCCGGCTCGACGCCCTCCTCGAGCCGGTGGCCGTCGCCAGCGGTCCCCGGGGGCCGCAGTGGAACGAGCTCATGCGGTGGGTACCGCCGACCCTCATCCTGCGCGCCCGCAAGGAGGGCATCTAGCCCCTCGGGCGGACGACGTTGGTCAGGCGGGCTCGTCGGCGTAGGGCTCGGAGCCCTCGTGGACGGGGACCTCGAACCAGACGGTCTTGCCCCCGTCCCGCGCCTGGACGCCCCAGTCCTCGGCCAGGGCCTCGACGATGCGCAGTCCCCGGCCGGTCTCGGCGCCGGGGGCGTGGGGGCGCACCTCGATGGGTTCGGGGCTGTGGTCGCTGACCTCCACGCGCAGGCACCGGTCGCGTAGCGCCACGCGCACGAGCGCTTCGGTACGGGCGTGGAGCCCGACGTTGGTCACCAGCTCGCTGACCATGAGGGCGATGTCGTCCTCGTCGGCGCCCACCCGCCAGGCCTGCAACTGGTCGCGCACGAAGCGGCGCGCGGCACCCGCGCTCTGAGGCTCGGGCGCGAGCTCGAGCGCCGCTTCGTGGGTGGCCATCGCCGTCCTGCCGCCGCCCGCCCGCTACCGGCTCACGTGAAGATGCTCGCACCACCGGGACCGACGAGGAGCCCGACGATGACGAGGACGACGCCGTAGAGGACCTGGCGCCGGACGATGGCGACGACGCCGGCGATCACGAGGATCACGGCCAGCAGCCACAAGAGGAAGTACATGGTTCTCAGCTCCTCGGCTCGGGCGCACTCGGCCCAGCCAATGAACGCTGTCTACCCCGGTGACAGGGGCACAGAACCTGACACCACGAGCCCCTCCCGACACTCGACCCGTGAGCTCCTGGCCCCAACGAGGGGAAATCCGCCGTCACGGGTTCTAGGCTCTCGACTGTCGGGTACAACACATCTGCCTGGCCTCACCACCGCCCCGTCGCCGTCAGCGTTGTCATGGGGCGGGACCGCTACCGCCCAGTGGTCCCGTCCCTTGAGAGCGCTGGCGGCGATCGGCGTTTGGGTGGCCCGGTCCCCATCCCCTCGAACCCGGAGGCTCGCATGCCCCCGTCACCCGACCGCCCCGTCCCCTCGGCACCGGTGGCCACGTTGCTCGTGCTCGCTGCCGGCGCCGTCGAAGTTGAGGCCGTCGCCCCACGGCGTGCGGTAGCGATCGGCGAAGTAGGGCCCGTAGTGGCCGCACTGAGCAATCGGCATCAGCTCGATGGTGGTGACCCCGAGGGCGGCCAGCCGCCCAGGGTGGGCGATGACCGCGTCGAAGGTGCCCTCAGCGGCAGCACGCACCGCCCGGATCGGCCCAGGCACCGATGGTGGGACGCGGAACGTCAGCCAAGATGGTCCACTCGGCCGCCTCCACCCGAGCCATCGTCGCGCGATGACGTGCCGCCACGATCGTCGGGTTCCGACTCCGGCCACACGACGAGGTGGGGCCTCGCCCCGATCGCCCGCTCGATCTGGTGGATGAAGGCCAGGGGATCACGACCGCCGCCCTCGTCGGTGAGCGACTCGAGTCGCTCGAGGAGACGTCGGGTGCCTCGCACCTGCCCGTCGTCCCAGACCACCTCGAAGGACTCGCCCGCGAGCTCGCCCATCAGTGTCATCCGCATGACCCCCCTCTTGCCACAGATGGCCTCACACAGAACCAACCTCGGTCCTTCGAAGTGCCCGGAGGTGGGTAGGGGGCGGCGCGCTTCGCATCAGTCCGACGCGCCGTCCAACCGCCGCTTGAGGTGTGCGACCTCGGCCTCGAGCAGCAGGATGCGACGGATGCCGGCGAGAGTGAGCCCTTCGTCCGCCATGGCCGACACGTGTTCCACCCGGGTGATCTCGGCCCGGCTGTAGCGCCGCTGGCCGCCCTCGGAACGCGCCGGCTGTACGACCTTCTCGGTGTCCAGGCGGCGGAGGAAGGCCGCCTGGACACCGAGCATGTCCGCGACCTGGCCGACGCTGTAGACGGGGGCGTGGTCGTCGTCGAAGTCGCGGCGCATCGTGACCGGGCTCAGGCCGGCGCGCCGGCCAGCTCCTGGGAGTCGGTGTCGATCGCCTTGTGGCCGTTCTCGGAGCCCTTGATCGCCACCCGCCGCGGCTTGGCCCGCTCCGCGATCGGGATGCGCAGCGTGAGCACGCCGTCCTCGTAGCCGGCATCGATGTGCTCGGTGTCGAGGGTGTCTCCGAGGAACAGCTGGCGGCTGAACGTCCCGTGCGGCCGTTCACCCACCAGGAGCTCGACGCCCTCTCCCTCCGGGCGGCGCCGCTGCGCATGCACGGTCAGCACGTTTCGTTCGACCGTCAGATCGACCGAGTCCGGGTCGACCCCGGGCAGATCGAACGCCACGACGAACTCCTCGCCACGGCGATACGCGTCGATCGGCATGGCCGCGGGCCGCGTCGGCGTGCCGAAGACCTCCTTGGCCAGGCGGTCGAAATCACGGAACGGATCGGTACGCATCAGCATCGGACACTCCTTTCGTCGTCTTCGGGTCCGATGCGATACCTATAACGATAGCTGCAGGAAACTGTCAAGAGGAGTTGTAGGTTTCTTGCTTGATCGAGGTCCACTCGGGCGCCACGGGAGCCGCCGGGTCGCGGCGCAGGTCTGAGCGCCACACCCTCGGGTAGGTGGCGGGAATGAAGATCCTGCTCCTGCTCCTCATCGTGATCATCGTCCTGCTCGTCGTCGGCGGCGTCGGCTTCCGCGACCGCGGTCGACTCTGACCGCTCTGTTCAGGTAGCGCCGCGCATCCCGAGGTGGAGCGCCGTTGGACCCGGAGCCCAGAGCGGTCGACCACGAGAGCAAGGGGTGCTGGAAGCGGACGCGGCGGGCACGCGTGCCCGCTAGCTAGGGCATTCGGTCGCCTTTGAGGCGGTTGGCGGTGCCGCACTTGCACTCGCCGTTGGATTCGGCGGTGAGTCCGCCCTTGCTGCGGGGGGTGACGTGGTCGATCTGGCAGTCGCGACCGGGGAGGCCGCAGCCTTCGTCGCGGCAGAAGCGGTCGCGGAGCATGATCGCCTCGCGGAGGGGGCCGTGGAAGTGGTCGACGGCCCGCCCGAAGTCGAGGATGTGGCTGTCGGGCCCGAAGACGATGCGGCGAATGGTGCCGGCGAGGCCGAGGCTGATCGCGACGCGGGGTGCGATGGGCGTGCAGTCCTCGAGCTCGCACATGGCGTCGTAGAAGCGGGTGTCGGCGAGGCCGGCGCCGGGGCGCAGGTCGATGGACTTCCACCAGTCCGGCAGCGGCCGCGGGGCGGCGGGTTCGGTGCTGCGCGCGGCGGCGTCTGGGTCGGCGGGCGGAACGGGTGGCTGGTCGACGTGGTCGCCGGCGACGGAGTCGTCGCCGTGCTCACCCGGCGTGTCGATGACGCGTCCGTGGTCGCGGGTGGCGTGCTCGTCGTCATGGTCGACGTCTGCGTCGGACCCGCCGTCCTCGTCGTCGTCATCGTCGGTGTCGTCGGTGTCGTCGGCGTCGTCGAGGTCCTCGTGGTCGACGTCGTCCTCTTTGTCGTGGTCGCCGGGATTGCCGTGGTCGCCCGGGTCGCTGTCGGGTCCGACCGTTCCGGCTTCCGGGGACGTCTCGGGGTGGCCGCCGCAGCAGGAGCAGTGGCCCTGCGCCCCACCGGTGCCGGTGTCGCCGGTGAGGGCGGCGAGCTCGTTCCAGAAGGTGGCGTAGCCGACC
>OBLX010000049.1_pt1 | contig 30996 bp, 29 predicted proteins | sample 1519811 | NCBI WGS metagenome assembly OBLX01 (sample SAMEA3991476, study PRJEB22521) | metagenome | biome: anthropogenic terrestrial biome; feature: sewage plant; material: surface water | place: Sweden | collected 2012-09-26
GCAGGCTGGGGTCGAGGCGCAGGGCCAGGGCGACGTTGGTGAGGGGGCCGACCGGCACGAGCCAGCAGCCGGGCCGCGCCCGGGTGGTCTCGAGCAGCACCTCGACGGCGTGGGCGGCGCCGGCGGTCCGGGTGGGCGCCGGCAGTGACGTGCCGCCGAGACCGGTCTCACCGTGGACGGTCGGCGCGTGGCGGGCCGGCGCCACCAGCGGGCGGGGGCTGCCGGCGTGGACGGGGACGTCGATGGCGAAGAGCTCGGTGACGGCGAGCGCGTTGCGGGTGACGTCGACGAGCGGTGCGTTGCCGCTCACCGTCGTGACCGCCACCAGCTCGGTGTGGGCGGCGGCCACCACCAAGGCGACGGTGTCGTCGTGGCCGGGGTCGCAGTCGATGATCACCGCCGGCCGCTCACGCATCGTCGCTCCCTCCTCGCCGCGCACACGCCCCCGGATCGTTCTGGGTCCAGATCTCCCGGCTCACCGGTCGATTCCTGGTCCCGGAACAAGGGCTGCTCCGTTCTGGGTCCAGATCTCCTGGCTCACCGGTCGATTCCTGGTCCCAGAACGGGGAGGTGGGGGGTGTCACGAGGCATCCGATTCGGCCGGCCTGGCCAGGAGGGCATCGATGGCGGCGGCGGTGGGGGACGAGCGGGCCCCAGGTCGGGTGGCCGCCAGGGCACCGGCGGCGTTGGCCCGGCGCACGGCCACCTCGTCGTCGAGGCCGAGGGCGAGGCCGGCGGCGAGGGCGCCGCAGAGGGCGTCGCCGGCGCCGACGGTGTCGACGGCGTCGACCCGGTGGCCGGCCACCTCGACGGGGTCACGGCCCGCCGCCGCCCACACCACGCCGGCGGCGCCGCGGCTGACCAGCACCGCGCCGGAGTCGTTCCCGCCGCCGCCGCCGCCGCCGCCGGCGAGGGCGGTGGCCCGCGCGACCACGGAGCCGGTACCGGGATGCAGCGCGTCGAGCTCGCCCTCGTTCACCACCAGCACGTCGACGAGGCCGAGAGACCCACGGACGGCGGCCTCGTGGCCGGCGTGGACCGGCGCCGCGTTCAACACGGTGCGGGCGCCGGCGGCGCGGGCGCGCTCGAACAGCGCGGTCACCGCGTCGAGGGGTGCCTCCAGCTGGGCCACCACCACGGCGACGCCGGCGAGGTCGACGCCGTGGGCCGAGGCGTGGCGGTTGGCGCCGGGCGCCACCGCGATCTGGTTCTCGCCGGCGGCGTCCACGCAGATGAGGGCGGTGCCCGTCGCCGCGGTGGCCCGGGCCACGTCGTCGACGCCCACCCCCTCGCCCGCCAGCACCGCGAGCACGTCGTCGCCGTCGGCGTCGCGGCCGACCGCGCCCACGAAGCACACCGCGGCGCCGGCCCGGGCGGCGGCCACGGCCTGGTTTCCGCCCTTGCCGCCGTGGTCGCGGCGCAGCACGCCGCCGCTCACCGTCTCGCCGGCGCGGGGCAGGTGGTCGAGCACGACGGTGACGTCGACGTTGACGCTGCCCAGCACCAGCACCGAGCCGAGGGTCACGGGGGTCACGCCGGCGTGGTCGACGCGACGGGTTCGGGGCCCGAGCCGAGGCCGAGGCGCCGCAGGGCGGCGACGACGTCGCCGAAGTGGCCCGGATCGGGGTGGCGGTTGTTGACCAGGCTGACCGTGGCCCGGGGCAGGTCCACGCCGGCGGCCCGTTCGGCGAGGCGCGCCGCGATGGTCGGCCGGGGGCCGACCACCGCCACCGCCTCCATCAGCTCGTCGGGGATCAGCACGCTCATCTCGGACCAGCGTCCCTCCTTCGACAGCCGGTTCAGCTCGGGGTGCAGGCCCTCCCATCCTTGGGCGGCGAGGGTCGGGACGTAGGCCGGGGTCGAGCCGTAGAAGGCGAGCTGGTCGGCGAGCGAGGCGCGCGCCCGGGCCTCGCCGTCCCCGTCGCCCTCGTCCCAGGTGACGACCATGGTCACGAGGACGACCTCCAGGTCGTCGAGGGAGCGGCCCGAGCGGTCGAGGCCTCGCTCGAGTGCCGGCAGGGTGCCCGCCCGCAGCGACTCGGGCGTGTGGAAGGGGTGGACGATGAAGCCGTCGGCCACCTCGCCGGCCACCTCGGTCATCCTCGGGCCGAACCCCCCGGTGAACACCGGCGGCGGGCCGAAGGGGTTCGGGCCGGGGTCGAAGGCCGGGATCATGATGGTGTGGTCGTAGAAGCGGCCCCGGAAGTCGAGCGGTCCCTCGCCCTCCCACGTGGCCCAGATGGCCTTGATGGCCCGGACCATCTCCGCCATGCGGGCCGCCGGGTGCGACCACGTCTCGCTGAAGCGGTGCTCGATGTGGGGCCGCACCTGCGAGCCGATGCCGAGGACGAAGCGGCCCTCGGTGATCACCTGGAGGTCGTAGGCGACGTTGGCCAGCACCATGGGGTTGCGGGCGAAGCCGATGGCCACCGCGGTGCCGAGGCGCAGCGTCGACGTCGTGGCCGAGGCGAGGGCGAGCGGCAGGAACGGGTCGTGCTTCGACTCGAAGGAGAACGCGGTGTCGTAGCCCAGCGCCTCGAGCTCGGCGAACAGCGCGCCCGAGCGGCGGGCGTCGCCCGTGGGCACGGTGGTGGCGAGGCGCACGACGGGAGTTTCGCGTGCCCGCCCGATGGGTTCCCAGGCGGGGGTCGAAGCGCCGAGGAGCGCCCCGTCGGTCGGTCTGGCATGTGACCTTCGGCACTGTTGCTGGGGGACAGGGAGGCAGAGGGTGCTGTGCAGCGGGTCCGATCGGACCCTCCATAGGGGAGGCAATGCAATGGCACGACGGTTCTTCGGGATCCTCGCGATCGGGATGGTGGCATCGGTGATGCTCCTGGCGTCCTGTTCGAGCGACTCCGACAGCGATTCCAGCAGCGACACCACCGCTGATTCGGGCGGCGGCGTCACGGTCACCACCGGTGCCGAGGGGACGGCCGTGGCCGTCGAGGCCGGCGACATCTCCGACACCGAGCAGTACCTCACCGCGGACCCCGAATCGGTACCGGCCGGTTCGACCACCTTCACGCTCACCAACGTGGGAAACCGCGAGCACGAGATGGTGGTGTTGAAGACCGACACCCCCGCCGACCAGCTCGAAGTGAACGCCGAGGACAAGGTCAGCGAGGACGACAGCGTGGGTGAGGTTTCCGAGACTCCCGAAGGTGAGAGCGGTTCGGTGACCCTCGACCTCGAGGCCGGGAACTACGTGCTGGTGTGCAACATCGCCAAGCACTACAGCCAGGGCATGTACACCGCCTTCACGGTCGACTGACGAGACGCCGACCGTGACCGACCGTCGGAGCGCCGACGGGACCGGCTTCGGGTGGGTGAGGGCGGCGGTGACCACCGCCGCCCTCCTCACCGTCGTCGTGCTCGCCCTCGTGGTCGTACCGAACGCGATCTTGAACAACCTGGACGCGCTGGACCGCAGCGGCCGTGTGGCCGTGGCCACGGCCTGGTTCACGGTGGCCCTGGTGGGGCTCGCGTTCGCCCTGCGCCGCCTGCAGGCCAGGCACCTGCTGTGACCGTCTCGGGTGGCGGAGCGTCACCCGCCGCGGTCGTCCCTGACGGGCAGTGGCTCTGGGACAACGAGCCCTGCCGCGCGGCGTGTCCCGTCCACACCGATGCCGGCGCCTACGTCACCGCCATCGCGGAGGGCCGCTACCGCGAGGCCTACCTGATCGCGCGTGGCCCCAACCCGTTCCCCTCCATCTGCGGCCGGGTCTGCGCGGCGCCCTGTGAGACGGCCTGCCGGCGCGGGACCGTCGACGCCCCGGTCTCGATCCGGGCGCTGAAGCGGTTCGTCACCGAGCGCTTCGGGGTGGAGAGCTTCGACGGCGACGCCACCTGGCACGAGGGGCACGGCCCGGTCCCCGAGGCCGACCGCCCCTCGGTGGGCATCATCGGGGGCGGACCAGGTGGTCTGGCCGCGGCGCACGATCTGCGCCTCGCCGGCCACGCCGTCACGATCTACGAGGCACAGTCCCTGCTCGGCGGGATGATGGTGCTGGGCATCCCCGAGTACCGCCTGCCCCGGGCACTGATCGAACGGGAGATCGCCGCCATCCTGAGCCTGGGCGTCGAGGTGCACCTCGGCTGTCGCATCGGCGAGGACGTCACCATCGAGGAGCTGCTCGATCGCCACGACGCCCTCTTCCTGGCGGTGGGTACCGCCAAGGCCCGCGACCTCGACATCGCCGGCCACGACCTCGACGGCGTGGTGCGGGCGGTCGAGTTCCTCCTGAACGTCAACCAGGGCTTCCACGTGGACCTCGGCGAGCGGGTGGTCGTGGTCGGTGGCGGCAACGTGGCTTTTGACGCCGCCCGCACGGCGCTCCGCGCTGCCAGCGGCGAGCACGAGGCCCCCGCGGCCGTGGCCCTCGACGCCGACGACCGGGCCGACGCCGAGCGGGGGATGACCACGACCCTCGACGCCGCACGCGCCGCGGTGCGGGCCGGGGTGAAGGACGTCACGATCATGGCCCTCGAGTCCCCCGAGGAGATCCCCGCGGCAGCGGAGGAGATCGCCGACGCCGAGTCCGAGGGCATCCGGGTGGTCTACCGGCGTGGCCCGCACGCCATCGTGGGCCACGGCCGGGTCACTGGACTCGAGACCGTCGCCGTCGCCTCCGTGTTCGACGAGTCCGGCCGGTTCGCACCCATCTTCGTCGAGGACACCGTCGAGGTCATCGACGCCGACACCGTGATCCTCGCCGTGGGGCAGTCCGCGGACCTCTCCTTCCTGCCCGACAGCCTCGGCCTCGACCGCACCCCCCAGGGCGGGGTGGTGGTGGACCGGGCGACGCTTCGCACCAGCGACCCGCGCATCTGGGCCGGCGGCGACGTCGCTTTCGGGCCCCGCAACCTGATCGACGCCATCAGTGACGGACGGCGCGCCGCGGCGGGGATCATCGACGAGGCCGCCGGTCCGGTCCCGAGCCGGTCGGTCGGGACCGTGACGACCGGATTGCAGATCAGCGTGCGCCCGCTCCCGGGCTACCGCCGGCTGGCATCGGGCTACGACGGCATCGCACGCGTCGAGATCCCCAGCGTGCCCCTGGATCGTCGGGTCGGCTTCGCCGAGGTGGAGACCGGCTACGACGAGGCCGGCGCCACCGAGGAGGCGCTGCGCTGCCTGCGCTGCTTCGACGACATCATGTTGCGACCGGAGCTCTGCATCCTCTGCGGGCTCTGCGTCGACGTGTGCCCGTACGACTGCATCACCATCGAACGCGCCGACGCCGCCGGGGTGGGCACCCCGGGTCAGTCGGCCCTGCTCCTCGACGAGGAGCGCTGCATCCGTTGCGGCCTGTGCGTCAACCGGTGCCCGCCGGGCGCACTTGTGATGGTCGAGACCCGGGAGGTCGTCCATGGATGACGTGCAGGAGTTGACCGAGGATGACGTCGTCGCCGGCGCCGAGGCCGAGCGCGATGTCGCCCGCCGGGAGGCGCTGGAGCCCGCGGGGTATGCCGGCGGTGCCGGCCGCCTCCGCCGGCTGCGCGAAACCGAGGTGTGGCAGTCGATGTTCCGCCACCCACCCCTCGACACGCCACGGGGTCGGGCGCTGCAGTCGTTCAGCAACTTCTTCCTGCACGTGTACCCGGTGAAGGTGCCGGCCCGCACGTTGCGGTTCCGGTACTCGTGGCGTCTCGGCTACATCGCCACCGTCCTGTTCGGGATCCTGCTGACGACCGGGATCTACCTCATGTTCTTCTACACGCCGTCGGTCACGTCGGCCTACGGCGACATGCAGCAGCTGCGCACGGGCGTGGGCTTCGGCCAGCTCATCCGCAACGTGCACCGCTGGTCGGCGCACCTGATGGTGCTCGTGGTCCTCCTGCACCTCGCCCGCGTCTTCCTCGCCGGTGCCTACAAGAAGCCCCGGCAGTTCAACTGGCTGGTCGGCCTGCTCCTGCTCGCGGTCACCCTCTTCTTCTCCTTCACCGGCTACCTCCTGCCCTGGGACCAGCTCAGCTACTGGGCCGTGACCGTCGGCACGAACCTGGTCACCTACATCCCGCTGGTCGGAGGCACCGTGAGCGATCTGCTGATCGGTGGGGACCAGATCAACCAGACCACGCTGCTGCGCTTCTACGTCCTGCACGTGGCGGTGCTGCCGGGGGCGTTGTTCCTCGCGCTGGGCGTGCACATCTGGCGGGTTCGCAAGGACGGGTTCGCGGTGCGTCGGGGTGGTACCGGTGCCTTCGCCGAGCACCTCACCGAACCGGTCGCTGATCCGGTCGTGCTGGCCCCCACCGCGTCGGCGGCCGAGGGCTCCCGGGTCCGCCTGCTCGGCGTGGTGGACCGCGAGTCGGTCACGGCCGAGGACCGGCCTGTCGACGACACGGTGTTCACCTGGCCACACCTGCTGGTCCGCCACGTCGTGGTCGGCCTCGGCGTCGTCGCCACCGTCATCGCCTTGGGCGTGGCCTTCGCCGCCCCGTTGCGGGGGTTGGCCAACCCGAACCTCACCCCTGAGCCGGCGAAGGCGCCGTGGTACTTCGTGGGCCTGCAGGAGCTGCTGTCGCACTTCGACCCCCTCGTCGCCGGGATCCTGATCCCCACCGCCGCCTTCGTGGGCTTCGCGCTCTTGCCCTACATCGACCGCAATCCCCACACCGAGGCCCGCAACCGAAAGGTCGCGGTCCTCTTCTTCTCGAGCCTCGTGCTCCTCGCCGTGAGCCTCACGGTCATCGGCCTGGCGTTCCGGGGGCCGGGCTGGGTGTGGTCCCCGCCCTGGGACCACCTCTATCTGGAGCTCTAGGAGGGCACCGTGTCGACGACGCGTCGTGAGATGTTGAAGGCAGGCTGGAAGATCGGGGGCACCATGCTGGCCCTCGCCGCGGGCTGGACCACCTACGAGGCGCTCAAGCCCCTCGCCGGCTCCGGCAGTGGGGGCAAGATCGCGCTGGGCGCCCCGTCGGACGTCCCGGCGGGAACCGCCGAATACGTCGGCGAGGGGCGGCTGTGGGTGGCCAACACCGGCACGGAGATCTTCGCCCTGTCCCAGAAATGCCCCCACCTGGGTTGCCGCGTGCCCTTCTGCGAGAGCTCGGGCCGCTTCGAGTGCGCGTGCCACGGCTCGATCTTCGACATCGGCGGCGAGTGGGTCGCCGGCCCTTCGCCGCGGGGGATGGACCAGTACCCGCTCGAGTTGGTCGACGGCGTGCTGATCGCGGACACGAGCGAGCTGATCAACGGGCCCGATCGGGGGGCCGACCAGTACTACTCGGACCCCAAGGGCCCCAGTTGCACAGAGGGAGCATGAGCGATGCCCCGTGACCGACCCCAGCCCGACCCGTTCGAGCCCGAGTGGCTCGAACGCAGCCTCGATCGCTACTACCTGTGGGGTCTGGTGTTCATGGCGATGCTCATCGCCGCCTTCCCCTTGTACTACCTGCGAGAACCTGGCCTGCGAGACGACGCGCTCCGAGAGCAGGAGGTCACCTACACCGAGCTGGGGGCGCACCTCTACGACCAGAACTGTGCGTCGTGCCACGGCGACGAGGGACGCGGGGGCCAGACCGCCCCGACCCTCGGGGCCAAGGAGTTCCTGTCGTCGACGACCGACGACCAGATGCAGCTGCTGATCTCGGGGGGCATCTCGGGCACGGACATGTCCGCCTGGGGCCTCGAGTTCGGTGGCGCCCTCACCGACGAGCAGGTGACCCAGTTGGTCACCTACCTGCGGTCTCTCGAGGACGGCGCGCCCAGCGTTGCCGACTGGCGGACCGGCGAAGCGGCGCCCTGACCCCGTCGGGGCGCCTGCGGCCGCTCAGCCGAGCAGGTCGGAGCCCTCGGCGACGTAGAGCGGCAGGGTGTCGAGGGGGGCCTCGACGGTACGGGTGGTGGGCCCCTCGATGACCACGTCGTGGTCCCACCATTCGACCCACCGGCCGGGCGGGAACCAGACCTCGCGTTCCCGGGCGCCGCTCTGCCAGACCGGCGCCACCAGCAGGTCGTCGCCCAGCAGCCACTCGTCCCAGCGGTCGAGGGCGTCCGGCTCCTCGGGCCAGGCGAAGGCGAGGGGCCGCACCGGGGTGAGGCCGGTCTCGTGCTCCTCGGCGGCGAGGTCGGCCAGGTAGGGCGCGAGGCCGTCGTGAAGGTCGGTGTAGCGGCGGTAGATCTCGGTCATCGCGGTGTCGTCGCGTGGCGTGGTCGGCATCTCCCACGGCAGGTCCGTGCCCTTCCCGTGGAAGCGCATCAGCGGGCTGGCCGCGCCCACCTCGATCCAGCGGGCGAACACCTCGCGATCGGCGAACTCGCTGTAGCCGCCGATGTCCGAGCCCCACAGGCCGAGGCCGAGGTAGGCGGCCCGCTGGATGCTCACCAGCACGCTGCGCAGGCCCAAGTCGGTGGACGGTCCCGTTGCCGGCGTCTCGGGGATCTGGAACCCGTCGCGGCTGTGGGTGTCGCCGCCCCAGGTCATCACGAGCCCCGCGGTGCCCGTGTACGCGGCCCGGGCGATGGCGAAGCCGGCGTCCGGCCGCACTTCGTCGAGCACCTGGCGCACGTTCTGCTGGAACAGCACCGGGTAGGCGTTGTGCACCTCGGCGCCGGTGCGGCCGTCGGCGTAGACGTCGCTCGCCTCGCCGGGCACGTCCGGCTCGTCGCTGCGGTCGAGGAAGAGCCCGTCGACGTAGCGCCCCTCCGGCCCCTCGAGGAAGGCCCGCAGGTCGTCCCGGAACCACGCCGCCGCGTCCGGGTTCGTGAAGTCGATGGCCCGGTCGCTGCCTGGCGCCAGGTAGCCGAGGCGGCGGGCCTCCTCGCCCCGGGCGCCGATGGCCCAGTTCGAGATCCACACCGTCGGGTGCCAGCCGCGGTCGTGCAGCACCCGCAACATGTCGGCGGCGTTGGGGAAGCGCTCGGGGTCGAACGCGAGCGCGCCGTAGCCCTCGGGCCCGATGGCCCACGGTCGGTCGAAGTGGTATACGCCGGGCGACGACAGCCCGCGCTCGTCGTACTCCTGGATCTCGGCGGCGACGGTCGGGTTCATGGCCACGCCGTCCACCTCGACGGGCTCGCCTGGCGGGATCTCGTCCCGTCCCCGCCAGTGGCGGAACACGACGTCGGGCGCCGTCGGCGGCCGGCCGGTGAGGGCGGTGTACCCGTCGAGGATGGCCGGGCCGTCGGGACCGTGGAACAGGAAGAAGCGCCCTCCGCCGGCGCCGGGCTCGGCGGCGAACTCGAACTGCAAGCGGTCCGGTTCGGTGGCGCCGACGTCGTAGGTGCCCTGCATGGTGCCGTCGACCAGCAGCCCGTAGCCCGCCGACGACTGGTAGAAGGGCGCGTAGGCCGAGATCGTGGGCGTGACCGACATGGTCACCACCTCCCCGACGCGGTTCAGCGTGCCCTCGTCGGTGGGCACGACCTCGGAGTCGATCAGGTCGCTGTTGATCCGCTCGGTGAGCCCGTAGATCTGCTCCCGTGGCGACAGGTCGAGGCGCTCGCCCCACGCGGTCACGTCACCGGCGTCGTGCGCCCGCAGCTCGACGCCGACGGTGCCCGCCATCTCGGCCGTCAGGGTGACGGCGCCGCGCCCGCCGTCAGCGAAGCGCACGCCCAGCTCGACGGCGTCGGCGCCCAGGTGGCGGACCCGCGCCCGTTCGACACCGACCTCCTCGCCGCCCCGGACCACGTAGAGCCCGTCGCCCTCGACGAAGAACGAGGCCCGGTTCTCGACTGCGGCCGACCCGTCCCCGCCGGCGGCGTCCATGCGGAACGGGTCCAGGAAGATCCGGACGCGGAACGCGCCGGTGGCCACCTCGAGCTGCCCATCGCTCTGGTCGAGGACCGTGAACCCCGCGGGCGCAGCGGTCGTGGTCGGACCCCCGGCGTCCCCGTCACCCGAGCCGCCGCCCGACGAACAGGCCGCGGCGAGCACCAGGATCGTGAGTCCCGTCGTCACCGACCGCAGCGCCACCCGGGTGCGTCGCACGCCCCGATCCTCGCAGCCGAGGCGCCTACCGTGGAGGCGGTGAGCGCGCCGCGGACCTTCTCCATCCGCCAGCACCCGGCCATGCGGGCGATGGCGTGGCCACTGGGAGGCGCCCACGGCGCCGCGGTGGTCGACGACGAGCACCTGACCGTGCGCTACGGCGTGATGTTCCGAGGTCGGATCCCCCGCTCGTCGCTCGGTCCGCCGGCGCGCTACGAGGGCAGGGTCTGGAGCTGGGGGGTGCACGGCTGGCGCGGCCGGTGGCTGGTGAACGGCTCGTCCCACGGCATCGTGGTCGTGCCCGTCGAGCCCCGCCGGCGGGCCCACGTGATGGGGTGGCCCATCTCGCTCCGCGAGCTGTCCATCAGCCTCGACGACCCCGACGGCTTCCTCGCCGCCCTGGCCTGATCGCTCCCACTAGCGTCGCCGGCGTGAGCGACGTCGGCGGTGGGATGGACCCAGGGGTGCTCGAGGCACGCCTCGCGGCCCTGGAAGAGCGGGTCGACGAGCTGTCTCGGCGTCTGTTCTCCGACCTGGCCCCGCTGCGGCCGGCGCCGGTGGCGCAGACTACCGTCGGTGCCGACCTCGTCGAGCTCGCCGCCAAGGGGGGCGATGTCGGCCTGGCCAAGGCCGTCCTCGAGCACGTGAAGCGCACCGGCGCCGACCTGACCGTGGCCGAGCAGGCGGTGCGGGCCGCCGCCGGCCTGCCCGCCCGACCCCCGGCCTGAGGCCGGGTCGAACGAAGGGAGGGAGGCCGATGGACGCCACCGACTGGGATCGCCGCTACGAGGGCGCCGACTACGTGTGGGCCATCGAGCCCAACCGCTTCGTGGCCGAACAGGTGCTGCCCCTGACGCCCGGTCGCGCCCTCGACCTCGGCGCCGGCGAGGGGCGCAACGCGGTGTGGCTGGCGGGGCGGGGCTGGGACGCCACCGCGGTCGACTTCTCCGCCGCGGGCATGGCCAAGGCCGACCGCCTCGCCGCCGACCACGGCGTCGCGGTCACCACGGTGGTGGCCGACGTCCTCACCCACGAGGTCGAGGCGCAGGCGTGGGACCTCGTCCTGCTCTCGTACCTCCAACTGCCCACCGCCGAGCGCCTCGACGTCCTCCGCCGGGCCGCCGGTGGCGTGGCGCCGGGCGGCACCCTCCTCGTGGTGGCCCACGACCGCACCAACCTCGAGCGGGGCCACGGCGGCCCGCAGGACCCCGACGTGCTCTACGACGCCGACGAGACGGTGGCGGCCGTCGCCGCCGCCGAGGTCGACGACCTGGTCCCAGTGGTGGCGACGGTGGTCGGCCGCCTGGTCCGGCCGTCGTCCGAAGGAGACGACGACGGCGGGCACGTCGCCCTCGACACCCTGGTGGTCGCTCGCCGCGCGCCGTCGTCGGCCTCCGCCCCGCCGCCGTGCAGGTGACCGAAGGCCCTTCCCGGTCCTCTCGGTCCGGCGCACGATGAGCGGAGAGAGCAGCCGGAGCCGGCGCTCCGACGGTGTCCGCAGAGGAGGCAGCGCTGATGACCGAACTCCGGACCTTGGTGGTCTTCCACAGCGACGAGGGCCACACCACCGAGATCGCCGGCCGCATCGCCGCCCGGATCCACGAAGGCGGGGTCGGTGCTGAGCTGCGCAGCGCCGAGGACGCCCCCGACCCGGACGGCTACGACGGTGTGATCCTCGGCGACAGCGTCCACCGGGAGCGGCACAGCCACGAGTTGTTGGAGTACGTCCGCCACCACCGCAGGAGCCTCGAGGCGCGGCCCTCGGCCTTGTTCCAGGTCAGCCTGGCCTCGGCGACGGCCGACCGCCCTCACGAGCTTCAGGCGCACGAGCAGGTGCAGCGCCTCGCCGAGCAGACCGGATGGGAGCCGGATCTGGTCGGCCTCTTCGCCGGTGCCCTCGCCTACACCCGCTACGGCTGGTACCGACGCCACGTGGCCCGCCGACTCGCCCGTGAGGTGGGTCTCGACGCGGATGACGCCACGGACCACGACTACACGGACTGGGATGCGGTCGACGCGTTCGCCGACCACTTCGTCAACTACGTGCGCGAGCATGCGACCGGCGCCGCCGAGGCGCCGCCGGCGGGCTGAGGGGCTCAGTCCTCGAGTTGCGCGGCCAGCGCCTCGACGGCCTCGATGAACTCGTCGACCATGTCGAACACCACCTGGCGTGAGGTCTTGGAGACGTTCATCGTGCCCACCACCTGGCCCACGAAGTAGTTCGCCAGCTTCTCGGCGCCGGGGTGGCGTTCGGCGGCGCGGTTGATGCGGTACTGCGCCTGCGCGGTGAGGATGGGTTGGAGGGGCATGCCCAGCGGGTCGGGCGTGTCGGGCCGGTCCCACTCGTCGGTCCACGACGAGCGCAGCATGCGGGCGGGCTTGCCGGTGAGCGAGCGTGAGCGCAGGGTGTCGGCCGACGTCGCCGCCAGCATCTTGGCCTTCACCACGGGGTGGGTCTCGGCCTCGGCCGTGGTCAGCCACACCGAGCCGCACCAGACGCCTTGGGCGCCGAGGGCCATGGCCGCGGCCATCTGGCGACCCCGGCCGATGCCGCCGGCGCCGAGCACCGGGACGGGCGCCACCGCGTCGACCACCTCGGGGATGAGCACCATCGAGCCGATCTCGCCCGTGTGGCCACCCGCCTCCGAGCCCTGGGCCACGATCAGGTCGACGCCGGCGGCCACGTGGCGCTCGGCGTGCACGCCCCGGCCGGCGAGGGCGGCGACCACCCGGCCGGCGCCTTTCACCTGGTCGATCATCTCGGGCGGCGGCGGGCCGAGGGCGTTGGCCACCAGGGCGGTCCGGTGGGCGAGGGCGATCTCGAGCTGCGGCCCGGCCCGGTTGGCCGAGAAGGGGGCGTCGCCACCGCTGGTCTGCCACCCGGCCCGACCGGGCCCCTCGTCCTCGGGCGGCGGCTCGGGCACCTCGTAGCGGGCGAGGATGTCGTCCACGAAGGCCCGGTGCTCGGCGGGGATGAGCTGGCGGATGTCGTCGAGGGTGAACCCGCCCTGGTCGTCGCCGGCGTACTTGGCGGGGATGATGAGGTCGACGCCGTAGGGGCGGTCGCCGACCTGCTCCTCGATCCACTTGAGGTCGATCTCGAGGGCCTCGGGCGTGTGGGCGACGGCGCCGAGCACGCCCAGGCCGCCGGCCTTCGACACCTCGGCCACGACGTCGCGGCAGTGGCTGAAGGCGAGGACGGGGACGTCGATGCCGAGCATCTCGGTGACGGCGGTGCGCATGCGCGCAGGCTACGCCCTGGTGGTCGTGGCCTCGACCGTTCCCAGGTGGCGTGGTGCCAGCGCACCTCGGCACGGCGAGCGAGGGACCAGCGAGCCACCAGCGAGCTCGCGAGCTGGCGACGGCAGGCGATGCGACGAGGCGTCAGCCGAGGCGCGATTCAAAACGGCTGACCACCTCGACGTGGCCGGTGTGGCCGAAGAGGTCGAGCACCACGGACTCGACGTGGGCGTACCCGGCACGCACCAGGGCCGCCGCGTCCCGGCCCAGCGACCCGGCGTCGCAGCTCACGAGCACGACCCGGGCGGCGCCGGTCTCGACGACCTTCTCGACGCCCTGGCGGCCGAGGCCGGAGCGTGCCGGGTCGGCCACCACCACGGCGGCGGGGCCCACCCGCCAGCGCTCGACCGGCTGTGAGATCACTCGCACGTCGCCGGCCAGGTGGGCCAAGTTGACCCGGGCATCGGCGGTGGCGGACTTCGAGCGCTCGACCAGCACCACGGGCCGGTCGCCGGCGCAGGTGGCGGCGAAGAGGCCGATGCCGCCGTAGAGGTCGACGAAGGGCCCGTCGGGCGCGCCGGCGACCTGCTCGCGGACGACGGCGACGAGGGCCTCGGCGCCCTCGGGTCGCACCTGGAGGAACGAGCGGGCCGACACCCGGAAGTCGTGGCCGGCGATCCAGGTGGTCAGCCAGCGGCGGGTGCCCTTGTCGAGCTCGTCACCGCCGATCACGGTCACGTCGTCGGGGGCGTGGACGCCCTTGGCCGTGGGCTCGGCCACGACCAGGCGGTCGGTGGCGGTGCCGGCGGCGTCCGTGGCCACCCGGAGGATCAGCTCGCGTGCTCGGCCGGGTTGGAGCAGGCCGGGGGCCAGCAGCTCGGCCAGCGCCGGGTGGGCCACCAGGCAGTCGTCGACGGGGACCACCTCGTGGCTGCCCTCGGCCCGCAGTCCGAGGCGCCCGCCGACCACCGCCACCCGCAGGGTGGTGCGGGAGCCCTCGGCGGCGATGGGCGGGCCGGCGCGCACGACCGGGTCGTCGAAGCGGCCGATGCGGTGGAGGGCGTCGGTGACGATCTCCAGGCGCATCGCCCGCTGGCGCTCCGGCGTGGCGTGCTGCCAGTCGCACCCGCCGCAGCCGAGGGCCACGAACGGGCACGGCGGCTCCACACGGTCGGGAGCCGCCTCCAGCACCTCGACCACGTCGCCGTGGAGTGCGCCGCGGCGAACCGTGGTGGTCACCGAGACGCGCTCGCCGGGCAGGGCACCGGCGACCAGCACGATCCGGCCGTCGTCGTCCCGGCAGAGGGCGAGGCCGCCGGGCACCATGCGCTCGGCCCGCACGGCCTGGAGCCCGCCGGGTGTCTGCATGGACCGACCGTAGGCGCGCCGGCCACCGCCTCCACCCCGGCCCGATCGGGGCGGGCGGTTCGGTACCATCGGGCTCGGCGCACCGGCGGTGCCCGGTGGCCCTGGGGAGGGTGTGTGGTGAGGCAGGCGGCGATGCCCGGCGGGGGTGCCGGGGGATCGAGAGGGCGGGGCATGAGCGGCGCCGACGGCCACGACGTCGAGCGCGGCGGTCGTGGGCGCACCGAGGGAGCGCCCGTCGACCCGCGCACCGCCGCCCTGGTGGAGCACCTCAGTGAGACCATCTTCCTGGTCGACACCCACGGTGAGGCTCAACTGCGCCTGGGCCCCTCGGTGGGGCCACTCGGCTTCGGCCTCGACGAGGAGGACGGCGGCCCCGTGCACGTGGCCGAACGGGTGCACCCCGACGACCTCCTCGCCGTGCTGGGCCTCATCGAACAGGTGCGCACCACCCCGGGGTTGCAGACGTCGGTGCGTGTCCGGGCGCGTCACAAGGACGGCACGTGGCGCATCCTCGAGGCGGCCATCACGTCGGCGCTGGACGATCCGCTGCTCGGTGGCGCGCTGCTGCGCATCCGCGACGTGACCGCGCCCGAGTCCGCTGCCGAGCTCGGGGACCGGTTCCGGTCACTGGCCGAGGCGGTACCCGCAGGGATCCTCTGCGCCGACGTCTTGGGAGCCGTGGTGTTCTCCAACGAGGCGGCCTGCAAGATCCTCGCACGCGCCGGAGGCCGACTGCTCGGCCAGGGATGGGTGGGGCCGATCGACCCGGAGGACCGCGAGGAGGTCGCCGCCACCGCTCGCGCCGTCCTGACCTCGGGGGCGGCGGAGGAGGTGGCGTTCCGCGTGGCCGACGGCGGCGGACATCGCTGGGTGCACGCCCACTTCGTCGCCCTGGGGGCCGAGCCCGAGAGGGTGGACGGCACCCCGGCGGGCTGGTTGGCCGTCCTGGACGACGTCACCGATCGCCGCCGACTGGAGTCGCAACTGGCCCACCGGGCCACCCACGACCCCCTCACCGACCTGCCCAACCGTGCCCTGCTCGAGGATCGCCTCGCGCAGGCGTGCGCCCGCCTCGGGCGCGACGACGAGCAGGTGGCCGTGCTGTTCTGCGATCTCGACGACTTCAAGGACGTCAACGACCGCTTCGACCACACGGTGGGCGACCAGGTGCTGGTCGAGGTCGGCACGCGCCTGCGCCGGGTGCTGCGCCCGGCGGACACCGTGGCCCGCTTCGGCGGCGACGAGTTCGTGGTGGTGTGCGAGCGCACCGACCCGACCGAGGCCGAGGAGGTGGCCGAGCGCATCCGGGCGGCGCTCGGGGAGCCCTTCGCCGGTGCCGACGGTCGGGGCCTCGGCGTCAGCGTCGGCATCGCCTGCGCTCGCGGTGCCGACGTGGATGCCGGCGACCTGCTGTTGCGGGCCGATCAGGCCATGTACCGCGTCAAGGACGGTGGTGGCGCTGGGTGAGGCGGGCGTGGTGCGCGCCGCCAGCGTGTGAAGACGGCGACGGCCCGCCACCGAGGTGGCGGGCCGTCGGTCCGGTCGGGGGGCCGAGGGGGGAGGTGGCTCCCCGACGAAGGGGGCCGGTCAGCCGTAGAAGCGGCTCCCGCAGTGGGGCCACTGGCCCAGGCCGGCACGGTCTTTCAAGATGTTGGCCCGGCGGATCTGTTCGATCCGGGAGTTCTGGTGGGGAAGGCCTGCGCCGCCCACCGAGCGCCAGGTCGAGGCGCTGAACTGGAGGCCACCGTAGAACCCGTTGCCGGTGGCAAGGTGCCAGTTGCCGCCGGACTCGCAGGCGGCGACCCGGTCCCAGTTGGCCTGGTTGGGCACCGAGTTGGCCACGGCGTTGAGGTAGACGGCGAGCAGGTACTGGCGGATCTGGTTGGCGACCGTCGCGTTCATGTAGTCGGCCAAGCGGGTCGCCTCGGCCAGCGTGATCTTGTCGCGGTGGCTGTTGTTCCACGCCAGCCTGATCTCGCGTGGCGTGTAGACGTAGGTGGCCTCGCGCAGGTTGGCGGGGCCGCGACGGTCGGTGGCCCGGGTTTCGGCGGCCTGGGTGAGCGCGGCCGGCGGGGTGGGCTCGGCGGTCACGGTGGGGGCCGGTGGCACGGTGGTGCTCGGCACGGGCGCCACGGTCGTCGAGGTGGTCGAGGAGGTCGAGGAGGTCGAGGAGGTGGTGGGGGCCGTGTCCACCGCGTCCGCCCCGGGCGAGGTCTGGGCCGAGGCGACCGACGGGGTCACGACGGCGGCGAGGAGCGATCCGATGAGGATCGTGAGCAGCACCACGGCGGTGGTGCTGCGGCGCATCAATGCTTCGGCGCCTTCTTCGTTCGCAGGCTGTTGCATGTCCGGTACTCCTTGTGTTGGGGGCTGAGCGCTCCGGTCGGCCACCACCTGGCCTGGCCGGATCGTGGGCGCAGACGCGCGTCACGAGGACCAGGATCGGGGGAGGCGTACCGGGTGCTGTGGGCCGCTCCGGCGGGCACCCCTCAGGGCACACATCACCGGGCAGCGCAGAGCGCGCTCTGGTTCGTTGATGACAGTGTCGTCACTTCCGTTACGGAATCGCAACATACAGCGCTGTGACTTGTGCCACTCCCGCGAGCGCGGCGCAAACTCTCACAAGCGCGCGCGCTCTGCCGATCAGGCGCGGCCGTGCGGCGTGTAGAGTCTGCGCCCGCAGTACGGAGAGGTGCCGGAGTCTGGCTGATCGGGCTTCCCTGCTAAGGAAGTGTGCCTACGGGTACCGTGGGTTCGAATCCCACCCTCTCCGCCAAGTGGTCGCGCCGATCGGTCGACCCGCGGTGGTTCCGGCGCTCAGGCGCCGAGCTGACCTCCGACCCCCACGACCTCCGCCGTGTCGTCGTTGCGGCCGACGGTGAGATCGGGATCGACGTGGTGTGAGCCGCGGGGGCGCCCGCCGATCGGGCGCTACGTCCTACGATGGCGGCGTGACGTCCGGGGGGATCACCGAGAGCGAGCGGCTGGAGCTGGCGCTCGAGCTGTGCGCCGAACCCCAACTGCCCGAGGTCCTGGCGGTGGCGCTTCCCGCCGACCTGCTGGCCACCGAGTCGTTCCGCGTGGAGACCGCACGGATCGTCGATCGCTCACGACCCTGGGTGGCCACCGACGGCGTCCAAGGGCTGGGGATCGGCCAGAAGATCACCGCGGGGACCGAGACCGGTGAGCTCGCCTTGCGGGTGTACGTGGAGGAGAAGCTGGCGAAGGGCCGGTGCGACGCACCCGTGCCCCCGACGGTGGCCCTCCCCGACCTCGGCGAGGTGCACACGGACGTGGTCGAGATCGGCCCGGTGCGCGCGGAGTCGTTCCGGGAGCGGGTGCGGCCGGTCCTGCCAGGGTGCAGCGTCGGTCCCCCGGACATCACCGCCGGCACGCTCGGCGCGGTCGTCACCTACAAGGGCAAGCCGGGCCACATCCTCTCCAACTCGCACGTGTTGGCCGCCTCCGGGTCGGCCACCGTGGGAGACGCCATCCTCCAACCGGCACGCGACGACGGCGGCGTGCTCCCCAAGGACCGCATCGGCTCGCTGACCGCGTTCGTGCCGTTCGTGTTCAGCGACGAGGGGTTCCCCAACCGGGTCGACGCCGCCGTGGCGTCGGTGCGCAAGACGGCGGGGCCCGACCCGGCGATCCGCCTCGTCGGCCACCCCCCGGTGGGGGTGACCACCCAGGTCCGCCGGGGCATGCGCGTCCACAAGGTCGGTCGGACCACCGACCACACCTACGGCGTCGTCCAGGACGTGAACCTGCGCATCGCCCTCAACTATCCGGGTGGGCGGGTGGGGTTCCGGGATCAGGTGCTCTGCTCGCGCTACACCGACGGGGGCGATTCCGGCTCGCTCGTCTTGACCTCGTCGGACCGAGCCGTGGGGCTGCACTTCGCGGGGTCGCCGTCATCGAGCCTGTTCAACCGCATCGCGCACGTGCTGGCGGACCTCGACGTGGCGCTGGTCGTGGGGGACTGACGGTGGCCAGCCGGGACCAGGTCCACCGTGCCCTCGACCTGTTCGAGGCCGAGCTCACCCGCTACCCCAACGTGGTCGGCCTCGGGATCACCTCGGCCGGCGGCGACCCCGCCATCGCCGTCTACGTCAGCGAGCAGGCGGACGGCGACGAGGTCGCGCCGGAGGACCGGGTGCCGGCGTCGGTGGAGCTGCCCGTCGAGGGCGGCACCACCACCATCGCGGTGACGGTCCAGGAGATCGGCACGGTCGTGCCCGAGGCCGCCGGCGCCGCTGAGGACGGCGCCGACGAGGGCGCGGAGACCGCCTCGGAGACCTTCACCATCGAGTAGCAGGACCAACGCACGCACTGCCCATCCGCCCATCCAGGAGGTCGTCGCCATGGCGGTCGTGGACATCCATTGCCACAACTTCAACGCCGACGACGTGCCCATCCGGGGGTTCGTGCGCCACGTCGCCCTCCACGACCTGCCCTTCACCGACGACCTCGGCCGGTTCGTCGACCTCGTGGTGCAGGGCGCCGCCATCGGGTTCGAGGCCGAGAACGCCAAGCTCGACACCCTGCTCACGCGGGGTCTCGCGCCGGAGGCCGCGGCCGAGGCCGTCCCGCCCGGCCCGGCGCTGACGCTCGACGACGAGGCCGATCTCCTCCTCGCCCGCCTCGACACCCTCGACCCGGGACTCGTCCGGCGGGTCGGCACGCTGGCCGCCACGGGCGCGGCGCCGAGCCCGGCGGCCGCCCAACCCGAGGGCCTCGTCGACTGGTACCGCGCCGCGCACCGCCTCGCCCGGTGGGCGGCGCTGTTCGCGAAGGACCGCCTCGACATCACCGTCGCGTTGGTCGCCAACTTCGGTGGCGGCATCGACCTCTTCACGCCGCTCCTGGTGGACCTCGAGCCCGGTCTCGGCGACGTGGCGCCCACGTCCCTGCGCCAGCAGGTCGTGCTCCAGGAGAAGATCAGCCGGCTCTCGATGCTCGGGCTCCTCCCCGGCGCCCACCAGACCCACGTGCACCCCTTCGTGGGCTTCGACCCCCGACGCGAGTTGGCGGCGCGGCGGGCCGGCCACATCGAGACGCCGCTCGACCTGCTGGAGACCGCGGTGACGCGCTACGGCGTGATCGGCGTGAAGATCTACCCGCCGATGGGGTTCAGGGCCATGGGGAACGCCGGCAAGGTGGCCGACGGCGCCGCCATCGACGGCATCCTCCGCGACCTCTACCGCTGGTGCGAGGCCGAGGCGGTGCCGATCACCGCGCACACCAACCCGAGCAACTACGCGCACGAGGACTTCAAGGACTTCGCCTCGCCCACCTGCTGGGCCGGCGCGCTCAAGGAGTTCCCCGAGCTGCGGGTCGACCTCGGCCACTTCGGCGGGGCAGAGGACAAGCCCATCACCACCTCGGGCTGGCCGTGGAAGGCCGCCCGGCTGATGGACACGTACCCGAACGTCTACGCGGACGTGGGCAACCACAAGATCTACGACGCGAAGGTGCGGGCCACGTACCTCGGCCTGCTCGAGTCGATCTTCGCGAAGCACCCGGCGGTGGTGGACAAGGTGATGTTCGGCTCGGACTGGTACATGCTCGCTGCCATGCCCGAGGCCGACCGCTTCCTGGCCACCTACCGCAAGGCCTACCAGCAGGCGTTCGGCGCGGCGAAGACCCGCCGCTTCCTCGGCGCCAACGCGCTGCGCTTCCTCGGCTTCGACGATGCCCAGAACCCGAACAACCAGCGCGTTCGTGCCCGCTATGAGCGCCATGCGCCCGCCAACCTGCCGGCGTGGCTCGCCTGACCCGGCCGAAAGCGAAGAGCCCGCTCCCGTCCCCTCCCGCCGCGCCCCAGGACGCTGTCACACCGCTTGGGCATGATGTTGGCGATGAGGGTTCCTGCCGACGCCGCCGCTAGCATGCCGAGGCTTGTCGTGCGCCGTCCGGCTTCGGGCGGGCACCCAATCGAACCCTGCCCCGGACCGTCCGGGGCCCCGAGCCGGTACGGCCGGGTCCAGAGGGAGGTTTGCTGCTCGTGACACGAGCGTACGAATTGATGGTCATCTTCCAGTCCGATCTCGACGAGTCGTCGGTGTCGGCCCAGGTGAAGAAGATCGCCCAGACCATCGAGGCGGGCGAGGGCACCGTGGCCACCACCGACGTGTGGGGCCTGCGCCGCTTCGCCTACGAGATCAACCACAAGAACGAGGGCATCTACGTCGTCCTCGAGATCGTCACCGAGGCCCCCAACCTCGATGACCTCGACCGCCAACTGCGGCTTGCGGACGAGGTGGTCCGCCACAAGATCCTGCGCCTGCCCGAGCGCGAGGCCACCCGTCGTGGCCTGCTCGGTGACGGCGCGCCGGCCGAGGCTCCCGAGGAGCCCGCGGCTGAACCTGCCCCGGCCGACGCCGGATAGGAGCGAACCGACATGGCACCTGGAAACACCGTGAACATCGTGGGCAACGCGACCCGCGACCCCGAACTGCGCTTCACTCCGTCGGGCCAGGCCGTGGCCAGCTTCGGCGTGGCGGTGAACCGCCGCTGGCAGAACCGCCAGACCCAGGAGTGGGAAGAGGCCGTGAGCTTCTTCGACATCACCTGCTGGGGGCAGTTGGCCGAGAACGTGGCCGAGTCCGTCCAGAAGGGCACCCGCGTGGTGGTCGACGGCCGCCTCGACCAGCGCTCCTGGGAGACCGAGCAGGGCGACAAGCGCTCGAAGGTGGAGATCGTGGCCGACGAGGTCGCACCGAGCCTGCGCTGGGCCACCGCCCAGATCACCAAGAACGAGCGCCGCGATGGCGGCGACGGCGGCGGCTTCGGCGGGGGAGGTGGCGGCGGCGGTCAGAGCAGCCGTCCCGTCCCCAACGAGCCGCCAGCCGGCTACGACGACGAGGAGCCCTTCTAGACATGGCCAAGAAACGAGAGGTGCGCGGCAAGAACAAGGACAACGCGCGCCGCAGCAAGAAGAAGATCTCCCTCCTCTCCCAGGAGAAGGTGGAGTACGTCGACTACAAGGACGTGAACCTGCTGCGCCGGTTCATGTCCGACCGGGCCAAGATCCGGGCCCGCCGCGTCACCGGCAACGACGCCCAGCAGCAGCGTGAGGTGGCCCGCGCCATCAAGAACGCCCGCGAGATGGCGCTGCTGCCCTACACGAACCGCGTCACCACCCAGCGCGGTGGCGGCCGCGGCGACCGTGAGCGCGATCGTGGCCTGCCCCGTCCCGACGGGCCGCCCCCGCGCCCGACCGGCGACACGCCGCCGCCGCCCGTCGGTGGCGTCGGTGCCGACGCCGAGCTGGATCTCGATCTCGAGCTCGACGGCGGCAGCGCCGTGGCGGTGGTCGAGGCCGTCGAGACGGGTGTCGACGAGGCGGTCACCGAGGAGGGCTCGGAGTGAAGCTCATCCTGAAAGCCGACATCGCCGGCGTCGGCCACCGGGGCGACATCGTCGACGTGGCCGACGGCTACGGCCGCAACTTCCTCGTGCCGAAGGGCCTGGCCATGCTGGCCTCGAAGGGCGCCGAGACCCAGGCCAAGGCCATGCGCCGGGCCCGGGACGTGCGCGACGCCGTAGACCGGGAAGCCGCCGAGGAGGTGGCCAAGACCCTGGTGGCCACCACCATCACCATCACCGCCAAGGCGGGGGCCGAGGGCAAGCTCTTCGGCTCGGTCTCGGCCAGCGACATCGTCGCTGCGGTCAACCAGCAGAGCGGCGTGGCCCTCGACCGCAAGCAGCTCGTGCTCGACGAGCACATCAAGGACGTGGGCACCCACCAGGTGTTCGCCAAGCTGCACAACGACGTGTCGTTCCCGCTCACCATCGAGGTCGTCCCGGCGTGATCCGGGGCGACCTCCCCGGGTCGCCGCACGTCACCTCCGGTGCCGCTTCTCCACAGGGTGGAGGGCGCGCGTCCACAGGTAAGCCCCAGGCACCGCATCTACCACCCCACAGGGCGGATGGGGGAAGGTAGAGCGATGTCGCAGTCGACCGACGACGCCCCGCCGCGGGCCACCCTCACCGAACGCCCCGGCGCGAGCTCGGGCCCGCACCAGGCCATGCGAGTGCCGCCTCACAACCTGGCCGCCGAGGAGTCCCTCCTCGGCGCCATGTTGCTGTCCAAGGACGCCATCGCCACCGCGGTCGAGCTCGTCGACACCGATGACTTCTACAAGCCCGCCCATGGCCACATCTTCGAAGCGGTGGCCTCCCTCTTCAGCGCCGGCGAGCCCGTCGACCCCATCACCGTGGCCGAAGAGCTCAACCGGGCGGGCCTGCTCGACGGCGTCGGCGGCCCCGCCACCCTCGTCAGCCTCCAGGCCAGCACCCCGGCCACGTCCAACGCCGCCCGCTACGCCAAGATCGTCGAGGAGCACTCGCTGCTACGCCGCCTCATCCGGGTGGCGGGCGACATCGCCGAGCTGGGCTACGAGCTGCCCGACGACGTCACCAAGGCCGTCGACCTGGCCGAGTCGATGGTCTTCCAGGTGGCCCAGCGCCGGGTCACCGACTCCACTGCCCCCATCCGCGATCTCCTCGGCGGCACCCTCGACCGCCTCGAGCAGCTCTACGAACGGGGTGACGCCCTCACCGGTGTGCCCACCGGCTTCATCGACCTCGACGCCCTGCTGTCGGGCCTGCAACCCAGCGCCCTCATCGTCGTCGGCGCCCGCCCCAGCGCGGGCAAGACCGCATTCGCCCTCGGCATCGCCAGCCATGTCGCCCTCACCGCGGAGCGCCCGGTGATGTTCTTCTCGCTCGAGATGAGCCACCTGGAGCTCACCCAGCGCATCATCTGCTCCGAGGCACGGGTCGACTCCACCCGCATGCGCAACGGCCGCCTCAACGAGTCCGACTGGACCAAGATCAACAGCGCCATCGGCCGCCTCGCCGAGGCCCAGCTGTGGATCGACGACAACCCCCAGCTCACCGTCATGGAGATCCGGGCCAAGGCCCGCCGCCTCAAGAGCCGGGTCGGCGACCTCGGGCTCGTGGTGGTCGACTACCTCCAGCTCATGACCGGCCGCTCCAATGCCGAGAGCCGCCAGGTCGAGGTGTCCGAGATCTCCCGTGGCCTCAAGATCCTCGCCCGCGAGCTCGAGTGCCCGGTCATCGCCCTCTCCCAGCTGTCCCGCAGCCTCGAGATGCGCGCCGACAAGCGGCCCATGCTGGCCGACCTGCGCGAGTCGGGTTGCCTCACCGCCGACACCCAGATCGCCGCCATCGACCCCGACACCGGCGGCACCCGCCGCATCACCCTCGGCCAGCTGCTCTCCGCCGGCGAGCGCGACGTCCCGGTGTGGACCCTCGACGAGCACCTGCGCTTCGTCCCCGGGGTCATGACCCACGTCTTCTCCAGCGGCATCAAGGACACCTTCGAGCTGCGCCTCGCCTCGGGCCGGGTCGTCGCCGCCAGCGCCAACCACCCCTTCCTCACCGTGGACGGTTGGGTGCCCCTCGGTGACCTCGCGGTGGGCGACCGCCTCGCCGTGCGCCCCACCGGGCCCGACGACCCCACCTCCAAGACCATCCCGCCCGAGGTGGCCACCTACCTCGACAAGGCGGCCGCCGAGCGGGGCCTCGACGCCGGCGCCCTGCTGGCCGAGGCGGGCGCCTCCGGTGCCCGCGCCGGCGTCGCCCGCCGAGCCCTGCGCCAGGTCACCGAGAAGGTGGACGACGCGTGGCTCCACGACCTCGTCGAGGCCGATGTCCTGTGGGACACCGTGTCCGAGATCGTCCCCCTCGGCCCCAAGCCCGTGTACGACGCCACCGTGGTCGGCACCCACAACTTCGTGGCCAACGGCATCGTGGCCCACAACTCGATCGAGCAGGACTCCGACGTCGTGATGTTCATCTACCGTGACGACATCTACAACGAGGACTCCCCCGATCGCGGCACCGCCGAGATCATCGTGGCCAAGCACCGCAACGGCCCCACCGACAAGGTCCGCCTCGCCTTCCTCGGCCACCACACGCGCTTCGAAAATATGGCGAGAGGCGCCTAGCACGGTTCGTCGATTCTCGACGCAAGAGCTGTCGGAATCCGACCGCCATTGCGCCGAGTTCGGGCGAGCGTGACGGGTTTCATTGCGCCCGCACGCGAACGTTGCGCCCTACTCGGGCGGGGATCCCGCCCGAGTAGGGTCCGCGCCGGGCGGGGCTGACCCCACCCCTCCTGCGTGTCGCCGGCACGGAACCTCCGGGTGGGAGCCGACCGGGCCTGGCGTGCCCCGCGCGACCGGGGAACGGATGAGCCGAGCACCGCGGGACACCGGCAGCCACGGCGGCGCCACCACGGCCTGGCCGCTGGTCGGTCGTGACGGCGAGCTCGGCGTCTTGCGCCGCTCGCTCGACGAGGGCGCCGCCGGGGTCGTGATCAGCGGCGAGCTGGGCGTGGGCAAGAGCCGCCTGGCCGCGGCCTTCCGGGACGCCCTCCTGGCCGAAGGATGGGCGAGCAGCCTCCACGTGGCCAGCGAGGCGCGCCAGGCCATCCCCTTCTCGGCCTTCACCGCGCTGCTCGACGACACCGGCGACGTCCGCAACTCGCTCCAGCGACTGCTGGACGGCGCCGCCCGGCTCGACTCGGGGTCGGCGCCGGTGCTCTTGCACGTCGAGGACGGGCAGTGGCTCGACGACGAGTCGCTGGCCTTCGTCCAGCAGGTCGCCGAGTCGACCAGCGCCACCGTGCTGCTCACGGTGCGTTCGGGTCACCACGATGCGGGCCGGGTGCTCACCCTGGCGAGGGCGCTGGGACTGGCTCGCCTGGAGGTCCAGCCGCTCAGCCGGCGTGAGGTGGCGGACCTCCTGACCACCCTCGTGCCGGGCATCAGCCGGGCAGAGTCGCACCGCCTGTGGGAGCTCACGGCGGGCAACCCCCTGTACCTGCACGAGCTGGTCACTCGGTCGCTCGAGCAGGGCGGCACGACGCAGACCGACGAGGGCCGGGTGCTCGCCGCGGTGGACCACACCGGCCTGGCCGACGTGGTGGGCGGGCGCCTCGACGCCCTCGACGCCGGGCAACAGGAAGTGGTCGAGCTCCTCGCCGTCGCACCCGGCGCCCCGCTCGACCTCCTCTACCGCTGCGCGGGCACCGACGGCGTCGTCGACCTCCAGCGCCGCAAGCTGGTCGAGGTGACCGAGTCCGGGCATCGCCTGATCGCGACGCTGGGCCACCCGATCTACGCGGAGGTCGTCACTGCCCGCATGGGGGTCGCCACCCAGCGCCTCCGCCGCCGCCAGGTCCTCGCTGAGGTCGACGGCCACGGATCGCGCCGCGGTTCCGACCTCGTCCAGAGCGCGTTGTGGGCGACCGAGCAGGGCGACTCGGTGGATCCCCAGCTGCTGCTGGCGGTGGCGCGGCGACTGTCCGGTTTCGGGTCCGACCTCGAGGAGGGAGCGCAGGCCGCCGCCCTTTCGATGCGGGGACTGCAGGCCAGCTCGCTTCGTCTGGGCAGCGCCGCCCGTCTGGCCAAGGCGGCGATGGGCGCCGGCGGTGGCTTCGAGGCCGCCGAGACGTGGTTCAAGTCAGAGGCCCACATCGACCCCGTGTCCCGGGCCACCGCGGAGGCCCTCGCCGCCATGCACGAGACCGCCGAGACCGAGGAGGAGCACACGCGGGCGGCCCTCACGACGACCGGCCTCGAGATGCTGCTGGGGCGAACCGCTCCGGGTGAGTCACTCGGCGACCTCGACGCCCTCCGGCGGTCGATGACGAGCGCGGCTGCGGTCCGCGCCGTCGACGCCCGTCGCGTCATGTTCATCATGATGCAGGGCGATGACCAGTCGGTGGTCGATCTCGGCCGGGAGGTGCTGGCGGACCCGGCGACCACGCGACCGGATCGGCTGTTCCTCGGGGCGTCGCTGGTGGGCTGCCTGCTCAAGGTCGGGAGCACCGAGGAGGCGGTCGCGACCTCCGGTCAGCTGATCGACGAGCTGGAGGTAGACGATGACCAGTCGGATCTCGGCACGCTGCTGGTCTCCCGCATCCTCGCCCTGATCTGCATCGGACGGGGTGACGAGGCCGAGGCGCTGGCGGGGCAGCTCATCGCCGTTTCGGAGGCGACCGGCAACGACGCCGGCGTCGCCCTGTTCGGTCTCACCAACGCACAGCGTGCGATCCACGAGGGGCTACCGGAGGACGCGCTGGCGATGGCCTCGATGGCCATCCACGCCCTGGTCCAGAAGGAGCAGTCGACGAAGCTCGACCTGCACGGGCCCGCCCATGCGGCCGCCGCGTGGGGCCACGCGCTGCTCGGGCATCGCGACGAGGCGGCTGCGTCGCTGGCTCGCATGGTCCAGGTCCCCCAGGAGAACATCATCTTCCCGGCCTTCTCCGTGCAGGCGACGGCGTGGGTGGCCGAGCTCGAAGGTCGTCGCCGTTCGGCGGTCGCCGCCCTCCGGGCCGGCGTCGAGCAGTCCATCGGAGGCCTGCCGGCGCAGATGATGTACCTGCGCGATCTCCTGCGCCTGGGCGAGCGGGGATGCGGGGCCGAGATGCGGGCCTTCCTCGACGCCGGCGCGGACGGCGCCTTGTGGGAGGCCTTCGCCGCCCACGCCGAGGCCTTCGACGCGGACGACGGCGCCGGCCTCGATGCCGCGTCGGTCGAGCTCGAGCGCCTCGGCCACGTGCTGGCGGCGGCCGAGGCGGCCGCCCTAGCGGCGACCTGTCACGGGACCGCCAGCGACCGCGCCGCCGCCGTGGCGTCGCGGGAGCGCAGCCGTGCCCTCGCCGAGCGCTGCCAGGGGGCGCAGACGCCGGCGCTCGCGGTCAAGGCGTCGGCGCTGCGGGACCTGGCGCCCCGTGAGCTCGAGGTGGCGCGCCTGGCGGGGCGGGGCGCGTCGAACAAGGAGATCGCCGACGAGCTCGGCATCTCGGTGCGCACCGTCGAGACCTACCTGTACCGCATCTTCTTCAAGCTCGGCGTCGAGTCCCGCGCCGAGCTGACCTCACACCCCGAGCTCTGATCCGCGCCCGCAGGTGCGGTCTGGCTGACAAGGCAGACACTTGAATCCACCTTGTAGGACGGAGGACCCGCCGATATCGTGCGGGCCATGGAGATCGCCGAGTTCCGGGTGTCCGACCGTGGGCAGATGGCCCTGCCGGCCGAAGCCCGTCACCGCTGGCACCTCGACCAGGGCGGTTCGGTCGAGATCGCCGATCTGGGTGACGCTCTGCTCATCCTGCCCGCCGGCCGCGGGGGCCTCCGCGCCCTGGTGCGCCAGGCCCTGGAGGATGCGGGCGGTTATCCGTCGCTGGCCGCCGCCGTGGCGGCCGACGAGCCCGAACTGGCCTAGCAGCCGAGCTTCGGCCCGTCGTCGGGATGCCGGAAGTCGTTGCCGCGACGGCCACACCGATCGTGGTCGATGACCATCTGCTCCTGCGCGTCCTGCTCGGTGACGAGCCGCCGGAGCTGCGTCCCGACCACGGTCCGACGTTCATCACCGGCCTCTGGTACCACCGCGCCTGCCGAGCGGTGGCATCGCCGACGGTCGTCGGCGCGCTCTCCCGGAGGCTCGGGGCTGCTGATCCCGCGGTCGGTGCGGCGGCGGTCGGTGCGGTCATCCGGTTGCCCGAGGACATCGGCCTGGTGTCGCTGCGGGATCTCGCGTGGCCGATGGCCCGCCTGCTCGACGGCGGCGTCCGGCTGAACCTGCTGGCGCTCGAGGCGCTGGCGGCGGCCGAGCACCTCGGTGCCGAGTTGTGCCTCGCCGACGTCGACGACAACCCGCCCCTCCGGTCCGCGGCGGCCGCCCGGGGTGTCACCACCTGTCTGATCTCCGGCTGACCGTGCCCGTCCGGGTCGGCGGGCGGGCCGTCTCGGCGATGCATCGGGCGATCGCGAACGGCCCGTCCCCGCGCCAGAGTCTGCGCCGCGCGCGCGGGTCGGCGGGCAGCTCAACCGCCGTGGCCGGCCGGCCTCAAAGCGCGACGGCCGACAGAGGCGGGTCGGGCTCGTCGGCGGCCAGGAGTGCCGCCAGCTTCAGCCGACCCACGTCCAGCAGCGTGGACACGGCATCGAGGGGGAGGTCGAGCTGCTCGGCGATGGCCGCCGGGCGGAGGCCCGCGGCGTCCAGGGTCAGCGCCCGGGCGTACGGCTCGGGCAGCGCTTCCAGGGCGGCGACGGGGTCCACGCGGGCACCGTACGACGGGTGCCCCGGCGGCGAGTCAGTGGTGACCACGTACGTGATCGGGCCGTGCGCGGCGTCCGTGTAAGTAGCCGCCACTGACGACAGGGTCGGTCGGTTGTCGGACACTCGCCGGTGGCACCCGACGCGCACCGATTCGAGGACTCACATGCACCGCAGGCGGACTCGTGGCATCGCACGACTGGTCGTGCTCGCTCTGTTGGCGGCGGCGCTGGCCACCCTGGCCCCCCAGGCGGCGGCGCCCGTCGCCGCCGACGGCAACGAGGCCCCCGGGGCACCGCTGGCCTTCCGGTCGATTACCGCCGGCGCCAACCACAGCTGCGCCATCCTGCCCAGCGGTGCGGTCAAGTGCTGGGGCTTCAACGGTGCCGGGCAGTTGGGGCAGGACTCGACGGCCAGCCTGGGGGATGGGGCGGGGGAGATGGCGGCGTTGCCGGCGGTGAACCTGGGCGCGGGGCGTACCGCCACCGCCGTGACCGCCGGCGCCAACCACGCGTGCGCGTTGTTGGACAACGCCACCGTCAAGTGCTGGGGTTTCAACGGCAGCGGGCAGTTGGGGCAGGGCTCGATCGCCAACCTGGGGGATGGGGCGGGGGAGATGGCGGCGTTGCCGGCGGTGAACCTGGGCGCAGGGCGTACCGCCACCGCCGTGACCGCCGGAGGCAATCACACGTGCGCGTTGTTGGACAACGCCACCGTCAAGTGCTGGGGCGCCAACGGCAGCGGGCAGTTGGGGCAGGACTCGACGGCCAGCCTGGGGGATGGGGCGGGGGAGATGGCGGGGTTGCCGGCGGTGAACCTGGGCGCGGGGCGTACCGCCACCGCGGTGACCGCCAGCTACAGCCACACGTGCGCGTTGTTGGACAACGCCACCTTGAAGTGCTGGGGCGCCGGCAGCAGCGGGCAGTTGGGGCAGGACTCGATCGCCAACCTGGGGGATGGGGCGGGGGAGATGGCGGCGTTGCCGGCGGTGAACCTGGGCGCAGGGCGTACCGCCACCGCCGTGACCGCCGGAGGCAATCACACGTGCGCGTTGTTGGACAACGCCACCGTCAAGTGCTGGGGCGCCAACGGCAGCGGGCAGTTGGGGCAGGACTCGACGGCCAGCCTGGGGGATGGGGCGGGGGAGATGGCGGCGTTGCCGGCGGTGAACCTGGGCGCGGGGCGTACCGCCACCGCGGTGACCGCCGGCGCCGGCCACACGTGCGCGTTGTTGGACAACGCCACCGTCAAGTGCTGGGGGAACGGCGGATACGGCCAGTTGGGGCAGGGCTCGATCGCCAATCTGGGGGATGGGGCGGGGGAGATGGCGGCGTTGCCGGCGGTGAACCTGGGCGCGGGGCGTACCGCCACCGCGGTGACCGCCGGCAACGCCCACACGTGCGCGTTGTTGGACAACGCCACCGTCAAGTGCTGGGGCCTCAACAACGCCGGGCAGTTGGGGCAGGACTCGACCGCCAATCAGGGTGACCAGGCCGGGGAGATGGCGGCGTTGCCGGCCATCGACCTGGTGCCGCTGTCGGTGGTGTTGACCGCGGACGAGACGAGGGTCGACCCGGGTGGGGTGATCCACTACCACGTGACGATCACCGCCGGCAGTGCGGCGCGCTCCGGGATCACCATCAGCGATCCCAATGCCACCGCCTGCGTGCAGGCGGTGCCCGATCTCGCGCCGGGCCAGAGCACCACCGTGAACTGTTCCTACACGGCCACCGGCGCCGACTACCCCAGCCGGGCAAACACGGCCACGGTCGACACCGCCCAGACCGCTCCCCTCTCGTCGAACCAGGTGACCGTCGCGGTCGATCTGCCGTTCACCGCCACCGCGGTGACCGCCGGCAACAGCCACACGTGCGCGTTGTTGGACAACGCCACCGTGAAGTGCTGGGGCTTCAACAGCAGCGGGCAGTTGGGGCAGGACTCGACCGCCACGCTGGGTGACGGGGCGGGGGAGATGGCGGCGTTGGCGGCGGTGAACCTGGGCGCGGGGCGTACCGCCACCGCGGTGACCGCCGGCAACAACCACACGTGCGCGTTGTTGGACAACGCCACCGTCAAGTGCTGGGGCGACAACGGCTTCGGGCAGTTGGGGCAGGGCTCGACCGCCAACCTGGGTGACGGGGCGGGGGAGATGGCGGCGTTGGCGGCGGTGAACCTGGGCGCGGGGCGTACCGCCACCGCGGTGACCGCCGGCAACAACCACACGTGCGCGTTGTTGGACAACGCCACCGTCAAGTGCTGGGGCCTCAACAGCGGCGGGCAGTTGGGGCAGGGCTCGACCGCCAACCTGGGTGACCAGTCGGGGGAGATGGCGGCGTTGCCGGCGGTG
>OBLX010000050.1_pt1 | contig 30394 bp, 23 predicted proteins | sample 1519811 | NCBI WGS metagenome assembly OBLX01 (sample SAMEA3991476, study PRJEB22521) | metagenome | biome: anthropogenic terrestrial biome; feature: sewage plant; material: surface water | place: Sweden | collected 2012-09-26
CCAGAAGCATCGGCGTCGTGGTGACCGGCCGATTCAGCGGGCGGTCGGAGCGCGGCCTCTCACGTGGCGAGTGACCGCAGACCGGCGCGGGCGGCGAAGTCATCGAGTGCGGCGAGGACGTCCGGTGCGGCCCACTTCCGGTTGCGGTGCTTGCCGGACACCTTCGTGAGGATCTCCTTGTTGGCGAGGTGCTCGATGGCGGCGTTCGCGTTGGTGGCGGCCACCCCGAGCTCCCGTTGCACGAGCGGCGAGTCCACCACGGGTTGGCGCACCAGGAGGTCGGCCAGTCCGTGCGCCGCCGCGCCGCGCCGCGCCGTGATGCGCTCTGCCCACCCGGCCCTGATGGCGGTGAGATCGGTGGTGAGCATGCGACCGTTGGCGACCGCACGGAGTGAGGCGTCTGCGATCAAGGTGACGATGGTCGAGGGGTCCCCGTGGCGGTACGCGGTGAGCGAGTCGAAGTAGGCGCCGGTATCGACCAACAGCCCGGCCGAGACAGGCACGGTCACGGTCAAGGTGAGCCGCTTGGCCCGGAGCAGCGAGTGGATCAGCGCACGGCCCGTCCGGCCGTTGCCGTCGGGGAAGGGATGGATGGTCTCGAACTGGGCGTGGGCCACCGTGGCCTGGACCAGTGCGGGGACGTCGTCTCGGGCCATGAACGCCACGAGGTCCGCCATCGCCTCCGGGACGAGCTCATGGCGAGGAGGGACGAACAGTGCGCCATGCGGCCCGTAGTTGCTGCCGCCGATCCATACCTGCGCATCGCGCCAGTGGCCGACCCACTCGGGGTGGGACGGTCCCAGGAGCACCTCGTGCATGTCGAGGATCGCCTGTTCATCGAGGCGGTCGGCCAGCGCAAGGGCCGCCTGCATGGCCCGGGTGTTCGCCACGATGATCGCGGCGTTGTGTCTGGTCGGGTCGCCCAGTTCAGCCAGCGCGATCGCCTTTGCCGAAGCGGTGAGGTTCTCGATCCTCGACGACGCCGCCGACTCGGAGCGCAGGAGCAGCGAGGCGTAGGGGGCAATGTCTGCGCCGAGCTCCGCGTCGAACCGGGCGATCTCCGCCGAGGCCTCGTCGGCCAGAGCGAGGGTCTCGCCCGGGAGGGGAACCTCCAGGGCGGCGATGGGCGGCGGGACGGCTGCCTCGTAGGGACCTGCATGCGCGATCTGGCGGCTGCGCGGGATGCGGATGCCCTCAGACAGCGTCCACGGGACGGTCTCGTAGGTCACGGATGGCCAAGCCGCTGCGGTTGCCCCGCCGTCCGTGCCGCTGGTTCGTGTCACTAGGAAGGCACGTTAGTAGCAGATAATACATAAACGCTACTTAATACCCCTGAGGCCGACGGGTTCCGTTCGTTGCTGGCCTTGTTGATGCTGGTTGTGTCGTAACCACCACGACGGGAGCCGTCATCGGGTCGTCAGCGGGCCGTGGTGCGGCCGAGGACCACCCAGCCGTCGCCGGCGAAGCGCCAGGCGAGGGGGACGAGGCGGGCGACCATGAACAGCGAGATGGCCGCCCAGAGCCAGCCGATGCCGAGGCCGAACACGAGGACGGCGGCCGCAGCCGGGACGAACACGCACATGCTGCCCACCATGGCCTTGGCCAGGAAGCGCAGGTCGCCGGCGCCGATGAGCAGGCCGTCGAGCACGAAGACGGCGCCGTTGACGGGTTGGAGGAGGGCCACGAACACCAGCAGGAAGGTGGCCAGGGCGATGACGGCAGGGTCATCGGTGAACAGGTCGGGCAGGACAGGGCGCAGGAGCAGCACCAGCACGCCGGCGCCGATCCCGGCGACGACGCCCCACTCGAGCATGCGCCGGCCCGCGTCGCGGGCGCCCGGGCCGTCGCCCGCGCCCAGGCGCAGGCCGGTGATGGACTGCCCGGCGATGGCGATGGCGTCGAGGGCGAGGGCGAGGAACGACCAGATCTCGAAGGCGATCTGGTGGGCGGCGAGGTCGGCGGTGCCGATGCGGGCGGCGACGGCGGTGGCCACCGTCAGCGACCCCCGCAGCGCCACGGTGCGGAAGAACAGGTCGCGGCCGACCACGAGCAACGACCCCAGGGTCTGGGCGTGCGGCCGCAGCGCCACCTCGTGGGTGGCCACCGCCCGGTGCACCCACCACACGTAGACCGCCGCCGCCCCCCACTCGGCCACCGCGGTCGACGCCGCCGAGGCGCCGATGCCGAAGCCCAGGCCATAGATGAGGAACACCTCGAACACGAGGTTGAACACCGCCGACGCCACCGCCACCGCCAGCGGGCCCTTGGTGTTCTGGAGACCACGGAGGTAGCCGACCCCGGCGAAGGTGACGAGGGTGGCGGGCACACCGAGGAGGCTGACCCGCAGGTAGATCAGGGCGTTGGTGGCCACTTCGCCCTCGGCGCCGAGAATGCGCACGAGGGGCACCGCGAGCACCTCGCCGGCGGCGGCGAGTGCGACCCCGATGGCCACCGCGAGCCAGAGGCCCTGGACGGCCTGGTGGGCGGCCTCACGGTGGTCGCCGGCGCCGATGAGGCGGGCGACCGCCGAGGTGGTGCCGTAGGCCAGGAAGATGAAGACCGCGTAGAGCGTGGCCAGGACCGTGTTGGCGATGGCGAGGCCGGCCAGCTCCGGCGTGCCCAGGTGGCCGACGACGGCGGTGTCGGCAAGCACGTAGAGCGGCTGGGCGATGAGCGCGCCGAAGGCCGGGACGGCGAGACGGACGATCTCCCGGTCGGCGGGCGTCCAACGCGCCCGATCCCGCAGGCGATCGCTCACGGCGTCCGCCGCAGGGTCAGCTGAGGCTGATGGGGGAGAGCACGGGGTCGTCCGGCGTGCCGGAGACCGAGTACAGCTCGATGCGGTTGTCGCCCTCCACGAAGAACCATTCCGGCACCATCGTGTACCAGTCGGGCGCGCCGACCGTGCCCGCGTGCAGGTGCGACCAGCCACCGATGGTGCCGTTCACGGCCACCACCACCGTGTCGACGTCCGCCTCGCTGGTCCGCACGACCCCCGAGACGTACGCCGGCACCTCCCCGGTGCGGCGGTCGACGTCGTGGTAGGCGGCGGCGCGGTCGAGGCGGCCGCTGTGGCGGGGCCCCCCGTCCACCTCGAGCTCGGCGATGTCCTGGCCCACGAGCGACCCCCACTCGCCGAACCGGTAGAAGCGGAGCTCCTTTCGGTCGCCCTGACCCGCCGGAGGCTCGTCGAGCAGGCGCTGGAACCCGGTGGGGCCGTCGACCTCGACGTACGGGCCGTCGGTGGGGCGCAGGGCGTTGAGGGTCCAGTCGAAGAAGCGGCGGGTTCCGTCCTCACGCGGGGGTCCGCTGAGGCCCGACTGCCCGTCGACGTCCCAAGGGATGTCCACGTCGAGGGCGTCGGCGACGGTGGGCAGGACGTCGACCGCGTCAAGGGGACGGTCGTCGACCGCTCCCTCGGTCTGGCGGGGCTCCTTCACCAGGAACGGCGTCCACATCACCTGGTGGTAGTTCTCCGACGAGACCCCCCGGATGGGGTTGCCGGCGAGGAAGGACACGCCGTGGTCGGCGGTGAGCACGACGAGGCTCTCGTCGTAGGTGCCCAGCTCCTCCATGCGGTCGAGGACGGCACCGACCATGGCGTCGGCGTGCTGGAGCTGGAGCAGGTGGCGCTGGCGGCCGGCGTCGGCCACCTGCTGGTCCTTCCACCGGTAGGAGGAGTCCAGCCCCTCGGCCACGAACGGCGCGTCGTACACGGCACCGGATGGGGTGTGGAACCAAGGCTGGTGAGGGTAGAGCACGTGCAGGAAGTCGAGACGGGGCTCGTCGCCGCTGGCACCCAAGGAGTCCACGAAGTCCGAGATGGTGAGGGGGGCGTTGGGGTTCGACTGGCGCACCTGGAAGGTCACCTGGCCGTCGCTGCGGTCCAGCGAGACGTGCCGCCGCCAGACGTCGGCGGCGTCGTCCAACAGCCCGCCGAGGGTGCCGCCGCCCTGGCTGCCGTTGCGCTCGGGGCAGACGTCGGTCGGGCAGAGCTGGGTGACGCCCTCCCACACGTTCTCCCGGTAGGTCGAGCCGAGGAGGGTGAAGAGGTTGTCGGGGTACTCCGAGCTGTCGGGTAGAGCGTCGGGGTCGGTGGGGTAGTCGCCGGTGAGGATGGCGGGGACGGCCTCGGGGGTCGACGGCGCCACCGACGACTCGTTGCGGAACCAGGTCGCGTCGCCGGCGAGGCGCGCCAGGTTGGGGAACTGCTCGGGGTCGATCCGGTCTTCGTCGTCGAGCAGCGAGACGAGCGGTAGTTCGTCGAGCACGATCATCATCACAGGGGCGGGCGATCCGACGGTCACGCCGTCGGCGGCGGCGGCCTGCTCACGGGAGAAGACGATGTCGGTGACAGGGGAGGCGAACAGGAAGGCGAGGCCGAGCAGGATCGGGAAGGCGGCGAGGTAGCGCAACCAGAGGCGCACGGCCGGCCAGCGCCAGACGGCCACCCCGGCGAGGGCGACGGCGAGCAGGGCGCCGATCACGAGGAGCATCGGGCCCCATGTCGTGCGGTCGCGCAGCGTGCCCAGCACCACCACACCGGCGGCGCCGGCGAGGAACACAATGTGCACGACCCGGCGCACGGCCCGCCCCAGGATCGAGAAGAGGCACTCGAAGCCCAACAGGACGAGCGCGGGCACGAAGACCACCGCGCCCACGAAGCCCACCACGTCCAGCGCGGTGGCGTGGCGCAGCACGAAGACGTCGGCGCCGTTGCGGAACGACGACAGGACGGGCTCGGCGATCCCGAGGCCGGTGATGCCCAGGTACTCGAGGAACGACCGACCGGTCTCCCGCCACCACGACGGCAGTGTCGAGGTCTCCTGGGTGGTCTCCGGCATGGCGGCGTCAGCGTAAAGCGGAATCGGCCGTGGGCGGCCTCGCCGGTACGATCGCCGTCATGACTGATATGAAGCCGCGGTCGCGAGTGGTCACCGACGGGTTCGAGCGCGCGCCGGCACGGGCCATGCTGCGGGCGGTCGGCATGACCGACGACGACTGGGAGAAGCCCCAGGTGGGCGTGGCGTCCTCGTGGAACGAGGTCACGCCCTGCAACCTGCCGCTCGACCGTCTGGCCAAGCGCTCCAAGGAGGGCGTGCGGGCCGCCGGGGGCTTCCCCCTCGAGTTCGCGACCATCGCCGTGAGCGACGGCATCTCGATGGGGCACGAGGGCATGCGCGCCTCGCTGGTGAGCCGTGAAGTCATCGCCGACTCGATCGAGACGGTCATGCACGCCGAGTGCCTCGACGCCATGGTCACCTTCGCCGGCTGCGACAAGTCCCTTCCCGGCATGCTCATGGCCGCGGCCCGCATCAACGTGCCGTCGGTGTTCCTCTACGGCGGCTCGATCCTGCCGGGCCACCGCAACGGTGAGGCCCTCGACATCGTGAGCGTCTTCGAGGCGGTGGGCGCCTGCGCCGCAGGCACCCTCACCGAGAACGAGCTCGGCGAGATCGAGATGGCGGCCTGTCCCACCGAGGGCAGCTGCGCCGGAATGTTCACCGCCAACACGATGGCGTCGGTGGCCGAGGCCATCGGCATGTCGTTGCCCGGCAGCTCGGCGGCGCCCGCGGTCGACCGCCGCCGCGACGACTTCGCCTACGCCAGCGGCCAGGCCGTGGTCGCCCTGATCGAGAAGGGCATCCGTCCCCGCCAGATCATGACCAAGGAGGCCTTCGAGAACGCCATCGCCGTGGTCATGGCCCTCGGCGGCTCCACCAACGCCGTGCTGCACCTCCTCGCCATCGCCTACGAGGCCGAGGTCGACCTCGCGCTCGAGGACTTCAACAAGGTGGCGGCCCGTGTCCCCCACATCGCCGACACCAAGCCCCACGGCAAGTACCACATGAGCGACCTCGACCGCATCGGCGGGGTGCCCGTCGTCATGCGCGAGCTGCTCGACGCCGGCCTGCTCCATGGCGACTGCCTCACCGTGTCGGGCAAGACCATCGCCGAGAACCTCGCCGACATCGACCCGCCCAAGCCCGACGGCTCGGTCGTCCACCCGTTGACCGCCCCGATCCACGACATCGGCGGCATCGCGGTGCTGCGCGGCTCGCTGGCCCCCAACGGCGCCGTGCTGAAGGTGGCGGGCATCGACTTCGACCACTTCGAGGGCCCCGCCCGGGTCTTCGACGGCGAAGAGGCGGCGATGGAGTGCATCCTCGCCGGCGGCATCAACCCCGGCGACATCGTCGTGATCCGCTACGAGGGCCCCAAAGGCGGCCCGGGCATGCGCGAGATGCTGGCCGTCACCGGTGCCATGAAGGGCGCCGGCCGCGGCGGCGACTGCGCCCTCATCACCGACGGGCGCTTCTCCGGCGGGACCCACGGCTTCTGCATCGGCCACGTGGCCCCCGAGGCCGTCGACGGCGGCCCCATCGCCTTCATCAACGAGGGCGACCGCATCACCATCGACGTGAAGAACCACACCATCGAGCTCGACGTCGATGACGCCACCCTGGCCGCCCGCCGGACCGAGTGGAAGCTCCCGGAGCCCCGCTACACCAAGGGCGTCCTGGCCAAGTACGCCAAGCTCGCTCAAGGCGCCGAGAAGGGCGCCATCACCTCCGCCTAGCGATTCGGATCAACGGCAAAGGCGGCTTTTCAAGGCGGCGCTGCACCACCGGCAGCGAGCCCTCGGGGCGCACCACGCTGCGTGGCCGAGTGGCGGTCTGCGGGCTCCAAATCGTCGCTTTGGAGGGAATAGCTGTCGGATTCCGGGGGCTGTTTCCTCCAACGGCGTAGGTGAAGGCCCGGTTGGCCACGGAGCGCGCGATTGCGGGCGACGAGGCGGCAACCCGGTCCTCGTTCTTCGCGCCTTTGCCTTTCAGTGCAGGCCGGCGAGCCAGGCCTCGTAGCGCCCAGGATCCGACCACGCCCCCGTTGCCGCGTCGAAGGCCGCCGCCTCTGGGGCCATCCAGTCGTGGCGGCCCGCCCGCACGTCGCTCGACGACACGGGGTGGTGGTCGGGGTGGACGTCGAGGCGCAGCTCGTGCGGCGCGGACAGGGGCGGCCGGTCGACCACGGCGACCCGGGGGAGTGCGGCCAGCGCCTCATCCCGGGCCGTCGCCGAGCCGCCATAGAAGGCCGGATCGTGGAGCTGTTCCCACTTGTCGGCGCCCATGACCACCACGTCGTAGCCGCGCGCCAGGTCCACGAAGAGCTGCTCGTCGCGTAGGGCCACGCCCAGCCAGGGACGGGAGGCGGCGGCGTCCTCGAGCACGCGCAGGCGATCCGCCAACCGAGGCCGCTCGACGGCGCCCTTGACCAGGGCCACGCGGGACACCACCAGGTCCACGCGGTCGAGCCCGAAGGCCTCGACCGCCGCCTCCGCCACCGCCAGGTGGGCGACGGTGAGGGGGTTGAAAGACCCCGGGTACACGCCGGTCACGTGGCTCCTCGTCCCTCGGAGCGCCCTTGGCATCCGGTGCGCCGGCGCCGTGGCCTCGTTCTGCTCCGCTGGCCCTCGGCGGGTCCGCCTCAGCTGGATCCCTTCGGCAGTCTGGGCGTGAGCCAGTTGAGGAAGTCGGAGGTGCTGCGGGACTGGAGGTAGATGCGCCCCGGGCCCGTCAGCGTGCAGACCAGGCCCTCGCCGCCCAAGAACGTCTGCTTCAAGCCGCCGCCGGCCTTGGACACCTGGTACGTCACGCCCTCGGACCAGCCCACCATGTGGCCGGTGTCCACGACGTACGCCTGCCCGGGGGCCAGGTCGATGGCGTGGATGGCGCCGTAGGCCGAGACCAGCAGGTCGCCCGTGCCCCAGACCTTCAACACGATGAGGCCCTCGCCGCTGAAGAACGTCTTGGAGCCGCCCCACGAGCTGTCGACCTCGATGCCCATGGCCGACGCGAGGTACGCGCCGGACTGGAGGTAGACGGTCTGGCCCGAGAGCGGCCAGTGGGCGATGTCGCCGGGGAGAGGAGCGGCGAGGCCGATGTGGTCGCCGGGCTGGGTGGCGGTGAAGGTGTTCATGAAGAACGACTCCCCGCCGACCGCCCGCTTGAGGCCCTTCATCAGGCCACCCTGGGTGGATGTCTCCATGGTGAGTCCGGGGGTGTGGCTGACCATGGCGCCGGCCTCGGCCCGGATGGCCTCGCCGGGCTCGAGGTGGGCGAAGGCCATCGCGAAGGCGGGGTCGAACTTGATCTCGATCTGCACGGTCTGGCTCCTGGCTCGGCGGCTGCGCGCAGGATAGGCACGATCCGGGGGTGACGAACGGGTCACAAGCGGGTTGCCATATCGCCGGAGTCGTGCCATCCTCGGAAGCGATGTCTTCCCCCCGCCGCCTCTCCCTCCTCGTAATCACCTAGCGCACGCCGTTCTCCTCCCCGCGTGCGCTCGTTCGGCCTCCCAATCGGGAGGCCGTTGCAGTTTTCGCACCCAGTGCCGTCTCGGCGGTGCACCCCCGCAGTCCGTCCGCTTTCCCCGCAGTTGCCCGACCTGATAGGAACCCACCGCCATGATTGCCGAAGGTCAACCCACCAACGGTGGCCGAGCGCTGATCCAGAGCCTCGAGATGGAAGGCGTCGAGGCCATCTTCGGCCTGCCCGGGGGCGCCATCCTCCCGGTGTACGACCCCATCATCGACTCGCCCATCCGCCACATCCTCGTGCGTCACGAGCAGGGCGCCGGCCACATGGCCGAGGGCTACGCCCACGCCACCGGTCGCCCCGGCGTGGCCATGGTCACGAGCGGTCCCGGCGCCACCAACATCGTCACCCCGCTGGCCGACGCGTACATGGACTCGATCCCCATGGTGTGCATCACCGGGCAGGTGCCCTTGCCGGCCATCGGCAGCGACGCCTTCCAGGAGGCCGACATCACGGGCATCACCCAGTCGGTGACGAAGCACAACTTCCTCGTGACCAGCGCGGCGGACATCCCCCGGACGATCCGTGAGGCGTTCCACATCGCTACCACGGGCCGCCCGGGCCCGGTGCTGGTCGACATCCCCAAGGACATCGTCGACCCCAACAACCCGGCGTCGGCCATGGACTGGTACTGGCCCGACTCGGTCGACCTCCCCGGCTACAAGCCCAACACCCGGGGCCACCCGAAGATGATCAAGCAGGCGGCCGAGCTGATCTGCCGCTCCGAGCGTCCCGTCATCTACGCCGGCGGCGGCATCCTCAAGGCCCGTGCGGCGGAGGCGCTGCGCGAGCTGGCCGAGATGACCGGCATCCCCGTGGTCACCACCCTCATGGCCCGCGGCGCCTTCCCCGACGACCACGAGCTGTGCCTCGGCATGCCCGGCATGCACGGCAACTACACAGCGGTCACCTCCATGCAGGAGTCCGACCTGCTCATCGCCCTGGGCAGCCGCTTCGACGACCGGGTCACCGGCAAGGTGCCCGATTTCGCCCCCGAGGCGAAGATCATCCACGTCGACATCGACCCCGCCGAGCTGGGCAAGGTGCGCCGACCCGACGTCCCCATCGTGGGCGACTGCCGCCTCGTCATCGAGGAGCTGGTCCGGGCCATCGGCGACCTGGGCGGCTCCGACGCCCAGCCCGATCGCTCGCCGTGGCGCAGCCGCATCAGCGGCTGGCAGGAGAAGTACCCCCTCACCTACGAGCAGTCCGAGCCCGGCGACGGCCTCAAGCCCCAGTTCGTGCTCGAGACCCTGCGCGACAACACCCCGGACGACACCATCGTCGCCTCGGGCGTGGGTCAACACCAGATGTGGGCGAGCCAGCACTGGAAGTTCAACCACCCCTACACCTGGGTGAACTCCGGCGGCCTCGGCACCATGGGCTTCTCGGTGCCCGCAGCCATCGGCGCCAAGGTCGGCCGCCCCGACCGCATGGTCTGGGCCGTCGACGGCGACGGCTGCTTCCAGATGACGGCCCAAGAGCTCGTCACCGCCGCGGCCGAGCGCATCCCCATCAAGGTGGCCATCCTCAACAATGCCTACCTGGGCATGGTGCGCCAGTGGCAGGAGATGTTCTACGAGGAGCGCTACTCGGAGGTGTACCTCTCGCCCGACCTGCCCGATTACAAGCTCTGGGCCGAGGCCATGGGCTGCGAGGGCATGCGGGTGGAGGACCCCGAGGACGTGCTGCCGGCCATCGAGAAGGCCAACGAGATCGACGACCGCCCCGTGGTCATCGACTTCCGCACCGACCACCGGGAGAAGGTCTACCCCATGGTCCCCGCCGGCCAGTCCAACTCGAACATCGTCGTGGACCCGTCGCAAGGCGAGGGAGGGCACTGATGGGCACCAGTCCCGCACCCGCCACCCCGCACCACACCCTGTCGGTCCTCGTGGAGAACAAGGCCGGGGTGCTCACCCGCATCGCCTCGCTGTTCGCCCGGCGGGGCTTCAACATCTACTCCCTGGCGGTCGCTCCCACCGAGGACGACGCCTTCAGCCGCATCACCATCGTGGTGGACGTCGAGTCGGCACCCCTGGAGCAGATCACCAAGCAGCTCAACAAGCTCATCAACGTCATCAAGATCACCGAGCTGCACCCGGACCACGCGGTCGAGCGCGAGCTGCTCATCGCCACGGTGCGCGCCGCGCCCGAGGTGCGGGGCCAGGTCATCCAGCTCGTCGACGTGTTCTCGGGCCGCATCCTCGATGTCGGCCACGAGGACCTCACCGTCTCGCTCGACGAGTCGCCCGCCAAGGTGGACGACTTCGAGGAGCTCCTGCGACCCTATGGGATCGTCGAGTTGCAGCGCACCGGTCGCGTGGCGCTGCCGAAGATCGAGCGTCCGGCCCGCCTCCGCGGCGTGCGGCGCGCCTCCTGACCGGCCCCGCCGGTCGCCCCCGAGTCACGAAGCCTCACCAGAACCCCCGAAAGGACCCCCGATGGCCAACGTCTACTACGAGAAGGACGCCGACCGGTCGTACATCGCCGACCGCAAGGTGGCGATCCTCGGCTACGGCTCCCAGGGCCACGCCCACGCCCTGAACCTCAAGGACTCGGGCATCGACGTCCGCGTCGGCCTGCGGGAGGGCTCGTCGTCCAAGGCCAAGGCGGAGAACGCGGGGCTCAAGGTGCTCACCACGGCGGAGGCCTGCGCCGAGGCGGACGTGATCATGGTGCTGCTGCCCGACACCGAGCAGCGCGACGTCTACGAGAAGGACATCGAGCCCAACCTCACCAACGGCGACGCCCTGCTCTTCGCCCACGGCTTCAACATCCGCTTCGAGCAGATCACCCCGCCCGAGTGGGCGGACGTGGCCATGGTGGCCCCCAAGGGCCCCGGCCACCTCGTGCGCCGCACGTACTCCGAGGGCGGCGGTGTGCCCTGCCTCATCGCCGTGGCCCAGGACGCCTCGGGCCACGCCCGTGACCTCGCGCTGGCCTACGCCGACGCCATCGGCGGCACCCGCGCCGGCGTGCTCGACACCACTTTCGAAGAGGAGACCGAGACGGACCTCTTCGGCGAGCAGGTCGTGCTCTGCGGCGGCCTCACCTCCCTCGTGCAGGCCGGCTTCGAGACCCTCGTCGAGGCGGGCTACCAGCCCGAGTCGGCCTACTTCGAGTGCCTCCACGAGGTGAAGCTCATCGTGGACCTCATGTACGAGCAGGGCATCGCCGGCATGCGCTACTCCATCTCCGACACCGCCGAGTACGGCGACCTCACCCGGGGCTCGCGCATCATCACCCCGACGGTGAAGGCCGAGATGCGCAAGATCCTCGACGAGATCCGGAGCGGCCAGTTCGCCGAGGAGTGGATCGCCGAGAGCCGTGGCGGGCGCTCGAACTTCGAGCAGCTCCGCCAGGCCGACCGCGACCACCAGATCGAGCAGGTGGGCTCGGACCTCCGCGGCATGATGCCGTGGATCTCCGCCGGCAAGCAGTCGGTCCAGGACGCCTCGGGCGGGGATTGACGTTTCGCCCGGGGAAGAGCGCTGGCGCGCTCTTCCCCGGCGAGTTCTGTTCGGGCCGGCCTGCGGCCGGGCGTCTCCTGCTGATCGGGACGGCTGGCGCCGCCCCGATCAGGGTTCGAGGGGGCCGGCGGAGCCGCCCCCTCGAGCTCCCCCACCGTCCTCCGGACGGAACGGCAAACTGCAGGGCTTCGGTCGTCAGTTGTCGAGGCGGTAGACGAAGACGGCCATGGGGCCGGAGGTGGACGGGCCGGCGGTACCCGTCGTGGTGCCGCTGTAGGTGAACTCCTCGCGGTGCACCTGATCGAGGCCGTCGGCCGTGCCCTCGCCCAGCAGGTCGCTCGCCGACTCGTGGATGTCCGGGTCCTCGCCGTCGACGAGGGCGCCGTGGTTCACCAGGTAGGCGAGGTCGCGGTCGCGCAGGAATTCACCCTGGGTGCCCTCACGGCTTGCCTCCAGGTAGTCGAAGGAGTTGACCACGCCATCGAGGTTGATCACCGGCTGGTCCGCGAAGTAGCCGACCACGCCGGCGTCCCACGAGCCGAGGACGGCGTCGGCGGGCAGGTTGGCGCTCACCCAGGTCCCCGTCTCCCGGTTGGCCTGCTGGATCGAACGCAGGTGGGGGTCGCCGAAGGTGCGGGCCTGGATCGCCAGGGCGAGGACGAGGGGGACGCCGAGGATGGCGGCGATGGCGGCCACGCTGCGGTGCGCGGGCCGGTCGGGCGTCTCCATCCGGGCGCCGTCGGCGAGGTCGCCCGCCACGAGCACGAGCAGTATGGCGGCGTAGAGGCCCATCGGGGCGAAGTACCAGAGCCAGAGCTGGGTGGACAGGATCAGGTAGTACGCGCCGAGCAGGATCAGGAAGGCCGGGTACCAGGCGGTGTGGGCGCAGAACCCCGCCACCCGCCAGAACTTCGGGAGGTGCTCCGGGTCGCGGTCGCGGGCCAACCGAGCCATCAGGGCGACCGCGGCGGCACCGGCGAGCAGGAGCAGGAGGGCCCGGCCGGGGGTGATGGCGGCCCGCTTCACATCGCCGCTCACCTGGGTGAAGTGACCGAACCAGGCGAGGTTTATGGCGGCGTAGGCGAACACCGTCAGCGACGGGATGACCAGCACCTCGGCGAGGGCCTTGCGGGCGGGGGCGCCCTGACCGCGGGCCTCGACGAGGGCCCACGCCGCCATGCACACCAGCAGGAGTGCGGCATCGGTGCGGGCCAGGAAGGCGAGGGCCAACAGGGCCCCGGTGAGCAGGCGGGTGAGCTGGGTGCCGCCGAGCACCTTGCCCTCCTGGCGGTCGAGGCCGTCGAGCAGCAGCACGGCGATGAGCACCACGGGCGCCGACTCGAGGCCGTTGACGACCATCTTGAGCACGAAGGGGTTGCCCCCGAGCAGGGCCAGCACGCCGCCGACGAGGACGACGACGGCCTTCGGGGTCCCGCCGAGCCGGCGTCCGACCATACCGGCGACCACCCAGAGGGTGACGACCCACATGACCAACTGCATCGCCAGCAACGCTCGCACGGCGGCGACGCCGTCGAGGCCCACCAGGAACACCGGGAGGGTGAGGCCCAGCCACAAGGGGTGGTAGCCGTTGGTGACGTTGATGGTGTCGAAGGTCGAGCCCGCACCGTGGGCGAGGTTGCGGCCGATCTCGGCGTAGTAGAACGCGTCGTCGAAGGTCAGGGCGAAGGGCATGCCCGACCAGATGAGGATGACCGGCAGCCACACGAGGCCGACGAGCCAGGCGGCCCGACGGAGCATGCGTGTGGCCTCGGCCTCGTCGACGACCTCGTCCAGTGCGGTGATCGCACCGCGGCGTTGCGCGGTGGAAGCGCGCTCGGTGAGGGCCACCCCCTTCCATCGGCAGCCTCAACGGTGTTTGGAGGCCCAATTGCGCGGGGCGCTGACCCGGGGGTCAGCGTCGAGACGACGCGCCTACATGGTCTCGGAGAAGGAGACCTCGCCCTCGCCCCGCAGCACGTTCTTCAGGAGCTTGCCCGAGGCGTTACGGGGGAGGTTGTCGCCGGAGAGCTCGACGTAGGTCGGCACCTTGAACTGCGCCAACGTCTCGGCCACCCACCGGCGGACCTCGTCCTCGGTCAGGGTCTCGCCCGGCTCGACCTGCACGACCGCCTTGACCTCCTCGCCGAGCTCGGGGTGGGCGACGCCGATGATGGCGGCGTCGGCCACCTTGGGGTGCTCCACCAAACGGTTCTCGATCTCGACGCAGTAGATGTTCTCGCCGCCGCGGATGATCATGTCCTTGGCCCGGTCGGTGATGTAGAGGTAGCCCTCGTCATCGACGTGGCCGACGTCGCCGGTGTGCAGCCAGCCGTTGCGGACGGTCTCGGCCGTCGCCTCGGGCTTCCCCCAGTACCCCGGCATGATGATCGGGCCCTTGAGGAGCACCTCGCCGGTCTGGCCGGTCCGCACCTCGTTGCCCTCGGGATCGGCGATCTTGAGGTCGACCACGGGGACGGGCGGGCCCACCGACGTGGGCTTGGCCTGGGCGTCCTTGCCGGAGATGATCGTTGCCGCGGAGCTGGACTCGGTGAGGCCGTAGACGTTGCTGGTGCTACGCACGTTCGGGAAGGTGTCGCGCACCTTGCGCTGAAGTTCGTCGGCCGACGGGGACCCGCCGAAGGCCACGGAGGTGACCGTGGAGGTGTCGTAGTCGTGGCGGGCCGGGTGCTCGCACACCCGCCAGACCATCGTGGGCACCGTGGCCCAGATGGTGACGCCCTCCTCCTCGATCAGCTGGAGGGCCTTCTCGGGCTCGAACTTCCCCTCGGTCATGACGAGGCGCAGCCCGGCCAGCAGCCCCACCACCAGGGTGGAGTGGCACCCGGAGACGTGGAACAGCGGCGAGGTGAACAGCGAGACGGTCTGGCTCTTGCCCATGCCCGGCGCCGCGCCGCCGCCGTCCCCGTCGTCCTGGGCGGCCATCATCCCGGTGAGCACCCCGTTGAACAGGGTGTTCATGAGGTTGGCCACCATGTTGCGGTGGGTGCTGATGGCGCCCTTGGGTCGTCCCGTGGTACCGGACGTGTAGAAGATGACCGCGGGGTCGTCGGGGGCGATCGGGACGTCGGGCAGCACCGGTGTCGGGTCGCCGGTGAGCAGCGAGAAGTCGTGGACTCGGGGGTCGTCGAGGTCGTCGGACTCGTGGTCGACGAGGAAGACGGCCTCGAGGTCGGGCAGGTCGCCGAGGTGGTCGGCGATGCGCTCGAAGCGCCGACCGTCGGCGACCAGCACCTTCGCGCCGGAGTCCTGCAAGCCGTAGATGATCTCGTCGGTCTTCCACCAGCCGTTGAGGCCCACGAGGATGCCGCCGAGGTTCACCGTGGCCCAGAACGAGAGGCACCACTCGGGGTTGTTGGCCGAGAGCACGGCGACGCGGTCGCCGTGGCCGACGCCGAAGTCGTCGTTGAGGTGCTTGGCCACGGCGTTGCTGCGCTCGACGAACTCGGCCGGGCCGAGGCGCAGGTCGCCGTACACCAGGAAGGGTTGGTCGTTGCCCCGCGCCATGCCGGCGGCGGCGACCTCCCGCAGGGACGACATCGAGGACTTGTAGACCTTCATCTCGACGCCGTTCACCACCTCGGTGACGACCTCGAAGGGCCCCCCGGGCCCGGTCAGCTGTGCGCGCACCTCAGCGGTCGTGGCCATCGCCCCTTTCTAGCCCTCCATCCTGGATCGGGCCGCCAGAAGCGGTGATCAGCTGGTGAGGGCGGCCAGGACGTGGTCGATGCTGCGGGTCAGCTGGGCCACGTCCTCGGGGTCGATGGCGGGGAACAGCGCCACGCGCAGCTGGTTGCGGCCGAGCTTGCGGTAGCTCTCGGTGTCGTGGATGCCGTTCGCCCGCAGGATGGCGGCGACCTGGTTGGCGTCGACCACGTCGTCGAGGTCGATGGTGGCCACGACGTGGCTGCGCTCGGCGGGGTCGGCAACGTACGGGGCGGTCAGGGCGCCGGCGTCGGTCCAGGAGTAGATGATCTCGGCGGAGCGGTCGCAGCGGCCGGCGGCGAACTCGAGGCCGCCGTTCTGGTTCATCCAGTCCACCTGCTCGGCGGCGAGGAAGACCGTGGCCAGCGCCGGCGTGTTGTAGGTCTGGTCCTTGCGGCTGTTGTCGAGCGCGGTCTTGAGGTCGAGCGAGGCGGGGATCCAGCGGCCTGAGGCGGCGATGCGCTCGATGCGCTCGATGGCGGCCGGGGACACGGTGGCCAGCCACAGGCCGCCGTCCGAGCCGAGGCACTTCTGCGGGGCGAAGTAGTAGACGTCGGTCTCGGCGGGGTCGAAGCGCAGGCCGCCGGCCGCGGAGGTGGCGTCGACGGCGACGAGGCCGTCCGCCGCCGTGGTGCGGTCGGGGCGTCGGGGCTCGTGCATCACGCCCGTCGACGTCTCGTTGTGCGTGAGGGCGTACACGTCGACGTCCGGGTTGGCCCGGGCCTCGGGGTGGGTGCCGGTCGGCGACGAGATGACCTCGGGCTCGCCGAGGTGGGGGGCGGCCGCCGCGGCCGTGGCGAACTTGGACGAGAACTCTCCGAAGGACAGGTGCTGGCTGCGCTGATCGATGAGCCCGAAGGTGAGGGCGTCCCAGAACACGGTGGTGCCCCCGTTGCCGAGGATGACCTCGTAGCCGTCGGGCAGGCGAAAGAGCTCGGCGAGGCCGTTGCGGAGTGCGCCGACCACGAAGCGGACGCCGCCCTGGCGGTGGCTGGTGCCGAGGTAGGTGGGCGCCGCGGCGGCGAGGGCGGCGACCGCCTCGCCGCGGACCTTGGACGGACCACAACAGAAGCGGCCGTCGGCGGGCAGCAGGTCGGCGGGGATCGAGATGTCGGGAATGGGGGCGATTTCGGGCGGCGTGGTGCTCATCGCGTGCCACTATCGCGGCAGGGCCGCAGGCGAGCGAATCCGATTCGACCGGCCCGCCCCCTCGCACCAGCACGCACCATCCAACTGATCCACCGAGGACCCAGCCCATGTCACCTGCGAGCGCCCGAGATGTCCGTCTGAGCACCCGAGTCGGTGCCATCGCCGAGTCGGCGACCCTGGCCGTCGACGCCAAGGCCAAGGCCCTGAAGGCCGCCGGCGAGCCCGTGATCGGCTTCGGCGCCGGCGAGCCCGACTTCCCCACGCCGGCCAACATCGTCGAGGCCGCGGTCGAGGCCTGCCGGGACCCGAAGAACCACCGCTACACGCCCGCCGCGGGCCTTCCCGAGCTGCGTGAGGCGGTCGCGGTCAAGACCGAGCGCGACTCCGCCTACACCGTCGCGGCCAGCCAGGTCGTGATCACCAACGGCGGCAAGCAGGCCCTCTACGAGACCTGCGAGGCGCTGCTGAACCCGGGTGACGAGGTGCTGCTCCCCGCGCCGTACTGGACCACGTACCCCGAGCCCATCGCCCTCTGCGGGGCGAGCTCGGTGGTGATCCCCACCGACGTCCGGTCCGAGTTCAAGGTGTCGATCGACCAACTCGACGCCGCCTACACCGACCGCACCAAGGCGCTGATCTTCGTGTCGCCCTCGAACCCGAGCGGGGCCGTCTACTCGCCGGCCGAGGTCGAGGCCATCGGTCGCTGGGCGGTCGACAAGGGCGTCTGGGTCATCTGCGACGAGATCTACGAGCACCTCACCTTCGGGGACCACGTGTTCTCGTCGATGCCGGCGCTCGTGCCCGAGCTGGCCGAACGCTGCGTCGTCCTCAACGGCGTGGCCAAGAGCTACGCCATGACAGGTTGGCGGGTCGGGTGGCTCATCGGCCCGCCCGACATGGTGAAGCTGGCCGTCAACCTCCAATCACACCTCACGTCCAACGTCGCCAACGTCAGCCAGCGCGCCGCGCTCTGCGCCGTGTCCGGCGACCTGTCGGCCGTGGCCGAGATGCGCGGGGCCTTCGCCCGCCGTGGCGCCACCATCCACAAGCTGCTCAACGCCATCGACGGCGTGTCGTGCATGGAGCCGCAGGGCGCCTTCTACGCCTTCCCGTCCTTCGAGGGCGTGCTCGGCCGCGAGATCGCCGGCCGGCGCATCGAGACCACTCTCGACCTCGCCGCGGTCATCCTGGACGAGGCCAAGGTCGCCATCGTGCCCGGTGAGGCCTTCGGCGCGCCCGGCTACGCCCGGCTGTCGTTCGCTCTGGGCGACGACGACCTCGGCGAAGGCGTCGGCCGCATCGCCGACCTCCTGGCATGAGCGTCGTGCCTGCGGCACCCCACCTCCGTTCCGGGTACAGATTTCCGCTCTTACCGTTCCATTTCTGGTCCCAGAACGAGCGAGCTTTCGTTCTGGGACCAGATTTCCGCTCTCACGGAGCTGTTTCTGGTCCCAGAACGATCTGGGTCGGGGGTCTCGACGGGTGAGTGAACGGGTGTCGGAGCGGAGCGAGGCGCCGTACGGGGCGTGGGCGTCGCCCATCACCGCCGAGACGGTGATCTCGGCGGCGGTCGGGCTGTCCGAGGTGCGGGTGGACCGCCAGGACGCCGGCGCCGTGTGGTGGAGCGAGAGCCGCCCCGAGGAGGGCGGTCGGGTCCAGATCGTCCGTGAGGGCGCCGACGTCCTACCCGAGGGCTTCGCCGCCCGCACCCGGGTGCACGAGTACGGCGGCGGCGCCTGGACGGCGCACGCCGGCATCGTGTACTTCGCCAACTGGGCCGACCAGCGCCTCTACCGCCTCGACCCGGGCTCGTCCGAGCCGGTGGCCATCACGCCGGAGCCCGAGGTCCCCATGGGCGACCGCTACGCCGACGTCGACGTGGCCGCCGACGGCACGTGGCTCGTCTGCGTGCGCGAGCACCACCCCGTCGGCGACGGCGAGGCGGTCAACGAGCTCGTGCGCATCCCCACCGACGGGAGCGCCGAGCCGGTGGTGCTCGTCACCGGTCCCGACTTCGTCTCGTCGCCGCGACTCAGCCACGACGCCAAGCAGCTCGCGTGGCTGCAGTGGAACCACCCGAACATGCCCTGGGACGAGACCGAGCTGTGCCTCGGGGCGACGACGCTCTTCGGGCGGGACCTGGTGCTCGGAGAGGTGATTGCCGGCGGCTCGGGCGAGTCGATCTTCCAGCCGACGTGGTCCCCAGGCGGGACCCTGCACTACGTCTCGGATCGCACGGGATGGTGGAACGTGTACCGACGGCGAGGCGCCGATCAGCCGGTCGTCGCCGTCGAGGGCGAGATCGGGACGCCGCAGTGGGTGTTCGGGATGTCCCGGTACGCCTTCCTCGTCGACGGCACCGTGGTCGCCGCCTGCCGGCGCAACGGGCGTGACGAGCTGCTCGGCTACGACGTGCCCTTCACCAGCATCGACAGCGTCGTGGGCGACGGGCGGCGCATCGTGTTCGTGGGCGCCTCGCCGACCCAGGAGTCGGCCATCATCCGCTTCGACCCGGCCACGGGTGAGCACGAGCTGCTGCGCGAGCCGCGGGACCTCGGGCTCGACCCGTCCTGCATCTCGGTGCCCGAGGCCATCGAGTTCCCGACCGAACCCGGGCCCGACGGCGAGGTCCGCACCGCCCACGCGCTGTACTACCCGCCGACGAACCCCGAGGCATCGGCGCCGGCGGGGGAGCGGCCGCCGCTGCTCGTCCTCAGCCACGGCGGCCCCACCGCCGCCACCCGCCCCATGCTCAGCCTGGGCACGCAGTTCTGGACCAGCCGGGGCTTCGCCGTGGTCGACGTCGACTACGGCGGCAGCACGGGCTACGGCCGCGAGTACCGCGATCGCCTGCAGGGCGCGTGGGGCATCGTCGACGTGCAGGACTGCGTCGCCGCCGCGCAGTTCCTGGCCGACCGGGGCGACGTCGACCCCGAGCGCCTCTGCATCCGGGGCGGCAGCGCCGGCGGGTACACGACCCTCCAGGCCCTCAGCACCACCGACGTGTTCGCGGCCGGTGCCAGCCACTACGGCGTGGCCGACCTCAGCGCCCTGGCCCGGGACACCCACAAGTTCGAGTCCCGCTACCTCGACGGTCTCGTCGGGCCGTGGCCCGAGGCCGAGGCCGTCTACCGGGAGCGTTCACCCATCGAGCACACCGATGGCCTGTCCAGCCCGATGATCATCCTCCAGGGCAGCGAGGACGAGGTCGTCCCGCCCAACCAGGCCGACCTCATGGTCGCGGCCCTGGACGCCAAGGGCCTGCCCTACGCCTACGTGCTCTTCGAGGGCGAGCAGCACGGTTTTCGCAAGGCCGAGAACATCGTCCGGGCCCTCGAGTCCGAGCTGTCGTTCTACGCCCAGGTGTTCGGCTTCACACCCGCCGGTGACGTCACCCCGGTCGAGGTCCACAACCTCCCCTGAGCGCCGGGTCCCGCCGAACCCGAGGCAAATGGCGCGCGGACCCCGCGCGCCATCGCCTCGAGAACGCGGCGATCGCGTGTCAGGCGCCGGTGACGGGGTCGATGCCGATGCGCTTGAGGATGGTCGCGGCGGCGGCGGCGCCGGACAGCCACGCGCCCTCGACGCGGGGACCGCCGAAGGCGTCGCCGGCCAGCAGCAGAAGCCCGGGCGACTCGGCCACGGTGACGGAGCGGTTGGTCCAGACGACGCGCGGGGTGGCGTACTCCCAACGGGTCAGGTGCACGTCTCGGACCTGACGGTCGCCGATGTACTCCTCCGCGGCGTCGAGGAGGGTGGCGATGACCTTGGAGTCCGACTCGTTCCACAACGCGCTCGAGAGGGCGGCGCTGGCGTGCAGGGTCAGGGCGGGCACCTCGGACAGGCCCTTGACCTCGTTGTCGGCCACGAAGCTGAAGGGACCCACGTCGGGCTGGACGGCGCCGGGGCGGGCCACGTTCGGGGGCCGATCGAGCACCGCCACCAGCGCCAGCGTGGAGTCGTACTCGATGCCCGGAAGCCCCTCCTGCTCGTCGTGGCCGAGGGCGACGCCGCCGGCTTCGAGGATGCGCAGGCTCTGGGGGACGGGTGCGGTGAGCAGGACGGCGGCGGCCTCGGTGGTCTCGTCCTCGCCGTCGATGACCACCTGCCAGCGCTCGCCGCCGGCGATCACCGCACGCACCGGGCAGTCGAGGCGGACGGGGACCTCCCGGGCGAGGATGCGGGCCAGCTCGGCCATCCCGCCCCGGGCCACGAACCGGGGGTAGCCGTCGGTGTTGCCGAAGCCACGGCACCACTCGTAGACGAGGTCCTCGGCCAGCAGGACGTCCACCCACTCGGCGAAGTTGCGGTTGCGGGTGGTGAAGAACTGCGCCCCGTGGTCCACGAGCGCGGGGCCGACCAGGCGGGTGCCGAGGCGGCCACCGACCCACCGGTCGTGTTCGAGCACGACCACGTCGAGGCCGGCTTCCTGGAGGCGGTGCGCGGCCGAGAGCCCGCTCAGACCGGCGCCGACGACGACCACGTCCACGCGGCTCACGCTGCTCGCACCCCTGCCGCCCCTGCGGTCGCCCTGTGGTCCATGGGGGCGCACGGTAGTGCCGCGCCCGCCCCGATACGGGTTGGCGGCCCCGGTGGGGCAACGGTCAGGATTGGCCCATGGCCCGTGTCCTAGTCACCGAGAAGATCGCCGACACCGGCCTCGACCGCCTCCGGGCCCAGGGCCACGAGGTGGACGTGTCGCTGGCGCCGTCCCCCGAGGAGCTGCTCGAGCGGATCAAGGGCGCCGACGCCCTCATCATCCGCTCGGCCACCACCGTCACTGCCGAGGTGCTCGAGGCGGGTGAGGACCTCAAGGTCGTGGGTCGCGCCGGCGTGGGCCTCGACAACGTGGACGTCCCGACCGCCACCAAGCGGGGCGTGATGGTCGTGAACGCGCCGCAGTCCAACGTCCTCAGCGCCGCCGAGCACACCGTCGCCCTGCTGCTGGCCCTCGCCCGGAACATCCCGCAGGCCCACGCCGCCCTCGTCCAGGGCCGCTGGGAGCGCAGCAAGTGGGAGGGCATCGAGCTGAGCGACAAGGTGCTCGGTGTCATCGGCCTGGGCCGAATCGGCAAGCTCGTGGCGCAGCGGGCGTCGGCGTTCGGCATGCGCCTCGTCGCCTACGACCCGTTCCTCTCGCCGGATCGGGCCAAGCAGCTCAACGTCGAGCTCATGGACCTGGACGAGCTGGTGGCGGTGGCCGACTTCATCACCCTGCACGTGGCCAAGACGCCCGAGACCATCGGCATGGTGGGCAAGGAGCTGCTGGCCAAGGCCAAGCCGGGTCTGCGGGTCATCAACGTCGCCCGCGGCGGCATCGTGGACGAGGCCGCGCTGGCCGAGGCCATCGAGAGCGGCCACATCGGCGGCGCCGCCATCGACGTGTTCGCCGCCGAGCCCACGACCGAGTCGCCTCTCTTCGGCCTCGACTCGGTGGTGGTGACGCCCCACCTCGGGGCCAGCACCCGGGAGGCCCAGGACAAGGCCGGCGACACCATCGCCGAGCAGGTCGCCCTCGCCTTGGCGGGTGAGTTCGTCCCCTTCGCCGTGAACGTGAGCGCCGGCGAGGCGTCCGAGACGGTGCGCCCCTTCCTCGGCCTGGCCGAGCGCCTCGGCGAGCTCTTCGCCGGCCTCTGCGAAGGCGCCACGCCCGAGCTCGAGGTGGAGTACCAGGGCAAGCTCGCCGAGTCGGACACCCGCATCCTCACCCTGTCGGTGCTGAAAGGCCTCTTCGGCGGCTCGACCGAGGAGCCCGTCTCCTACGTCAACGCCCCGCAGATCGCCGAGGAGCGCGGGGTCGAGGTCCGCGAGACCTCGATGTCGGCGGCGCAGGACTTCGTGAACCTCATCACCCTGCGAGGGGCCGGCCACGCTCTCGCCGGCACCCTCGGCGGCGTCGACGGCCAGCCCCGGATCGTGCACGTCGACGGCCACACCGTGGAGATCCCGCCGGCGGACCACATGCTCATCGTCCGCAACGACGACCGTCCCGGCATGATCGGCATCGTGGGTCAGACCCTCGGCCAGGCCGGCGTGAACATCGCCGACATGCACCTCGGCCGCTCGGCTGAGGGGTCGGCGGCGATGATGGTGCTCGCCACCTCCGAGGCGGTGCCCGCCGACGTCGTGGCGGCGCTGGCCGCCGAGGCCGGCATCGAAACCGTCCACGCGGTCAACCGGCCCGGCGCGTAGGGGCCGACGCCGCCGGCGCCCCCCGCTAGAGGCCCAGTTCGACGTCGACCTCGTCGCCGTCGTCGATGCCCTCGGCGCGGCGCACCGCCTGCTTGACCGGCAGGACGAACGAGGCGTGCTCCTTCGAGGGGAAGATCGAGGTCTTCCACTTCGATCCGCCGAGGGTCACCTCGACGCGGATCGAGCCGAAGCCGGGCAGATCGGGCCCGCCGAACTCGTCGTCGATGGCGTCGGCCACGTCCTCGGGCAGGGTCACGAAGTACCACGACGCCTTCTCCGTGTTGTGGCGCCACAGCGGGGCCGTGAAGGTGACGTGCACATCAGGATTCGTAGCACCCTCCGGTGGCGTCCTGCGGGGGAGGGCCGGCACGCGCTATCACGGGGGCGTGCCCTTCCCCGCTGACGTCGTGGCCGCCGCGCTGGCCGAGGTCCGTGCCGCGTGCCACGCCCTGCCCGAGGTGGAGGAGCGTCCGAGCCACGGCGCCCCCACCTTCTTCGTGCGCGGCAAGAAGAGCTTCGTGATGTTCCACGACGACCACCACGGCGACGGCCGCCTCGCCCTGTGGGTGGCGGCGGCGCCGGGGGTGCAGGCGGAGCAGGTGGACGAGGAGCCCGAACGGTTCTTCGTCCCGCCCTACGTCGGCCACCGGGGCTGGCTGGGGGTGCGCCTCGACCGCTCGCCCGACTGGGATGAGGTGGCCGGCATCTGCGCCGACGCCTACCGCCAGGTGGCATCCAAGGGTCTGGTGGCCCGTCTCGACGGCGAGGTCTGACGGGAACGGATCGGGTCCGCCGCTCGGATCCGCGGGCCGTTGTCACGCCAGGGGCCTCGCGGCCGGAACGACTCGTCGTCGGGCGCTCCCCACGGTTGCGGTGCCGCCCGGCCTGGAAGGCCTCGGCCCACGGTGCCCGGCCGGGCGCGGTGCGCTCGGCCGGGCCCGGGTGCTGTGGGATCAGGCGGTCAGGCGCCAGGTGGTCAGGCGGCGGGGGACACCGTCGGCGTCCGCCGGGCCGAGGCCAACACGAGTGCGATGACCAGCACCGCCACCGGCACGAAGATCGGGGCCATCCAGTAGAAGGTCGCCACTGGGACGAGGGCGGCGATGATGAACAAGGCCGCTGCTCGTTGTGGTGCGGTGTCGCGCTGGACGAGGCCGACCGCGATCAGCCCCGCGGCGACGAACTGGGGAATGGCGTAGCTCCAGCCGGCCCCGTCCGCGGTGACGACGCTGATGCCGGCGAGGACCTCGAACACAGCCAGGGTCACGAGGACGACGGTGGTGGTTCTGCGAAGGATCATGGGCACTGCTCCTGTGTCATGGCGTCTGGTCGACGCCAGGGCGGCCCGCCGCCAGGAGAGGTCGGCGGGGATGCCCCACAGCACCCGACCGAGGACGTCCCACTGCTGTGCCGGTGCGCTCCCTGCGAACTGGCGGTGCTCGTAGAGATCGGACTCCAGTTCGTCGCGTCGGCAGCTGGCGACGGCGTCGTCCACCGCCCGCGTGTAGTGGCCGACCCACCGGCGCGCCGCCTGGTCGGCCCACGTCGGTTGGGTGGTCATCCCGCCACCGTGCCGGGATCGGCCGCCACCGAGCGGGCCCTCGGCTCGCCGTGCGCGGCGAGGGCGACGCGGCCCTCGCTGGTGATGCGATAGAGGCGGCGGCGGGGACGACCCTCGGCCTCGGACAGGGCCGGGTCCTCCCATCGGCTTTCGACCAGGCCGCCGTCGTCCAACCGCCCGAGCGCCTTGTAGAGCGTGCCGTGGGCGGTGAGGCGCTGTGCGCCGCGGCGGTCGGCCAGTTCCTTGGCCACCGCGAAGCCGTGGAGGTCGTGGCCCGAGCGGGCGGCGTCGACCAGGACGGCGAGGATGGCGGCCTCGAGGTCGAGCAGCGTTCCCGGTCGCCGGCGCATGCCTGGACTTTATAGGAAGATATTTTCCTGTCAAGGGGGCCTGGCAGGCGCGCTGACCGAGACGCGCCAGAGGACACCCGCGGCGACACCCGAGGGCACGGCCACGCCGGCGTGGGTGCGCGGGCACACGCCCCGCCGGCCCCGGGGGGAGAACACCGGCCGCCGAGAGATACGGCCTGGTCGTGCGGCTCGACGCCGGGGGCGTTCCGAGACTCCGGCAAGTGCCGGACGTAGAAACGGCCCCAGTCGCGCCCGGGCGTGTGCCTCGTCAGTGCGGAGTCTGCATCTCGGAGGGGGCAGCCGCGGTGAGCGTCCGCCGCACTGCTCAGTCGGCGGAAGGCTCGGCGGGCGCGCGGTCCTCGCTGGGGGCGGGAGGCGCCGCGGCCTTCTTGGGCGCCGCCTTCTTCGCGGTGGCGGCCTTCTTGGCCGGGGTCTTCTTGGCGGAAGCCTTCTTCGCAGCGGCCGCCTTCTTGGCGGGGGCCTTCTTCGCAGCGGCCGCCTTCTTGGCGGCCTTCGTCGCGGCCTCGGCCTCGGCGAGCGCCTTCGCGGTGGCCGTCTCGGCCTCCTCGGTCGCCGCCTCCTTCGCGGCGGCGACCTCCTCGACCGCTGCCTGCTTCGCGGCGGCCGTGGCGTCGGCACCGCTCGGCGCCACCGGGGTGGTCTCGGTCAGCGGCTCCCAGGAGTTGTAGGCGTTGCGGTCCACGACCGGGGCCGGGTGGCTGCGGTTCTGCAGCACCTTCGCCACGACGGCGAGGATGCCGCCGATGATCGCCAGCTTGAGGAGGATGCGCAGGAATCGGGCCACGGGCCAAAACTACCCGGCCCGACTGGTCGGACCTTGACGGATCGTCGGTATCGTGCGACGGTCATGCGAGTTATGGAGCCCCGCCAGCTGACCGCGAACTCGACGACCAGCCTCCTGCTTATGTAGGGCGAGCGCCCCCATACCGGTGCTCGCCGAACCTCCTGTGCCTCCGGGCCAGGGGGTTTCTTGTTTTTTCACCCTCCTGTCCCCCGAACCACGAACCACACCAAGAAAGGCAACAACGCCATGGCTGAACCGGTGATCATCTTCGACACCACGCTGCGCGACGGTGAGCAGTCGCCCGGCATCTCCCTCGACACGGGAGAGAAGCTCGAGATCGCCGAGCAGCTCGCGCGCCTCGGGGTCGACTACATCGAGGCCGGCTTCCCGGTCGCCAGCCAGGGCGACTTCGAGGCCGTGGAGGCCATCGCCAAGGTGGTGCGAGGGCCGGTCATCACCGGGCTCTCCCGCACCGCCCGGGCCGACATCGACCGGTGCTGGGAGGCCGTGCAGCATGCCGAACGCAGCCGGATCCACGTGTTCATCGCGACCAGCGAGACGCACATGAAGCACAAGCTGAAGATGACGCCCGACCAGGTGAAGTCCGAGGCCGCCGCCGCTGTCGCCCACGCCCGCCGGTACACCGAGGACGTGGAGTTCTCGCCAGAGGACGCGTCCCGGTCTGACTTCGACTTCATGTGCGACGTGCTGCGGGTCGCCGTCGATGCCGGCGCCACCACGCTGAACATCCCCGACACCGTCGGCTACGGCATTCCCGAGGAGTACGCCGCCCGCCTCGCGAAGATCCGCGAGGTCGTCACCGGCGACTACGTCATCTCCACCCACTGCCATGACGACCTCGGCCTCGCGGTGGCCAACTCGCTGGCCGCGGTGAAGGCCGGCGCCCGCCAGGTCGAGGTGGCCGTCAACGGCATCGGCGAGCGGGCCGGCAATGCCGCACTGGAGGAGGTGGTCATGGCCATCCGCACCCGGTCGGACTACTTCGCCCTGCCCGACGGCACCCTGCTCGACACCAACGTGAAGGCCGAGGAGCTGGCCAAGACCAGCCGCCTGGTGTCCCGCCTCACCGGCTACCCGGTGCAGTACAACAAGGCCGTCGTGGGCCGCAACGCCTTCGCCCACGAGGCGGGCATCCACCAGCACGGCATGCTCGAGGACGCCAGCACCTACGAGATCATGGATCCTTCGGCCGTGGGCCAGGGCGAGACCCAGATCGTGTTGGGCAAGCACTCGGGCCGCCACGCCTTCGCCGACACCCTGGAGAAGATGGGCATCACCATCCAGGGCGACGCCCTGAACGCCGCCTTCGCCCGCTTCAAGGAGCTGGCCGACCGCAAGATCCAGCTGACCGACGCCGACCTCGAGGCCATCGTGGCCGAGGAGCTTGGCGGCCAGGTCGGCCGGGCCTTCGAGCTGAGCTCCATCGAGTTCCGGGGCAGCAACGTCGGCCCCGCGAGCTCGACGGTGGTGCTCACGCGCGACGGCGAGAAGGTCGAGGCCACGGCCGAGGGCGACGGCATGATCGACGCCGCCTGCCAGGCCATCAAGGCGGCCACCGGCGTCGATGGCACCCTCACCGACTTCAACGTGTCCTCGGTGACCGGCGGCGTGGACGCCCTCGGCGATGTGATCATCCAGTTCGACTCGGACGGCATCACCGTGTCCGGCCGGGGCGTCTCCACCGACGTCGTGGAGGCGTCGGCCCGGGCCTTCCTCAACGCGGTGAACAAGGTGGTCCGCATCACCGAGCGCGGCGAGCAGCGCGAACGGGTCATCGGCCCGTAGTCCAACCGTGAGGGGCCGCCGACGCCGTTCGTGCGCCGGCGGCCTCTTCGCGTCCGGCGCCGGCGGCGGGTCACGTCGGGCTGGTCATCGGCTCCGGGAACTGGGTGCTTCGGCCGGCCACGCCGGAGGCGGTAGCTGTGCCGTTGGTGCTGGACGGGGCGCCGTGCGGGGTCGCCAGCGGTGCTCCGGTGCCGTTGGCGCTGAGCGCGAGGTGCTCGGGCGCGGGAGCGGGGGGGCGCAGCCAGTCGACGGCGGGCCGGTCGTCGTCGGTGCCAGGTAGCGTCGGCGGCTTGGGACCGCTGGAGGGGCTCGAGGCCATCGGCCGTCAGGACGTCGCCGTCGGTCCTGGCCTGCGCCACCTCGAGATCTTCACGCTGAAGGGGCTGCTGACCCTGCTGTGGCACGGCGACCGGGACGCCGAGTCGGTCGTGGTGCTGGGCGGCGGCGCCATGGGTGGCCTGCTCGGTCCGGCCGACGGCTTCTACCACTGGCTCGGCGGCGAGCTCGGGGCGTCGGGCAGCGGTGTCGGCGTGCTGCGCGTGGGCTGGCGCACGCCCAACGACCTCGACCGCTGCACCCACGACCTGTTGGCCGCCATCGACCTGGCGTCACGCTCCGGCGCCCGTCGGGCGGTCACGGGCGGGCACAGCTTCGGCGGTGCGGTGGCGGTCCGCGCCGGCGTCGCGCTCGACGAGCTGTGTGCCGGCGTGGTCACCTTCGCCACCCAGTCCGCTGGCTGCGAGGTGGTCGACCAGCTCTCGGCGCCGCTCCTCGCCTTCCATGGCGACCGCGACGAGCTCTTGCCGCTCGCCTGCTCCGAGCTCGTGGCCGAGCACGCCGGCGGCGGCGGCGAGCTCCGGGTCTGCGCCGGCGCCGGCCACCTCATGGCGGAGGCCGCCGCCCAGCTCCGCGCCGACGTCCCCACCTGGATCCGCGCCCGCCTCACCGCTTGAGGCGCGTCCCATCCCGCCGTTCTCGGCGTCGTGGAGCCGCCCGCGGCGGCTCGAGCCTTCCGAGAACCGGGACCGCGGTGGTGCCGGCCCCTCTGCCGCTCCCGATTGGCGCGCGGTCGGCGAGGAAAGGCGCGAAGAAGGGTGCCGGCCCGTCGGCGATCTCGCCCTCGGTGCCCGTCGGGCCTCCTGGCACTGAACTCGAGGCAATAGCTGTCGGAAGCCGAGGGCTACTGCCTCGAGAACGGCGACCGCCGCCGATCCCAGCACGCAGCGTGGCCTTCCGCTCCTGCAGGGCGCCCGAGCGGCGCCACCGGACGAGACGCGCCGCCTGTGGACCTTGTCGCGCCGCAGGAACGAGACCCTGCTTCTTGGTTCGGTTCCGGCACCCGCGAGCGGTCCGCGCCGCCGGTGCGAACCGCGGGGATCAGCGGGCCAAGCGCTCCCGGTCGCCGGCCGGAACCGACGTCGCCGCGGCGTCGGCGAGGGCGTGGCAGAGGCGGCCGAAGATCAGGGCGTGGAAGGGCAGGACGCTGTACCAGTACAGGCGACCCCAGAGGCCCCGGGGGTGGAAGAGCGCCCGCTGGTGGAGGGTGCAGCCCGCGCTCGGGTCGTCGGCGTCGTGCGCCTCGATGCGCCACTCCAGCCAGGCCTCACCCGGCAGGCGCATCTCGGCCCGCAGGCGCAGCAGGGACGACGGCTCGTAGGCCTCGACCCGCCAGAAGTCGAGGGCGTCGCCGACGCGTAGGTCGTCCGGGTGACGCCGTCCGCGGCGCAGGCCGATGCCGCCGACGGCCCGGTCCATCCAGCCTCGGATCGACCAGAGCCAGTTGGCCACATACCAGCCCCGCCGGCCGCCGATGCCGCTGATCGTGCGGAAGACCGCGTCCGGTGACGCCGCGGTGGCGGCCGCCTGCACGTCGGCGAACATCGTCCCGCCGGCCCAGTCCGGATCGGACGGGAGGGGGTCGGCCGGCGAGTGCCCGGGCAGGTCGGCGCCCGACCAGCGGGTGTCCACCTCGAGGTGGTCGACCCGCTGGAGGGCGAGCGCCACCGCCTCCCGGAAGGGCAGGCACCGGTGGGGGAGCACCTCGTCGATGGCGTGGTCGTGCACCACCACCTCGGTGCTCAGGCTCTCCACCAGCGGCTTGGCGAGGCCGGCGGGGAGCGGGGTGACCAGCCCGATCCAGTGCGACGAGAGCCGCGGGGTCAGCACCGGGACCTGCACGACGAGGCGCTTGGGCAGGCCGGCGATCTCGGCGTAGACCCGCATCATGTCCAGATAGGTGAGGACGTCGGGGCCGCCGACTTCGAGCACCCGGCCGGCCGCGGCGGGCTCGTCGATGGCGGCGACGAGGTAGTGGAGCATGTCGCGGATGGCGACCGGCTGGCAGCGGGTGCGCACCCACTTCGGCGTCACCATGGCCGGCAGCACCTCGACCAGGTTGCGCAGCATCTCGAACGAGGCGCTGCCCGACCCGATGATGACGGCAGCCCGCAGCTCGGTGACGGGCACGGACCCTGCCGCCAGCACCTGGCCCACCTCGTGACGACTGTCGAGGTGGGACGAGAGCCCAGGGCCGTCGTCGCCCAGACCGCCCAGGTAGACGATCTGGCGCACGCCGGCGGCTGCGGCGGCGTCCCGGAACGTCTCGGCAGCCAGGCGGTCATGGGCGGCGAAGTCGGGGGTGCTGCCCATCGAGTGGACCAGGAAGTAGGCGGCATCGACGCCGGCCAGTGCCTCGGCCAACGAGTCGGCGTCGGTGACGTCGCCCCGCACCACCTCGACGTCGGCGCGCCACCCGAGGTCGTCGAGCTTCGACGGGGTGCGGGCGAGGCACCGCACGGTGTGGCCGGTGGCCAACAGCTCCGGTACCAGCCGCCCGCCGATGTACCCGGTCGCCCCCGTCACGAGGACCGTCTGCGACGCCATGCCCCCACCCTGGCAGCGGCGAGGCGTGTTTCGGGCTTTCAGCGCCACAATCCTCTCGAACTGGCGCCCGATTCGAT
>OBLX010000051.1_pt1 | contig 30095 bp, 31 predicted proteins | sample 1519811 | NCBI WGS metagenome assembly OBLX01 (sample SAMEA3991476, study PRJEB22521) | metagenome | biome: anthropogenic terrestrial biome; feature: sewage plant; material: surface water | place: Sweden | collected 2012-09-26
GCACCGGAGGTCTTCGCGTTAGGTCAACCCGTCACCAACGTCCCGGCCGAGTACACCTAGGGCCTCGCGTCCGGCGTGGCGGCCGGGGTGAACGCGTCGACCGGCGTGGCGAAGCCGCGCAGGAGGGCGGGCCTCGACGCGGAGCCAGCGCCGCTTGGTGCAGGTGTCGCACCGCAGATACTTGCGCTCGCCGCTGGCGCGACCGCCGCGCCGCACGATGTGGCGGTCGATGGCCCGGGTCCAGCTGCCACAGGTGGGGCACACCTGCCACCAGTCCTCTGGTGCCGTCCTCACCGGGCGATCCTCGGTCCGCGAGGGTGGGGATCGCACCGTTTCGTGGCATCCTGAAAGGCCCGAATTGCCGGAGCCGAACCCCTGCGCGGGGGACTGCGGCGGACCCCAGGAGTGCAGCCCTTGTTCGAAGTCGGCGATCGCGTCGTGTATCCCCATCACGGCGCCGCGGTGATCGAGCGCAAAGAGAAGCGCGAGGTCTTCGGCGAGAAGCAGGAGTACCTCGTCCTGCGCATGGCCCACGGCGATCTGATGCTGTCGGTCCCTGCCAGCAACGCCGAGGCGGTCGGGATGCGCCGACCCATCGCCCGCGAGGACGTCGACGACCTGTTCCAGCTGCTGGCCAAGCGCGACGTGCGCGAGCCCTCGAACTGGAGCCGGCGCTTCAAGAACCACCAGGAGAAGTTGAAGTCGGGGGACGTCTACCAGGTGGCCGAGGTGGTCCGGAACCTCGCCCTGCGCGACGCCGACCGCGGCCTCTCGGCCGGCGAGAAGTCGATGCTGGTCAAGGCCCGGGGCGTGCTCGTGTCCGAGCTCAGCTTCGCCCTCGACGTCTCCGAGGACGAGGCGCTCGACCAGGTCACCAAGCAGCTCTCGTAGCACGGCGTGCTCTCGGCGCCGCTGAGGTGAAGCCGCGCTGAGGTCCAGCGCCTATCCAGCTGGTCGGCGCCGACCGAGGCTCGGCGAGCGTGCAGCGGGGCCCGGACGCGAAGACGGCCGCCCCGGCCACTGCACCCTCGGGGCGATGAGGGTGAGGGCCGAGACGGCCGGGGGCACCGCCTGCGACGCGTTAGCTGCCGCCGCTGGTGGTGACCGGCGCCGGTGCGGGTGCCGGTGCCGGAGCTGGGGCCGGGGCGGGTGCAGGGGCCGCCGCCGCCGGTGCGGACGAGCCCGAGCCGGCCGACGAGCCGCTCGAGCTGGACGATCCTGAGGACCCGGACGAGCCGCCGGAGCCACTGCTCGACGGGACCGGAACGTAGCGCGGGCGCACGATGATGATGCGGTCGGGGGTGGCCTCGGTGGTCGTGGTGGTCACGATGGGGCGCTGCACGGCGGGTGCGTCGTTGGCCGCGGCCTCGTCGGGCGGGTTGGCAAGGCCCATCGCTGCGACCATCCCGAACGCCGCTGTCGTCGCCACCCCGGCGGTCAGGATCCGGGTGGTGGCCGCGGCGTGCGGCCGCTTCTTGCGGCCCGGCCTCTCGGCGGGCCCTGCGACCGTCTCGAAGGAGGGGTTCCGGCGGTCAGTCATCGTCGTCGGGCTCTTCCGCTCGGTCGTCATCGGGCTCGTCCGCGTGGCTGTCGTCGTCATCGCTGTAGGTGGGCGTCGCCGCGGTGGGGGCCGGTGCGACGGAGGGGGTCGGCGCCGGGGCGGTCGCTGGCGCCGGAGCGCCGGCGGACGACCCGCCTGACGACCCGCCTGACGGGCTGCTGCCGCCGCTGCTACCGCCGGAGGCCGGTACGGGGACGTCCTGGTAGATGATGGTGACCTCGGGTGGGGGAGCGGTCGTCGAGGTCGTGGTGGGTGCCGCCAACGCGGCGGCGCTCTTCACGTCGAGGTTGCCCACGGTGCTGGCCTGAGCGCCGAGGAGCCCGAAGTTGACGGCCATTGCCGCGCCGGCGGCAGCGAGCGTGCCGACGACGGTTCCTGCGACGGCGAGTGCCTTGCGTCGTTCCATGGGGGGTTCCTCCCGGTTGTGATCCGACCACTGGACCGTACGAAAGGCATCGACAACGACGGGGCAGTCGAGGGTTAAGGCTTGGCAAAGTTGTCCAGGTTGACGCCCAAGCGTGGCGATTCGTGCGACCGTGGTCGGGTGCGTTTGCTGCTGGTGGAAGACGACGACGCCATCGCCGGACCCTTGGTCAAGGGCCTGGGGCGCGAGGGCTTCGAGGTCACGCGGGTGGCGACGGGTTCCGATGCCCTCGCCGCCGAGGCGTCCGATCTCGTGCTGCTCGATCTCGGACTGCCCGACATCGACGGCTACGAGGTCTGTCGGCGCCTGCGGGCCGAGTCGGACGTGCCCATCATCGTCATCACCGCTCGTGGCGACGAGGTCGACCGCGTCGTAGGCCTCGAATTGGGGGCCGACGACTACGTCGTGAAGCCCTTCGGCTTCCGCGAGCTCGTCGCCCGCATCCGCGCCGTCAGTCGTCGGGCCGCTTCACGGCAGGCGGACGACGAGGTCGAGGCCGACCCGGTGCTGCGAGCCGGTCGGGTCGAGGTGGACACGCGCACCCGTCGCGCCACCGTCGACGGTGGCGAGATCAACCTCACCCGTAAGGAGTTCGACCTGCTCGCCCTCCTGGCCAGCGACCCCGGGGCGACGCGCACCCGGGACGAGATCCTCGAGGAGGTCTGGGACGCCCACTGGTACGGCCCCACCAAGACCCTCGATGTGCACGTGGCCTCGCTGCGCAAGAAGTTGGGTGACCCGGCGCTGATCGAGACCGTGCGGGGGGTGGGCTTCCGGCTCGGGATCGAGCCGTGACCCGACGCCTGCTCTTGGGGTACCTCACCCTCACGGTGCTCGTCCTGTTGGTCCTCGAGGTGCCCCTCGGCATCTCCTACGCCCGCCGCCAGATCGACGAGCTCACCTTCGACGTCGAACGCGACGCCGTCGCCCTCGCCTCGCTGTCGGAGGACGTCCTCGAGGGCACGCAGGACATCGACCTCCAGGCCGTGGCCGAGGCCTACCAGGAGCGCACGGGTGGCCGGGTGGTCATCGTCGATGACGTGGGCGACGTGGTCGCGGACTCCGACCCGTTCCGTCCCGGAAACCGGTCCTTCGCCAGTCGACCCGAGGTCGCCGTCGCCCTGAGCGGCCGGGTCGCCACCGGCACGCGCCGATCTGACACCCTCGACCAGAACCTGCTCTACGTGGCCGTGCCGGTGGCGTCCGGCGGCGAGGTCCACGGCGCGGTGCGCATCACCTACCCCACCTCGACCGTCGACGAGCGGGTCCTGCGCAACTGGGCCCGCCTCGGCCTGGTCGCAGTGGTCACGCTGGCGGCCGCCACCGTCGTCGGCATCGTGTTCGCCCGATCCGTGACGCGGCCGTTGCGGCGACTCCAGGAGACCGCCACACGCCTGGGTCACGGTGACCTCGAGGCCCGCACGCCCACCGGGGAGGGGCCGCCGGAGGTGCGCTCGCTCTCGGTCGCCTTCAACGACACCGCCAACCGCCTCGAACAGCTCGTCACCGCGCAGGAGGCCTTCGTAGCCGACGCCTCCCACCAGCTGCGCACCCCCCTCACCGCCCTGCGCCTGCAGCTCGAGAACGTGCGCGAGGAGGTCGGTGCGGAGGAGGCCGAGGAGGTCGACGCCGCCCTCAACGAGGTGGGTCGCCTGTCCCGCCTCGTCGACGGCCTGCTGGCGTTGGCACGTGCCGAACGCACGTCCACGACGGTCACGGCGGAGATCATCGACCTGCGCGAGTTGCTCGACGAACGCCGTGAGGTGTGGGCGCCGGTGGCCGCAGAGCAGGGCGTTGCGCTCGACCTGGACACCGGTGACCAACCCGTGTCGACCCTCGCCACGCCCGACCACGTCGCCGGAGTGGTGGACAACCTGTTGGCCAATGCCCTCGACGTGTCGGCACCAGGGAGCACGGTGACGCTCTCGTGCCGGGTGGCGGGGGGCGACGTGGAGGCTCACATCCTGGACCAGGGGCCCGGGTTGACCACCGAGGAGCGCGCCCGGGCCTTCGACCGGTTCTGGACGACCCCGACCACGGGACCCCGTCTCGGCGGGAGCGGTCTGGGACTGCCCATCGCCCGCCAGCTGGCTCGCATCGACGGTGGCGACCTCGAGCTGCGCGAGGCTGCCGGCGGCGGGGTCGATGCCGTCCTGCGGCTGCCGGCGGTGCGCTGAGGCATCGGCCGGCCGGCCCGTACACTCGCCCGATGACCTCGGGGGACCAACGCCTTCACTCCCGGCTCGCCATGGTGCTCGCCGTCGCCCTCGCCGTCCTCGCCCTGGGGGCGTGCGTCCCTGGGGGTGACGACACCGAACGGTCGGCGGCAGCGGCGCCCGCCGCCTCCTCCTCCTCCTCCACCACCGCCCCCAGGTCGGTCAGCGGAGGCGCCCCCGTCGCCTCGCCGGGCTGCAGCGACGAAGCTGCGGTCACCGACACCGGCGTGTCCGATGAGCGGCTCGCGGTAGGCGACACCGAACGGGAGTACCGCCGCTTCGTGCCCGCCGGCTATGAGTCGACCACACCGGCACCCCTCGTGGTCGACCTGCACGGGCTGACCATGTCGGATGACATGGAGGCTGCGGTCACCGGGATGGAGCCGCTGGCCGACGAGGAGGGGTTCCTGGTCGTGACGCCCCAGGGCCTGGGCGACATCCCCTTCTGGAACTTCGTGTCGGCGGGCATCGCCACCGACGACGTGTCCTTCCTCGGTGACCTGGTGGCACGGGTGGGCGACGACCTCTGCGTGGATACGTCCCGCGTCTACGCCACCGGGATCTCGAACGGCGGCCTGATGTCGTCGGCGCTCGCCTGCGGACTGCCCGACGTGTTCGCGGCCGTGGCCCCGGTCGCTGGGGTCGCGTTCCTCGAGGGTTGCGAGGACGGCCCACCGGTCTCCTTCCAGGCCATCTACGGCACCGCTGACAACGTCCTGCCGTACGAGGGGGGCCTCGGCGCGGCCATCCGCGGCTTCCTGTCGTCCAACCCCCTGGATGCGTCGGCCGCCCCCGCCGGCGATCAGCAGGACCGGATCGACGACATCGCGTTCGCGCCCGTCGACGGCACCCTCGCCCGCTGGGCCGGGCGTAACGGCTGCGCCGCCGAGCCCGAGGAGGAGCGGGTCTCCGACGAGGTCGTTCGTCGCTCGTGGCCCGACTGTGACGGCGGCGCCGAGGTCGTCCTCTACGTGGTGGAGGGAGGCGGTCACAGCTGGCCCGGCACCCCGCTGTTCAACGCCGACGCCACCGGGGGCGCCGACACCGCCGCCGGCGGACTGGCCTCGGTGGCGGGCACCACCACGATGGACATCAGTGCCACCGAGCTGGCCTGGGAGTTCTTCCAGCGCCACCAGCTCGAGCCCTGAACCGCCTGGATCCGCCAGATCACCACGTTCTGGCACCGGATTTCGGTGCCAGGGAACCGAAATCCGGTGCCAGTTCGCGCGGCGGTCGAGGGCAGCAGGTGCTTCAGGCCAGGCCGAGGCGTCGCAGGAGGCTCGGGGGGACGCCGGTGTCGCCGGCGGCGAGCATCGCTGCCCGCTCGACGTTGACCCCGTCCCACTCCCGGCCGCTCCAGCGGTCCCAGGGGCCGGGTGGGATGGCGGCCGGGTCGCCGTCCGCCTCGGCGCACGACCACAGGTAGGCCTGGAGGGCCAGCACCTCGTCGGCGCCGCCGACGGGCCCGTGGCCGGGGACGATCACGTCGCCGAGCTCGCTCACCTGGGCGAGGCTGTCGGCCCAGGCCAGCAGGTCGCCCTGGAAGGCCATCGGGGTCACCCCGAAGCTGCACAGCGCTCCGGCGAAGACCACGCCGGCGCCGGGCACGACCGCCACGAGGTTCTCGTCCATCTGGCCCGGCAGCGGGACGGCCATCACGGCGCCGCTCACGTAGGTGGCCTCGGCGACCACGTGGCTCACCGGACGGGTGCGCAGCTCGTCGTCGAACTCGTCGGCGACCGACGGGAAGAGCCGGCGGTAGGCATCGACGTTCGGGGGCTGGTCGAGGTGGGCGCTCGTCTGGGCCGTCCCGTAGATCCCGGCCCGCCAGAACCGGGGGGTGCCGCCCACGTAGGGGATGTGGCTGCTCGTGAGCACCACCCGTCGCACGGGTCGGTCGAGGGCGTCGACCGCGTCGGCGAAGGGCTCCCACTGCGAGGGCACGCACAGCGTGTCGATGACGGTGATGCCGTCCTCGTCGACCACGACGCCGGCGTTCGGGTGCCCCGGCCCCGGGCTGGGGTCCAGCCACGCGAGGACGCCGGGGGCGAGGGTGGTCAGCCCGGTCACCTCCGTCACCTTAGGGGTGCCTGCCGACACTGTCAGGGGTCGATGAGCAGGTGCCGGCTGAGGTCTCCGTACAGCTCGGGCACCATGCGCCGCTCGGCGAAGCGCCACGCGCCGTCCACCCGCTCGAACGTGTCGACGTAGCGGCCGCTGATGATGGCCTGGAGGGGGAAGTCGGCGAGCCCCTGGAACACGGTGAAGTACGAGTGGCACTCGGCGCGATCGCCCGACGGGTCGACGTCGACGACGGCGTTGGTGGTGACGTGCTTGGTGTGGGGCGTCCCGTCGTCCTCGTAGCGGCGGGTTGTGGCCACGTACAGGGCCTCGACTGCGTCCGCACCCGTCGCCAGCGCGGTGCCGTCCTCGGTGGCGATGGTGCCGTGGGCGAAGAGCGCGCCGACGCCGGCGAAGTCTCCGGCGTCGATGCGGCGGGCGTAGGTGCGTAGGAGGCGTTCGATGGCGACCTGGTCGGCAGGGTCCTGGTGCGTAGGCGCCTCGGCGGCGGGGGGAGGGTCGGCAGGGGGAGCGGCCACGCCCAGACCGTAGATCGGCACCGGCGCCGCGCCAGACTGGCGCCTCCCATGGGCATCCTCTTCGCGCTCCTCGCCGCCACCAGCTATGGCGCCGGCGACTTCTTCGGCGGCCTCGCGTCCCGCCATTCGCCCGTGATCCGGGTGACGCTCCTCGCGCAGACGGTCGGCGCGCTGCTGTTGGTCGTGCTCGTCCCCTTCGTCGGGGGCACGCTCGTGGCCGGCGATCTCGCTCTCGGTGCGGCCGCGGGGCTCGCCGGCGCACTCGCCCTGCTGGTCTTCTACAAGGCCATGGGGTCGGGGGCCATGAGCGTCGTGGCGCCGGTCTCGGCCCTGGCCGCCGCCGGCCTGCCCGTGATCGTCGGGCTGGCGACCGGTGAGCACCCGGCACCCCTCGCCCTGGTCGGTGTCGTCATCGCCATGGCCGCCATCGGCCTCGTCAGCCAGCACGGCCCGGCGGCGCCCGACGACACCGAGCTCGACGTGCAGGCACCAGGCGTCTCGGCCCGCACCACGGTGCTCCTGGGCCTTCTTTCCGGCGTCCTGTTCGGATGCCTGTTCCTGCTCCTCGACCGAGTGTCGGACGACTCGGGGCTGTGGCCCCTGGTCGGCGCCCGGGTGGCGTCCGTACCGCTCCTCCTCGTGCTTGCGCTCGCCAGCCGCACGCCGCTGCGGCCGGCTCCGGGCTCGAAGCGGATCATCGCCGCGTGTGGCATCTTCGACATGGGCGCCAACGCCTTCCTCGTCCTCGCCTTCGGCAGCGGGCTCTTGGTGCTCGTGTCGGTGATCGGCTCGCTCTACCCGGCAAGCACCCTCGTCCTCGCCCGGGTGGTGCTCCGCGAACGGGTGACCCGTGTGCAGGCGGTCGGCCTCGCCATCGCCGCTCTCGCCGTCGTCCTCATCGCCGTCGCCTGATCTCGACCGCGACTGCCGAGATCAGCGGTCACGCACGCGTTGACCGTCGGCGGGCCGACCGTGGTCTGCCTTTGGGGACGGAGCAGGTGGGGCCTAGCCTCGGATCGTGGCTGAGTACTCCGCACCCGTGCGCGACATCGAGTTCGCCCTCGAGCACGTCGCCGACCTGTCCGCCCTGTCCGGCTTCGAGGCCTTCTCCCACGCCGACCCGTCCATGGTCCGGGGGGTGCTCGACGAAGCGGCGCGTTTCATGAACGACGTGATCGGCCCACTGAACCGGGTGGGTGACGTCGAGGGCAGCACCTGGCACGACGGCCAGGTGCACACGCCCACCGGCTTCAAGGAGGCCTACGCTCGTTACGTCGAGGCGGGCTGGGGTGGGGTGCCGTTCGACCCGGCCTACGGCGGCGGTGGATTCCCGTGGCTGGTGGCCACGGCCCTCCAGGAGATGCTGGCCTCGGCGTCCATGGCCTTCTCGATGGGCCCGCTGCTCACCCAGGGCGCCATCGACATGCTCGCCCACCACGCCGACGAGACCCAGCGCGAGATCTTCCTGCCCAAGATGGTGCTGGGGGAGTGGACGGGCACCATGAACCTCACCGAGCCCGAGGCGGGCTCGGACGTCGGTGCCCTCCGCACCAAGGCCGTGCCCGCCGGCGACGGCACCTGGCGCATCACGGGAACGAAGATCTTCATCACCTTCGGCGAGCACGACATGGCCGAGAACATCATCCACCTCGTGCTGGCCCGCACTCCCGACGCCCCTCCGGGCACCAAGGGCATCTCCTGCTTCATCGTCCCCAAGCACCTCGTGAACGACGACGGGTCCCTGGGCGAGCGCAACGACGTCGTGTGCGCCTCCATCGAGCACAAGATGGGCATCAAGGCCAGCCCCACCTGCGTCCTGAGCTACGGCGACAAGGGCGACGGCGCCGTCGGCTACCTCATCGGCGAAGAGAACCAGGGCATGCGGTACATGTTCACGATGATGAACAACGCCCGCCTCTCGGTGGGCCTCGAGGGCCTCGCCCTCGCCGAGCGGGCCTACCAGGACGCCCGGGCCTACGCCCAGGAGCGTCGCCAGGGCCGGGCGGTCGGCGCCCCCGCCGGCGAGAGCTCGTTCATCGTCGAGCACGCCGACGTGCGCCGGATGCTGCTCACCCAGAAGGCCAACATCGAGGCAATGCGCGGCTTGCTCTACCTGACCGCCGAGGCCATGGACCGCGCTGCCCACGAGCCCGACGACGCCCGGCGCGAAGCCAGCCGTGAGCTCGCCGACCTGCTCATCCCCATCGCCAAGGGGTGGTCCACCGACCTCGGCGTCTCGATGACGTCGCTCGCCATCCAGGTCTACGGCGGCATGGGCTACATCGAGGAGACGGGCGTCGCCCAGCACTTCCGCGACGCCCGCATCCCGCCCATCTACGAGGGCACGAACGGCATCCAGGGAATGGACCTCGTCGGTCGCAAGCTGCCCATGCGGGCCGGCGGGGTCATGGCCGACTTCATCGCCGGCGTGCGCGCCCTCGATGCCGACCTCGCCGCGGCGGGCGACGACCTGACGACCATCCGCCACCACCTCCACGAGGCCACCGACGCGCTCGAGAACGCCACCCGGTGGATCCTCACCCACGGCGCCCAGGACCCGAACCAGGCGCTCGCCGGTGCCACCCCGTACCTGCGCCTGTTCGGCGTGGTGGCGGGCGGCTGGGTGATGGCCCGCCAGGCGCTCGCCGCGACCGCGCTGATCGCAACTGGTGAGGGCGACGCCGACTTCCTCGCCGCCAAGGTGGCCACCGCCCGCTTCTACGCCGAGCACCTCTTGCCCGAAGCCCTTGGCCTCGTGGCCCCGGTGACCGCCGGCGCCGCCGGGCTCTTCGCCATCGAGCCGAAGTACCTCTAGGCGCCAACGTGGCCGCCCTCCCCGCCCTCCTGGCGTCCATCCCGAGTCCCGAGACGAACGAGATCGTCGTCGGGCCGCTGCACCTGCGGGCCTACGGGCTGATGATCGCCCTCGGGGTCATCGCCGCGGTCGAGCTGGCCAGGCGGCGCTGGCGGGCGCGGGGCCACGACCCCGACGAGATCTCGGGCATGGCCCTCTGGGCCGTGCCCGCCGGGCTCATCGGCGCCCGGCTGTACCACGTGATGACGGACTGGCAGCGCTTCGAGGGCCGCTGGATCGACGCCGTGAAGGTGTGGGAGGGCGGCCTCGGCATTCCGGGGGGGATCGCCCTCGGCGCGCTCGCCGGCGTCCTCTACGCCCGCCACAAGAAGATGCCGCTGGGCGATCTCGCGGACACTGTGGCGCCGGCGCTCCCGCTCGCGCAGGCCATCGGTCGTCTCGGCAACTGGTTCAACCAGGAGCTCTTCGGCGGGCCCACCTCACTGCCGTGGGGCCTCAAGATCGACCTGGCCAATCGACCCGACCGCTACCTCGACGCGACCACCTTCCACCCGACCTTCCTCTACGAGGGCCTCTGGAACCTGGCATTGATGGCCGTGCTGATCCTCATCGACCGCAAGCGGGTGCTGCGGGCGGGCAGCCTGTTCTGGGTCTACGTCGGCGGCTACTTCACGGGCCGCCTCTGGGTCGAGGCCATGCGCATCGACCCCGCCAGCCTGATCCTGGGCATCCGCGTGAACATCTGGCTGTCGATCATCGCCATCGCCTTCTCGTTCACCTTCGTGGCCGTCCGCGGCCGGCGCCGCCCCGACGACGAAGTGGGTGCCGACGAAGAGGGCAGCGACGGTGTGCACGCGGACGAGGACGCCACCGAGATCGACGAACCCTCCGTCTGACGCGTCGGCGAGGCGCCGCCGCGACCGGCAGGTCTACGCCGTGACGGAGGCGCCCTGGGCCAGCAGGTCGAGGTAGCTCTGGCCGCCCAGCGTCCGTCGGAGGCGGTTGTAGGGATGGTGCTCGGACAGCTGGTCGGCCGATACCGGCGGCGGGAACAGCAGCAGCTCGCGTACGTCGTAGGCGATGCTGAACAGGCGCATGCGGTCGAACTGACGTGGCATCGAGAAGAGCTCGGGGTAGTAGTCGGCCAGCACGAAGGGCACGTCGACGTAGTCGGCGGCGCGGGCCTGGCTGCGGTAGTGCTCGGCAACGTGCAGGAACGGGAAGGCGCAGTAGCGCAGGAAGACGTCCAGCTCGAGGTCGGCGGGACAGGGCCGTGCCCACTTGAAGTCGAGGAGGGCGGTGATCCGGCGGCCGTCCCAGAGGACGTTGTCGAAGTGGAGGTCGCCGTGGACCATGGTCGGAGCGTCGAAGGGGTCGAGCGCCGGACCGGTGCTGAGCACCATGTTGCGGGTCTCGATCATCACCCCGGGATCGACATGCGCCAGGTGCTGGGCCTCTTCGAGAGCACCCATGAGCGGGCCGAGCGCCGAGCCCGTGGCGACCGAGCTGAGCAGGGGCGGGCTGTCGATGACGGGCAGCTGGACAGGGCACTGGAAGCTGTGGAGCGCCCGCAGCATGGCGGCCAGCTGCTTGACGGCCTCCTGGCGATCGGCCACCGACATCTGGGGCCAGCACTGGCTGAGCACCCGGCCCGGCACTCGCTGGACGACAAGATGATCGGCCCCGATCTCGCCGCCGTAGTGGACGATCGGTGGGTAGCCGAGCTCGCGCGGGAGGAACGGCGCCAGCAACGCCTCCCGCTCGAGGCGGTGGTCCTGGCGGCGGTTCATGCGCACGATGTGGTCGCCTGCAACCCACACCTCGTTGGTGACGCTGCGCAGGGGCACCAACGGGACGTCCGAGCTCAGTCCGGCGTCGGCGAGGGCGGCACGCGCCCGGGCCTCGGCGAGCGCGCTCATGGGAGGACCGGGGGCGTCGTCTGCATCTTCGTCCTGTCGGCCCCTACCCGGGTGGACTTGAGGCGCCGCGGGCGGCCCGTCGAGCGGCGTCGTGGGCGGCGACGACGAGGTCGGCGAGCGGCGGCCACGCCGCCATGCCCCAGGGGCCGAATTCCCGTCCTGACAGGCCGAGGCAGGCCAGCTCGCGTGAGGGATCGACCCACAGGAAGGTGCCCGCCCCGCCGAAGTGGCCGAACGTGGTCGGCGCGGTCGCCCGGCCGGCCCAGTGCGGGTGCTTCGCCCCCTTGATCTCCACCCCGAGACCCCAGTCGTTCGGGTCGAAGGCCCCGACGCCCGGGAGCACCCCCGCGAGGCCGGGGAAGGCCACGGAGGTGGCGAGGGCACGCGTCTCCGGGGCCACCAGGGTCGGCCGGAGCAGCTCGACGGCCAGCCGGGCCAGGTCGTTCGCCGTGGACCAGAGATCCTTGGCGGGCGATCCCTCCAGGGCGCTCGCATCCATGGCGAGCGGCGCCAGCACCGCCTCCTGGAGGTAGTCGGCGAAGGCGATGCCGGTGCGCTCGGCCACGAGGTCGCCGAGGAGGTCGAAGCCCACGTTCGAGTAGATGCGGCGAGCACCCGGGGACGCCAGTGCGACAGGGCGGTCGAAGGCGAGCCCGGAGGCGTGGGCGAGCAGGTGCCGGACCGTCGAGCCCTCGGGGCCCGCCGGCTCGTCGAGCCCGACGGCCTCCTCCTCGGTGGCAACCCACACCGCCAGCGCGGTGGCGACCTTGGTCACCGAGGCCACGCGCTGGCGGCGGGCGACCTCGCCCCGTCGGGCGAGCACCCCGTCGGGCCCGCACACGACCGCGGCGGCGTGGGATACCTCCCACCCGTCGATCTGGGTGAGGGCGGCGTCGAGCTCAGGCGCCATCCCAGACCATGGTGTGGTCGGAGGACCCGTCCGCGCCGCCGGCGGCGGCCAGCCGCTCGATGGGATCGTGCTTGTCGATGTGGCCGATGAGCCCGTTGTAGACCGAGTAGCCGACCAGGCGCTGGAGACGCCGGGGGAACGTCGCCACCAGCGCAGGCGGCAGGCCCAGCTGCTGGTTCTCCTGCTGGCGGACGTAGCCGGCGCAGTAATTCATCGCGATCCCCACTCGACGCTCCTCGGTGGTGTTGGCGCCGCCGCCGTGCCACAGGCTCCCATGCCACACCAGCACGTCGCCCTTCGCCATCTCGGCAGGGATGGTGTCGTAGGCCTGCCCGTAGGTGGGGGAGTGGTCGGCGAGGTGCGACCCGGGCACCACGCGGGTGGCCCCGTTGGCATCGGTGAAGTCGGTGAGGGCCCACATGGTGTTGCACACCGTCGGCGGGTGCGGCTTGGGCAGCGGGATGAGCTGGTCGTCGGCGTGGAGCGGCTGCGCGGTCTCGCCGGGGTCGATCCCGATCGACGACAGCGACGACACGAGGCACCCCGGGTCGAGGACGGCCTCGACCACGGGCAGGACCTCGGGGTGCACGGGGATGGCCTCGTAGCGGGGCCCGTGGGCGAGGAGGTTGTAGATGCGCACGGTGTGGCGCCCCTCGAAGCGGTTGTCGGCGGGCACCACCGCGAGCTCGGCCTCGAGGCGCCGGAGGTCGTCGGCCACGGCGTCGGCCTCTTCCGGGGCGAGCACGCCGGCGATGATCGTGTAGCCGCGCTCGGCGATCTCGTCGCGGTGCGCGGCCCGCGTGGCCTCGTCCATGGGCCGACTCTACGCTCGCAGCCGTGGAGGCCACCGGCGGTGCGTTCGTCGAAGCCGTCGAGGCCGCGGTGCGTGCGCTGCGCCAGGGAGAAGTGGCCACCTACGGGGAGATCGCCGAGGAGGCGGGCTTCCCCGGGGCCGCCCGTGGCGTCGGTCGCGTGCTGGCCACGTCCGACGGCCTGCCGTGGTGGCGGGTGGTCGCCGCCAACGGCCGGCTGGTGCCCGGGCTCGAGGAGGAGCACGCCCGCCGCCTCCGCCAGGAGGGCGTGGAACTGCTCCGGGGCAAGGTGCGGCGAACGGGCTGATCTCCGGTGATACTGGTCGACCATGAGCGATCTCACCGACCTTCCCATCAACCAGCTGGACGGCACGCCCTCGAGCATCGGCGACCGGGCCGCCGGCAAGGCCGCCCTCATCGTCAACGTGGCCAGCAAGTGCGGCCTCACCCCGCAGTACGAGGGCCTCGAGCGCCTGCACGAGACCTACGCCGACCGGGGCTTCACCGTCCTCGGGGTGCCCTGCAACCAGTTCCTCGAGCAGGAGCCCGGCTCCGCCGAGGAGATCGCCACGTTCTGCAGCACGACCTACGGCGTCACCTTCCCGCTGTTCGAGAAGATCGAGGTGAACGGCGACGGCCGTCACCCGATCTACGCCGAGCTCACCCAGGTGGCCGACGGCGAGGGCGTCGACGGCGACATCCGCTGGAACTTCGAGAAGTTCCTGCTCTCGCCCGAGGGCGAGGTCGTGGCCCGGTTCGCGCCGACCACCGAGCCCGAGGCCGACGAGATCATCGCCGCCGTCGAGGCCAACCTGCCGTAGGGGGTCGACCCGGTTCGCGGCCCGGCCCGGTAGCCTGGCGAGGCGAGCTGGACGGCCATCCTCCTGTGTGGTGCGTGGCTCGCGGGTCGACCTCACCACCTCCGTTCTGCACTGTGACCGACGGAAAGGGGAAGACCCCCTTCGACGTCACAGACAAAAGAACCGGAGCCACCATGGCCACCTTCGCCTCCCTGGGCGTCTCGGCTGATCTCGTCGATGCCCTCGCGGCACGAGGGATCGCCGAGGCCTTCCCCATCCAGGCCCTCACCATCCCCGATGCCCTCGCCGGCCGCGACGTCTGCGGCAAGGCCAAGACGGGCTCGGGCAAGACCCTCGCCTTCGGCCTGCCGGTCCTCGACCGCCAGAAGAAGGCCGAGGCGCGCCGGCCCACGGCCATCGCCCTCGTGCCCACCCGTGAGCTCGCCATCCAGGTGCGCGAGGAGCTCGGGTCGCTCGCTGAAGGCCGTGGCCTCAAGGTCGTGGCCGTCTACGGCGGCGCCGACATGGACCGCCAGATCAAGGCGTTCAAGGACGGGGCCGACTTCGTCGTCGCGACGCCCGGGCGCATGATCGACCTCCTGGAGCGCAAGGAGGTTTCGGTCGCCGATGTCGACCACGTGATCGTCGATGAGGCCGACCGCATGGCCGACATGGGCTTCCTGCCCCAGGTCGAGTGGATCCTCCGCAACGTCGAGGGCACCCACCAGACCCTGCTCTTCTCCGCCACCCTCGACGGGGTGGTCGACACGCTGATCAAGCGGTACCAGCACGACCCCGTCTTCCACGAGGTGGAGTCGGTCGGCGTCACCGTCGAGGAGATGGAGCACCGCTTCTTCGCCGTCCACCAGATGGACAAGCCCAAGGTGGCGGCGTCGATCTCGCGTGGTGGCACGCGCACGCTGATCTTCGTGCGCACCAAGCGGGGCTGCGACCGACTGGCCGAGCAGCTCGAGAAGGAGGGCGTCAAGGCTGCCCCCATCCACGGCGACCTGCCCCAGAAGGCCCGCGAACGGGCTCTGGCCGACTTCGCGGCGGGCAAGCTGCCCGTGTTGGTCGCCACCGACGTGGCCGCCCGCGGCATCCACGTCGACGACATCGACATCGTCGTCCACTACGACCCGCCCGAGGACCACAAGTCCTACCTGCACCGCTCGGGCCGCACGGCCCGCGCCGGCGAATCCGGTGTGGTGGCCACCCTCGTCCTGTGGGACCAGGAGCTGGCCGTGAAGCGCCTGCAGACGCGCATCGGCGTCAACCAGCCCATCGTCGAGGTCTTCTCCAACGACAAGCGCCTCGCCGACCTCCACGCATGGGACCCCTCCCAGGACCTCGCCCCCGCCTGAGCACCCGGCTGGTCGCCGCTCGATCTCATCGCCCGGCGCCTCAACGCCGGGCGGCCTACGGCCGACGGGAGGGGGGAGGAGGCTCCCCCGATCCATGCGGCACCCCACCGGCAAGCGGCACGCCCGGCGTGCGACCCCGACGGTCGCTCTCGTCGCCGCGTTCGTCGTGTGCGGCGCGACCGCCGCGATGGCAGCCTTCGGCGACACCAGCAACGTCGGTGGCAACGACTTCTCCACCCGCATCCTGCACCCCCCGACGGAGCTGACGCTCACCCCGGTGTGCGGCGGCGTCACGTCCGTCGATGCGGACTGGACGGCTTCCCCGTCGCCCTTCGCCAGCGGCTATCGGCTCCAGCGCTACGTCAACGGTGCGCTCGACGGCGAGCAGACGGTCGGCGGCGTCGCCACCCAGTCGGCCTCCGACGGACCCCTCCAGCCCAACGGGGAGTACGAGTACCGGCTGTTCGCGGAATACCAGAACTGGACCTCCAGCGTGGCCGTGGCCCAGGTGACGACTCACTGCGAGCGCCACGCCACGATGCTGTGGCGGGAAGACGGCGTTGCGACGCCGCTGGTGTCGGCATGGGACGGCGCCGCGTGGTCGCCGGCGGCGACGACTGCGCCGGTGGGCCAGTGGCGCATCGCCCAGGCGGCTCGTTCCGAAACGCGTGACGAGCTTCTCGCCGTCTCCATCGACACCGGGAACGACGTGCGGGTGCTGAAGCGGTCGGACGGCGTTTGGGAGGATGCTTTCGGCTCGGCCCTGAGCACCTCGACCTCGTCGTCGTGGTGGGGCGTGGGGGTTGCATACGAGTCGTCCAGCGGCGATGCGATGGTGGTCTGGAACAACGGGACGGGGGGCACGGCGGGCCTCTCGTACCGGATGTGGGACGGCGTTGCCTGGTCAGCGGCCACGACCATCACGACCCCGCTGGCCGGCGAGCCGCAGCAACTCCACCTGGCGGCGTCCCCGGTGTCCGACGAGATGGTGCTCGTGGCGAGCAACGAGGCCAGCCAGGACTTCGCGTTGGTGTGGGACGGTTCGGCGTGGGGCAACGCAATCTCGCTCGACGGCGGCAGCGGCAATCACCGGGGCGACGTCAACGTGTCCTACGAATCGAGGACGGGTCGGGCCATGGTCGTCTACGCCGAGGGCCCGGGGAACCCGGGAACTGACGTGCGCTACCGCTTCTGGAACGGCACGTCCTGGAGCGCTCAGGCCAGCCTTGGCGCTCCCGGTGGCCTGACGGGCTCCGACGACACACCGCGATGGACCGTCGTGGCGAGCGATCCTCGCAGCAATCGCATCGCCATGGGGGTGGTGACCGAGGGCGCCGACACCTGGCTGGCGGTCTGGTCGGGTACGGCGTGGGCCAATCTGACCGTGGCCAGCACGATCGCGCCCGTCATCGACACCCCGAACGTCGCCGTCGCCTTCGAGAGCCAGAGCGGGCAGGCTCTCGCGACCTACGGTGAGGAGGGCAACGCCGCGGGCCGGTACCGAACGTGGATCTCAGGGACGGGATGGAGCGCCGAGGCGGTCGGCCTGGCCACCAGCGCGCTGCCCACCACCATGACGCTGGCCACCGAGCCCATCACGGACCAGATCGGCTACGCCGTCCTCGACGATGCAAGGGGTGTGTACGCCGCCGTCTGGAACGGCTCCGCCTGGACCGCCCAGGTGCAGATCGAGAGCGACGCCGGCGAGAGCCGCCTGCAGCCCTTCACCTGGGTCTGGGACTGAGCGGTCGGACTCGAACCGCGCCGAACCTCGTCGGGGTGCCGACGGGCGCGGCGCTCAGGCCGGGGCGCCGGTCGGGCGCCACATCGCCCACAGGGCGGAGGCGCCGAGGATCACCACGATCACCGTGGCCGCCGCCAGCATCCCGCTCCGGGAGGACACCGCGGTGACGACGTAGCCGAGCGCGGGGACCACGAGCGCGGGGGTGGGGACCTCCGGTGGCAGGGCGACGACGTCGGCATCGGGGGTGCGGTTGGCGTCCCCCTGGGTGCGCACGAAGACGTGGCCGTGCTCGTCGAAGCGCTCGATGACGCGATGCAGGCGGGGAGGGGCACTGCCGGGCGGGTCGACCACCGCCACATCGCCCACGGCGATGTCGGCGGCGGGCTGGTCGTCGACCAGCACCAGGCTGCCGGTGTGGATCGTGCTCTCCATCGATCCGCTGCGCACCACGAGTGGCTCGAGACCGAGCGCGCGAGCGCCGAGCAGACTGCTGAAGACCAGGATCACCAGGAGCAGCGCGCCGACCACCAGAGCGCCCGACAGGCGGCGCACCACGGTCAGGGGTTGTTCGCAGTCTGTTCTGCGACGAACTGGAACGTCGCCGTGGTGGCAAGGCCCTGGTAGGCGTTCGACGAGCTCGTCGGCAGGGCCACGTGCACGCAGAGGGTCTCGGAGGCGCCCGGCGCCAGGGTGCGGTCGCCGGCGTCGGCGCCCGTCGCGGACGAGCCCACGAGGTCGGCCGTGGAGGTGGAGCCGAGCGCGCCCGGCCCGTACAACACGGTGCCGGAGGCGTTGAAGCCCGTGGTGCCCGTGCAGGAGGTGACGCCGACCTTCAGGCTGAGGTCGAGTTGGGCCGCGAGGGTGTTCTCGGTGGTGGTGCTGCGCGTCGCGTAGCGCAGCGGCGTCGAGCCGCCGTTGGTCACGGTGAGGGGCTCGGTGACGGTGTCGCCCGGCACCATGTCCTGGTAGCTGATGGCCGCCGTGGCCGGCGCGGTGGCGAGGTCGAGCGTTCCGGTGGCGAAGTCGTTGGCGCCCACGTTCTCGGTGTCGGTGAACAGGGCGTTGACGCCGCCCATCGACGAGGCGAGGAGCCCGACGGCCAGCGCGGTTGCCGAGAGCGCGCCCACGAGGCCGGCCTGGCGGCGTCGCCGCCGGCGGTCGCACCGCTCGCGCTCTTCGGCGAGCGGGTCGGCCGTCGGGCCCGCGCCGGCGCCTTGCCAAGCGCTCACGGGTTCGCCGACGTCTGTTCGGAGTGGAATTCGAACGTCGCGGTGGTGCTGAGGCCGGCGGCGGTGTTGTCGGTGGCCAGGGGAAGGGCGACGTCGAAGCACAGGGTCTCGGCGGCACCCGCTGCGAGGGGGCGGTCGCCGGGGTCCCCGCCTTGGGCTGCGTTCCCGAGCACGGCCTGGGTGGCGGTGCTGCCCAGCGGGATCGGGCCGGCGATCACGGTGCCGCTCAGGCCGACGCCATCGGTCGTGCAGTTGGCGACCCCGGACTTGATCGTCAGCTCGAGGGCGGAGGCCAGCACGTCGTCGGTGGTGGTGCTCTCGATCGCGTAGCGCAGATCGAGCAGGCCGGTGTTGGTGACGGCCAACGGCTGCGCCACACGGTCCCCGGGGGCCATGTCCGACATCGTGACCACCGCGGTTGCGGGTGAGACCGTGAGGTCGACCGAGCCGGACGAGAAGGAGTTGCCGTCGTTGGTGGTGAGGTCGGTGAACACCGCGAGCACCGTCGAGGCCAGGAACCCCGTGACGATCACGAGGACGGCCGCGCTCAGCGCCAGTCGTCGTTTGGACCCCAGCACGCGCGCCGCGTCACCCATAGGTGCCCGATCGGTCCGGCCGAAGGTGAGTTGAGGTCGTCCCCGTGGCGATGAGCCGAACGGCCCATGTGCCCGGCGGCGAGCGACATCAGGCCTGCCCGAAAGCGAACCAGTAGCTCAGTGCGGTGAGCGAGAGGCCGTCGGTGACCTCACCAGCGGTGATGCGCTGACGCACGTCGTCGGGCGAGTGCCAGCGCACCTCTTGGGCTTCGGTCAGGTCGGTGGGGTCGCCGACCAGGGTGGCGCCGTCGGCCACGAAGGTGTGGAACCACTGGTCGCTGCTGCCCCCGCTGGGGCGGAAGTGCACGAGTGGCCGCAGTGGCCCGGGACGCCAGCCCGTCTCCTCGAGGGCTTCGCGGGCAGCGGCGTCGATGGGCTCCTCCCCGGGTTCGATGCGCCCGGCCGGAATCTCCCACCCCCACACGTCGGTGATGAACCGATGGCGCCAGAGCAACAGCACCCCGCGCTCGGGGTCGGTCAGGATCGCGCCCGCTGCCTGTTGGGGATAGCGCAGAACGTGGTGCTCGAGACGCTGGCCGTCCGGCAGCTCGACGTCGGCCAGGTGCAACTCGATCCACGGGCTCTCATAGACGGGTCGCTCACCATGGATCGTCCACCGCATCGCCCAATCGTACGATCCAAGACGTGACGCCCCGCCCGGACCCCTGGCTGGCAGCCCTGCGGGAGCAGGCCGGCGGTCATCCGACCGCCGCGGTCCTGGGCACGATCGCACGTCACCTCGCTGCGCCCGGAGGTGCATCGATGGTCGAGTCAGTGGCCGAACGCTGGCCCGACACCGTCGTCCTCTCGGGGGCGGCGCTCCCGCAGGGGTCCGAACGGGGGCCCGACGCCCTGGGTCACGCGTACGAGGCGCTGGCCGACGAGGCCCTGCGTCGACTCGGGCTGCATTACACCCCTGCCACGGTCGCCGAGCGCCTCGTGGCGATCGGCCTCGATGGCCTCGACGGCCTCGACGCTCACCGTCCCGCCGCCTCGACGGGCCGCGACCTCGCGCCGGTCGTCTGTGACCCCGCGTGCGGTGGTGGTGCGTTCCTCCTGGCCGCCGCCCGCCACCTCGATCGGGCCGGCGTCGACCGGCGCGCCGTCGTCGAACGGCACCTGGTGGGCATCGATGTGGACCCCGTGGCGTCCGCAGTGGCGGCGACCGCCCTCGTGCTGTGGTCAGGCGATGCCGCCACGATGGCTCGGGTATCGACCTGCGATGCCCTCACCACGCTGTCCTGGCCCGAACGCCCGGCGCTCGGTTTCGATCTGGTGATCGGCAACCCGCCGTTCCAGAGCCAACTCGCCTCCCGCACCGCTCGCGGCGCCGAGGGATCCGCCCGACTTCGTGCACACCTCGGAGACGGGGCCTCGGGGTACGCCGACACTTCGGCGCTGTTCCTCCTCGCTGCGGTCGGCCAGGTTCGACCACGCGGCCGAGTCGTGCTCATCCAACCCCAGTCGGTGCTCGCCGGCCGAGACACCGCCGCGGTCCGACGGGTCGTCGACGAGCGGGCCCCACTGGAGGGACTCTGGGTTTGCGACGAACCGGTGTTCGCCGCCGGGACCCGCGTGTGCGCCCCCGTGTTGCGGGTCGTCGACGAGGAGGCGGTGAGGGCCACCACCACCACCGTGCGCCGGTGGTGGGGGCCCTCGGTGCGGCGGGCCGAGGCGGGAGAGGCGCCGAGCCCCGGGATCTGGGCGTCCCTCGCCGCCGGGTTGCGCGACACCCCGGTGGTGCACCTGTCCGCGCCCCCGGACGACGGGTTGGCGGGTGCCACCGCTGGGTTCCGGGATCAGTTCTACGGGCTCGTCGACCACGTCCGGGAGGCGACCGGCGCCCCGGACGAGCGCCCGCTGGTGACGAGTGGGCTCATCGACCCCGCCGAGTGCGCGTGGGGATGGCGCGATCTCCGCTTCGCGCGGCAACGGTGGCGCGCACCGGTCGTGGACGTGGCCGGTCTGGGGGTCGCCAACCCTGCCCTCGGGGCCTGGGTCGCCGACCGACTCGTCCCCAAGGTGCTGGTCGCCACCCAGACGCGGGTGCTGGAGGCAGTGGCCGACGTCGAGGGCATCTGGGTGCCCTCGACACCCGTGATCGCCGTGCCGGCTCCTCCCGGTCGCCTGTGGCACGTGCTGGCCGCCTTGTTGGCGCCACCGGTGACCGCCTGGGCGCTCCAGCGCAGCGCCGGCACCGCGCTCGCTCCAGATGCGTTGAAGCTGTCAGCCGCGCAGGTGCGGGCCGTACCCGCCCCGGTCGACGCCAAGGCCTGGGACGACGGGGCCGCGGCGGCCCAGGCCGCGCAGGAGGCAGCCAGCGATGCCGCACGACGCGACGCCCTCGAGGTGATGGGTCGGGCCATGGTGGCAGCCCATGGTCTCGCCGGCGCCGACGGCGACGCCTTGTCGGCCTGGTGGCTCAGGCGTCTCGAACGTCGTCGGGCGCAGGCCACCCGATCGCTCATCCGTGGGGCCGGTCAGTAGCCTTTCGGCGAGATGAACGGTGACGACCTTCGCGCCCGGCTCACAACGGGTGTGCCTGCGCTGATGCCGGGTGTTTGGGATGCGATGTCAGCGCGCCTCAGCGCCAGGGCGGGCTTCGACACCGTGTTCCTTTCCGGCTTCTGCGTCTCGGGAACGCTGCTCGGGATGCCCGACCTCGGCTACTTGAGCCAGACCGAGATGGCCGAGGTGGCGCGCCGTGTGTGCGCCGCCGTCCCGGACACGATGGTCGTCGTGGACGCCGACACCGGCTACGGCAACGCACTCAACGCCGTGCGTACCGTCGAGCTCTGGGAGGAGGCGGGCGCCGCCGGCATCTTCATCGAGGACCAGGTCTGGCCGAAGCGCTGTGGCCACATGGTCGGCAAGGAGGTCGTCCCGGTCGACGACTGGCTGGCCAAGCTGCGCGCCGCGGTCGACCACCGTGAGCACCTGCACGTGACGGCCCGCACCGATGCCCGGGCCGCCATCGGATTGGACGAGGCGCTCGACCGAGCCCGCCGTGCCCTCGACGTCGGCGTCGACGCGGTGTTCGTCGAGGCGCCCGAATCGATCGCCGAGCTCGAGGCGATCGCCCGGGCCCTGCCTGACTGCATGCGGGTGGCGAACATGGTCGAGACGGGACGGACGCCACTGCTGACGCCGGACGAGCTGCACGACCTCGGCTTCGACCTGATCGTCTCCCCGCTGACGAGTCTGTTGACCGTGGCCCGCGCAGTGGCCGACAGCCTCGCCCTCCTCGCCGACGAGGGGTCGCTGCGTGCGCACCTCGACCGGTTGGCAACCTTCGACGAGTTCAACGAGGTCGTGGACCTCGGCGGCCACCTGGAGCGAGAGGCGCGGTACCGGGACGGATGACTGCCGACGCCGACGGGACGGCACCGGAGTCCTCCACCGCCGTCCAGCTCCGCCATGACGCTCTCGTCATCTTCGGCCTGACCGGCCTGGCGGTTGCGCAGCCCCTGCTCGACCTGTTCGGCAAGAACCCCGAGTTCTTCGTGGCAAAGGACGCGAGCGGCCGCGACGTGATCGTGTTCGGCCTCGCCGTCACCTTCCTGCTGCCGGCGGTGCTCATGAGCATCGAGGCGCTGGCCTTCGTCATCCGTCGTCCGGTGGGCCGCGCCGTGCACTCCGCGTTCGTCGCGCTGCTCGGCGCCGGCTTCGGGCTCACCGTGGTCCGGCAGTTCGACCTCGATGCGACGGTCGTGGTCCTCGGGCTCGGCGTGGCCGCCGGCGCGGCGCTGGCGATCGGGGAGCGTCGCTGGCACGGTCTGCGCCTCGGTTTGCGGTTCCTGGCGATCGCTCCACTGCTCTTCCTCGGCGTGTTCCTCGCGTTCTCCTCCACCTCCCGGCTCATCTGGGAGTCGGAGGCACAGGTCGCCACCAACGTCGAGGTCGGCCGCGACGCCCCGGTGGTCGAGATCGTCTTCGACGAGTTCCCCCTGGCTTCGATCCTCTCGGCCGACGGCACCATCAACGCCGAGCGGTTCCCCGGGTTCAGCCGCCTGGCCGGGGCCTCGAGCTGGTTCCGCGACGCCAGCTCGCACTCGTGGCAGACCGAGCACAGCGTGCCCAGCATCCTCACGGGTCAGGAGCCCGCCGACAACGAGATCGCGACCTCGATCGACCACCCGCGGAACCTGTTCACCCTCCTCGGGGGGAGCTACGCGTTGCACGTCGACGAGGAGATCACGAGCCTGTGCCCGTCGTCCGCGTGCGCCTCGTCGACCTCCGCCGCCAGGGCCCCGTCGCCGAGCCTTCGCCAGTCCCTCCTCGACGCCGCGGTCGTCTACGGCCACAGCACCCTGCCGTCGTCCGTGCGGGCGCACCTCCCCTCCATCGCCCACTCATGGGGGGACTTCGTGGCCCCGGCGGGGGACCGCGTGACCCCGGAGCGCGTGGACTCGGCTGCGGTCCCGGCCACGGGCCGAGGGGGCGGCGGCAACGCCGCCGAGCTCGCCAACTTCGCTCGCTGGGCCGAACGCGGCGTCGCGGGCCAGGCGCCGCCCGCGCAAGGCGCCATCATCGAGGACCTCATCGACAGCGCGGCGACCCCGGGAGACGCACGGCTTTCGTTCGCCCACGTCGTGTTGCCGCACTACCCCTGGCAGATGGCTCCCAGCGGTCACCGGTACACCTCTCGATCCGATCTCGCCAGCTACTCCGAGCGCGGGGCGTGGGCGGACGACGAATGGTCGGTGCGCCAGGCGCAACAGCAGCACCTGCTCCAGGTCGGGTACGCCGACTCCCTGGTGGGCGAGCTCATCGACCGCATGGAGGCGGCAGGCACCTGGGACGACGCTCTCGTCGTGGTGGTGGCCGACCACGGCGTGAGCTTCCGGCCCGGCAGCCCGCAGCGTCAGCCCACGGACGAGAACATCGACGAGATCTACCGCGTGCCGTTGTTCGTCAAGGCGCCGGGCCAGCGCACCGGAGAGGTCCGCGACGACAACGCCCGTCTCATCGACGTCCTGCCCACCACGGTCGATGCCCTCGACCTCGAGACCGACTGGGAGTTCGACGGCCGCTCGCTGCTCGGGAACTCGGACGAGCCCGAGGAGAAGGCGGTGTTCGGCGACGAGGGCCGCACGACCATTCCCACGGGCCTCGACGGGCTGCTCGCCGTGGTCGGTCGCAACGCCCGCCGCTTCGGGCGCGACCCGGGGTGGCGAGGGGTGTTCGCGGTCGGTGACCGCGGTGGCGTAGTCGGCGCGAACGTGGCCGACCTGCCGACCTCGGGCGTGACCGACATCGAGTGGTCCATCGACCAGGAGGACGCCCTCGGTGCGGTCGATCCCGCGTCGGGCTTCGTGCCCCTCCTGGTGTCGGGCCGGCTCGAGGGCCCCCCGGGAACCGCGCTGCCCGACGCCGTCCTCGTCGCGGTGAACGGCATCGTTGCCGGGGTCGGGGGCGGCTACCGAGTGGCCGGAGACACCACCACCTTCAACGCCCTCCTCGCCGAGACAGCTCTGCGGGCCGGTGCCAACGACGTGGCCCTGCTCGTGCCGTCGGGGAGGGGCGCCGACACCACCTACGCCGTGGCCGAACACCTCGATCAGCCCACCTTCGCGCTGCGGCGCGGCCGACTCGTCGCTCAGGGCGGAGCGGGCCGTCCCATCCGCGTGCAGGAGCCAGACGACGAGATGGCGCTCGAGGTCGAGTCGGCGTTCGCCGATCGCCAGGTGCTCGCGCTCAAGGGGTGGGCCGCCGACATCGCCGGGGAGGCGCTTGCCGACCAGGTGATCGTGTTCGTGAACGGTCGCCAGGTGGGAGTGGCGGGGCGCAGGGAACGAACGGATCTCGGCCAGGAGTTGGGGGTCGAGCTGGTCCAGGCCGGCTTCGAGAAGGTGGTGTCGGCCGACCAGGTGCCCGGAGGGGCCGACCTCGTGGTCGTGGCCCGATTCGGCGATCGGGCCGTCGGGGTGGAGGTCGTGCCCGATCGCTGACCGGGTGTGGTGCGGGCCCGACGTCGTCGCCGATGACGAGAGGGCGAGCCCAACGCGGTTGACGCCACCAGGGGCCGCATGGTTCGCTCGTTGGGACATCAGGAGTGGCCCGAGCGTTCGGGTCCGGCAACCTGGGGGGACACCCAAGGTGCCAGCCCGCCGTCCCGGCGGGGGATGTGGTCCTCATGGGGGCAACCAAATGTCCAGCAGCACCGACAACCGACCTCCAGATCCCGGCCGACGCCTCAGCGTGCCTCGAGGACCGCTCCCGGTCACCGGCGCCTGGCGCCCCGGGGACGCGCCCGGCAACCGCCAGTTCCTCGTGGAGGCCGACGACCATCCGTTCGCTCTCGAGGGCGGTGGTGCGCTCAGCAACATCACGGTGGCCTACGAGACCTGGGGGACGTTGGATGTGACCGCGTCCAATGCCGTGCTGGTCTGCCACGCGCTCACCGGGGACTCACACGCTGCGGGACCGTCGGGGCCGGGGCACCCCACCGAAGGCTGGTGGGACCCGCTCATCGGTCCCGGCCGGGCCCTCGACACCGACCGCTTCTTCGTGGTGTGCGCCAACGTGCTCGGCGGCTGCCAGGGCACGACCGGGCCGTCCTCGGTCGACCCCGCCACCGGCGCGCCGTACGGCTCCCGGTTCCCCGTGGTCACGATCCGCGACATCGTGCGCACCCAGGCCCGCCTCGCCGACCACCTGGGCGTGGCCTGCTGGCTGTCCGTCGTCGGCGGCTCGATGGGGGGCATGCAGGTGCTCGAGTGGGGGGCGATGTTCCCCGACCGGGTGCGCTCCCTCGTGCCGATCGCCACGACCGCGGCGGCCGGCGCGTGGCAGATCGCCTTCAGTGCCGCCGGGCGCCGGGCCGTCGCACTCGACCCCCGCTGGCGGGGCGGCGACTACTACGGCGCCACTCCGGGCGATGGCCCGCACGAGGGGTTGTCGGTCGCCCGAGCGCTGGCCCAGACCACCTACCGCAGCGACCCGGTGTTCCAGGAGCGCTTCGGCCGCGAGCTGTCGCGCCCGCTCGACACCTTCGACCTCTGGGAGGACTTCGAGGTGGAGCGCTACCTGCGCTACCACGGCGAGAAGCTGGTCCGTCGCTTCGATGCCAACAGCTACCTCATCCTCAACAAGGCCATGGACCTGCACGACCTCGGCCGAGGGCGGGGCGGCTTGGCGAACGCCTTCGCCCGGATCGCGGTGCCCGTCCTCACGATGAGCATCAGCTCCGACACGCTCTACCCGCCGCACCAGCAGCTCGAGCTGCGCGACGGGCTGCTGGCCGCGGGCAGGCAGTGCGAGCATGTCCTGATCGAGAGCCCGCAGGGCCACGACGGCTTCCTGCTCGAGACCGACGAGATCGGCGCCGCGGTCGCCGACCTGCTGACCTCCGTGGAGAAGCGAGATGCCTGAGGACCCACGAACACCGGGCGAGTGGTCGCCGCAGACCCGCGCCATCCGGGCGGGTCGGCGCGAGGGCGAGACCGCCTTGGCCCCGACCCTGTGGCCCACGACCACCTTCGTGACCCCCACCGTCGACGAGGGGCGCCAGATGGCCACACAGGTCGGCGCCGAGCGGTTCTACAGCCGGTACGGCAACCCCACGGTGCGGGCCTTCGAGGAAGCGATGGCCACGATGGAGGGGGCCGAGTCGGCCCGCGCCTTCGCCTCGGGCATGGGGGCGGTGTCCGCGGTCGTCCTGGGGCTGTGCTCGGCGGGCGACCACATCGTGGCCCAGCGCCAGCTCTATGCCGGGACGCAGCTCCTGCTGCAGATGGCGTGCCCCCGTTTCGGCATCGACGTCACCTTCGTCGACGGCACCGCGCCCGGGGCCTTCGCGGCCGCGGTCGTACCGGGCAAGACGGTGCTGGTCGTGGCCGAGACGCCGGCGAACCCGAAGCTCGACCTGGTCGACCTCGACGAGCTGGGCGCCATCCGGGGGCCGATGACCGTCGTCGACTCCACCTTCGCCACGCCCCTCGGTCAGCGGCCGCTCGATCACGGGGTCGACCTGGTCCTGCACTCGGCCACCAAGGCCATCGCCGGCCACAACGACGCCAGCCTCGGGGTGGTGGCCGGTTCGGAAGAGCTGCTGGCCTGGATCTGGGGCTTCGCGGTGCTCCAGGGGGCCAACGCGTCACCGTTCGACGCCATGAACGGCCTTCGGGGCCTGCGCACCCTCAGCGTGCGGCTCCGCCAGCAGGCCGAGACCGCCCAACGGGTGGCCGAGGTGCTCGAGGCCCACCCCGCGGTCGAGCTCGTCCGCTACCCAGGGCTCGAGTCGCACCCGCAGCACGACCTGGCCAAGCGCCAGATGGACTCCTATGGGGGGCTCCTGGCCTTCGACCTCGTCGGTGGCCTGGAGGCAGGACAGTGCTTCGTCGAGCACGTCCGCCTCTGCCAGCTGGCGACGTCGCTCGGGGGGCCGGAGACGCTCGTCACCCACCCGGCGTCCACCACCCACGTGAACCTCACCCCCGAGGAGCGGATCGCCTCGGGCATCGAGCTCGGCTCGGTGCGGATGTCCTGTGGCCTGGAGCACCCCGACGACGTCGTGGCCGACGTGCTCCAGGCGCTCGCCTCCATCGACGGGTGAGCGTCGTCCGCCGGCGCCCACGGATCGCCCCGAGGGTGTGGGACTGACGTGCCCGAGATCCTCGAAGCCGAGATGTACCGGCGCACCGCGGAGCGTGCCCTCGACCGCCCCATCGCCGGGGTGGTGGCGCCCGACGCCTGGTACCTCAAGCGGGGTCTCACCGCGGAGGTGGCCCGTGCCGAGCTCACCGGCCGGCGACTCGTCACGGCCCGTCGCATCGGCAAGCAGGTGCTGCTGGACACCTCGGAGGACGGGCCGGTGCTCGGGCTGCACTTCGGCATGTCGGGCAAGCTGCTCGTCGACGGCTGGGCGGCCATCGACAAGCTCGAGTACGTGCGCGGGAACGAGCGGCCCGCCTGGGACCGCTTCGGCCTGCGCTTCGCCGACGGGGGCGAGCTGGTGATGCGTGACGCGCGGCGCCTCGGCGCGGTCGAGCTCGACCCTGACGAAGGGCGCTGGGGCGTCGACGCCACGGTCGTCCGACCGGCCGAGCTGCGGGATCTGCTCGCCGGCAGCACCGCCCCCCTGAAGGCACGACTCATGGACCAGTCCCGGCTCGCCGGCATCGGCAACCTCCTGGTGGACGAGACGCTGTGGCGCGCTGGACTGGACCCGGCGCGCGAGGCGGGCTCGCTCGACGCCGCCGAGCTGCGTCGCCTGCACCGCCACCTCCGGCTCACCCTCGAGGTGTTGGGTGAACGGGGCGGTTCGCACACCGGGGACCTCCACCATGCCCGTGTGCGCGGGGGTGTCTGCCCGCGCGACGGGGTCCCACTGCTCCGGCGCACGGTCGGTGGGCGCACGACCTACTCGTGCCCGGTTCATCAGCGTTGAGCGGCTGGGGGGCCTCCGGGCACGGGCACTTGGAGTGGGCGGGCGTGCACCCGGTACGCTCGCCCGGTCGGTGGACCGACAGCGGCGCGGGTGAGAGCCACGGGAGTTCGTAGGGCGCGATGCACACATCCCTCAAAGCAGCCGCGGGAGCGATGGCTCTGGCCTCGCTCCTCTTGTTCGCCGGCAGCACCGCGCATGCGTCGACCGAGCAGTTCCCGCCCGACACGAGCGTGCCGGGCTTCCCCACGGCCACCACGCTGGCACCGGAGGCCGTGACGCCGACCACCGGCGTGCTCGTCCCCGACACCACCGCGACGACCGCGTCGGCCACGGCGACAACCGTCGCGTCCGGCGCAGTGACCAACGTGGAGGAGGCGCCGGACGACTCGAGTGCCGACCCCAACGCCACCAAGACGGTGTGGATGGCCATCGTGGGTCTTGGTGCGGTCGCCTTCCTGATCCTCGTGCTCACGGTCATCTACGCGCGCCACACACGCCCGGACCGCTGGCACGGCGGCCAGGAGGACTGGGAGGTGCCCGACTCGCCCGATGACCTCTTCGCCCCCACCGCGGCGCGGTCGGTGTTCGAGCACAAGGACGACGAGCAGGGCTTCTGGTGGGCGGAGGACTGAGCACCGGTCGGCCCCACCGCTACCTTGGGGACCATGGCTGACTCGCTGGACGTGGACGCGATGCTGGCTCGGTTCCGGGACCGAGCGGCCGCGGTGAAGAAGCGCAACCTCCCACCCGTGGCGGGGGAGGAGCGGGCCAAGTTCGTGGCGCAGGCCCAGACCGACTTCCAGGACTTCGCCATCATCGGCGACGCGCAGGGCTCCCTCGAGGACGGCATCCTCGTGCTGCGGGTCGACCTCCGGCCCCCGGATCAGAGCGGCTAGGCGCACCGGCCCGATGGACCGGTTCCGCTTCGAGCAGGCCGTCGCCGCCATTGACGCGGCGAACGCCGACGACCCCGACAGGCTCGTCTGGGCGGGGGAGGAGCGCCCCAAGGAACAGCTCCACGCCGAGCTGATGACCCGGTGGGTGCGCCGGCTCGATCCCGAGGCCACCGAAGCGCAGCTGCTGGCCGCCCGTGCCCACCACCTGCGGCGCTGGGCCCTTCCCCGAGGGGAGTACCCCGAGGGCCGCGCCGGGTACCTGCGGTGGCGCAAAGACCTCAATCGCCGCCACCAGGATGACGTCGCCGACCTGCTGGCCCCGCTCGGCTACGACCCGGTGGAGATCGGACGGGTCCAGGAGATCATCGCCAAGACCTCGCGAGCGACAGACCCCCAGGTGCAGACCCACGAGGACGCCCTCTGCCTGGTGTTCCTCCAGACGCAGTTCACCCGGCTGGCCGATCGCCTGGGAGACGACAAGACCGTCGAGGTGCTGCGGCGCACCTTGCCCAAGATGAGCCCCCGCGGCCGCAGCGAGGCCCTCGAGTTGGCACTCTCCGATCGGGAGCGCTCGCTCGTGGCGCAGGCCCTCGCCTGACGCGGGCGGCTCGTACGTCCATCCCCCGGCACGGGTGGGGGTGTCCTACGCTGCACCCACCGCGAGCACCCTGAGGAGGGTCAGTCGATGGTCTGTGGCAACTGCAGCGCGTCCAACGTCGAGGGCGCGAAGTTCTGCACCACGTGCGGCTCGTCGCTCGATGCGACGCCCCCGCCTCCGGCGGCCGGCGCCGAGAGCGCACCGCCGCCCCCGCCGCCGG
>OBLX010000052.1_pt1 | contig 30012 bp, 31 predicted proteins | sample 1519811 | NCBI WGS metagenome assembly OBLX01 (sample SAMEA3991476, study PRJEB22521) | metagenome | biome: anthropogenic terrestrial biome; feature: sewage plant; material: surface water | place: Sweden | collected 2012-09-26
AGTGGCAAGCACTGAGCAATGTTAACGTAGCCGAGTCAGACTCGGAATGCATTAAGCGGTTTGACTCAATCCTGGACGAACGTAGATAGTGTTCAACGTTGGAGCACTAGGAGATCGCATTCCACCCTCAGAACCATTTTCAGCTCCACTTAATTTGCTTGGTAGATCAACAAGCCAGTCGGTCATATCGTGCGTTCTATCCACAACCGTATGGACAACTCCCTCCAAAACCTCCGTTGTGCCCTCAGGTGCGACGGCAGATCCCACGACCACACTTGCCGTTACTGCGGCCAAACCTCTTAAAATAGTTTCAGCTTTTATCATATTAATTAAGACGCCATTATACAACATCCGTGGCTCTTAATCAAACTATAAAGTAAAATATAGCCATTCACGGGGTGTAGTTCATCGGTAGAATGCTCGGTTCGGGACCGAGTGGCAGTGGGTTCAATTCCCACCACCCCGACTCAAGGGTTTCCCGACGAATTTCATTCGTGCGGGATCCCGTATGAAAACTATCATCGGGACAATTCCCGGCACCCCGACCCTTCGACTCGTCGCTTGAAATTGTCCACTTGCATTATATTTTCTACTACTCCTATAATGCACACAAACATTAATGAAAGAAGGAGAGAGAATCGATCAACTACCAGGGTTTATTAATCCTTTCGAAAACTCTCCATATTTCTTACCGTTTATCGATCGTGTACAAGGTCTACTCCAAACCTATACTCCGGACTCTGCTCGCGATTTCATGGAAAGCTTTACCGGATGTTTGTTTGAAGAGCTTGCTTTTGTTGGCTTGCTACCAAACGCATCATCACATGATCGTCTCCTGAGTCCCCAAGAAACAATTGACTACTTTTCCTTACTCTATCCCGACATGTCGTTGAGACAAATACGGCTACAGGTTACTCTCGCTCAGGCGTACGTGCCTGACGGTCTGCTTTTTGGTAAAGATGGCAAAGTAAAAAAAATATTAGAGTACTCAGCTCAAGGGAAAGACAATGAGCTAGTTAAATATATGCAAAGAAAAGTCGGACTTGTAAATAATCTTCGACATCGTCATCCAGAAATTTTTCATGGAGCTGAGGTTGTTGTAATGTTTCCACAAGACGTTCACCGTTCCGTTCTTCATGAGGGCAAAAAGCCCGAAGGAGTAATTCTTCAGCCAGTTCCGATAACAACTCATCATGTACATCAATACGCCAAGCAACTCGCAAGACACCACTTCCATGAAGCCCTACACCCACATGCTCCGCACGGGTAATGATACAATGTATATAATGAATCTCTACAATACCCTCAGCAAATCAATCGAAGAACTCACTCCCCTTAATCAACCCTTCGTTACTCTCTATACCTGTGGCCCTACCGTATATGACTTCACGCACATTGGTCACATGCGCACCTTCGTAAACAATGACACTCTAAAAAGAGCTCTGATTTATGCGGGATATAAAGTAAATCACGTTATGAATGTTACAGATGTCGGACATCTAACGGGGGACACCGATGAGGGCGAGGATAAGCTGGAAAAAGGCGCTAAGAAATCTGGAAAAACTGTATGGGAGGTGGCAAATTTCTTTGCGGACAACTTCTTTCAGACAATGACTGCCCTTAACGTACTTTCCGCAACCAACACATGTAAAGCCACCGATCATATAGAGGACATGCTTCAATTAATTAAAGAATTGAAGCAGAAAGGATTTACATATGAAACGAAAGAAGCTGTGTATTTTGACATTTCAAAATTCCCGAACTACGGAAAACTCTCAAGACAAAAACTTGAAGATAAAATACAAAAAGCAAGAGATGAAGTTAACATAGATCCAGAAAAAAAACATCCCGCCGACTTTGCGCTATGGTTCAAATGCGTGGGACGATTTAAAGACCATGAAATGAACTGGGACTCTCCGTATGGGAAAGGTTTCCCCGGTTGGCACATAGAGTGCTCTGCAATGAGTATGAAGTATCTAGGAGAGACTATCGACATTCACACTGGAGGAATTGATCATATTGCCGTGCATCATGAAAATGAGATTGCTCAGTCAGAAGCGGCTACAGGAAAACCATTTGTAAAGATTTGGATTCATAATGCGTTTTTACTCGTTGACGGTACGAAGATGAGCAAATCGCTAAATAACTTTTACACAATCGAGGATGTGCATAAACATAGCGTAAATCCCTTAGCTCTACGTGTCTTATTTTTACAGACCCATTATCGCCAAGAAATGAACTTCACTTGGGATTCGGTTAACGCGGCACAAATAGCGCTAAAAAAACTTCAGGAACAAGTTCAAGTGCTACGAAACCAGACGAGAAGACAGACTCTATCTGAGGATAAGTTAAAACAGGTAGATGAGTATCGCTCGCAGTTTAAGAACTCTCTAGAAAACGACCTACAAACACCTCAAGCTGTTGCGACTGTGTGGTCAATGCTCAAATCGAATATTCCTTCAGAGGACAAACTTGATCTACTATATGAGTTTGATGAAGTCCTTGGACTGCAGCTTCGTAATGTTTCTGAAGAAATCGTTCCACAAGAAGTTCAAGATAAAGTAACACAAAGGGAGAAAGCAAAACAAGATAAAGACTTTGCAAAATCCGATGAACTACGAAAGCAGATCGACTCAATGGGATACCTTGTTGAAGATGGAAAAGAAGGAACTAAAGTGAAGAAAAAATAGTCAGATTGATAATAACTCTAAATTGTATATAATATGATCTCAATGACAAATCAACGTTTTTCATTTATTGGATTCCTTACTCATCTCGCCTGATGGCGGGAACTAAGGGTTAATAGAGAAAAACCTGTTTAAGTTTCCCGCCGAACAGGCGGGTTTTTTTATTGATTAATATTTTTTTATGAGTATCTCAGAAATAGCTAGACACCATCCCGAGCATCCCAATACGCAAGGTGAGAGAATAAGACAATTTGATGTAGTTTGCTCGTCAAACGTTATGAATTCTTTCTTGGGCTACGCCCACATGACCCCAGGTCCAGAAGCCGACGCTAAACTGCGCAAAATTCTTAAAAAAACTAGGGCTGTAAGCCCACATGATGTTCCCAAGCATCTTAAAACTCGTAAGGGGGTGCAGCCCCAATTTTTTGCACATCCTTTTAAACCTGGGATTGTCTATAAGGGCTGGGAAGAACGTGGAGTGAGATATTTCGACAAGGTAATAATTTACGACAAAGAGGGTCGTCCTGGTTACAGGCAAAGTTGAATATGGTAGAAAAAAGTGAACATAAACAACCTGAGTGGAAAACGAAAGTATCTCCTCTTTTAATTCCCAGAGACGATGATGGATTCCCAATTCCGCAGCCTCCCAAACCGGATAGCATTTCTATAAACGGAAGAGAAATACCGCTTATCGATTATAAAGCCGTCACAGAGTGAAAAAAATAATTTACCAAGGAGCTGCGGGCGCATATAGTCATACAACCGGAGTAAATTATTTTGGAAATAAGAATACTTTCATTGGTACGCATCACTTTAAGGATATTTTTGAGGAAGTCAAAAATGGTAGAGCCGACTTTGGCATTGTTCCTATTGAGAATACACTAGCTGGATCCGTTTATGAGAACTACGACCATTTATTTCATTACGATCTTAAAATAATCGCAGAGTATAAATTACAGATCCATCATAACCTTCTTGGATTACGCGGTAGTACTACCGAAATGATCAATAAGGCGTACTCTCATCCAAAAGCCCTTGAACAATGTAATCTATTCTTCGAATCGCATCCAGAGATTGAAGAGGTTGTGTCCTACGATACGGCTGGAGCTGCGGAAATGATCTCGAATTCAGGGGACAAATCCCTTGCAGCAATAGCAAGTCTAGATGCTGCGCAGATATATGGCCTAGATATTCTGAAGAAGAACATTGGAGATGATCAAAATAACTGGACTCGATTTTTTATACTAACCAGAAAGGACCATGAGATCGATATAAACCATACGAATAAGGCTTCGCTCATATTCTCTACATCTCATAAACCCGGGTCTCTGTTTCGGGCTATGCAGACATTTGCAGATCATCGTATCAATCTCACGAAGTTAGAGTCGCGACCACTTCCAAAGCATCCATTTGAGTATTTTTTTTATGTTGATTTTGAATTTGATCCTGCTCATCGCGGTTCTGTAGACGCAACGCTTTTAGATCTAAAGACTGAAGTGCATTTTCTCAAAATATTAGGAATTTATAAAAAAGATACCCATGGTAGAACGGGGAGTTGATGTCGCGCAACAACGCTGGAACTACGAATTTCGAGATCCGAACGCCTCTACAGAAGCACTTATACGGCTTGAAGTGCCAAAAATAGAAGTACCTCGTAAATGTCTTTATGGCATTCAGACAATAGAGGAGTATGAAGTAAAAAAAAGGAGAAGAATAGAGCGTCATTATAATGGCCTAACACAAGAGGATAAAATGAAATTATTGCACGAGAATCCTACTCATGCTGTTGCGATACCATTTAGTCCATACAATGAAACTCTTTGGAGCGAACTTGTCGAGGATCAAATGTATCACCTAGCCTTGCTCGATGGCCATCACCGAAGTCGCTACGTAAGAGGAGTAACTCGAATACCAACCTTAGTTATGACAGTAGATGAAGCTGTTGAGGTCTACTATAAACGATATCATCTTCAAGCAGAGGGATTGGTCTCTCAGATAGTAAGAGAAATGAATGAGGCACTTTCTTCATTCGTTCGAGTCAAAGAATCTCTTGTTCCGTGCCCGGTATATGTATTCGCTCACGATGGGCATAAAGAAGTTGGCCTCGCACTTCCATCTGGGAGAAGAACCAAAATTACTTCCGCTCGAAGAATAGAGTGACTGAGGAAGTAACAATGTCAGAACCCTCTTCAAAAACAGGAGCCTCGACCGCCTTTGCCGATGAATCCATGGCCGATAAACCTCTTGAGTAATCGTAGTAAGGCCCAGCTCCCGACTCAACCATGTTCGTGACCTTACCAAGCTTGATACCGAGTTCCTTCGCAAGTTTCTGAGCCTGTCCTTTTGCATCCAAAATCGCTAAAGATCTAGCTTTCTGCTGATAAATGCTCCTGTCATCGATTGTAAATCTGGGACCCGAAACATTTGTCCCACCGGCCTCAGTTACCTTTTGAATGACCTGAGATACGACGTCTTTATTTCTCACCTTCATAGTAATTGTAACGCTGCCGTTGTAACCCGAGATCTTTGAACTGGCTCTAACTGCTTCCGTTGACTCCACCGCTGGTTGTGCCGAACCTTTCAGAATTAATGGTTGAATTGTTGTAGTGGAATATTCAGGATATATGTTAAAGCTACTTGTCTCAATATCTTTTTTCTCAACTCCAAGTAACTTAACCGTTGTAATAATCTTATTATTAACGGATGTAATTTGGGACTTAGCGCTTTCTGCAGAAGAAGCATTGCTAACAGTTACTCCAGCGTCAATAACCGCAACATCTGGAATTACCGTTACCTTACCCGTACCCATCACAGTAAACTCTGCCGACTCGCTCGTATTAACCACTCTAATATTTATAGGATAGGCTATATTAAAAATCTTTACTAAAACAAGCAGTACAAAAACTCCAAGTAGCGCCTTTAAAAGTGTGTTATTCATATATATACATATTACAACATATCCCGATTTAAATCGAGATCTTCGATTCTTATGAATCGGGATTAATCCTTTTGAAAATCCTTATTACTGGGTGATCAAAAACGGTCCATGTTTCCTCGGCCTCTTCATCGTTCAGCGTCCTAAATTCTGCTTCCTTCTTGAATCCTAGCTTTCCAGAAAAAAGATCTGAGTAATACTTACTAAGTATTGGGTAATCCTTTGCAGAGTGGTTCATAAAAATCCTACGAGAGGGAATTATGATGTAGTCAGCTTTTCTGATATGGAGTTTAAGCTCATTCTGTAGTTTGGGATCTGCATCAAGCTCATAAAAGTTGAAAGAAATGTTCTTATAAGTTCTGGATTCTACGTTCCAAGTTTCAAGAAAAAGGGGTAGATCCACCACGTTGGCAGTTTCCTGCAGTATGTACGATTTGGGCGGTATATTTTTAGCCATCCATTTCGAAGCCTCAAATCTCACATCCTGTGATGTGTACACATTCATAAAAAAGATCCCCGGCAAAATGCAGATCGAGACAAGTACGTACCCAAGCCATCGTGGAAGTCTGGAGATGAAGACCGCTACGAAAATAACCATCAGCGGAAAAAAAGGAGACATAAATCTAGTCCATTTGGTATACGCCAAGGACCAGGGAATAAATATTGCCAAAAATGAAAAACGTAGGAAATTGTTTTTCCTACTGTAAGGAAGGACAAAGAAACTTATTATGAATAAAGCAAAAACAGGAACGCCTAATGCATAGGGAAAAATGCTAAGACCTTGAAATAGGAATGGAACCGAGTGTGAAAAGGTTCTTGTATAAAAAACCTGGACCGTTCCCATCGCAACACTCGATTCATACTTCATACTGCCAATAAAGTCGGTCCAGGAGATAAGATTATGTGGTGAAAGTAGAATCGCGGTCGCACCGGTAATAAAGCTGACAAAAATAAGCTCATTAAACCACTGCCAAAACTCTTCATAACGCGTCACTTTCCTGTACGACCTGCGAGGTCGTACATGGCCTAATGTGACAGCGTAAATAGGTAGTAGTAAGAAAGAAAGTGATGAGACCTTGGTCGCTATAGCCATACCCGTAACCACCCCAATCCATATATATATACTATCTACACCTTCGGAAGCACGCTCCGTATCTAGCTTTAGACATAGGAAGATAAGCCATGAAAAAAACAACATGAGCAAAGACTCAGTGGTACCAAAGTGGGCAAATTGGATAAGTGAAGGGGAGAAAATTAATAACAATATATACGGTATTTCGTATTTGGTATCTCGTATAAACATTCTTAAAATTCTTATTGAAACCGCTACAGTGGCTACAGATGCTACTGCGGAGATGAAACGCAAAGCTAATACCGCCTCCTCAAACCGGACTGTTCCTGCAACCTTGGTAATGAGTCTGTTTAGATGAACGAAAATGTATCCTAAATAAATCGGAAACTGCCCGTATGCAAAAAAATGTGGGTTGAAACACGATTTTAGATCTAAAGGAAATGTACACTGAAGCTGTTGAATCGCTACTGCGATATTTCTTTCATCTGGATGAAATGGGTAAGGTAATCCCCAAGAAAGGTTGACAAAGCGCGTAAAGACAAGCAGCGCTACGCTCAATCCCAAGGCTAACCACTTGATTTTTCGACTCATTCCAATTATTATATAGGTTGCTATGTCAGCATACGACTTCGTTTTTTTGCTTAATCAGGAAGAAGAGATGGGAAACCTAAAGACTCTCATAACTTCTCTTGAGGGAACTGTGCAAGAAGAAAAACAACACGGAAAAAAAACCTTAGCTTATCCCATTAAGAAATTGATGGAAGCATCACTGTACCAATGGAAAATCACAATGCCTAAAAACAAGGTCACTGAGTTCAAAAAGAAACTAGGATTAAATGAGGTTCTTATCAGATATCTATTATTAGATATTTCTTAATATGGCTAGCCGATCTATAAATAAGGTTGTTCTTTTAGGAAACTTGACTCGAGATCCTGAAGTAAAGTACACACCAAGCGGAGCGGCTGTTTGTTCGTTTGGTTTAGCCACAAACAGAACCTGGACCACCGCAGAAGGTCAGACAAAGGAAGATACGCAGTTTCATCGCATCACAGCTTGGAATAAACTTGCAGAACTATGTGGTAAGCTTCTATCTAAAGGAAAGAAGGTCTATCTGGAAGGAAGACTTGCATACAGAAGTTACACCGCAAAAGATGGACAGCAAAAGAGCATAACGGAGATCATCATGGATGATTTCATTGTCTTCAGTAGCGCAAAGGCCGCTGGAGAGACTGAACACGAACATGAGGAAACGGTGACACCAACAGCCGATCATGCACATGAACCAGCAGGAGTCTCGTCAAAGATGGACGAGGAAGATGTAGTAAGTGAAAAGGAAGTCTCAAGTTCGAAGTCCGAGGTTATTAATCCAGACGACATACCATTTTAAAATTACAAATTTCTAATTAACCTAATTAACCTAAACAAATACCAATTTCCAAAACGCTTCGAATTAGAAGCTTGGGAATTATTTAGAAATTAGAATAATTAGCGCACTTAGAGCAATTAACCAAGATATGCACAAATGTTTTTTTTGCCAATTCGGAACAGATCCTAATTTTCTAGAGACTGAAAACCTTCAGAAGTTTTTATCTGCGAGAAAAAAAATTGCATCCCGCGAGATCTCAGGAATTTGTGCGGGTCATCAAAGAATGCTTACTAAGCACGTTAAGTACGCTCAGTTCTTAGGACTCCTTCCATACATCTCATACCACGGAGCTTAAGAAATATTTCTTATTTCTTATTTTCTATTTCTTATTTTATATCATCCATATTTTATTCCGCTCCTCAACTCAACCTCTCGCTGTCTTAACTAATGCGCAATAGCAACGATAAATGTTAAATCCATTATAATAATCATATGACAATCACCTTCACTATTTCAGTACCAGGAACTCTCCAGCTTACTTCGGGGCAGAACGTTGATTTTTCAACACCTTTATTACGATCTGCAGCACGCGAAGGCTTCCGTCTGGAAATAGCGGAGGAGCTTGGTATACCAAACGATAAGATATTTATGCACCTTGCAAAAATCGTCGGGGACACGGTGGAAGCGAATGAAATACTCGCAACAAAAAAATCAACCTTCGGAATAAAACAGATTGCATCACCTAAATCGGGAGTAATCAAACTTATTGATCATGAGACTGGGTCATTAATTATCGAAACACTTTCCGAATCCTTGAATGTATTATCCTGTTACTTTGTCGGTATCGTCAAGGAGGTAAAGGACTCAGATATATTACTTGAAGTTAGATCCTCCGATAAATATAAAATAAAGGACGTAGTCGGAGATTTTGGTGGTGAACTTATGTTCTGCGATGAGCAACATTTATCTGATCTAACCGAAGGAGACCTTGTAAATAAGGTGGTCTTTACGGAATCAATAAGACCTGCTGAGGCAGTGAGACTTGATGTACTTGGCGCAAGAGGTATTGTGACCAAAAATGATATTACAGAGAAGGAAGGTGTCAACTCAGCTGAGTTAGAGGATAAGGATTCGTGGGCCGAGGTTAAATCATCTAAACATACCCATTGCATCGTCGATAAAAAAAACTGTACAATGTATCTCTACGACGTTGAGTAATTTTTATATTGAATTTTTTAGTTTTTATTCAAGTTCAAATTTCTTATTTTTTTAAACTTTTCAAATTGACTTCAAATTCCAAATTTCGAACTATGAATAAGAAAAATATCACCAGTATCATCTCTGGCCTTGCGATTGCCATTCTTCTTTTTGGCAGTGGTTTTAAGTTGGGTGAACTCAGCTCTTCCTCCTCAAGCGTCTCAGGCAAATATCTAGATCTCGTAAACATAAACACAGATAATGCGAAAAAAGCCAAATTTGACTTTGAACTGTACTGGCAAGTAATGGAGATGATGAATAAAAAGTATGTAGACAAGAAGTTACTTGATCCACAAAAAATGTTCTACGGAGCTCTCAAAGGAATGGTTGCGTCGGTTGGCGATCCTTACACTTACTTTCTGACGCCAGATGACAACAAGGCAATGAAGTCTGAACTTGGGGGAAGATTCGAGGGAATTGGTGCGTCGCTTGGTCTAAAAAATGGTCGAATAATAGTCATTGCTCCCATCAAGGGTTCACCTGCAGAAAAGGCGGGGATTCGCGCCGGTGATTATATTCAGAAAGTTGATGGTAAGGTTGCTAAGGACTGGACGCTACAGTTCACCGTATCGAAGATCAGAGGCACAAAGGGAACTAAAGTTTCAATAACGGTAGTTCGACCACCTTCACCTCAAGAATTAACTTTTTCTATCATACGCGATGAAATAAAAGTTGAGGCAGTCGAACTTTCGCATACAACTCTCAACTCCTGCAGAACTGAGTGTAAGAAGGTTGCGGTTATAAAAATTACGCAGTTTGGAGAGAATACGAACGAAGGTTGGAACAAAGCGGTCGATCAAGTAGCTGAGGAATGGAATAATAAAACTATTAGTGGGTTAGTTGTGGATCTCAGAGACAATCCAGGAGGCTTCCTAGACAGTGCAGTCTACCTATCATCAGAGTTTCTCCCTGTTGGCAAGGTCGTGGTAAAGCAAGAGTCAACGGTCAATCCCAATCGCACATATACTGTAGAGAGGGAGGGAAAACTATTAGATATACCGGTTTCGATGTTAGTAAATCAAGGATCGGCCTCTGCCTCAGAGATATTTTCAGGTGCGCTTCGTGATCATAAACGAGCTCAACTTGTGGGAACAAAGTCCTTTGGAAAAGGGTCGGTACAGGAAGCTCTCGATGTAAAAGGTGGAGCAGGACTTCATGTCACAATTGCAAAATGGATTCTTCCGAATGGGGACTGGATACATGGCAAAGGAATAATACCCAAATTTATAGTAGAAAATAAAGTTACTCAGGGAAATACTCTTACACGAGAATCAGACTCCCAACTCGACAAAGCCGTTGAAATTGCCCTCCAATAAGCTCGTTAAGTCCTCTCCCGTAGTGATATAATTATCTCGTATGGCATCACAGCAAGCTCTTCGAGGATTTAAGGATCAATATCCTGCTCAAAAAGCACAGCAGCAGTATATTTTTTCTAAGGTTCGAGAGGTAGCAAAACAACTCGGATATGAAGAATATGACGGCCCAATCGTGGAACCGGTCTCTTTGTATGCTGATAAAAGTTCTGAAGAGCTACTTGAGAAGCAGACATTTCAAATTAAGCCACGTGATAAAGACGATCAATGGATTTTGCGACCAGAAATGACTCCCACATTGGCCCGCATGGTCGCCGCCAAATCAAATGAACTAATTTTTCCACTTAGATACTTTAATATCGGACCTCGCTTCCGCTATGAAGCACCACAAAAAGGGAGAAGTAGGGAGTTTTGCCAGATGGACTTCGATCTTCTCGGAAGCACATCAGTCTTATCTGACGCAGAGGTACTTCTAGCGGTGGTCAATATTTTAAAATCTTTAGGTGCTACTGAAAAGGACTTTACGGTATTTCTTAACTCCCGCTCTTTCATGAAGCGAGAATTAGATGAAATAGGAATTAATGAATATGCGCTAACCGAAACGCTACAAAAGATTGACCGTATGGATAAGGGCGAGCAGAGCATTTCTCCGGAGGTCAAAAAATTAATTGAAACAGAAGTTGTAATCTCAGATGATGAATACTTCTCTTCGTTATTTGCAGTCTTAAAGAGTTATGGAATAGATCAATTTTTCAAAGTCGACCTCAAAACTGTTCGAGGACTAGACTACTACACTGGATTGGTTTTTGAGGTAAGAGATAAAGGCGAGCTTAGAAGAGCGATTCTTGGTGGAGGAAGGTATGACAACCTCATCTCCAAGTTCAATAAGACCGCCCAAATAACTGGAGTAGGATTTGCGGTATCCGATATAGTGCTACAGGAGTTTTTAGAAGAAAAAAAATTATTACCAGAACTGTCAACAAAATCTACTAAGGTTCTAGTTACGGTTTTTGACCAGAAGACACTGGGCGCTTCGATCGAAATCACGTCTGTGCTACGAAAGGCAAACGTCTTCGTTGAGCTCTATCCAGAAACCGAAAAAAAACTTGAGAAGCAACTTAAGTATGCCGATAGAAACAACATTCCTTATGTTTTAATAATCGGCCCAGAAGAGGTTGAGAAAAATATTTACAAACTAAAAGACATGAAAACCAAGGAACAAACAACGGTTTCAAAAGATGATCTACTAAAAAAATTGACCTAATTAATCTAATTTCTAATTATTTTAAACAAATCCCAATTACAAATACTTTAGGTCAATTAGAAATTAGAGCACTTAGAAATTATCCATATGAACGTCAATCCAAACATTGTTATTATCGAAGCAGTTCCTGGTGTAGGAGGAGATGAATCTAAGCTTTGGATGAAGGAGCTACTGCTTTCTTACATCCGCTTTGCAGAACGTCACGGATTTAAGTACAACTACATTGAGGAAGATGTAATCAGAGTAAAGGGTGAAAATGTTTTTAATTTATTTAAAAATGAAACCGGAGTTCATCGAGTTCAACGGGTTCCTGATACTGAAAGGAAAGGAAGAATACATACCTCCACCTGCATCATCGTTGTCCTTCCTCACATCAACGCCTATGAGGTCAAGATAAATCCAAGCGAGCTCGAGTGGCAGTTTTTCCGAGCGGGTGGGCACGGTGGTCAGAATGTGAATAAGGTTGCGACCGCGGTCCGACTTACCCATAAACCAACGGGACTCGTAGTCACAGCTCAGACCGAACGTCAACAGATGCAAAATAGAGAAATTGCAATGGAATTGCTTCTTGGAAAGTTATATCAACTTGAAAAAGAACGAGAACGAGGAGTCTCTCAGTCCTACGTACAAAATATCGGAACGGGGGAGCGCTCAGACAAAATTCGCACATATAACTTTCCCCAAAATCGCCTTACCGATCACCGCATAAACAAAAGTTTTCATAACCTTGAGGACATTATTGCCAACGGCAGATGGGAAAAGGTATTTGGATTAAACTAAGATGATTTCCTGCAAATTCGAGGATGGTGGAGAAGCGAATCTACGTCATTTGGTAGTTGATGCCATTGTTGTTGACCACGGCAAAATCTTACTCATAAAACGTGCGAAGCACCTGACTAACGGCGGTAAGTTTGCCATCCCAGGAGGATTTCTCGATCGTGACGAGACCGCAGAGCAGGCGGTGGTTCGTGAGGTGAAGGAAGAAACCGGATATGATTCGGTTGTCGTAAAGCTATTTACAATTATAGATAATCCAGACCGTCCACAAGAGGACCGACAAAATGTAGCATTTGTATACGTAATGAAACCTCTTACTCAGTCCGGAGTTGCAGACTCGGAGGTCTCAGATGTTCGATGGTTTGATCTTGATCAACTACCATCAGAAAAAGACTTTGCCTTCGATCACTATCACACAATTTTGAAATACAAAAAGAATTACATAGCCTGAATTTTGTGCTATAATTAGTTTCTTGCGCTACTCGTTACACGTTTTGCGCTACATGATCTCATGCAAGCAGCCATTCATCCACAGTTTATTGAAGCTACCGTTATCTGTTCTTGCGGCAACACCTTCAAAACCAAATCCTTGAAACCAAGCATTTCAATTGATGTGTGCTCGAAATGTCATCCGTACTTTACCGGTGAACATAAATTCATTGATACGAAAGGACGTGTAGAAAGCTTCCAAAAGAAACAGCAACTAGCGCAATCTATGCAGAAATCTGGTGTAGGTAAGTCTAAAAAGAAGGGCAAGTCACTAGAAAACGAACCTAAATCGCTTAAAGAACTCTTAGGAGATCTTTAAATCGTATTACGTATATGGTATTCGGTATTCCGTATTAATATACGAAATATCTGCCTGCCGACAGGCAGGCTTGATACGAGATACGAGATACGGTATAATACAGCATCGCTTTTCACAAAGACCTTAGGTTTCCGAATTAATCGGGATAAAATAAAGTTCCTAAGCAGTGAATAAATATGGCAAATCAAGCAAAAAAAACACAGGTAGTCAGTCTTGTTGAACTTCTCAACAGCACCCCAAACTTCGCACTTGTTAAGTACGAAAAAACAAAGCACAAGTCCCTTGAAGAACTGCGAAAGGGTCTTAAAGAGCATCAAGCTCAGATCAGAGTAGTAAAAAATACCTTACTTCAGAAAGCCCTACAGACAAAAGCAGCTTCTATGAAAGAGGTAAATGAGTTGGTTCAAAAAATCTTTCCACTAAAAGAGAGTACAGCAGTACTTACTCTTAGTGAAGACTATGCAAAGGCATTAAAGTCCTTTCACACATTTGCTAAAAAGGATGCGACGCTATCTTTTAAGATAGGACTTCTAGACAATACCGTTTATCTTGCAGACGATCTTCAAAAGATCGCAATTCTTCCATCCAAGGAAGAGCTCATTGCCAAGTTGATCGGTGGACTCAAGTCTCCATCTAGCAAGTTGGTATATGCGCTAAAGTTCAACATTTCGAAATTAACACTAGTATTAAAAGAAAGAGCAAAGCAAGCTAACTGATTATTAAAAATTCTAAATTGAATTCAAATTTCGAATTTCGAAATTCAAATTAAGATTGGGGGTGACACATACATGGCAGAATTATCAGATAAAACAAAAAAAATCGCAGAACAGATCGAAGGACTTACTGTAGTTGAGGTAGCAGAACTTGCTTCTTACTTAGAAGAAAAGTTTGGTGTCACCGCAATGGCAGCAGTAGCAGCACCAGCAGGAGCAGCAGCACCAGCTGAAGCGGCTGAGGAAAAAACCTCATTTACCGTTGTTCTAACAGCAGCAGGAGACAACAAACTTGGTGTTATTAAAGCCCTACGCGAAATTAATCCTCAACTAGGATTAATGGAAGCAAAGAAGGTTGCAGAATCAGCTCCTCAAGACATTCTAAAAGATGTTAAAAAGGAACCAGCAGAGGAAGCAAAGAAAAAACTTGAAGCAGCAGGTGCTAAAGTGGAATTAAAGTAATTTAATTCCATCCCCGGCTTGATCGGGGATCTAAAAAAGAAATTTTAAATCCCCCGAACTTCGGGGGATTTTTTTATATATTACGGCTAGACTTGGGCCTATTTTTTTGCTAGACTTAAGGCTAACATATGGCAGCATCAGGGACGAAATATAGCGCAGAATCGATCGTAGTCCTTGAGGGACTTGAACCAGTACGAAAACGACCTGGAATGTATATTGGTTCCACTTCTCAGACCGGAGTAAATCACTGTCTCCAAGAAATTTTAGATAACGCAATCGATGAGTCACTTGCTGGATTCTGCAAGAATATCTATGTAACAATCGAAGAAAATAACTACCTGACTGTTTTTGATGATGGTCGAGGAATTCCAGTTGAGATAAACGCCAAACACAAAACATCTGCACTTGAGTTAGTAATGACCAAGCTTCATGCAGGAGGAAAGTTCTCAACCTCAGCATACAAGGTCTCAGGAGGTCTCCATGGAGTCGGCGCCTCGGTGGTAAACGCCCTCTCTGAGCATCTTATCGTTGAGGTAAAACGCGAGGGAGTTCTCTACCGACAAGAATATAAGCGTGGTGTTCCGACCGGACCGGTCAAGAAGGTAAAGGAGTCAATGCTCAACTTTCCATATAGCCAAGGAACGGCAGTCTCATTCCTCCCAGATCCAGAGATCTTTAAGGAAACCGTTGAGATCCATTATGGCAATTTCAAAAAACAGGTAAAGGAACGCGCGTACCTTATCAACAGAGTATCATTCAAGGTCGAAAATAAAAAAACGAAGGAAAAAGTATCCTACTACTTCGATGGAGGAATCCTCTCCCTGCTCCGCGACATCAATAGAGGTAAAAAACTAGTTCATGACGCAATCTATCTTAAAAGACAGGTTGACGATAAGGAACTTGAGGTGGCTATTCAGTACAACGACTCAATCAACGAACATGTTATGTCCTTTGTGAACGTTATCAACACGATTGAAGGCGGAGCTCATTTAACAGGATTCAGAATCGCCCTAACCAAGTCTATAAACAGCTATGCCAAGAGCATACTTAGCGAAAAAGATCTAAAAGATGCTATTACCGGAGAGGACACAAAAGAAGGTCTATCAGCAATTGTATACGTCAAAATGCCTTCCACAAATCTTCAGTTTGAAGGTCAGACAAAGACTAAGCTTGGAAACTCAGAGGTACAGACAATGGTACAGCAGACAGTAGGAGAACATCTTGATGTTTTCTTTGAGGAAAATCCGCGTGTAGCTCGAGATATTGTGGCAAGAATATTACTAGCCCAAAAAGCTCGACTGGCAGCTAAAGCGGCGAAGGATGCGGTCCTGAGAAAAGGAGCCTTAGAAGGAGCTACTCTTCCAGGTAAACTTGCTGACTGTTCCGAAAAAGATCCTGCTAAGTCTGAGCTGTTTTTAGTAGAGGGTAACTCGGCAGGTGGCACGGCCAAACAAGGAAGAAATCGCAAATTTCAGGCAATTCTCGCACTACGAGGAAAAGTTCTAAACACAGAACGAGCATATCTAGACAAGGTTCTTGCTTTTAAGGAGCTTAAGGATCTTGTTATCGCGCTTGGAATGGGAATCGGAGAGAATATCGACTACCAAAAACTTCGTTACCACAAGGTCGCGATCATGACAGATGCGGACGTTGACGGAGAGCACATAAGAACTCTGCTTCTTACCTTTTTCTTTAGACATCTGCCTGATATTATTTTTAAGGGACATCTTTATATCGCTCAGCCACCACTTTTTAAGATTCAGGCCGGTAAAAAAATTGCCTATGCATTTTCTCCGGATGAGAGAGATGCTGCTTTGAAGACAATGAGTGAAAATGCTATAGTTCAGAGGTATAAAGGTCTGGGAGAGATGAATGCCGAACAGCTCTGGGAAACAACCATGAACCCGGACAATCGAATTCTAAAACAGGTTACAATTGACGATGCTACAGAAGCAGATCATGTTTTTACTATGTTAATGGGAGATGAGGTCCCACCAAGAAAGAAATTTATTGTTACGCATGCGAAGCTTGCCAATCTTGATTTTTAAGTTATAAATTAAATTTTTAATATATGAATTTATCAAAACTTTCCGCCGGAAAAGACCCAATGAAGGGTGAGATTATGGCCGTTATAGAGATCCCAGAAGGATCGTACATTAAGTACGAGGTCGATAAAGATAGCGAGATGGTGATGGTTGATCGCTTTGCTTACACAACCATGGCATTCCCAGCCAACTATGGATTTATTCCAAGCACACATGGCGAAGATGGCGATCCTCTTGACGTGCTTGTTATTACCCCTAGCCCCCTTCACCCAGGTGTAGGAATTGAGGCAAGAGTTGTTGGTATGCTAGAAATGGAGGATGAGGCAGGAATTGACACAAAAATCATTGCTCTCCCAACAAAAAAGGCGGACCCGTTTCATGCACATATCGATTCTGTCGATCAGCTGGATGAAATCGTGAAGAAAAAAATCAAACACTACTTCGATCATTACAAAGATCTTGAGCCTAATAAGTGGGTGAAAACAAAAGATTTCTTAGGAAAAGATGCAGCCATCGAAGCAATTAAGAAATCTATGAAGTGAATTGACCTAATTGATCTAATTTCTAATTGACCTAAAAATGGTTTTTAGAACTTGGTGCTTGTTTAGGTTAATTAGATTAATTAGGGTACTTATAAATTTATAAAATATGTCAGACGAAGGATATAACAACAAAGGAGTTCAAAAAACCGAGATAGCCTCGGAGATGAAGCGAGCATATCTTGATTACGCGATGTCTGTCATCGTGTCTCGAGCACTACCAGATGTTCGTGATGGTTTAAAACCAGTACACAGAAGGATTCTTTTCGCGATGCATAAGATGGGTCTGAACTTCAGTGCACGGTTCTCAAAGTCAGCGTCAGTGGTCGGAGAAGTTCTGGGTAAGTATCATCCACATGGTGACTCGCCAGTATACGAAGCCTTAGCTCGTATGGCACAGGACTTCACTATGCGCTATCCGCTTATCCGTGGACAAGGTAACTTCGGATCTATCGATGGAGACCCCCCAGCTGCTATGCGTTACACAGAGGTAAAGCTTGCCAAGATTGCTGAGGAGCTGCTACTTGATATTGAAAAGGAGACTGTCGACTATATCGACAACTTTGATGGACGACTACAGGAACCAACATTTCTACCAGCCAAACTTCCCAATCTACTTCTCATGGGAGCAGAGGGAATTGCAGTAGGCATGGCTACAAAAATTCCACCTCATAATCTTGCTGAGCTGATCGATGCAATTACATTCTCAATAGATAAAGCCGTCCTTGCAACGATAGACGCAAAAAAGAAAGTCGTCACGGAGGCCAAGCAAGATATGTTAAGACTCAGCTATCAGACAACTACAGAAGAGCTTTTGGAGTATGTAAAGGGTCCTGATTTCCCAACTTACGGTGTAATTTATGGAGCAAAAGAAATCCAAGAAGTATACGCAACCGGACGCGGAAAAATTCTCATTCGAGGAGTTGTAGAGGAGGAGGAGCTAGACCGTGGTAGACAGGCAATCGTAATTACGCAACTTCCGTATCAGGTAAATAAAGCTAATTTGGTTGAGAAGATTGCGAACTTAGTAAACGATAAAAAAATGGTTGGCATATCGGATCTGCGAGATGAGTCAGACAGAGACGGCATTCGTGTAGTTATTGAGCTAAAGCGTGATGCTTCGTATAAAAAAGTACTAAATAATTTATTTAAGTTTACCGAACTACAGACTACCTTCCCTGCAAACATTGTTGCGCTTGTTGACGGCATTCCTCAAACTCTCGGTCTCAAGCCAATTCTTGAACACTACATAAAACATAGAGTAACGGTGATTGTTAAACGATCTGAGTACGAGCTTGCACAGGCTAAGTATCGAGCGCATATTCTGGAAGGATACCTAATCGCACTAGACCACATCGATGAGGTAATCAAGGTCATTAAAACTTCCAAAAATGAGCCTGAGGCCAAAACGAGCTTAATGGCGAAGTTTAAGCTTTCAGAAATACAAGCACAGTCGATTCTCGACATGCAGTTGAAACGATTAACGGGTCTCGAGAGAGCAAAGATTGAAGAAGAACTCAAAGAACTAAAAAAGAAAATAGCATATTTAGAGGGTCTTCTGAAAGATGTATTCAAGATTCTTGGAGTTATTAAGGATGAGATTGCTGAGCTTAAGACAAAGTTTGGTGATGAGCGTCGTACCAAGGTAATTAAATCAAGACCAGGAGAGATCACCGATGAACAACTTATTGAGAACAAAGAGGTAATAGTTGTGATGACCAAAGAAGGATACATCAAGCAGGTGGATAGACAGACATTTAAGGTCCAGAACCGAGGAGGAAAGGGAGTGATGGGAATAGAGACAAAGGACACCGATAATGTGGCATTTGTGAAGACCGCAATGGCTCACGACTACATCTTGTTCTTCTCAAATCAAGGAAGAGTCTTTCAAACACGCGTCTGGGAAATTCCACTTGGAACAAGAACCTCAAAAGGTAAAGCTGTTGCAAATCTTGTAACCCTTCGGCCTGAAGAAAAAATCACATCTCTGCTCACATATGACAAAGATTCACCGATGGTCAACACCACCTTTGTTCTCATGTCTACGAAAGACGGTACTGTGAAAAAAACGCCATTCGATCAGTTCGCACATATTCGAACGAACGGCATAGTCGCCATTAAACTTGACGCAAAAGATGAACTATTGTGGGTCGGCCTCACCGATGGAAAAAAACACATCATTCTCACAACTCGTGATGGAAAAGCAATAGTCTTTAACGAGTCTGAGATAAGGCCAACAGGACGATCTTCAATGGGCGTCAAAGGAATTACACTAGAAAACAATAATGCAGTCATTGCAGCTCATGCATTTGGATCTGAGGAGTTTAAACAAAATCTATTCGTAATAGGAGAAAGGGGAGTTGGTAAAAAAACTCAGCTATCTAATTTCAAAGGTCAGCACAGAGCAGGGAAAGGCGTTAAGGTTGCGTCAGTTGACGATAAGATGGGGAAAATTGCCTTCGTAGAAATAGTGCAAGATGGCGATGAGGGAGTAATTATCACTAGCTCTCAAGGACAAGTCGTAAAGATCCCACTTAAGGACATTCCTTCTAGATCAAGGAGTGCAAAAGGAGTCATACTTATGAGATTTTCGCAGGCAGGAGATAAGGTCTCCACTGCCACACTGCTTTAAGGATATCCATTCACATTAAGTTTGGTATAATAGAGCATCAGAATAAGCTGAAATCCTTTTCAGCATTCTACACAACATGAAAATCCCATGTAGCGAAATATCTATTTCGTTAAAACAGGACCTAAAAAAGCGAGTTGCCGATCTTAAAAAAAGAGGAGCGACGCCTAAGCTTACTACTGTACTTATTGGAACTGCCGCAGATCAACTCTCTTTCGTTTCCATAAAGAAAAAGGTTGCAGCGGAAATTGGAGTTGAGTTTGAGTTCTCTCACTTTAAAAAATGCCCACCATTTCTTGAATTTGCCACAAAACTTCGTGAACTCGCCCACAGACCAAACACAACCGGAGTCATAATCCAGTTACCACTGCCATCGCATGTGCAGAGCGATACTTTATACAACTATATTCCTTCAGTAAAGGATATAGAAGGCCATAGGACAAAGTCGCCACATCTACCTCCTCTTGGTCTTGCAGTTATCTCGTTACTGAAGTTTATAGCAAGCCCTCACGAGCATAAAAAGGCGATCTATCCCGACACAGTAAACGATAAAGTTCTTTTTAAGCAAATGCTTAAGCATAAAAAGATAGTACTTGTAGGAAGTGGCGTAACAGGAGGGCATCCCATCGCACAAGCGTTACAAGAGTTCAGAGTTGGCTTTATTAATGTAAACAGTAGAACTCACGACCCAGACCAGTACTACAGAGAGGCTGACATTATCATTACCTCAGTTGGTAAGAAAGTGATCAAGCCTGAGATGCTCAAAAAGGGTGTTATTCTCATAAACACAGGACTACATAAAATCGGTACTAAACTACGTGGTGATTATGACGAAGATGAGGTAAAAAATATTGCAAGCTGGTACACGCAAACTCCAAATGGAACAGGACCACTTGATGTACTATTTTTATACAAAAACCTGATTAATGCTGCAGAACTTCAACTTGCGAGCTAATGAATGATTTAATTGTCATTACGGGCCAAACGGCAACAGGCAAAACCAAACTTGCACTCGACTACGCTAAAAAACTAGATGGTGAATTGATAAGCTCCGACTCCAGACAGGTCTACAAATTACTCGACATTATTACTGGCAAAGACAAAGAGATGCTTGAGAAAAATGATGTTCCTATACGTCTTATTGATGTTATAACTCCTGACAAACCATTTTCCTCATTCGACTTTGTTCAGTACGCTTCGAGGGCAATTGCAGATATTCAAAAAAGAAAAAAAACCCCAATTGTTGTTGGAGGAACTTATCTATACATAAAACATCTCTTGTACGGTCAAAGTATAAATGTTCCGGAAAATCAAGAACTTAGAGAAGCGCTTGAAAAGCTTTCATTAGTCGAACTACAAAATAAATTAATTTTCATAAATGAAAAAGCATACGAATCGCTAAACAACAGCGATCGAAATAATCCTCGTCGTCTCATTCGCAAGATTGAAATTTTAAAAGGCTTAAAGGCCAATTCGTTAATTCGTGAATTCGTTAATCCTTTAATTGTTGACTCAACTAATCTCAAAATAATCGGCCTCAAACATAAAGACCGAGAGTCATTAGTAAGGGCCGTGACCGAAAGAGTAGAGAAGCGTCTCAAGCAGGGCGCCGTAGAAGAAGTTCAAAAACTACTAAAGAAGGGTTACAAAAAAACAGATCATGGTCTACAGACAATCGGGTACAGACAACTAATCGAACATCTCGAGGGCCGGATAACTCTTGAGGATGCAAAGACTGAATGGATTAATAAAGAGGTCCAGTACGCCAAACGCCAGTATACCTTCATGAAGACCAATGCCGATATAAACTGGGAGACCGTCTAGTTCTACGATTTTTTATTGAAGAGTTTGATAAATGCTTCTTTTGGAATTTCAACCTTTCCAATCATCTTCATCTTTTTCTTTCCCTCTTTCTGCTTCTCAAGAACCTTTCGCTTACGCCCGACATCTCCTCCTCCAACTGCCTTACTACCTTTCATAAGAACATCTTTTCTAAAAGGCGCAATACGTTCGGACGCGATAATCTTACCTTTATAATGACCCTGAACTTTAATTTCATACTGTTGCCTATGTATTACCTCTCGTAGTCTCTTTGTGAGATCTTGAGCTTTTTCTTGCGCTCTTTCCTGAACCACTATCTCAGAAAATTCCTCAATTGGATCGCCATTAATTAGAAGTGTAAGTTTGTCTGCTTTTACCACTTCGTATCTTACTAGTTCCCAGTCTAAGGATGCATAACCAGAGCTTGCGCTTTTTAGTCGATCAAAAAAATCTGAGATCATCTCGGCAAGTGGCATTTCGTAGGTTAGGGTTACTTGATTTTTATTGTCCATTGTTATAAATCTTCCACGATACTCCTGGCAAAGTGTCATAACGACTCCCTGATACTCCGGAGGCATTACGAGAAATATCTTTACATAGGGTTCTAGAAACGTATTGTTCTCAAATTTATACTCAACCTGTGGTGGAGTTAAGACCAGATTAAGTTCGTACTCACGCTCCAGTCTCTCTCTAACAACATCGGCATGAAGCAATCCAAGAAACCCAACTCTAAAACCAGCGCCAAGTGCTTGGCTGAAGATCGGGGTGAACTCAAGAGATGAATCGTTCAGATACAGCTTATCTAAGGCTTTTTTTAAATTTAGATAGTCTGCTGCGTCTGTGGGAAACATCGATGCAAAAACCATCGACTTAACTTTTTTGTATCCGGCTAAAGCAGGATTTAACGATTTTTCTGCGGTGATGCTGTCACCAACCCTTACCTGATGAATATCCTTAAGGTTTGTCACTACATATCCTATTTCCCCTTTTTGTAAAGAATCGGTTGGAGTCAACTCAGGATGAAAAATTCCTACCTCGCTTACCTCAAAAACACTCTTATGAGCAATCAAGCGAACCTTATCTCTTTTCTTCACAGCACCATCAAAGACTCTAACGAAAGCGATTACTCCTTTGTGTGAATCGTAATATGAATCGAAGATAAGACTTTGAAGCTCGGTATTAGTACTGTTAAACGAAGGTTCGGGCACCTTCTCAATTATGTCATTTAGCAATTTTGAAACACCTAAGCCACTTTTTGCAGAGATTTCGTGAATCTCAGACTCTTGTATCCCGAGAAAGTCCACAAGCTGACGCCTTGTCTTTTCTACATCTGCGTGAGTTAGGTCGACTTTGTTGATTACCGGAATAATGGTTAGATTCTTCTCTATGGCCTTGTAGGCATTGGCAATTGTCTGAGCCTGAATTCCTTGAGTCGCATCAACTAAAAGGACGGCTCCTTCAACACACGACAATGTTCTATCAACCTCGTATGAGAAATCCACATGGCCAGGAGTGTCAATTAGATTCAGCTGAAATTTTTCACCGTTATGCTCGAAGTACATCCTCACCGGAGCTAGCTTAATAGTAATGCCTCTTTCGCGGGAGATAGGGTTGCGGTCTAGCATCTGTTCCTCATGCTTGTCCTTGGAAACTACTCCGGTCAACTCAAGGAGCCGATCAGCTAAGGTAGACTTGCCATGGTCAATGTGGGCTATAATTGCAAAGTTTCGTATTTTCATATCACATGGTTTGTCCTTAAGGTCCATAAAGTCCTTAAGGTCCATAAGGTCAGTTGCAAACGGACTTTATAGACTTTCGACTTTACAGACTGTTACGGGGCGTTTTGTCCTTCTATTATAATCCATTAGATGACTGTATAATGATTAAAATGGACAGATTTTCTCGTCACCTGAATAACCCATTTCTACGAGGAAGCATTCTGTTTACCGTTGCTACATTTTTAGGAAGTTTTCTTAACTACGTTTTCAATCTAATTGTCGCAAAGAAACTTGGCCCAACAGGGTTTGGCGAAATCACAGCACTGTTTTCCTACACAACTATTTTTTCTGTACCTATGGCCGTCATAACCATGGTTATCATACAAAAGATAGGGTCAAACAATGAACGTGGCCTGGCCTATGCACTCACTCTAGAACAGTGGTTCTTGACAAAGATTAAGAAATGGTGGCTACTCTTAATTCCGTTTCTCTTTTTGACTCCTGTTATTCAAAAATTTACAAATTTATCATTTTATAGCAGCGCTTCAATTGCACCTTTTATCATGTTAAGTTTTATTGGAGCATACTATGCTGCTCTGCTTCAAGGGCTTCATCTTTTCGGATGGATCTCAACTATAGGAATAATTGCCGTCTTACTGAAGCTTAGCGGAGCATTTGCGATAACAGACGTATCGTTTGGCATTCTTATAATCATAATTTTCCTTTTTCTATCGACGGCATCGGCTGTTGCAAGTTCATTCATAGCGCTCAGGCAGATTTCACAAGAGAGTCAGCTTATTCATTCGAAACTTAAAAGGGGAGTCCTTAGCTCTCTTTTTCAAAAACAGGTTATCATTACGTTTTTTTCCATTCTTGGACTAACGCTACTTGGAAATGCAGATGTAGTTACGGCAAAAAAATTTCTATCCGCAGAACAGGCTGGCATATATGGATCATGGAGTCTTTTTGCTAAAATAATTCTTTACCTTATAGGACCACTCTTGACCGCAAGCTATATCTTCTTTTCAAGTTTGAAAAATAAAAAGAATCATGAGAAAGTGCTTAAGCTTTCTTTGGCCATTCTTGCAACAATAGGAATCGTAAGCTTTTTGTTCTATCAGTACCTCTCACTACCCATTGTCTATCTCTTGTTTGGAAGCAAGTTCAAATCGATTACCCCAGTACTTGGTCTTGCAAGTATTTTCGGTACGCTATATGCATCTACAACATTGATAAATAATTATTTTCTCTCCAAAAAATCCTCCCTTTCTTTAATGCCCATAGTGGTAGGGGTTATCTATATTCCAGCAATGTATTTTTTAGGACGCTCGTTACAGAACATTATTACAATTAATTTATTGATCGGAACTCTCCTATTGCTTCTGCAAATTGGCTGTTTGGTGAAGTATAATACCGACAATGGAAAACAAACATAATCACTTCCTAAGTCTTATCATTCCGGTGTACAAACAGGAAAAAACGATTGTCAAAAATATAAGCCAGATTGTTCTTGCCTTAAATCAAATCCGATACCCCTACGAAATTATTGTCGTGATAGATGGAATTCTTGACTCTTCTCTCAAAAGAATAAAGTCTGCAAAAATTCCTCATGTTAAAACGCTCGGCTACATGAAAAATCAAGGTAAGGCCTATGCGATAAGGCTTGGTATGACGAAGACGAAAGGCGACTATGTAATGTTTTTGGACTCCGGCCAAGAGATTGATCCAAACGGAATTTCGATGCTACTGGAGCACATGGAATGGTACAAGGCAGATATAATTGTCGGTTCCAAGAGACATCCTGCATCTTATGTGCGCTATCCAATTGTTCGCAAAATATTAAGCTATGGTTACTATTTTTTGGTTAAGTTTCTTTTCAATATAAGAATTAGAGACACTCAAGCCGGAATAAAGGTTTTCAGAAAAAAAACCTTGGAAGTAATTCTTCCACGATTATTGGAAAGAGAGTTTGCGGGCGATCTAGAGATGCTCGTGGCAGCAGATACATTAGGATTTAGCCGTATATATGAAGCCCCAATTAAGCTCGATTATCATTTGGGACCGGTAACCTCGGCCGCGACTCTAAAATCGATCAAGGGAATATTAATTGACACACTGGCAATATTTTATAGAAAAAATATAATTCACCATTATCACAAAAAGCCTTCCAAGCAAAGACATGGTAAGAAAAAGTAAAAAAAAACATCCTTTCATCAGCGTAGTAATTCCAGTTCGGTCGCTTTCATACTTTCTACTATTTGAAAACCTGCCAAATATGGATCTTCAAACCTTCAAGAATTTTGAGGTAATCGTTCTTCCAAATGAGCACTCGACATACGATTTAACCTTAATGAATAAATATAGTTGGCTTAGAATTATTCCGACAGGATCAATTACCAGACCAGCTCAAAAAAGAGACATTGGCGTGAAGAATGCGAAAGGTAAGATTATCGCCTTTATAGATGATGACGCCTATCCCGACCCAGACTGGCTTTTAAATGCTGCAGCACTTTTTAAAAATGGGAGATTTTTAGTTTTGTGTGGACCTGGGGTTCTACCTGAAAAGACCAATATTTGGGAAAAAATATTTGATGAAGCGCTCGTCACGTTTCTTGGGTCTGGCAAATACGCATACAGATTTACACCACAAAAGAAACGTTTTGTAATCGACTATCCATCGATGAATTTTTTTATATATAAGAAAATCTTTGAAAAAGTAGGTGGCTTTAACTCCAACTACTGGCCAGGCGAAGACAGTAAACTCTGTAATGACATAATTGAAAAAGAAAAGGGGAAGATCCTATACCATCCAAAGGTGCTCGTGTTTCACCACAGAAGAATGGAACTAAAAGGCTTTCTTAAACAGCATGGACAGTACGGCTTCCACAGAGGAGCATTCTTCTCACATGGCGACCGTAACTCAAAAGAGCTTACGTACTTAGCCCCTCTTCTGTTGGTGCTTTATCTAGGCACGCTACCTTTCATATATATACTACTCTGGCCGCTGCACATGAGTAGCTTAACTCTATACGCGTCTCTTCCTCTCATGCTTTACTGTTTACTAATAGCCTTAGTTTTTATACAATCTTTACTCAAGTCAAAGAATCTTATTGTTGCATTTGGCGCTGCTTCGACAGTAGCTTTGACCCACATTTATTACGGTTTAAATTTTATAAAAGGATTAAAAAAAGGACTTAATAAAAACAAAGCAATCTATGACAAGTAACATAACTCAAGTAAAAAAAGGAGACGTAGAAATTAAGGTTATTCGCGATAAATGTATCGGTGCGGCTACATGCGTTGTATACGCGCCAAGTACCTTCGACCTCGATGAGGACAACATCGCAATAATAAAAAATGAAAACTGGGATCGACTTGAGAAAATAGTGGCTGCAGCACAGTCCTGTCCTGTACTTGCCATTGAGGTTTTCGTAAAAGGCAAAAAAGTGTATCCTAAATAGATGTTACCCGCATTTTTAATCACATTTCGTGAGGTTATTGAGGCATCGCTTATCGTAGCAACGATCCTTGGGATTCTAAGTAAGCTTAATCAGGGCAAAAGTATTAAGACCGTATGGACAGCTACTACCTTAGCTGGATTTTTGAGCGTCATACTCATTGGAGTTGGAAGCCTTGGTGGTCTTCAATTTCAGAAACTGTACTCTGGCAAAATAGAACAGACCACTGAAGGAGTTCTAATGATTACATCCGCCATATTTATTACATGGGCAGTTTTCTTTCTGCACAAACACTTCTCCAGATACAAGGTCGAACTGCTTAAAAAGGTGAGGAACTCTCTTGAAGGCGCGGAGCAAAATGGCCTGTTCATCTTAGTCTTTACAGCGGTTTTTAGAGAAGGCTTTGAAATAGTACTTTTCCTCTCAACCATTTACTTATCAACCAATCCTCAACAAATTTTTGCGGGATTCAGCGCTGGTTTGCTATCGGGACTTTTAGTTGCTATTGCCTTGTTTGCAGCTACTATTAGGCTACCGGTATTCTATGCATTTCGGGCAACGAGCACGCTACTTATCCTATTTGCGGCCGGACTGCTTTCTCGCGGGGTTCATGAGTTCGCAGAAGCAGGCTATATTCCAGAAGTTGGAAAGGTTAATCTCGCCTTCATACCACATGGATCTAGCATCGCTTCAGACATGATAAAAACAGTCTTCGGACTTACAAAATCCATGGATCTTATCCAAATATCATTTTATCTAGCTTATTCATCGGCAATGATTTGGTGGGTATTTATAAGACCTAGAAAATTGACTTTAGAGGCATAAATTGGGATACTTTAAACTATGATCGCCAAGAAAATTCGTAAAAAAGATGGTAATGTTGTGCGGATTGCGGTTGGCTATCCTCCTCTTGAGTCTAAAAAAGGAGTAGCACTGCTCTCGCAGAATCGTCAGTTTCAGTACTTCAATGCAGCAACCTACATTTACCCAATGGTACCGGCTTATGCAGCATCAAATCTTCAACATCATGGCTACAAAGTTTTCTGGATGGACGGCATTGCAGAAAAGAAAAAATACAATGACTGGATAGAGGAATTAAAAAAGAATAAGGTTGACTACCTAATGGTAGAGACAAAATCTCCCATTGTGAAGACTCACTGGAAACAAATAAACGACATCAAGGAGAAAATTCCGAGCATTAAACTTATCTGGGTAGGGGATCATGTCAGCTATCTCCCAAATGAGCTATTTGAAAACAGCAACATTGACTATGCAATTGCAGGTGGAGATTATGACTTTATGGCGGTTAATCTTCTCAATCACATATATAAAGGGGAGAAGCTTGAGGGAGGAGTCTACTGGAGAAAAGGAGATAAAAATATAAAGGCAAGACCAGCCGGAAAAAAACAACTCCCAAATAAAGGATTCGTCTATAACAGCGGAATTGCATCCTTAAAACACAACCTTGACACACTGCCTTTTGTTGACCGTGACCTTACCAAGTGGAAACTCTACGCATACGAAAATGGTAACTATAAATACACACCAGCAACATATATGTATTCAGGACGTGACTGTTGGTGGAATCGTTGCACTTTCTGTGTTTGGGATCACACCATAAATCCACTTGGTTCATATAGAAGCTTCTCGCCTGAAAGATTGTTTGCAGAGGTTAAGCATGTCGTTGATAAATACGGTATAAAGGAGATCTTCGATGATGCGGGAACCATGTTCATTGGTCCAAAACTTAAGAGATTCTGCGAACTATTAATTGAAAGTGGCTATAACAAGAAAGTAAGATACGGATGTAACATGCGCTTCAATGCATTGAATGAAGAGTATTACAAACTTATGGGTGAGGCTCGATTCAGATTCATTCTGTACGGAATGGAGTCTGGAAATCAAAAAACCTTAGACAAACTAGACAAAGGAACAAAGGAAGTAGATGCAATTAATGGCCCACGACTTGCCAAAAAATATGGAATGGATCCACACGTAACAATAATGTTGGGCTATCCATGGGAGACACTAAAAGAGGCACGACGAACAATCGCAATCGCAAAGTACGCCTTCAAAAAGGGTTATTACGAAACGATGCAGGCGACTATTGTTATTCCATATCCAGGAACTCCACTTTACAAAGAATGCAAGGAAAAAGGTTGGCTACTTACTGACGATTACGATAAATTCGACATGAGACAGTCTGTGATGAAAACGCCCTTTCCTAAGCAGAAGATTTACGAGCTAGAACAAGATCTATACTCATCCTTCATGACACCACAGTACATAACAAGAAAGCTCCTAAGCATTCGAAGTCTGCACGACTTTAAGTATCTTTTCTACATGGCATGGAAACTCATTGGTCATCTTCTCGACTTTGATTCTAACCAAACCAAGGTTAGCTGGAGCTCTCCTAAATTCTGGAAAAACGCCTTTAAAAGTCTCGGAAAGCATTTTGTTGCACCTAAGACATCTGTTGATGCGGAGAAATCAGCAATCAAACTCGCAGACAGTGCAGTTAACCTCTAACCTATGCACGGTATGACGCCGTTGTCATCCCGGACTTGATCCGTGATCCAGAAGTTCAAAATCCTAACTCACTTATCCTATTTAAAATAGTCTGAAGTCTTTCTACTTCTGGGGAACCTTGTTCAATTGCTCTTGTTAACTGCTCTTTGGCTTCGGAATATTTTTTAAGCATAAAATATACCTGCCCAATGTCCTGACGAGTCTTCCATTCGTACGAATTAAGAGAAATCGCTTTAAGATAAAATGGCAATGCCTCAGCGTATCTTCCGCGCACCGCCAGCATATGCCCGATATTGTGGTATGGATGACTGTAGTCAGGCTTTAGAGATATTGATTTCTCAAACTCCACCATAGCTTCACTATCTCTGTTTTCATTCATAAGTTGAATGCCTACATTATTATGAGCGCGGGAACTATATGGAGCGGTACTAAGTGTAGCAAGACGTAGACTCATCTCGCTCTCCCAATCCTTTGCTCTATCGTTGGTTCTCCAAGCTAAAGCTAGTACGCAAACCGACAATATTACATATAGCCATATAACATTGATCTTATATCTGGCAGCAACATTAAAAAGTGCTAAAACTACCGCAGATCGGAAGAGCGTCGTGTAGGGAAAGA
>OBLX010000053.1_pt1 | contig 29698 bp, 29 predicted proteins | sample 1519811 | NCBI WGS metagenome assembly OBLX01 (sample SAMEA3991476, study PRJEB22521) | metagenome | biome: anthropogenic terrestrial biome; feature: sewage plant; material: surface water | place: Sweden | collected 2012-09-26
CCTGCTCCAAGAAGTGTAAGGATCTTATTTTTGAAAGTAAGTCTAGAAAACCATCGAAAAACGCCTTGTTTACGACTAATTCGCATATCGTTTATTATATCATTTTTGCCTTCTTCAGTTGGTATAATGGTATCTATGGAATCATCTAAACTACCTTCTCGACGAGATCGATTTTTTAAGTTAATCATAATTGTCTCAACCGTTATTCTCATTATCTCATCACTCGCGCCTATTTTACTATCACTTCGATAGTGGAGACTGTGTAAACTTATGAGAGTCAAGCTATGCAAGAGTCTCACGTTCTAGAAACAAAGATTGAGGCACTTCCCGCAACTCGCTCAACTACCATAAGTCGCTTCAATTCCGTTGGTATAAAAACCTATGCGGACCTTCTCAAATATATCCCAAGACGATATGATGACAGGTCTATAATTGCTTCCATATTTTCGCTACAGGTGGGGGACAAGGTAAGCATCATTGGCTCTGTAAGCGAAGTTAAAAATCAGTTTGCTAGAAATAGGCTAACGATACAAACTGCTGACATAACTGATGACACCGGTACCATATCGGCAGTATGGTTTAACCAACGATATCTTACAAAAGCGTTGCAACTAGGACAAAAGATTGCATTCTGGGGAGAGATAAAACTATATAGAAATAAAAAAGTCATCTTACCGCAGGAGTTTGAAATCGTAACTGAAGTTACAAAAGCACTGTCTCATGTCGGAGCGATAGTTCCGGTATATCAGGAAACAAGAGGACTTTCGAGTAAGACAATTCGTGAAAAGATTCTATTTGTAATGAATCAATTTAAAGAAATTGATCCAGAAGGTTTAGAATTTTTACCTCAGAAAATAATTGAAATAAACGGATTACTGTCCGAACAGTCCGCTTATATAAAGGCTCATAAACCACTTTCTGTGCAGGAGATCAGGGACGCAAGACACAGATTAGCCTTCGACGAACTATTCATACTTCAACTAGCCGCGCACCTTACACGACAACAATGGGATGAGGAAAAGGTCGGTACGCCTATGAAGATCGATTTGATAAAAAAGGACATAGAGTGGTTTATTTCTTCACTGCCATTTACGCTTACAAATGCTCAGAAAAAGTCTATCGATGAGGTAATGGGGGATCTGTCTAAGTCAAAACCAATGAACCGGTTTTTACAAGGAGATGTAGGGTCGGGAAAAACAATAGTTGCAGCGGTAGCTGCATTCGCTTCATTTCTCAACGGTTATAAAACTCTAATTATGGCACCGACCGAGATACTTGCACAACAACACTACGCCACATTTCAAGAACTTTTCAAAAATACTAAGGTAAAGGTCGCTCTAGTAACCGGTGGAAAGTCGTATAAGGTATCTAGTATCTCGAATACAGGGAAAATGCCAAATACGGAATACGCTTTACGAAATACAGATATAATCATCGGCACCCACGCATTACTTCACAAGAAGTTTGAGATGAATAAAATCGGTCTCGTAGTCATCGACGAGCAGCATAGATTTGGAGTAAAACAACGATCACAACTGAAGCAACTTGGCATTAATCCGCATCTTCTAACGATGACTGCCACGCCTATTCCTCGAACTGCAGCTCTCACAATTTTTGGCGAGCTCGATATGTCAATTATCGATGAGATGCCGTTGGATCGACTTAACGTAAAGTCTTGGGTAGTTCCTTCATCGAAAAGAACCGCTGCATATGGTTGGATCGAGAAACAAATACAGAAAGGTGATCAAATTTTTGTAATTTGCCCTCTCATTGATGAATCCGAAAATGAGTCTCTTGCATCAACTAGAGCGGCTCAAAAAGAATTCTCAACGCTCTCTCAGTCAATTTTCCCGAATCGAAAACTTGCATTAATTCATGGAAAAATGAAATCGATAGAAAAAGAACTAATCATGAAATCCTTTAAAAGTGGGGATGTCGATATTCTTGTATCCACTTCGGTTGTTGAGGTAGGAATAGATATACCGAACGCAACGGTAATCATAATTGAAGGGGCTGAACGTTTTGGTCTAGCTCAATTACATCAACTTAGGGGACGCGTAGGAAGAGGAAAAAAACAGTCCTACTGTCTTCTTTTTACCTCGGACTTAATACCAGTTCAGACCCCTCGCCTTTCATTTTTCGCTGCTCATCCTAAAGGAATTGACATATCAGAGTACGATCTACAACACCGTGGAGCAGGTGAGATCTACGGTACTCAGCAGCATGGATATAGCGATTTAAAAATTGCATCCTTATCGGACTATGCGCTTATTCAAAAAACCCGGGAGGCTGTTAAAATTTTTACGACGGAGTATCAACTGAAGAACTTCCCCAATCTGCAAGAAAAAATAAAGGCCTTAACGATAGAGTCGATTGCCCGCGACTAAATCGTGGTTCGTGTATCGTGTTGCGCAAATCTCAAGACCTTGCGTTCTGCCTGCCGGCAGGTAGGCGATTTACAATTCTCGCAATCCGCGATTATTTAATAGAGGTTGTAAGACTGTAGATTGGAGTTATGATTGAAAAAACTAAACCTCCGACGCTAATTCCAAGAACCACGAGAATTGCTGGTTCTATAAGCGTGGTCATTGTTTTAATAGCCAACTCTGACTCGAATTCAAAATAGCGAGAAAGCCTACCTAAAGTGTCGTCAAGATGACCGGTATTTTCCCCGACAATTGCCATCTGAGTAAGGATTGGAGGGAATAGTGGCTCATCACCAAATGCGCTACCAAGCGACTGACCTTTCTCTACCTTCTTATATACTCGTCCAAACGACTCCTTATATACGAGGTTATCCGTGGTGTCAATGACGATACTTAGACCTTCAAGAATTGAGACACCTGAACCAATAAGGATTGAGAGCGTTCTTGTACTATCCACGAGCGATCCCATTCTGATTACCTGCTTAACAATCGGAAGTTTAATAACTGTCGAGTCCATCATGTATTTACCAGATTTAGTTTTAAGATATTGACGCAGGGCAACAACTCCCCCAACAACAGCGACAATAATTAATGGCCAAAATGCGGCTGAAAAACTAGAAACTGCAATTAAAATCTTTGTCGAAAATGGTAACTCCACCTGAAAGTTCTTATACAAATCTAGTAATTTTGGGATAACGAACGTAATCATTACAAACATAACTCCGATCATTGCGGCAACAACTACAGCGGGATATATTAATGCTCCACGAAGCTTCCCCCTAAACTCCCGTTGCTTCTCAAGGTTTTCGGAAAGCTTAAGAAGAATATCTGCAAGCTTTCCCGATGCCTCACCCGACTTAACAAGTGATATATACAAATTCGGAAAATACTGAGGATACTGTCTAAGTACAAAAGACATCGAGTTACCACCTTTAATCTGGTTCTCGACGTCGATCACAACTTTACGAAGAGATTCCTTTGTGATTTGCTTTCTTAAAATTATGAGAGCTTCTATAAGAGTCAGACCGGCGTTTAACATGATTGCAAGTTGTCGTGTAAGATCCACGATGTCATTGAAGGTAACACGATTAAAGTAACCGTCAAACAGTGAAGTGCCCGATCCAGACGCTGACTTTACGCTGACTATGAAGTAGTCCTTGCTTCTTAAAAAGGCAATGGCGTCTTCCTGACTTGAGGCATCAATTGTCTTCGACTCAAGCTGACCATTTTTTATAGCCCTATACTTATACTGCATTTTAAAATAAAGAATAGATATCTAATACTTAATGATTTATACGGCGTATTTTTCTAAATCTTTAGGTCGTAGAGCGTAAGCCTCGGCTGTCTGTTTACTAATTTTACCTTCTTTAAGGAGTTGAGCCAAATATCTCTCAAAGAAAATAAAGCCCTCACTATCTGAGGTTTGTAATACGTTGTCTAATAGATATGGCTTTCCATCTCTGATAATCGATGATACTGCAGAGTTGTTATACAACAGCTCAACGGCTGGAATTCTACCTCTTACATCCGAACGTGGAAGTAATCTTTGCGAAACTATTGCCTTCAATGCACCCGCCAACTGAGCTTTAACTTGATTTTGTTGATGAGATGGAAACATATCGATAATACGATTTATTGTTTCTGGAGCTGAGGTGGTGTGAAGTGTTGAGAAGACTAAGTGTCCTGTCTCTGCGATGGTTAAAACGAGCTGTGTTGATTCATAATCTCGCATTTCTCCAACCAAAACTACATCGGGATCTTCTCGTAAAACCGACCTTAAGGCGATGTTCCATGAATGTGTGTCCTGGTGAAGCTCTCGTTGTGATACTACCGCCTTTCCTTTTGGATATACATACTCAATCGGGTCTTCAATAGTAATAATATGAGCTTGGCGATTGAGATTTACCTGATTAATTATCGATGCTAAGGTTGTACTCTTTCCCTCACCAGTTGGGCCAGTGACTAGAACTAGGCCACTATTATAGTTGGATAGATTTTTAAAATTTGCTGGGAGTAAAAGCTGTTCGACAGTCTGAATTTCTGCAGGTATAAGCCTCATCGATGCACCGATCGTATTTCTCGAGTGGTACACATTAATTCTGAACCGATCTGTGTCCTTTTCATAGCCAAGATCTATCTCTTTATTTACCGCTAGATTTTCTTTTTGTTCGTTGGTTAGAATTGAGTTTATTAGGGTGGCCGAGACCTCTGGAGTCAGTAGGGGAAGACTCGACATCTGGTATAGAACTCCGTCGATCCTAAATGATGGATAATAACCAGGAACTAAATGAATATCTGAGGCCTTACGTTCTATTGCTAACTGAAACAACTGGTTTATGTCCATACTTTAATATACATTAAATTATAACTACCTAAGTACCCTAATTAATTTTTAACTTAAATAATACCCAAATCTCAGATTTAAAATTTTGTTTATTGGAATTTTTTTAGGACAATTAGAGTACTTAGAAATTTTCTAAACTTCCGCTACACGGAGAACTTCCTCAACGGTTGTGATTCCATCAAGAGCCTTCAGATAGCCATCCTGCTTCATCGTTATCATACCCCCTAAGCGAGCGAGATCCTCTATATCCTTAGCAGTTTTTTGCTGAATGATGAGTTTATTTATTCCTGGAGTTACCATAACCATCTCAAAAATAGCGATCCTTCCTCTGTAGCCTACGTTGTTGCATTCTGCACATCCTTTTCCACGTGCTAACTGAATTGGTACGTGATGTTGATATTTGGCAGGCAGAATGTCACCAAGAACGGTCCTAATAGAGTCCTGTATTTGTTCAACAGGGGTATACCACTCCTTACAGTTAACGCAGATTTTCCGTGTGATTCTTTGAGCGAGAGAAGCATGAAGCACCGACGCTATCAAAAAAGGCTCTGCGCCAAGATCTATAAGACGCGGAATGGCGGTAGAGGCATCGTTTGTGTGCAAGGTTGAGAAAACTAGATGTCCTGTTAGGGCGGCCTGTATAGCAAGCTGAGTTGTTTCTTTATCTCGAATTTCTCCAACCAAGATTATATTTGGATCCTGTCTCAAAAAGGATCGAAGACCGCTTGCGAAAGTAAGACCTGCCTGCACATTTACCTGGACCTGATTGATTCCCGGCATCTGATACTCAACAGGATCTTCAAGTGTAGCAATATTAATACTTGGTTTATTTAATCGTGACAAAATAGAGTAGAGAGTTGTTGTCTTACCAGATCCTGTTGGGCCGGTCACCAATATAATTCCGTAAGGTTTATTGATTGAGGTTTCCATATCTCTGAGCTGCGGACCTCGTAAACCCAACTCTGCAAGTTGAGGGATTCCTCCAGTCTTCTTGAGAAGTCGCATCACAACCTTTTCACCAAAGACTGTGGGAAGTGTTGATATGCGCAGATCAACCTCGTCAATACCGAGTTTAAAACTAAATCTTCCATCCTGCGGAATTCGCTTCTCATCGATCTTCATCTGACTCAAAATCTTTATACGAGATATCACTGCCTCATGGATTACCTTTGGAAGAGATAATTTTTCACTTAAGATTCCGTCAATACGATATCTAACACGAGTCCTATTTTCTTCAGGCTCAATATGAATATCCGATGCTCTGCTCTTAAATGCAAACTCCAGAATAGTTGATACGATTTTTGCAACTGGCGCTTCCTTGATACTTGTTACCGTTTCTTCTATCTGCAACTCTTTTGGTTGGTATTCCTTCAAAGCTGCTTTAACCTCCGGCGAAAGTCCCTGTGTGTACGAGACTGTGAGAGCCTTCTCTATGTCCTCCGCAATTGCGAGTGTAAGAATTATTCTTTTATTAATTTTTTGGGCGATGAAATCACCCATATAGGTATTGTAAGGATCGGCCGTAGCTATATAGAGAGTACTCGTTTCGGTGTCAAAACGAAATGGAATTATGGAATATTTTTTAGCAATAGACTCAGGTACAAGACTGATTGCCTGAGGATCGATTGGAGACGTCGTAAGATCAACGAACGGAATGTTCATAAGCTCGGAAGTAGCCCGAAGCACTTCATGTTTAGAGATTGACGTATGCTCAAGAACGTAGTCATAGATTCCAATATTTTTTTGCAAACTTTCAAGTTCGTATTTATCAGCAATCTGTTGGTCTATGATGGCGTTTTTTACCAACTGTCCAAGCAGTTTTTTCGGTGCGAGATTCATATATTTAATATACTATGTTTTTGCGATACTTTGCAAACTATACTCAAGGTTTAAAAACTAAAAATTTAAAGCCTTAACTCAAGGCGACTGTATATTAATCATTACGGTAATGTTGTTTTAAATTTTAATTTTGAACTTAGAAATATGAATTTTGAAGTTTGAGCTATAATATCTCGATGCTTCCAATCATTTTAGAAACTACTAGCGAAGTTGATCGAAATAATTTTATTGAGGAGTTTATTCTTGAGCAAAAAATCAAGCCGTATAACTGCTTTATTTATGAACCTGAAGCAAAGGAGCTTTCGATAAGGCAGGTAAGAGAGATTATTAACGAGACTAATTTTCACTCCACAGAACCTCGTTTATTTCATATTCTTAATTTTGACACAGCCTCAGCAGAAGCTCAAAACGCCTTTCTAAAGACGCTCGAGGAACATCAGCCACAGCTTAACTTTATTTTATCGGTAGTACAAGCAAGTAATTTATTACCTACAATCCTCTCTCGTTCACGCCTAATAAAACTTCGAGCTCATAAGACAGCCGATCTTAGTGCAAAACTAGAGGTTCTTTTAAAATTGTTAGAATCAGGGAAGCTACCTTCTTTGTTTCAAATCGCAAACCAGATTGGAAAAAATGACTCACTTGTATTTTTCGACTCATTAATAGCTCTCTATCGCGGTCGATTGGGTTCCGATAAAAAAGCAGCTCATATTTTAAGGATGGTTGTCGAACAAAGAAATCTAACGAAACACAACCACATCGATCCTCAAACAACGATCGACTCAGCTCTTATCTCAATCTATAATTCCTACCGTTAGCACTCTCATTTGTTGCAAACTGCTACATACTTGACTCTCTTTCCAAAAACATGTAACTTATATCTAAGGGTACATATATGAATATTACATTCGATGCTATGCGTTCTAAGTTTCGCAATAAGGGATTCAGCCTAATAGAGTTGCTCGTTGTAATTGCGATAATGGGAACCTTAATTACGATTTTACTTCCAAATTTTATAGGAGCGAGACAGAGAGGCCAGGATGCAAGACGTAAAATCGACCTTGAGCAAATTCGATCTGCATTAGAGCAGTACAGAAGCGTGAACGGCTCATACCCAGCTCTCTTGTCAACTCTGACAAGTGGTACTGTATATATAAGTACACTTCCTACAGATCCTCTTAGTGCAAGTGGATATACTTACCAGTACACTCCGCTTCCTGCAGGCTGCACAATAGCTGGACCCACATACTGTACGAACTATACTGTCGGAGCCATCTTAACATCCACTTCCAGTTGTGTAACAACCCCAACCACAACTTGCGGTCCTGCTGCTGCAGTATGTAACTACTGTCTTGGTCCTTTCGGAGCAAAGTAATGTCAAAATTAGAACGTAGAACTTAGAACTTAGAAATATGAATTTTAGAAGAAAAAACAAGCTCTACGCTCTAAGCTCTAATTTTCAAGTAAAGGGTTTTACCCTCATCGAGTTCCTCATTATAATCGGACTTATAGGTATTATGACCGCAGTGTCCATTGCATCATACACATCCTTTTCGGAGTCCTCAAAGCTTAAGAATGAAACACAAAAAATGATGTCAGTATTCTCACTCGCACAGAAAAGAGCAATATCGGGAGATCTAGGTGTGGGATGCACTAACTGTAGTCTCAATAGCTTCACAGTTTCATGGAATAGTACTACACAGCTGTACTCAACTGTCGGCAGTAGAGTTAATGGAGTAAATCCGACCGAAGCATTTGACCAAATCGCATATTCCTTCGATCCTGTAAACAAAAACGTTTCCTTGCTTGATACCGGAAATGTAATCTTTAGTTCCTTAACCGGTGCACCCGATAGCTCAAAAACAATTCGATTAAAGAATATTACGAAAAATGAATGTATGCAGATAGTAATTTCAACAGTTGGACTAATGAGCTCAAGCTCGGTTGTATGTCCTTAAAACTTAGAACTTTTATGAAAATTAAACAAACTGACAAGCTCTACGCTCTGCGCTCTAAGCTGCGAGTAAGGGGCTTTACCCTTATCGAGATCTTAATTTTTACTGCTATCGTATCTGTTTTTTTTGTAGTTGCCGCAGCGGTATCGGCATTTTCTCTTCAGGTGATGCGAACAAATGAAAATAAAATCTATGCAACTCATTATGCGGAAGAAGCTATTGAGTGGCTCCGAAATGAAAAAGAAACTACCGGATGGACTACCTTTTCAACGAGAACTGGTAGCTGGTGCTTGAACAGCACACTTACCAATCTAGCATCCACAACAAATACTGTTTGCCCTGTATCGGGGGCGACTGCATATCAACTGGGGAGCACCGACTTTAATCGACATTTTAATCGGGATGCCGTTCTCACAAGCGTTGCTGGGAACATATCTGCAAACATAATCGTATCTTGGAAAGATGTAGGTGGAAATACGCTATCCGTACCGGTTAATACTATTTTCGCACAAATAGAGTAGCATCTTAGAACTTAATAATAATATGAACGAAAACAATCAAAACAAACTACAAGTTACAAGCTACAAGTTTCGAGCTAAAGGATTCACCCTTATCGAGTTTTTAGTAGTGCTCAGTATCATTGTTTTTGTAGTACCTGCTTTGTTTGGATTAATGTACTCTCTGCTACAACAACAGAGCAGAATCATTGCACTACAGGAGGTCAAGCGACAGGGAGATCTAGTCTTTAATCACATGAAAACAACTATCAAAAACAGCGCAACTGGTACTTATGGAAATAATTTGGCCGCACCAATTGCCATCTGCAATACCTCTCCAACTAGCTCATCTGGAAGCTCTATGTATTTTCTCAGCTCTACCGGTGTTAACGCTTATTTTGGCTACAGTATTAGTGGATCAAACATCGTATACGAGAAAACCTCGGCTGCCGCAGAGCCTCTTACAAACTCAACTGTTACAGTGAGCAATCTTGTTATTGGCTGCACCAAGGACTCTGATTTCTCTCCGGCACTCGTGAATGTTTCGTACATGGTCACTCAACCCAATAACAGCATATCGCTAAACTACAAAATCTTGATTAAGCTTAAAAGACACTAAATTATTAAATCTCAGTTCTTGTAACTCAAAACTCAAGGAAATGCTTTAAAAAGCTACAAAATTCAGGCTACAAGTTACAATAAAATGAATTAGGTTTGACGTGGGATGTATTCATTTGATAGTTTTAATGTATGGCACCACTTCGCAAATCAAAAAGAAAGATAGTTTGCTTCGAGGCACACATACTACAGAGATATTTTGTAGGAAATACTTCCGAAGCTAATATAGTTACAAATATATTTTTAGCGTAGGAGTATGGCCAAAGATTTTTTCGTGTTAGATATCGGAGAGTCCTTAACGAGGGTAGCTGATATCCATGTCTCCGGTGGTAAGTTTGTCGCAGACTCCTTAGGAATGGTGGAGACCGATGAGTTATTTTTTAAAAGTGAAAGCGAAACCTCAGTACAAAAACAAAGTGAGTCTATCAAAAAACTTGTAGAGCAACTGAAAATTAAAAAGAAAACAGTTCATATCATTCTTCCGGATGTTCACACGTTTAGTCGTTTTGTAGAGATGCCGAAACTTAATGAAAAGGAGCTTTTATCAGCGATTAAGTATCAGGCTGATCAGTTCATTCCAATGCCTCTTGAGGATACAAACATTGATATAGAGGTAGTACATGAAGACCTAAAATCTGCCAAACTCACTACGCTCATATCGGCCGCACCTAAAAAACTCGTCAATAAAATCGAGAATATGGTCGAGTTTATTGGTCTAGTCCCTGAGACAATCGAGACCGAGATCAGTGCAATTGCTCGACTCTCCGGTCAACTATTTAAAAAGACCGGACCTCAGACAGATCAAAAGTCATGCGTTTTGCTCATCAATGTTGGGGTCAACTCAACCACTCTATATGGTTTTGATCAGTCAAACGGAATTCTCATCTACAACCATCTTTTCAATGTCGGTTTATCATTATTTGTAAAGGAGATACAGGTAAATCTAAATATCGACTCGAATAAGGCAGCTGAACTACTTAAAGCAATCGGAGTATCGAAAAATGCCAGCTACTCTCTTGATTCTATTTTAGCTGCTGCAGTAAAAGACTTTCTTACAGAGATTCAGAAAGCGATAGCGGTGCTGTCTAGTACCTATGGGCTCAGCCTGAGCGGTATATATTTATTTCAAGACGCTCAAAAATTCTTCGAACTCGACAAGCTCGTCGGAAAGGCTTTTGGAGCGCCTGCATCCTATCTGGATCTTTATCCATACTTTGAGAAAAATAGTATGGTCGATTTCTTTAGATCGCAACTTTCTTATTTCGTCTCAACTATTGGTGGTAACTTAACCTGACGCTTTCCTGACATGAAAAAAACTCGGATAAATCTTCTCACAAGTAAACAGGACTACTATCGTTTGGAAAACTACTTCGCGCTCTTTCGCAAATTTCTTATCGGTTACTGTTTGGTGCTTTTTCTTATAGTTCTTGGCTTAGCCAGTTATAGGATTTTCCAGACAATTCAGATAAATAACCTCAATCAGACAAAAAAAGAAATTCTATTGCAGCTAGCCTCACGCCAGACAGACGAAGTAAAGCTTATTAAACTATCAAAAAAACTAAACTCTCTGCACAAATTCATGAAGGATGATGCTAAGTTTATTCCATACTATGAATTACTTCTCACTACATTAAGGTCGAGCAGCCAATCTGCAACCTTACAGGAATTTAATATCGACAAATCTCGAGCAATGAACTTTAAACTCAGGTTTAATAACTTTGACGAGATGGTTAGTGCATTTCAGTTTATTGAGTCAAGGGCTTTTGGCAAGAACTTCGAGAAACTTGACATGATTGACTTCATTGGTAAAGGTGGGGAATTAGCCGGAGTTACATACGAGTTATCATTTGAGGGAGTTTTTAAACCGATAAATGCAGCGCAAAATTAGACCATATCTCCAGTATTTGATCAAGCAAAATCTTGTCTATTTTGTGATATTTACTGCCATGATGCTAATTGGCGCGGTTGTAATTCCTTTCTTTATTTCGTTAATAAATAAGACATCGATCGATCTTGGCAAAGCAAGAGCCGAGACAAGCGCTTTACAGACTAAGCAAAGAGTTCTTCAAGCAGTAATAAACGAAAATGGAAAAGAAATCGATCAGGATCTTGAAATTATTTCAAAATTCATTCCAGACTCTGAAGACTACTTTTCAATGATCTATGCACTCGAAAAACTATCGCTATCATCTGGATTTATCATAAATAACTACACCGTCAACCTTACCAAATCGGACAGCAACAAACTATCATTAACGGTAACAGGAGTGGGGGACACGAACTCATTTTTAGAGCTTCTAAAAACCTATAATTATGCCGGAGGAAGACTCATCACAGCAGAAAAAATAGGAATTGATCCCCTTCAGCAAAGCGGCGTAAATCTTGACCTCAATTTTTATAATGAAAAGCCGACTATCGATCCTGATGAGAATCTTGACTTTCAGGCCTCAATAGATGAACTCGATGATCTTCGAGCAAAAGTTAGATTCGCAATTGTAAGTGACCCGTCTGCGCAACCTGCGGTATCATCAGACTATCCCACAAAGACCTCACTGTTCTAAGTTCTAAGTTCTAAGTTCTAAATTCTAAGTTCTGATTTCTAAATTCTTAGTTCTTAAATAAATACTGATGAAGATGTTTTATGGGGATTATACGAAGTTGATTCTAGTCTTTCCCTTAAGAAGCTTTGCAAAACCATCTGAAAGTTCTGCACCTTGTCCTTGCCAGTAAGCGAGTTTTTCCTTTTTAATCTGCACAGCAGGAGTTGTGGTCTGATGAGGATCGTATGTGCCAATCGCCTCAATATATGCGCTGTTTCTTGGCTTTCTTTTATCAACAACCACAATTCTGTAAGTGGCGTGACCTTTTTTTCCAAGACGCATGAGTCTAACTGTTGCTGCCATGCCACATTATACTACAGTTTAGGAAGTTTGGAAAGTTTAAAGTTATAAAGTTAATTCGAGGGTTAGAAACCTGTCAACTAGTCTACCGACCAACTATTTAACAAACCCTCTAAACCTTAAGCCTTCTCAACTCGTAACTTTTCTAAGGCTTTTGTTGCTGCCCGCTCTTCTGATTCTTTTTTTGACTTCCCCGTTCCGACTCCAACTTCCTTGTCTCGAACAGAGACCGAGACAGTAAAGGTTCTGTCGTGCTCTGGTCCCTCCTCTTTTAGAGTTTTATAAAGAGGCGTCTGTTTATATTTGGCCTGTACAACTTCCTGAAGCTTACTTTTCGCTGCAAAATATTCCTTCTTGTCTACGATTCTTTCAAGCTGATCTCCAAAAAGGTATGCCTCGACAAAGTCATAGGCAGTATCAAAACCTTGATCGATGAAGATTGCTGCAATAAGGGCTTCGAAACAATCTGCGAGAATGTTGGTATTCTCTCTCCCTTGTCCGGCCTCCTCACCCCTTGAAAGAAAGAGGTATTTGCCCAACTCAAGTTTACGACTCGCATCTGCTAAGCTACCTGTCTTTACGATTGCCGACTTAATTTCGGTGTAATCTCCTTCGTGTAGAGCGGGGTAGTGCGAATAAAGATACATCGAGGTAATTAGAGAGAGCACGCTGTCACCTAGAAACTCCAGCTTCTCATTAGAGGGTAGCGGGTGGGACTTATGTTCGTTCAGATACGACCTATGAATAAACGCATTCTCCAGAAGTTTCTTATTTTTAAACGAAACGCCGATTTGTTTTTCTAATAGGTTTAGATTGTGCATAAATTAATTTTCCTTAATGTTTTTAAGTACCGCTCCTAGAACTCCGTTTACAAAAGAGTAGGACTTATCGTTTCCAAACTCACGAGCTAAGGTGACCGCCTCGTCGATAATCACCTTCGGAGGATTTTTTTTCTCGACTATCAGCTCGTAAATAGCCAATCTTAGTACTGCCAAGTCTACCTTTGCCAATTTATCGAGTGGGTAGCGTGTTGCATTTTTTCTAATCGCCTCATCGATTTTCTGCAAATTATCCTGAATGTCTCTGACCTCAGGATCAACATGAGTGCTTTCAAAGCCTAGTACAAACAGTTTCTGAAGAAGCTCAGATCTTTTTTCATGACGTTTATCCATTTTTGGTTTACGAGTTTGGAAGGTCTTAAGGTTTAGAAGGTTGGTTTTAAAGTTGGAAGGTTAACTGGTTAACCGGTTAACTTAGAAACTCTCAAACAAACTTACTAACTTTATAAACTTTTTAACTTTATAACAGTTATTTACCACAGTACTTGCACATGAGATGTGGAAGCTTAGGTTTTCCACATTGGGCACACGCAACGAGATTACTTAGTTTGACAACTCGCTCACTCATCCTTCTACCTTTGCGCGCCTGTGAATGTTTTCTTTTTGGTAATGGAGCCATGGTTAATTATATCATATTTAATCCACTTGACATAACTTTCTGCATTCACTAAATTGATAGTATTAGTAATTTTCATAAAGTAGGGGAACAAATTATTTAATTATGAGAAAGTTTATCAAGAAAGGGTTTACCCTCGTCGAACTGTTAATAGTTATCGCCATCATAGGTATTTTGGCTGTTGCAATACTTATCTCCCTTGATCCTATTGAGCAAACCAATAGAGCAAGCGATGTCAAGCTTATAACGGCCTCTGGTGAAATTAAGAACGCAATAAGCCGGTACTACGCCGGAAAGCTTTATTACCCGTGGTGCACAGACCAAGCATGCGCAACCTTAAGAGCGGGTTGTGTAGTAGCTGGAAATGCTAGTGTGTTCGCAACGGCAGGTACCTGTGGAGCAAGTGTTTTGGCAGAGTTACAAACAGCGGGTGAACTTTCATCGGCTTTTGTACCCGATGCAAAACTTATATTTGATCTCGATGCCGGTACTGCAGTAGGCACATTCCACATGGCCTATAATCCGTACTCAAAGAATGAGAGATCAAAATATACAACAACGCTTGGTACAAGTGGTATATATACAACGAATGTCTGTACGACATTGGGTACGGCAGCAACCTGTCCGTCCTCAAGTGCAACGTGTCATTACTGTGTGTTTTGACCAAACTGGAACCTTAGTTTGTTAGTTAAAAAACCGGCTTGAAAAAGCCGGTTTTTTTAAGTACTGTAATAATATCGTATGAAACAAAGTAGCTACTTCAATCTGTTTACCCTCCTAGCTCCGGCGACGCACTATAAACAGAGAATAGAGATGAACGAGGGAGGAAATAGAGTAAAAAAAGGGTTTACCTTAATAGAGTTGTTAATCGTTCTGTCGATTATAGGAATATTGGCGGTAACAGGAATCAATTCCTATTTAGCTTCTTTACAGAGAAGCAAAGATGCTCGAAGAAAGGTAGATATTGGATCCATCCAGAAAGCACTGGAATCATACTACTACGACTATAATCAATACCCAGCGTCTACTGCATCCACTGATCTTTGCGCTGACGCTGCCCATTGTTATCTTAAAACTATTCCCGTTGATCCAGGAGGTGGAATTTACTACTACCTGAGAGGAAATATCAGCGGAACAAATCAATCCTTTCAACTATATTCAAAGTTGGATAGATCTGACGATACTGGTATAGGCTCTAATCAGGCTGGATACTCAGCTAACTGTGGTGGTACCTGTAAGTATGGAGTATCGAGCACAAATACTACGCCATAAACAACCAGTGGTCGATTCCTGCCTCTGATCCTTTTTTGCCTGCATATCCCCCTTCTTAGATCTGTAATTCTTTGGTGTCAACCTCTTGCCTAAGCACTACCCGCACTACTAATTTTTATAATATAAATTACTGCTTGAAAGAAGTGCGACCTAGCTTTGCTAACAGTAAAGTACTAAATATCATTCTCCGTCGGTCTAAAGCGTTAATGCCCAGTTTATATACGGGTGCTTAAATATAGCTAATTGAATTATATTTAAAAATTGGCTTGCATAAGCCGGTTTTATTTTGTACTTTGAATATATGAACTGGGTTAAAGGTATTACGCTAATTGAACTTCTTATAGTGATATCTATTCTCGGGATAATGTCTGTTTCAGGTGTAGGCCTCTACAAAGCCTCTCTTGAAAGAAGTAAAGATGCTCGAAGAAAGGCGGATATTGGGACCATCCAAAAAGCACTCGAGCTCTACTATAACGACTATGGACAATACCCAGCGTCTACTGCATCCAGTGATCTTTGCGCAGATGTCAATCATTGTTTTTTAAAAAATACTCCCACTGATCCGGGTGCAGCTGTCTACTACTACCTAAGAGGGAATGTCAGCGGTACAAATCAATCCTATCAACTATATTCAAAGTTGGAAAGATCTGATGATAATGGTGTAGGCTCTAACCAAGCTGGATACTCAGCTAACTGTGGTGGTACCTGTAAGTATGGGGTATCAAGCGCAAATACTGCTCCTTGATCAGTTCTTAATTTTTTTCAAAAAATCCTTCGCTATAGTATAGTCTGATTTTAGATCTATGGCTCGTTGTGCGCTGATTATAGCGCGCACTCTGTACTGTTGTTTTATGATTTTATCTTCTGAGTCATCTGCAAGAATCGAGTAAAAAACAGCTTCAGTGTAGGCTAACTTTGGTTCGGTCGGAGCCAATATAACGGCGCTCTGAATATTTGAAATACCCATCTCAATATATTGACGCTCTAACATGACTTGATAAAACAAGAGATTATTTTTAGCTGCAGTCTTCAAATACTGAATGTTTTTTGGAGAGGACCTTCGTGATTTTTGATTTGATTGAATTGAGTTTGTAATAAACTTTGTTACCAGATCCTTTTCTCCTTGAGATGATGCAATCAGGGCTAGATTTGCCTCTAGATACGAAAGTTTATCTAAATAGACAGGGTCAGGTCGCAAAAGAGTTGCGGTTGTAACTAACTGTGAAGCTTTAATGTAATCACCACTTGCCTCATAAAGGAGTCCCTGAGCATACTGCGTGTCCGCTACAAAGAATGTTATTAGCCACACGAGACAAAACAAGTACACTACTACTGCTAACCCGATCTCAATCTTTTGCGAAGGATGAATGTTATCTTCCTTAAAATCGAAATAGTCCTTAGTAGATGAATGGCTTAAAGCAACGAAGGCAGGAATAATAAAGAAAAATAGATTAATCGTTGTCGTAGAAAATCCAAAAAAATTAGTTATGAGAATTGTGACGTAAGAACATAGTAGTGAAAGATACAGCAACCTGTCAAACTTTCCCGATTTGGAATCGGGATCCTCGATTCTGAGGAATCGGGACAAATTATAGAGAACAACCACTACTAAAATTAGGTAGCTTAGTAGCCCCACAAAACCCGTAGTAGCGAAATAATTAAGGTACTCATTATGAGCCTTGTTGTATACATAGTCCCACTCTGACGTCGTATTATGTTCGATTGGTCGAGTGAAGTAGTAACTTAATCCAAATGTCTCTGGGCCGGTTCCCAAAAGAGGGTATCGAAACCCTAGATCGATAGCGCCTTTCCATACAATTTTTCGAATATCCAACGACTCAGTAACCTCAGAGGACAAAGGCCTATTTGAAGATTTACTATTTATTATTTCTAATTTATTTGATGATTCATTATTGATTATTGGAAATCTAATTAGATTGTCTATTTTGTCTATACCGGTTTTAAAGATGACTATGGAAAGTAAAAATAAGAGACCAAGTCCTATCAGTTTATTTTTTTCTTTAAAGAAAATGTCCTTTTGTTTTAGCAAAACAATAATTAGAGCGTACAACAAAGAGCCTACTCCAACAGCCAAAAGTGCCGATCGAGATTTGGTTGAGAGAAGACATATGAAGGTAAGAAGAAGATACGAATAGCTCAGATACCATCTTTTAAAATGCTTTGTAACCAAAAAGTAGAGCCCAATGAAAAAATGAATGGCGAGATATGCCCCCAGCCAGTTTGGTTGACCCAATGTCGAAAACATTCGTTCAGCTGGTCTAAACTGATCAGTCCAGCAACTATTGCTAAACTGACCGGTAAATAGCAAACATGAGAAATCGTGGCCGAACTTGCCAGATAGTCCCCATAACATAACAATCACTGATGAGATCGTGGACATCATTAGAATCTTGAGAATATCTTTCTTTACAAAGAAAAATCCCAGACCATAAAATAGAACGCTATAAGAGAGTAGAGATAGAAAACCTCCATTGAAACGACCATAGTATCCAAAAATAGAGACGTGTTGATCGATCGAGAACAAGGTCGATAGTAACATTACCCCGATAAATACTAAACCAATTATGTCGAAGGCTGATCTGCGAATAAATATTTTTCTGGCGCGTACCATTGCAATCGCCAAAATCAAAGAAATGCTAACAGAAGAGAAATAGATGTAGTTCATCTTATTTAACTCAAACAGTTCGGAGGTGTCCTTAAGAACAATAAGTGGAGTCAATAAAAACAAGCTATAATAGATGAGTCGTCCTATTTTTTTCAACATACATGCATTTTATACAAAATTTAAAAAAAGTGCGCATCCCAATGTTCTCTTCGTTGAATGTGGCGATCGATCTTGGTACTACAAACATAAGAATTGGAATACGGGACAAAGGAATTACACTAGATGAGCCGACTGTGGTAGGCAGAAACCAAAAGACAAATGAATACGTTTTTTTTGGAAATGAGGCAAAGAGTATTATGGGAAAGGTCCCAGATTTTATAAAAATAGAGCGCCCGATAGTAAACTCGATTATATCTAGCTTCGACGGAACAGTGGCGCTGCTTGAAAAAGAACTTCAACGGTCGGTCATGCCGTATTTAAGCGCATACCCGTTTCTCAAACCAGGACTTCACATGCATGCTGCTGTACCATCTACTGCAACAGAAATAGAGCAGAAGGCAGTTGAGGAAGTACTACAGAAATGTGGAGCATCGGAGGTCTCTATTTATGAAAAGGCTGTGGTAACTGGCATAGGCTGTGGCTTTAATATATTTGTTCATCAGCCTATATGTATTATTGATATGGGTGGTGGACTAATTGAAATCTCGATCTTAAGTGGCGGTGGAGTAGTCCTGCAAAAAACGCTTAAGACTGCAGGCGAGCATATGAATAAAATTATCTACAACTACCTTTATCTAAAGCATGGAATTATGATCGGCGAGAACTCCTGTGAAGATCTGAAGATTGAACTATCCAACTTTGGATCTGAGGACAAAACTATGTTGGTAAGGGGTAAGTCTCTTGAGACGGGTTTACCAAAATCGGTAAAGGTGAGATCTTCCGATGTGAAGGAGGCTCTTCTTACTTCTTTTAATCACATCATGGATTCTATGAAAGAGGTCGTGGAGCTTGCACCACCTGAGATAGTTGACGAACTGTATAAAAATGGGGTGATTTTAACAGGAGGTCTTGCACAGATAGCAGGACTAGATGAATTTTTTTCTGCAGAGCTCAACCTACCGGTAAAGGTTTCCGAACAAAAACAGCACGCAACCATAAATGGAATTCTAAAGGTGAGTAGACGATCAGAACAAGTGCATAAACTCCGCATTCAACTCCCTTAACTGAAGGTTTTAAAGTTACGAAAGTTTAAAAGCTGAAAAGGTTTGTTTGTAGGTTCAACTAGTCAATCAGTTTACTGGTAAACTTACAAACTTATAAACAAACTTTCCGACCTGCAACCTTCCAAACCTTAAAACTCTATATGTGGCGTTGACTTTCGAGCTGTTGTTGACTAAAATAGAGATTCTTCTTTACATTGTTGCGTTGTACATTAACATACAGGTGTTACATTCATTTTTTTGCGTACTGCGCATGCACGCATGTACGTAATACAGATTTTTTAGATTGATAATCGGGTTTTGATCTCCGACGTAGTCGGGGTGATACTCCAGTATCTTCACATGGTTGGTATTGGAGAGGAAGTTCAAGCTTTTTTTAAGAGTTTGATCCTAGCTCAGGATGAACACTAGCGGCGTGCCTGAGATATGCAAGTCGAATGTCTTTTTCTCCGCAAGGAGAGAAGGTAATGGCGGACGGCTGAGTAACACGTGGGGACCTGCCCTAAAGTAGGGAATAGCTCACCGAAAGGTGGGGTAATACTCTATATCCAGTTTACTGGAAAGAGCTTAACTGCTCGCTTAAGGATGGACCTGCGTCCTATCAGATAGTTGGTGAGGTAAAGGCTTACCAAGTCTATGACGGGTAGCTGGCCTGAGAAGGTGGTCAGCCAGAGGAGCACTGAGATACGGGCTCCACTCCTACGGGAGGCAGCAATCAGGAATAGTCGGCAATGGGCGAAAGCCTGACCGCGCGACGTCGCGTGTAGGATGAAGCATTAACGTGTGTAAACTACTGTGGTAAGAGAAGAAATCACCCTTTGGGTGACTGACGGTATCTTACTAGAAAGAGGCCGCTAACTGCGTGCCAGAAGCGTCGGTAAGACGTGGGCCTCAAGTGTTATCCGGTGTTATTGGGCGTAAAGAGTCGTGTAGGTGGTCTAGTAAGTTCTTACTTAAAGACCGGGGCTCAACCTCGGGAAAAGTAAGAATACTGTTGGACTAGAATATCCTCAAGGGAGATTGGAACAGAACGAGTAGCAGTGAAATGCGTTGATACGTTCTGGAACATCAGTGGCGAAGGCGAATCTCTGGGAGGATATTGACACTGAGACACGAAAGCTAGGGGAGCGAAGCAGATTAGAGACCTGCGTAGTCCTAGCCCTAAACCATGCTTGCTGGCTGCATTGGCTCCAATTTATTGGAGACGGTGTGGCGAAGCTAACGCGTTAAGCAAGCCGCCTGGGGAGTACGGTCGCAAGGCTGAAACTCAAAGGAATTGGCGGGGAGGCACACAATCAGTGGAACATGTGGTTCAATTCGAAACAAACCGAACAACCTCACCAAGATTTGACATGCTCATGACGACTTTTAGAAACATTAGTCTTTTCGCAAGAAACTAGAGCACAGGTGCTGCATGGCTGTCGTCAGCTCGTTCCGTGAGGAGTACCCTTAAGTGGGACAACGAGCGCAACCCCCGTCCCGAGTTATATTTGTCTCGGGAGACTGCTCGTCCTTTGGACGGGAGGAAGGAGGGGCAGACGTCAAGTCAGCATGGTCCTTATATCTTGGGCTACACACATGTTACAATGGACAAAGCAGAGGGTCTTGCCACCTGGTAACAGGGAGCTAATCCATAAACTTGTCCTCAGTGGGGATTGGGGTCTGCAACTCGACCTCATGAACGCGGAATTGATAGTAATCGCGAATCAGTCATGTCGCGGTGAATACGTTCTTGCCTCTTGCACACACCGCCCGTCAAGCCAACAAAGTTGGGATAGTCTGAACTCTGCCTTAGGCAGAGGAGGATTTTCTCGGCGATGGGGGTTAAGTCGTAACAAGGTATCCGTTCTGGAAGGAGCGGATGGATCACCTCCTTTCTTTTTTTTAACCATATTTTGTTAAAAATTGGTTTCATCCTGACCCGATTAACAATCTAAAATCCTTTAAGCATCGGCCAAACACCTGTATTTTATAATCTGATTCAGCTATGTCATCTCAAGAACGATCAAAACCTCCATATTCTTATTCAGTAGGAATTCTTGCCGAGCCATTTCGCAATATGTACACAAGATGCCATGAAAGAACCGAGTTGCTCACAATAAAAAAAGCACTTAAAGAATCGACATTGCCAATTAGTGAGGGTTTCGTCGTCGGGACATTTCTTGATAGTATGCGGGTGAGGCCAACCACACACATTCACGCGGTAAGTGCGTTTCTATCTGAGATATCTCGTCAAATGATTGTTGATGAAATTGAGATTACGCTTCATAGATGGGTAGGGTTAGGTAATCCCGAAGGTGCGCGACATTTATTCGATGCTGCAAACGAGAGAGATATTTTAGATCTAAGAAGAGCTCTTTCTGACACTGATCTTTCAAGAGAATATGAAGGTGAAGAATTCATTTTGCAACAGCCAGAATCAATATTAAGACAGATTGCCGAACGAGAATTACTGCGAGCTAAGATTCGAGAACGAGTGAATCCTTCCTCACTCCAGACAAGAGTTTAGTCACTCACCTTAGATAAAGGAGGCCGTAGATCAAGAGCATAATTCCACATAGTGAAACAAATATTGCGAAAGTTTGATACAGAATATAGATAGCATGATTATCAAGATTGGTAAACCCAAAATCATTCGGCCTATACTTTCTATCTCCAAATTGTTGCATAATCCAGTAGAACATTTCTCCAAGAAACCTCACAAACATATATGCACCGGTCAACAAAACGCCCATTCTCAACGAAAAAGCATATGATATCGTGATAAGAACTACGAGCGGAAACAATAAGACCTGATCTCCTTTTATGAATATCGTAAGGAATTTGAGAAGGTGATTAGGAGTGGAAAAAAACCATCCATTGGTTATTTTCTTTCTCATTTAGTTTATTCCAAATATCTTGCCAAAAGTTGACAGTACTACAACGCTGGTAATCAAGAATCCAACCACATACAATGTTATTTTCATCGGCTGTGAAAGAGCATACTTTCCCATAAGATCTTTATCACTTCCAAACTTAGCTAAGAAGAAGAATATAAGAGGTAACATGGCTCCATTCAAGAAATCTACATAAAGTGTGATATCAAATAGATTTACCTGTGGGAAAAGTGTAATAATAAGGGCGATTCCAATTTGTAGTATAAAGAAAAGATAAAATAATCTTCCTTTTCGAAAGTCCGTATCAAGACTTCCCTCAAATCCAAATAGTTCAGCGAAAACGTATGCAGTAGCTAGGGGAATAATCGTTAAACCGAGTAGAGATGCACCAAACAAGCCTGCGCTGAAGAGTATAAAAGCGCCTTCACCAGCAAGTGGTTTAAGTGCGAGCGCTGCTGAAGCTGCGTTTGATACGACTATATGGTTGTTAAAAAGCGTCTGCGTCACGGCAACCGCAATAAGGTATGAAATTACATTCGTTAAAAATGCTCCGAAATATATCTCATATTTCTCGTACTTCATTTGCTCAATAGAGAGCTTCTTATCGTTAATATAGCTAGAGACAAAGAACTGACCCCATGCAGTAATTGTTGTACCAAGCACAGCGATAATCGAGAACCAAAAATTGAGTCCTAATGTAATTTTTTCTGGAACAACCGTTTCTTGAAATAATGATACCCAGTCTGGTTTTGTCAACCAAGCAACCGCAACATATGAAAGATAGAAAAATATTAGTATGAGGAATATTCTCTGCAAGCTTTTATAGCTGAACCGCACAACAGTGGTGACTAGTACTGTGCAGGTTAGAATAAGAGGGAGCTGCCATGGAATATTTAGTAGTCGAATTGAGGCTTTCAAGCCGCTGATATTCTGAAGCACTACCCCTTGATTAACAACAAAATAAAATAGAAAGACAACGGCAGCAATTCGTATTCCATATTGCTCTCTAATTAGATCAGCAAGCCCTTTGCGAGTTACAACGGCTATCCGTGCTCCAATCTCCTGCGTAAACCCTAGTACGAATGTAGTGGGGATCACTAAGAACTGAGAAGCAATTCCGAACATTGAGGCAGTCACTGTATATGTAGCGATTCCTCCCGCGTCATTGTCGGCAATTGCAGTAATCAACCCCGGACCAAGAACAACAAAGAATATACCAAATCTTCGAGTCCATCTGTAAAAAAAAGATTTCATATTTTATTAATTAGCTCACTAACATCGTCTAGCTTAACCAAACCTATCATTTGACGGTTTTTATCAACTACTGGTAATACGTAGTACTTATACTTCAAGAGTTTCCTCCAAACAACGCTCACAGGGGTAGACAAAGATGCGACCTCGATCTGAGGCCGCATAAATTTGTATGCTGGCGATTCTGGATTCTGAAGAATAACCGATCTTAGACTCGAAACTCCTACTAGCTGCTTTTCTGTGTTTAAAAAATAGACATAAAGAATCTCTCCAAAATCAGACCCGACATCCTTCACTAACTTAATTACTTCCTTGGCAGTAGAGTTTGAGTCAACTGACAAAAACTCAGTAGATACGATGTCACCGACAGGACTTACGGAAATGGATAGAAGATGCTTAATTTGTTTTCTAATTGGCTCATTCAATAGTTCAAGCATTTCCTCGTGTTTCTTCTTAGGTAAAGCAACGAGAATGTCCGCTGCCTCTTCCGGCTCCATGTGGCTCATGAATCGAGCAGCTTCTTTCAACTCCGTACGCTTAAAGAACTCTACTTGATAGTTTAGGTTCAGATTATTTAGAACTTCTCCTGCATGCTCGAGTGTAAAGGTGCGAAGAACGTGGCCGATATTGTCCATATTTGTCTGCTCAAGATAGTCTGCCAAATCTTCTGGTCTAATCTTTTGAAGTTTAAGCTGCTCGGTCTTAATCTTCACATGTCCACGGCTCAGCTCAAGAGTCTGGATATCTCCCCACGACAAAAACTGCGAGCGCAGCTTTATTCCATACTGATTAAAAATTTTATTCGCAAGATCCTCTAGACCAAACCATCTGAGAAACCCTATGAGTCCAATGTCTACGCCTGCTATATAAAGATATGGTTGGTTTTGAATCGCAACGTCATTTACACGAACCATCTTGTCTCCTGAGATATCAATGATCTGTGAGTCGAGTAAGTTCTTACTCAGATAGAGTTCATTTTCCTCAAGCTCTTTGGCATGGTAATTTTTTTTAAGCGTTATAGAGCCATTGATCTTTACAACATCCGCAATGTCAACAATTGTCTTGGGATCAAGTTTTGTCTTTACTACGGCCTTAGCGATTTCAGCCGTTTCCGACAACTTAAAGATGAGATCAACGAGCTTGCCTACATAGACGTTGTCCTCTGTAACGACTTTACGATTAAGAAGTTCTGAAAAATAGAGCATAAGACCATTATAAGCTCAAATAATAAAAATCAAACATCAAAATTTGATATAATAAGGATTCTTTTAGCGGGCATGTGGCTCAGTGGTAGAGCGTCGTCCTGATAAGACGAAGGTCAATAGTTCGATTCTATTCATGCCCACATTAGAAACTGTGTCTGAATATTCAGACTTACAGTTTCTTATGTCCCGCCGAAGTCTTGACGAAGGCGGACCGAGTAATATTAGGACGCTTAGCTCAATGGCTAGAGCATCGCGTTTACATCGCGAGGGTTGGGGGTTCGAGTCCCTTAGCGTCCACCAAAAATGATAAAAAAACAAGCACTGTTAAATTATCTTCAAAACGATCTGTACGTGCGAGTTCAACGCTCCGATATACATGGTGTAGGTCTTTTTGCTATACGAAACATACCCAAAGGGGTAAATCCTTTTCATTCATCTCATGTTGAGAAGTATATTGAGTTTAATACAAGGGAACTCGAACATCTCCCCGATGAAGTAAAGAAAATGATTCACGACTACTGTGCCGAGTATGATGATAAAGTCTGGATTCCCGAGTACGGATTTAACCCAACGGATATATTACGTTTTATAAATCATTCCGATAATCATAATGTCGAAACTATAGATGAGGGAACAACATTCCTCACAACCCGCGATATTAAAAAAGGTGAGGAACTCGTATCAAACTACTCACACTATGATGAAGATTTCGCAGAAAAATTTTAAAATATTATGTTTTTAATACCAGAGTCCTACTACTCTATAAAGTCTACCCAGCATAAGGGTAGAGGAGTCTTTGCTGAACATGATATTTCGGCAGGAACCGTCATTGGCGACTATCTGGGCACCATTATTCCAACAAAAGACGCAATTCAGACCGAACACATGGGTACCTATTACATGGAGCTCACAAAGACCCACTCAGCGATAGCGGAAAAAGATGGTGAGGGCATTCATCTCATCAATCATTGTTGCACGCACAATGTTGGCGTTGAGGATTATGAAGGACATGCAATTTTTTTTGCATTACGAAAAATTTTTCACGGTGAGGAACTGACGGTAAACTATAACTATGGTCCACCCAATGAAACAACCTGTAATCCGTGCAGACATACCTGTCACTGTGAATCGCAGTTTTGTAAAGGGTCCATGCACTCAGCTGGAGACAAAGACTCTTTAATTACTCATGAATATTCCAAACACTCTCAGATGTTTGAGGAGGAGATAGCGGCCCTTGAAGGTAAAATGCTACCTGCTTTGCTCAGCTACCCAAATGAGATACCGGATGATTCTTTTTTCGATCTCTTTGGATATCCTCTAGCAGAACCAATAACTAGAACCGACATTGAGATCCCACCACTGGAAGAATTAAGAAAAATAATTAGGAACTCTGGACTTGCGATACATTTCCAAAAATTCCGACTGCATATCTACGGAATACGAGACGATACAATAATCGCAAGGCGAACATGAATTCTTCTTTGAAACTATACGTGTTTGGTGAAGATGAATCGTTCAACCTTATCGAAGTAGTGATGCTTCCATGAATGATCTTCCTGTAAACAATCAACGACCTTAAATCTATTATTAATTGCATCCTTAAGTTCCTCATAGACCATAAAATTACCTATTCCATTGAATCGTTTTGCATCACAAACTCCTAGAAATTGGTAGTAAGTATCATTACAGGTAATCACCATATCAACCGCCGCAATATGATTTTGGATTTTCGCCACTATAAATTTAACCTCATACGATCCTGTGTTCTTGACCAGCTGACGAAAAGTTTTTACGTATTCCTCTTCTTCAAAAACGCTCTTTACTTCTTCTGTCCTAAATCGTTTTTTATTCATATCTATAAGAGTTTCAAGTAGCTGAAGTTGTTCGACCTTATTACGATCCACAATCTCCAATCGTACTCCGTAATTTCTCATACGCTGACAGTCCGCATTCAGTCTATGACGATCCTTTTTCTTATACTCTTTGAGAAGCGACTCGATAGAACTTAGTCCATCGATATTTTTATAAAAATTAGGATCTACATCTGGTTCTACATCTCCAAATATTTTTATCCTATCCAAAGGCTGATCATCGCGCAGTGACCAAAGCTTAATTGGAGTTGGCATCGTGGCCATAAAAAAATCTACGAGATGTTCATCATTTACAAAAAATGTGTTTCCTTCTACCCACCATCCTCCAAAAAACTCAAACCGCCTGTCTACTTGGTTGTACCAAAGAGGAAGCACGCCCAAAGCTTTTTTACCCTCATAAATGGTATAAAAATGTGGCTTATGCTCAAAACCTTGATAGAAAGAATATCTTACATCCCACTGCTCAAAAATGGTCTCCTTCGGTGAAAATTTATCCCACAGCGAATAGCATGTCTCCATGTCGGAATGAACCTTAAGCGTAAGACGGGGAATCAACTTCGACAAACCGTTCTTATAGAAATGCTTGTTAGCAGAGATGTCAGGAATGAGGTGAGTAAAGGGAATTGCTTGAGTGTTGTTTAGAGTATTGATGTTAATGGCTGATGCTTTCATTTGTCCCGATCACAGTTTCTTTAGGTGTGTAAAAATGTGTGAAAATTGATAAAAAAATAAGCTCAAATAAATATGAGTTTTATTTGTATAGAAACCATATTGATTAATAACAATTCATTTGTCAAGAGGCAATGTAAAAGAGTTTTGAATTAGCCCGCTATATAGCTCTGTAAAATAAGCTGTTTTTAGTAAAAAATGATAGTTATAATAACAATATGAAGAAAAAAATTACTCACTTTTTTTTGGCAACTTACAATATCCTTTTATTTCTTAGTCATTTCTTCTCAGTTTCCTTTCTCCTGAAATCACTTTTCGAACCTTGGAAAAACGTCGTTGAAGATGAAGGTCCGAATGCATCGATGAAAACATGGTACGATACCCAGATTTTTAATGTCATATCTCGTACGCTCGGATTCGTGTTGAGAAGTTCGCTTCTTATAGCTTACTTGGTTACCACTTTGCTTTATGCGCTCTTTCTCCCCATTGCAACGCTGTTTTTTTTCCTCATTCTTCCTTTTACACAACTCATAGCATTAATTCCGCCATCTGAGGAGACTTTAAAACAATCATTTCATGACGACTTTATGAAAAAACACGCCAACCAATCAAACGCTCCAGACGTAGAGCAATGGTTTAGTTTTTACTACGATCATTATTTGCTTAAGAAACAATGGTGGTCTCTTAAAAACTTGATGACTATTTCTCCTCTTGGGCATGACTGGTCGTCGGGATTTACGAACCACCTTAACTATTATGGAACGGATATCGGAATGGATGATGTCAACTCCGTAATTATTGGCAGAGAAGAGGAGTTGAAAAATCTAGCAAATACAATATCAAAGACCGAAAATGCGAACGTTATTCTAATCGGAGAAACTGGGGTGGGAAAACAGACGATTATTAATTCTCTCGCTCATAGTTCCTACAATGGCATGCTCACAGAAACACTTAATTACAGGCGATTTGTAGAACTCGACATAGAGAAAATTCTAGCAGAGTATACAGATCATGATCAACGACAGAAATTCTTTGAGGAACTGCTTGCTGAATCAGACAAAGCAAAAAACATCATTCTTGTCATAAATGATATTGACCGCTATGTTTCAACATCTGAAGGATCTACGAATCTCTTGTCGTCAATAGAAAAATTCGCGGTAAGTTCTAATGTTCACTGTATAGCAACCACAGAACCGCATGAATATGAACAGACAATTCGTCCGCTGACGCAGTTTAGCGAACTATTCACCGCAATTGAGGTTAATGAACCTAGTCAAAATGAACTGCACTTGATAGTCGCACAACAGGCTCTTAAATTAGAATCTAAATTCAAGGTTGTAATTCCATATCAGACCATTAGCGATTGCGTAGTGAAAAGTGAGTACTACGTTTCCGATTTACCATTCCCTGAAAAGGCTCTTCGCCTCCTTGAGGATGCCTGCATCATAGCCCAGGAGCTCGGCGAAAAGGTGGTTTTAAAAGCTCAATTAGAACGTGCTATCACCCATGAAACTCATGCCCCAACCAACATCGACGATTCGATGAAAGTAAAGCTTCTTGACCTCGAGCAGTTGCTCCAAAAACAAATTCTCAATCAAAACACCGCAATGACTCAACTCGCTTCAGCACTAAGAAGAGCATTTGTAATGCTTGGGAAGCGGAAGAAACCGCTTGCAACTCTATTATTTGTAGGACCAACCGGTACCGGAAAAACCGCTACCGCCAAAGCGCTTACAAAGATTTTATTTGCTCAGGAAAATGACTCGGCCGAAAAGCTACTACGATTTGATATGTCACTGTATCAATCGCTTACCGACATTCCACAACTACTTGGAACGTCTGATGGGAAAGTTCAGGGTTTACTCACCGAATCTGTACAAGAACACCCTTATGCGACTCTACTATTAGACGAACTCGAGAAGGCACATCACGATCTGCTCAATATTTTCTTAACCATTTTTGATGAAGGGTACTATATGAATGGATCTGGACGGAGAATCGACTGTAAACATCTCATTATAATAGCGACTACGAATGTAGAACGAATTGATGATGTTTTTTCACCCGAATTCATAAACCGCTTCGACGGTATAGTTCCATTTCATTCATTGGACTCAATAAATATTCTTTCGATTGCACGCTTAATTTCGGACGAAATTATCAACAATTACATTCAGCTACATAATATACATATTAATGTCTCCGATGATTTCTTAAAGCAGATAGTAACGGATCACTATGACGAGAGATATGGAGCAAGAGATGTTCAACGTCTTATATCCGCAGCTATCGAGGATACTATAGCGAAAAAAATTCTTGAAAATGAAATAAAATCAGGTGATAATGTGACCTTATAATGTATGAAAGGCAAATTTATTGTTATCGAAGGTGTTGACGGGTCAGGCAAGGAAACTCAGGCAAAACTTCTTGTAAAACATCTTGAAAACATAGGGACACCCGTGATGTACCTCGATTTTCCTCAATATGACGGCTTCTATGGCCAGATAATAGCGAAGTATCTCCGTGGCGAATTTGGACAAATTGCTCAGATTTCACCGTATCTTGTTTCGATTGTTTACGCTCTCGATCGATCAACAGTAAGAGAAAAAATTCAATCATTTATTAAAGAAGGGGGAGTGGTGATTGCAAATCGCTACGTACCGTCAAACATGGC
>OBLX010000054.1_pt1 | contig 29314 bp, 31 predicted proteins | sample 1519811 | NCBI WGS metagenome assembly OBLX01 (sample SAMEA3991476, study PRJEB22521) | metagenome | biome: anthropogenic terrestrial biome; feature: sewage plant; material: surface water | place: Sweden | collected 2012-09-26
GTTGTCGGATCTCCATGACCGGGATACACCAGCGTCTCCTCAGGAAACTCTTTAATTAAATGTTTAATTGAAGAGTATAGCTCTTGCTTGTTTGAGTACGAGAAATCGTAGCGACCGATTCCATCTTTGAAAAGAGTATCGCCTGTGAATAAAGTCCCTTCTTCTTCAATATAAATACATACACTCCCTGGAGTGTGGCCTGGTGTCTCTAAAATTTGAAATTTGAAGTTTAAAATTTGAAATTGCCCACCTTTTAAATCTATCGTGTCTGAGATGGGGATTACGACGGGAGCGTGACCGAGAAAGTACTTTGCCGTCTCCTCTACTCGATCTAGTAAAAATCGATCTTTAGACGATATATATACGGGCACATTCAGAGACATCTTGAGTTCCCCAATCGCCATCACGTGATCAAAGTGTCCATGCGTCGCAATAATCGCCTTTACTTGAAGATTGTTTCGAGACATTTCTTCAAGAATAAAGTCTGCAGAGTCTCCCGGATCTATAATCACGCAGTCTTTATCCTGAATCAGAAAGTAGCAGTTCGCCTGAAGCTCACCTAACGGATATGTAAGAATTTTCATTTACGTTTTCGTTTTTCTAGCAATACGAGCACTGGGGTCGCAATAAAAGGCGATGAGTAGGTACCGGTAACGGTTCCTATGAGAAGAGCGATGATAAAAAATCGTATCGTTGATCCACCAAATAAGATGAGTGCAAGAAGCATGAACATTATGGTCATCGAGTTGTTCACTGATCTAATAAGTGTCTCGGTGAGCGCTCTGTTTGCGCTAATCTGAGCATCCTCAACCTTCGATCTTCGATACTCGCGTATCTTATCAAAAATGATAATTGTGTCGTGAACCGAAAACGACATCGTTGTAAGCAACGCTGTGACAAATAGCGTGTTTAGCTCTGCTCCATAAAAATGAGAGATGATAGAGTAACCACCTGCCATGACTAATAGGTCATGAGCAAGTGCAACTATTGCGGCAACTGCAAAGTTAAAGCTCTTGAAGGCGAAGGTCATATAAAGCAGAATTCCTAGTATCGCAACCGATGCAGCGATTAAGGTTTTATTAATCGTTTCCTTGCCGAGAGTCGCACCTACCGTCTCCGATCGAAGTACGGTGACCGAACTCTTTGATGCTTTTTTTACCTGCTCTAATACCACCTTTTCATCTGTGACGCTCAACGGAGCGAAGCGCATCGATACTTTATTACCCGTCTGTTCTTGTGAGATTGTCTTAATCTTTTTAGTCTCGAGTAAGTCACTTAAAATCTTCATGTTAGTCTGAGAGCCGGTTTGGTACTCAATTATTGTTCCCCCACTGAAGTCGATTGATGTTCGGTATCCATAGGTAAACATCGAGATCAGTCCCGATATAATCACAATCGCTGAAATGCCAAAATAGATAAAACGAAACTTGAAAAAATTAATCATACCTTTGGCTGCACCTGCGCTTTGTAAAAAATATTAATAAGTCTCTTCGTGATTACGACACCCGTAAACAAGCTCACTACCACACCAATGGCAAGAGTAAGAGCAAACCCTTTAATCAAGCCGAGCTGTGGGAAAAACTCCCAGTTGAGTGGATTGTATAAAATGAATGCCACGAGTAGTGTAGTAATGTTTGCATCTTTGATTGCATCAATAGCTCTTCCAAATCCAAGCTGTATCGAGGCGAAATGACTTCGTCCCTTACGCTTTTCCTCCTTTATTCTTTCGAAGATGAGAATGTTTGAATCTACGGCCATACCGATTGAGAGTATAAATCCAGCAATGCCAGAAAGAGTCAAGGTAACCGAGAAAAGTCTAAAAAACGCATATGATATGAGTCCATAAATAATAAGACCGGCACAAGCAATCAACCCGAGTCCCCCATAGTTAAGTATCATAAACAGCGCAACGGCCACCAACCCTATCCCTCCCGCAACTATACTTTTTTGAATCTCTTGGGCACCAAGTGATGGTCCAATGGTTCTCTGCTCGATTAGCTTAATTGGAACAGGCAAAGCACCAGAGTTTATAGCCATCGCAAGTTGTCTCGTTTGATCAACATTATATTGGGTTGTGATAACCGCGTTTCCGTCAAGAATCGGTTGCTGTACTGTTGGTGCTACAAGCACCTGATCGTCGAGAAAAATTCCAATTGGTTTTCCAATATTTTTTGAGGTTAGATCGGCAAATATTTTCACGCCTTTTGGAGAGAATGAAAGAGAGACCTGGGGTTTACCTGTATTTTGATCAAACGTAACCGTTGCCCTTTTAATATCCCCTCCCTTTAATTTAGACTCAGGGCTGAAATATATTCTACCTGCGGTTGCTGTTCCTGCATTTGGAATTTTTAGTTGAAGCTCTTCTCGAAAGTTAAGGTTTGCAGTTCGACCAATGGTCGCCACAGCTTGAGCCGTATCCTTAATACCCGGAAGCTCGACGATAATTCGATGTTTGTCTCCTGCCTTTATAGTTTGTACAAGCGGTTCAGATGCTCCAAAAAAATTAATTCTTCTTTCGATAATGTCTTTACTGGAGTTAAGGGCGTCCTGAATATCTGATGACAGTAATTTGGATGTGTCGGTTTCAAAAACAAGATGGCTTCCGCCTTTTAGATCAAGACCGTACTTGGTTGTAAAGTCCTTCTTAATCCTTAAACCGTAGATATTCGTATTTATAGATAATGGATTAATCGTGGTGTCTAGGGTTCTACTTCCAAGAGTAAGGTGAATGCGATAGTTCTCAGGGAGATCTATCCATACAAGAAGTATGAAAAGACAGGTTAGCGCGACATACCAAAGATATTTCATCTGTAAACGCTATTTTAACAGCTCATCCTCTGAGCCGACAAGCATTACTTTTGGCTGTCGAAGGAATCTCCATAAAAAAGGATCTGTATTTCTCTTACGAAATGTGAACTCATCCTCATTCATTACAGTAAAATTTATCTCTCTACCAAAGGTCTTTTCAGCCTCAGAAATTAGAAGCTCAATCTCCGGTACTACAATCAATCCAACAAAAATAACATAAACCTCATCCTCCTTAATTGGGAGTCTCTTTGAGTATTTAAGCGAAAGCGCGATAAACTTAACGCGTCCTAGTTTGGGAAGTGTGTGCATAATTGCTTGAGCAAATGGATCGCTTTTTGTAAAGATGCGAAGGAACTCATCGTAGAACTCGTACTGCTTGTTTAAGGCGAAGAATACCTTGTTTAGTCTTTTTTCTTTTGTCACCAACTTTTCCTCTACAAGGATATCAAACTCACGTTTCACTGCGTTGACCTCCTCGTCGATCTCTCTTACTACGCGACGAAGGTAGTAGTTTTCAGTTGGATTATGAAACAATAACTGAAGAACCTTTATTCGCGTCCGCGAAGGAATAATGTGTCTTAACATACATACTTATCTAGTTATCAGCTATCAGCGGTCAGAAATCAGAAACTGAAGTCTGAAAACTGACGACTCGATTTTAATACTTAACGACATTTCCGGTTGGAAGAATCTCTACAAATACCTGACCTCTGACCAGCATTATCTCTACTCCTGAGTTATCATAAAATCTCATCATATCCTCCTCGGTTGGCTTCTTCCATGAGATCTTCGTTGCCTTACCGTTATTAAACATTGTTCCTGTACCACTACCAACAATGTCGTATAATAAGTGGCCACCTTCATAGCCATCATTTGCCGATCTCTCATCCGCAAACACAACAACTAAGTTCTTGGATTTGATTGCCTTATTTGTTATCTTATCAAGATGTGGCGTACCTCCATTTGATCTTGAGTAAGTATTTGTTACAGGATCATAACTCCATACTACTGAGTAGTTATCTGCATCAAACTTGGACCAGAAACCGAAGCTGATCTTACCAGCAGCTCCTCGATCTGAGGTCTTTGCCTCATCGGCGAACTTCCAGGGTTTCCAACCCTTGTCCCACGCTACGCCATCATCATCCTTGGCTCCAAGCTTTCGATTCTTCTGAGCATACTCCCATAATTTCTGTGTTGATGAATACATTGTGTGTTCGGTAGCTCGGTCTGGTAATCGCTCATAGTCACGGTAATAATATGGGAACGGGACGGCAAACTGATTCAGGTCATTGTACCCATCCCATCCAATGTCTCGAATCTCACCTAGTGCATCTGCTGGTCCTGCCGTGTTCGCGCCACCAACATGCGCATAAAGAGGTGAGTTTCCGTATCCTTGTAATAACTTAAGAAAGTAAATTCTTGCTGATCTAACTGGTCCAATTGGCTTAGCATCCTGACAGTAAAACATAGCTAAAAATCGGGTGATGCCACCTTCAGCAACTGCCTCGTACACAACGTCTGCTTTTGAGAGTCCTGACTGAGGTCTTGCCTCAATATGATTTTCGATAGCTACTCCCAAAGGCCTTCTTGATTCCCAAAGCTGTTTTCTTGCCTTTGAGAAAAGCTCTCCGTTTAATGGACATTCCTCTGTCTTTGGAGCTGTATCAACAACCTCTTCTTCGCCAGCAGCATTTTTTATCGTGGTAAGAGGAGCATTGCTTGAGTCCTTACCAAAACCACTTGAGAAATAAAAATACGAAATGGATCCGACAACTAAGAACATTATGATTGATAGAAAAATACTGTGTTTTGTTGGCATATGAAATTACATTATATACGACTTATTTGAAACTTTGTTCAATAGCATGTTCTTCTTCTGGTGTTAACGGATATTCCTTACCCTTTCCAAGATGAACATGCTTGCTGTAGACCCGAACTCCTTCATGAGTATATACGAAATTAATAACAACTCCACTGTTATGTCTATCTAAGAGCGATAAAACAAAACTTTGATCAGCGCCATTGGGTTTACCAAAAGGATTAAACCGAGTAATTCCAACTTTTTGCATGTGCGTGGATACATCCTTGTCCAGTTTTATCAGTGAGTCTTTGAGTAGTTTAGAATCGGTCATAAGAGACTCGTCGTGGGCAAGAAGTCGTTCAAGAACTTCGTCGATATGGTGATTTTTCGTGTCCTTAACAAGATGCTGATAGTGCTTTTTTGTCTTATATACAACTATAGTGAGTGTGGTGAGCCAACCAAAAAGAAGAGCGATTACGATATAAAAGAACATTGATTTACATTCTAAACACTTTACAAAATACTGTCAATATGTTAAAACCTTGTACATGCCGCAACGCACAAAAGAGCAGAAAATTCGTACCAAGCTCAAAAAAAATCGTATAAAAACATCCTATCAGGACGGTCCATCCCAAGAAGATGTCATTCTACACGCATACTTTCGAAAGGATATTACAAAAAGTCTTATAATAATTCTAGCCATAATTGCGCTTGAATTCGTTCTTTATTATGGTACGATGAATAATCATCCTAGCCTCATATTGAAGCTAGGAAAATGAATAAAGGAGGTGAAACTATAATATGACATCATCAATGTATTGCGTTAAGTGTAGAGCAAAGCGGGACTGTGAAGATCCTGAAAAAGTTACACTAAAAAACGGAAAACCAGCCCTCAAAGGTAAGTGTCCAGTTTGTGCAACAGGAATGTTCAAAATTGGAGCTGCTTAACTTTTAGAATAAAGAGCAAACTCCTTTATGATTTCATAACGAAGTTTGTTATTCTCAATAACGCTGTTTAACAGCGTTATTTGAGTTATGCCAATCTCGAACTCCATTTTGTAACTTGCGCACTTCTTTTTTATCAGTAAATACTGTTGTTTTGAAGGTATTTTGTAACGCGCAACCGGAAGGTGTGGGAAGAAAATCAGATTGTCCTCTATTTTAAATGACTGCTTGAGCTGCTTAACTAAACGCTCCATAGGCTTACTTGTCTGGAATCCGACATAAAAGGTAATGTTGTTTCTCATCATCATATGAAGTAGCTCCGAGTAAAGGGTAAAGGCCGGCATATCAAAAACACCTCGTTCTATCATCTCGCACAAGGGGTCGATCTTTGACTCTTCAACCTTACCGAAGTTAAAAAGTTCTATAGTATATTCCTCTGAGGGGAGCCATTGAAACACCTTGTACTCATCGTTCAAAGGACTGAGCTGTTCAAGGATAGCTTTCTTAGTTACATCTGGAATCTTAATCGCTAGTGATAGTTGCATGTTTATGAATGAGTGTGGATGAAATGTTTGGAATTAACGGAACTACCTTAATCTTCGCACCTATCTCATTTGCGTGCTTGGTTTTATTTTCTAGCTGAGAGTCGCCATCGGTTAATGACATCACTGATGGTCGAACCTTCTGAACCATCTCAAAATACTGTTGAAAGCTCGTAAGTAAGGGAAGTATAACAACTAAGTCCACACATTCCAACTCAGCAAGTAACATCGCCCTCTTTTGTATATCGTGATATGGTTCATGATGTTTAAATTTACGGATAAATTCATCCGGTTCAAGTGCCACTATCAGGCTGTCGCCAAATGCCTTGGATTTTTTAAGGAAGTCTAGATGGCCAAAATGGAAAATATCAAAACATCCTCCAACAAGAACTCTGTTTTTCATACCATCAATTAATGACAGAGAGAGATCGCTAAGCGAGATAATTTTGGAGTTATTCATCGCTTCATTATACAATAAAGATATGTTGCGTCATGTTTCTGAAATTGTACGATCGGACGAACGTATTCTTATTGTCGGTAAGAAAGTTCCACAACTTATGAGCTTGTTAAGCGCTCGGCTCGAACAGTATGACGTTGCCATTCAGAAAGCTGATGCACTACCACCGTCCTACACCCGCTTCCAACGAATTTTTTTCCTTGCTTCAAAGCCGCCCTCGGATCTTTACATTCCATCTGCAATTAAAGTCATTGTTGTCCTCATTAAACCGCACGGTAAGGTCATTTCAATTCCTCCTACGAAAAAAAATATGAAGTTTATACTCATCTCTTCAGAGAATATCACCGATGACGAACTCACTCAGCTATTATGGTTTTCCGTTTCAATGAGCTCTGAGACTACTCTTGATCTTCGAACTAAAAGACTCAGACTAAGAGAACACAGTGCTGTCAAATCTAAAACATCCAGCATCTTTCTGCGCCGACGAGTTTCAAGAGCCTTTATGCTGATTTTTATGGCTGTATGTTTCGGATACTTAGTTCCGCTTGTTCCGTCGACGCTCATGCATATTTCTATGCTTGATGCCTCGTTAAAAAATAACTATGTACAAGTGGCGCAACTTAGACCTATGAGTAGTTTTCTGACAAATGCCTCTGCAATCCTTTTTATTCCGGCACGTCCACTTTATTCCTTGTTTTCAGTTTCACTTTTCCCCGAGTCATTCATTCAGCTAAATACCCATATCGAAAACTATCTAGAAGCAACTAGGAATCTTGCTCAAGCCGAACAAAGACTGCTACAGTCCTTCAATGCCTCTTCTTCCTCAAGTTTTCCAAACTATAAGCAAATCCTAGCTCAAATTGATAAGGCAAACAATCAGACACATGACTATTTGGAGCGAATTATAACTAACCTCCCCAACCATCCTTCATTAGAATCACTTCACACAGGTTTAAAAAATAAAGAGCTCGTCTCGGATAAGATAACAAAGGCTCTTCCCATCGCGACCTCCTTTACCAATAGTCCAGCCAACCAAATACTTATGCTTCTTGTTGTCAACAACGCAAGAGTACGCGGTTCAGGGGGCGTTATTGACAGTGTAGGTATTATAAAAATCCGCGACCATCGCATAATATCGTCACAGTTCTTCTCTGCAAAACAACTTGAGCCGAAAGACTTCAATCTGGAAACAGTAGCTCCAATTTTAGTCTCATATACTCCGGGAGAAATAAATATGCTAAATGATGCAACAACCTCTGTAGACCTGTACGATGCCCAGAATAAAATCGTAGAAAACATCTCGTCGATCTTACAAGGTGAAAGACCAACAACAACGCTTCTTATTACCACAACTGCTCTCCAAAATATCCTATCCGTTTTTCCCGCCTTGCAACTTAATGACAATCGAGAGATCATCACGTCAGAAAATATTTCTATCAAACAGCAGCTCTATGGATCCGATCCTATTTTTTTCCCTGCAGTACTGGATAGAATATCCCAAACTCTTGGTACGGTTGATCCCAGTGCTTTTCTTTCAGCAATCATAACCTCACTAAACGAGAAGCAACTCGCGATACTTTCGAGACAACCTGATATTCAAAAAATGCTTGATGGGTTGTACTGGTCAGGAAAAACTATCGCGCCAAAATGTATATCATCTTCCAACTGTATAAACGACTATCTTTTCTCTGTTGATCAAGACTTATCATCCCGGAAAGGACCGGCATATATTCAAAAATCGGAGTCTAAATCGGTTAGATTCATCAACTCGACGACCCTCGAAAGCACAGTTCGTATATTATGGAAAAATGAGTCGCCACTATCTGCAACTCAGGGAGGAAACTATCAAATTTACACGCAGTTACTCTTACCACAAACGAGTAAAGTGACTCAAATAACCAAAAATAATGTTTTGGTCGAGGAGGTCGACACTTTAACAGGTCAGTACAACATTCTAGGACTTTACCTTGAGGTTTCACCTCGGCAAGCAACCGAACTTTCGATTACATATACTATGCCTGCAAGACTCAGGGATAGTACCAACTACCAGTTAATAACACAGAAGCAAATCGGTAGTTTCACAAGTAATTTTTCCTTTGATTTAATAGTCCCAGAGACCTATGAGCTAAACTCAAAAAACATAGACGCGGTTGTAAACAGTCAAAGAATTTCATATAATGACATCTTGAACACCGACAAACTTTTCTTTGTAGTGCTCAAAAAGAAAGATTAATATGAAAACCGACAAAATTCAAAAACTTCATCTTGCCGTCACTCCAAGAGAACAGTTTGGGAAAAATCTCAAAAAAATGAGACATCAGGGTTTTGTTCCTGCAAATGTTTTCGGACCAGGATTTAAGTCAGTCTCAATTTCAACACAGGTCAAAGACTTTTCTAAAGCCTATAAAACCGCTCACGAAACAGGAGTCGTTTATCTGGACCTAAACAAAGACGAGATTCCAACATTAATTGGCCAGGTTCAACGCCACCCAGTATCCAACGCAATAATCCATGTCGATTTTAGAAAAATCGATCTTAAACAAAAGATAGAGACAACCGTGCCAGTCAAAACAGTTAACGACTCACCGGCAATTGCTCAGGGTGGAGTACTCTTGACCCAGTCTGACCATGTTTTAATCGAAGCCCTTCCTGAAGAAATCCCACAGGAAATCGAGATCGATCTTTCAAAATTATTGGAGATTGGTGCAGAGGTTCGCGTAAAGGATCTTCCAGCTTCATCTGGATATGTCATTAAAGAAGACCCAGAAAAGATACTTCTCTCAATTATTGCTCATAAGGAAGAGAGCGTAACTCCAGAAACAACCGTCGCAACACCTGAGGTTCTCACAGAGAAAGAGGGAGATTTAGCCGCAGAAGGTACAGCGACAGAGGGAGCGGCTCCAGTAGAGGACAAGAAAGCAGCGGAACTTAAAGAAAAAACCTCAGAGAAAAAAGAAAAAACTTCATAACCTGAACTTTCCTACAACTTCTTACCGTAATTACCTTCAAAACCGATGGCTAAACGTACATCTCTATGATACAATTTAGCTATGAGTATCATAAAGAGTGAGTTTGCATTGGCTCTAAACCAAGTAGCAACCGAACGCGGAATTTCAGCCGATGAAGTAGTTCAATCTATAGAAACGGCAATTCTTGCAGCCTATAAAAAAGAGATGCATGAAGCTCCACTTCTTGAGGGTGAGAATGATGGAATCAGTGTAAAAGTAAATCGAGATACAGGAGAAGCTCATCTTTATAAGGAAGAGAAGGACATTACTCCCTCTGGATTTGGACGTATAGCCGCACAAACTGCTAAGCAAGTAATTCTTCAGAAAATCAGAGAAGTTGAGAAAAAAACCGTTGTTTCTCATTATAGAGGACAGGTTGGAACACTCGTTAAAGGAAGAGTCATTCGTTATGACGGATATAATGCTTTTGTTGACATCGGTAGAGTCGAGGCTGTTCTACCTAAAGAGGACCAGATCAGAAATGAGACGTACAATGTAAATAACCAACTCATCTTCCTCCTTAAGGAAATTGGAGAGGATAAATTCGGAAACTCAAGAATTATAGTATCGAGGACCGCACCACAATTGATCTCAGAGCTATTTAAAAAAGAGGTTCCTGAAATTGCAAACAACACCGTTGAAATAAAAAACGTTGTTCGTGAACCAGGAGAACGAGCGAAGATAGCCGTATACAGTTCACAGGGCGGTGTTGATCCAGTAGGAGCCTGCGTTGGTCAGAAAGGTGTACGTGTACAGACCGTAACAAATGAGCTGGGAGGCGCCGAGAAAATCGACATCATTCAGTGGAACAGTGATGAGTCGGTCTATCTAGCTTCTGCGCTTTCACCTGCTCAAATCCAGAAAATTGAGATCGTAGATAAAAAAGCTCGAGTCACCGTCGAGGAATCACAGGCACCTTTAGCGATTGGTAAAGGTGGAGTAAATGTTAATCTTGCCTCTAAACTTACAGGATTTGAGATCGACATTGAACAGATCAAGTCAGATAAACCAGCTGAGGCAACTCCCATTGAAGCAGAAACAAAGTCAGTGGAAGCTGCTCAAGTTGAACCTGAGACAACTCAGTCCGTAACTGAAGACATAGTCGCTACCACCGAGGCACCAGCTGAAAAAGTAGTCGAAGAAACTCCAGCAGAAACAACTCCCGAAACGCCTGTTGAAGCTACTACAGATACACAAACTACATCAGACGCAAAGTAATTTTTAGTTTTTAGTTCTTAGTTATTAGTTAAACAATGACACAACCCCGCTCACCTATCGTTGCGATTCTCGGCCATGTCGATCATGGTAAAACTACTTTATTGGACTTCATTCGTAAAACTAGCCTCACAGAAAAAGAACATGGAGGAATTACTCAAAGTATTGGAGCTTATGAAATATCTACCGGACTCAAAGGTTACTCGACGGACAAAATCACCTTTATCGATACTCCTGGCCACGAAGCCTTTACTAAACTGCGCGCAAGAGGAGCAACGGTGGCAGACGTTGCCTTGCTCATCATAGATGCAAAAGACTCTCTTAAACCCCAGACTATCGAGTCTATCTCACATATAAAAGCCGCAAACATTCCTTACATTGTCGTACTAAATAAAATAGACTTGCCTGAAGCACGACCCGACAAAGTCAAAAACGATCTTCTGAAATACGAGGTAATGGTAGAAGGTAAAGGTGGCTCGGTACCACTTGCAGAGATTTCTGCAAAGACAGGAAAAGGAGTCCCTGAGCTTCTGGAATCCATCCTTCTCTTAGCATCAGATCAACAGCTAACCTTTGATATCGATACAGATCCAGAGGCATATATAATCGAAACAAAAAAAGACAGACGTGGTTCAATTATTAGCGCGATAATTAAAAATGGCGTGCTTAAAAAAGGACTCACTATCTATGCAGACAGCAAAAAAGCCGTCATTCGCTCCCTCACAAACGACAAAGGCCAACAGGTAGAGACGGTACAACCATCTACTCCTTTCGAACTTCTTGGTTTCAGTGAGCTACCCGAGGTTGGTTCCGTCATCTCTACAAAAGATCTCATAGCTCATGCAAAAGCAGCTCCGTTTGAAAAAAGATCCATTAAGATGGAAGATCTGTTTGTAAAGGAAGAAGGTCGTAAGCTCTCAGTAGTTTTAAAAACAGACAACCAAGGCTCTCTTGAGGCAATCAAGCAATCTGTAGCCGAAAATAAGAATCTCGTATTGGTCTTAGCCGCAATTGGTGATATCACAAAGTCCGACATCTTTTTAGCCAAGGCTACCAAGTCGATTTTGATTGGGTTCAACATAAAGCCATCAAATGAAGTAAAGGATCTGTCGAAACAGGAAAAAATTACCATTAAACTCTATAATATTATCTACGAGCTGCTTGAAGAGCTTCACGAAGTTGCGGACCTTATTAAGGAAAAGGAAGAGATCGAAAAAAGTATAAAGGGTGAGGCTAAGGTGCTCGCATCCTTCGTTATTGAGAGTGAAAAGGTCTTCGGTGTACGAATAAATAAGGGTAAAGCTAATATGGGAGATACTGTTATGCTCTATCGAGATAATAAGCCTGTAGCAAAGACCATTTTGAGCTCACTTCGTATTCATGCAAAGACTGTTGAGGAGGTAAAGAAGGATCAAGAAGCTGGAATGCTGTTTGACCCAGCCATTGACATAAGGGTGGGAGATGTGATAAAATTCATCCTATAATATGAATCCTACCCGCTCTCAACTAGAGAAGGTTATTGAGACACTTCAGAATTACAACTCAGGAGTTATCTGTCTTGGTGAGAATCCAAGTATTGACTCTGTTGCCGCTGCTACATCACTCTATTTAGGACTTACTCAGCTTGGAAAAAATGTTTCTATTGCTTCGTCTACCGCCATTGAGTCAGAGATTGTAGGCACAGAAAAGATTCAGTCAGAACTTACAACCTCAGGAGACAATCTAGTCATCTCTTTCCCCTACACAGAAGGATCGATAGATAAGGTTGATTATTTTATTCAGAACGATAAATTCAATGTAGTTGTTACACCACGACCAGGAACACCTGCGCTCGACAGCAAAGTCGTAAACTTCAGCACTGCTGGTGGCACAGTTGAGTTTATTATTGTAATTGGAGTCTCGTCTTTAAGATCGCTTGGAGTACTTTATACAGAAAATCTGGAGCTTTTCAAACAGACAAAAATAATTAATATAGATAGAAGTCTAACCAATGCATACTTTGGAACAGCAAATTTTGTGAATAGAAATGTCTCGTCCTTATCAGAGCTTGCTCTAACCATTCTTAATACGATGAATGTGGAGATTGATAAAGAAATAGCCACAAATTTGTATGCAGGAGTACTTGATGCAACTAAGACGTTCTCAACCCCTTCAACAAACGCTTCTACATTTGAGACAAGTGCATCATTATTAAAGGCAGGAGCTAAGAAGCCAGGACAACATACACAGATGGATCAAACTCAGTCACTTCAGGTGAATCAAAAGAAATCATTTGAAAGACAGGGCGCAAAGCCAATCAAATCTGTAGAACGTGCGCCAATGATAGGATCTATCGAGGGTGATGACTCAATCTCAGAGGATGAGGAAGACGACACATGGCTAAAGCCAAAGATCTTTAAGCCCGGCACCTCCGAACTCGGTTAACGCACAATACTTCCTGCAGGAATATCCTTATCTGGGTGCAGTAGCACTGCTTTTTCCCCATCATCAGCAGCCAACATCATGCCTTGACTCTCCAGACCTCGCATCATTCTTGGCTCGAGATTTAGAAGCAATGGCACTTCCATGCCAACAAGAGACTCAAGATCAGTATAAAATTCCGCAATACCCGCTAGAATTTGTCGCTCCTCTCCATTTCCGATATCGAAGATAAACTTTAGAAGTTTGTCGGCATTCTCAACCTTCTCTACAGACTTCACCTTCCCAATCTTTATCTCCAGTTTTTTAAAATCATCAATAGATATCATAATTATGTAATTATACTATGACAAAAAAATAATCTTAAATATTTGATCGGCAATTTCCGCTGGGCTTATTAGGTCTAGCGCAATTTGGCATTTGGGATTATCTCTTGAAAAGATTGTTCTACCTCTTTGCTCACCGTCTACAATCACCTCGATACCTGATGTCATCCACTTTGCTTTCTCAGGAAAAAACTCTAAATATACAGCTAGCGGATCATGCAGGTTGAAGCTTTTTTCTCTCTCATGATTATATTTCTCAAACCAAGCCAACAAAAGTTCCTTTATCCATTTGTTAATCTTACCTTTCTCTGGAATGCTCTTAATTTTTTTTAAATTCCAAAATACCTTTCTTGAAACGTCTAATGGAACAACCCTTACCTTAGCTCCTTTGCAGTTATTAAAAAATTCTACTGCCGAGTCCGTATCGAAGGCTATGTTAGTCTCAGAATACTTGGTTTCATTTCCCTCAATATTAAATGCTCCACCCATAATGGTGAAGTTTTCTGGTTTTTGCTCTTTAAGCAGTTTAAGTGTGTCCATCATTGGCGACAAGGAAATAACATTGTTATTTTTTGAAACTTCATTATTGCTCCTGACCGAATCTGTACTAACGGTTGGATGAACTCCCCATACGCCGTCTGGACCATGGAAGTAATCTGGCCAAGGTCTCTCTACTATTCCGCTTAGTGGAAGTGCCGAACCATGGACAAACTGCCAGTCGTTGGCAACATAAGATATGAACTCTTTTGCATTACGTGCAGTTATTGTTTCGGCTGCATTTCCAAAACTTGAGACTAAGCAGTTTTTGGACTCGGATCTAAGTTTGTACAACAATACAAGCGCTACTAGATCGTCAATGCCCGGATCGGAAATTACTGTAAAGTTTTTCATTTTATGCTTTTTATAATATCAACGACTCCGCTAACTAAAGGCTTATCAGATATGTAAGCCGTCTTTTCAACGATCTCCTCAGTGATTCTTGAGTCAGCAACAAAAGCACATTGTACTCCTGAGGTTGGCACTACCCAATCAGACACGCTATTACCGATCATTATTATGTTATGACCATGGGCGGATAAAGTATTTAATGTCATCCCCTTGTTATCCCTAAAGTTACTTCCGGGATGAATGGCAAAATAATTATTCTCTGAAGATACGTCTACACTGTAATCGGCGTTATTGGCAAATGATACTCCTAAATCTTTGACAAATTCTGGAGGCCCAAACACGATGACCGATGTTTCTCTATTAGCTCCAAAACTCCAGTAAGGTGAATTTTGATCCACTATACCTCCTCCATACTCTGGCGCAATGCTGTCATCTATTCGCTCGTAGCTGTGGTCTTCAGCAAGCTTTAATATTTTGATTTTAATTTCTTCTATTGACTTTAGTATTCTCAATATAAGGCTCTCGCCATTGTTAAATACCAGATTGCCATTCTCGGCGATAATCGGACCACTAATACCTAACTTTGCAGCAAACTCCTGAAGCTGAGGCAGCGGAGAATCTGAACACAGACCAACAGAAAATCCCTTCTCTTCAGCCAGTAGGAGCGCTTTCTTCAGCGACAGCAATTCCTCGTCTGATATAAACCCATCAATAGAACCCTCAGGAATTAGGGTTCCATTCACATCTATAAAGATTATATTTTTAGGTAGCTCTAGATGAGCAAGTTCTTCTTGAAACTCTCCTAGTGACTCCGTTAGATCCGCTATCTTGTCTAAATTATCCATCGACCACACAACAACGCTCTCCATTGTGGTGTTTGAATCAAAGCCATACATCTCACTCATTAAAACCACAAAATTTGGATCCATGTTCTTCAACAATATTGGCTTCCCAATTCTTTCTCCAGCACTGATGTAAAACTCCAAGCTTGCCTGAAGTACCTTCATCGCAAACTCCTTTTCCATTTCCTGAGGTATGCCCGCTCTTGCAGTGGTGCTAACAAATGGAAGGATGTATGGAGCTCTAGCAAAATTACCATTTGGAAGTTTAATTACCAAACCACTAGCGCCAAGCAAATAATCTCTGGGATCGCCAAGATCAACTTTATCGAAAATATCGGTTCCATCAGACGTTGAGTAGGCAACAACCGAGTCTACAAAAACCCCCATCTCAGACAAGTTGCTAGACCCACCCACCTGAATACCTGCGACTAATTTTTTTACATCCACTCCGTGTCCTCTTAGTTCGGATAATGATGCAACTACGCTTCCACCGCTAAAAATATCGTCCTCTGCAACCGCAACAGCAGTACCAGCTAGCAAATGCGATATATTCTGAGCCTGCTTAGATAACGAATCAGTTCCCGGTCTTGAAACCTGACCAAAATCTTTTCGTCCTCCCAGATAAAATCCTCTGGACACTCCCAGCTCAAAAACTCCACTATTCATTAATGGATCTAAGCTAACGGTAGGAAGGTTTCCAATCTTCTCCCTAACGGACATGTCTAGCGTATCTGGATTGTAAAGATGAAGCTCCATTTTGCCTTTTGGCGAATAACCCCACTGTAAAACATCGGCAAGCTTACTAAAGTAGGTGTCGTACTCTTCCATAAGGATATGCTTGGTCTTTCCCTCATCAAGGCCATACTCAGTTGCAAATCTTCTCGCAATTGGTGACATCGCGAAGTTTCCATCTTTTCTCATGACGTACACAAAATCCACGTCACTTCCCACCTCCACGTTTCCGTTTTGAGGCCATTTAATTTCTTGCCTTGGTTTGTATTTTATATTTTCTTTCATAAAAAAAACCTCCCGATGGGGAGGTTGGATTTTTGCTTGCTCTTAATTTTTTATATATTGCTTACAAAAACACCACCCTCCGCTGAGAGGCTATGCGTACAACGACGAAATGTGGTATTTGTGAGTTCCATAAAATCTATAATACCACAGAAAGACAGAAACTCAACGAGAAACTGTATAATAATTATGTGGAACTGCTTCAAATTGCCATTTTATTAATCTGTATTTTTGCAATATTTTTATTCATTGTAAAACAATGGTTCGATAGACTTGAGCAAAAATCAGGACTCTCAGATGAGGTTGTATCATGGCTCAAAAGCTCGACAGTTAACTTTAATGCGCGTCTTGATAAGTCGGCCTACGTAATAGCGGATCTTCAAAAAAGCATTGGTGAGTTTTCTGAAATTGGTAGATCGATGAAGGATCTTCAGGACTTTCTTCAGTCGCCGAAACTTAGAGGTAACATAGGCGAACAGATCCTCAAAGATTTGCTAGCTCAGCACTTCCCCACCGACTCATTTTCACTGCAGTACGCCTTCAAAAGTGGTGAAAAGGTCGACGCAATAATTCGCACTAGTAGCGGACTTATTCCAATTGATGCAAAGTTCCCCCTTGAGAATTTTAGAAAAATGTTGAAAGGTAAAAATGAGCAGGAAAAAGTTCTTTTCAAAAAAGATTTTGTTAGAGATGTTAAAAAACACATTCAGGATATCTCACGAAAATATATCGTTACGCACGAAGGAACCAGCGACTACGCACTGATGTATATACCATCCGAGAATGTCTACTATGAAATAATCAACGACTCAGATCTATACGACTTTGCAGGGTCCTTAAGAGTTCTCCCCGTCTCTCCAATGAGTTTCTATGCATATATGAAGGCCATTCTTATGTCTTACGAGGGACAGAAGATTCAGTCTCAAGCTAAGGAAATTCTCTCGATTCTTCAGTCGATGAAAAAGGACTATGAAAAGGTGGATGAATCTATGGGGATTCTAAACAAACACCTCACCAATGCATACAATCAACTTTTTAATGTCTCCAAGAACGTCATGGGATTGGGTCAAAAAATCTCCTCAACTAATTTGATCTCGACCAAATCAAAACCAGAAAAGCTGATAGAATAACGCGATGAAATTACTTTGGAAAAAAGAGTTACGGTCGATTGATAAAACTTCCCCAGACGACATCATTAAACTACTACTGGAAAACAGAGGAATTACCGATGAAGATAATTTTATTAATCCGCCTTCTCCACTAACGGTCTCTATTGAGCATTTTAACAAGAGCTACAGCACATCATTGAAAAGGGTTTTTAAACTACTTGAGCAAATTAAAAAAGAAAATAAGACGGTCGTGGTCTATACCGACTATGACGCGGATGGAATAACCGGAGGAGCTATTCTTTGGGAAACGCTTCACCTGCTCGGCTTCTCCGCGATGCCCTATGTTCCTCATCGTGTCACCGAGGGATATGGATTCTCGGTGAAGGGTCTTAATACGGTGAAAGATAAGTTTGCTCCAGCACTCATCATAAGCGTTGATCACGGCATCACCGCTGAACAGAAGATTGCACATGCGAAGGCGCAAGGTATTCCCATCATCGTCACAGATCATCATCTCAAGTCTGACGTCGCCCCAACGAGCGCCTTTGCTGTTTTTCATATTCCAGAGCTCTCAGGGTCAGGGGTCTCCTACTTCTTCTCGAAAGCAATCTTCGACCACTTCTCTTCCGTCATCCCGAGCATAAGCGAGGGATTTAGCTCCGCCGACGCTGGAGCAAATTTCGCTGACGCTGGATTTCTCGCAAACGCTCGAAATGACAATATGAAGAAGTTGCAGCACAATTTCTCCCATGATTACATTTCACTTGCAAGCATCGGAACAGTTGCCGACCTTGTTCCACTTCTTGGCGTTTCGCGCAGTGTTGTGGCAACGGGGCTTAAGGAGTTTTCCAAGATGAAACGCGTGGGAATGAAGGAGCTGCTTTTACAGGCAGGGATAGAGCATAAAGAAATTTCTACCTACGAAATCGGTTTTGTTATCGCGCCACGAATAAATGCAATTGGCAGACTAGAGCATGCGATCGATGCACTCCGACTCCTATGCACTACCGATGCAAAACGAGCCAGAGAACTCACTGATAAAATTGGAAAAAGAAATACTGAACGGCAGGATCTCGTCGCTCAATCTATTGAGGAGGCTGAGAAAAAGTTACAGGCTCCAAGCTTCAAGTTACAAGAAAAGAAAATTATCATTCTCTCCTCCTCCACATGGCATGAGGGAATTATCGGTCTTATTGCCTCGAAGCTCGTAGAAAAATATTACCGACCGGTAATTGTAATGACCAAGTCAGGTCCGAACTATAAAGGATCAGCTCGATCAATTCCTGCATTCCACATAACAAATTCCTTGCGTGAGCATAAAGATTTATTGATTGACGTTGGCGGACATGCCCAAGCGGCAGGATTTACCCTTGAATCAACTAAGCTCGAGCAATTTCAAGAGACGCTTACCCGTTATGCCGATAGTAAACTCACTACTGATGATCTTATTAAGTCAATAAAAGCCGATCTGAAACTTCCTATTTCCTTCATAACAAAACAGCTAGTGGAAAAAATTAGAAAACTCAAACCGTTTGGGATGGGAAATCCAAACCCAACGTTTATAAGCACCGTTGTTATTTCGCGTGTATCGGTGATGGGGAAAGACCAACAACATCTTAAGTTTTATTCAGAGGATGGAACCGAGTTTGTGGCTTTTGGGAAAGGAGAGATGTTCGGGTCGATATCCCGTGGGGAGGTACGTGAGGTGGTGTACTATGCAGAACTGAACGAATGGAATGGAAACCAACGAATCAACTGTCGCGTGCTTCATTTGTAGTAAAATATCTGTATGAAACAACTTTTGTTAACCGATCTTACTCAGCATCTGGATGAAGAGGTCGTGCTACACGGCTGGGTAAACACGGTTCGTGACCATAAAAAAATAGTCTTTCTCGATCTCCGCGATGCAACCGGGATGGTTCAGGTTGTTGCTGATGAAAAAGCATCAACCCTCTCCCCTGAGGACGTTGTTGAGATTAAAGGACTAGTAAAAAAGAGGCCTGACAAATTAGTAAATGATAAAGTCGTCAATGGATCGATTGAGGTTGAGGCACGAGGAATTACACTTATATCAAAGGCTCACACTTTGCCTTTTGACATGGGGAAAGAAGAGCTTGGACTTACTCTTCCTGTTTTACTCGATAATCGGTCGTTGACTCTCAGACATCCAACCGTACAAAAAATATTCAAGGTTCAGGAGGCAGTTGCGGAGGGATTTAGACGAACAGCGAAGGAGCTTGGATGCACCGAAATCTTTGTACCAACAATAGCGGCAAGTTCCACCGAAGGTGGAGCCGAGGTCTTCGAGGTAAAATACTACGAACATAAAGCTACCTTGACTCAAAGTCCTCAACTCTACAAACAAATGCTGATCCCCGCCTTTGAACGAGTTTATACCATCTCCCATGCCTATCGATCAGAGCCCTCGGTAACCACGCGCCACCTTGCAGAGACAATTCAGATGGACTGCGAGTTTGGTTTTGTGAATTTTGAGGATCTTTTAGATCTTCTTGAGAAGGTCTGCGTAGGAATGATCAAGTACGCCGAGGAAACACATAAGGACATCGTTCAGAGTTTTACTAAGAGAGCGGTTCTCTACGGTAAAATTCCTCGTCTCACCCTAGCGGAAGCGCAGGAAATTATTAAGAAGGAGTTTAACCGCACTGTTACCGATACGAAGGACCTTTCTCCTGAAGATGAACAAGATATCTGTAAGTGGGCTCGAGAAAAGCAATCATCTGATTTTGTCATTGTTACTCACTACCCAACTGCAAAACGAGCCTTCTACACGAAACCTGACCCAACAGATCCAGAGTTCAGCCTAAGCTACGACGTTCTCTTTAGAGGGCTCGAGATCTGTAGCGGTAGCGAAAGAATTAATGAATATCAGGAGCTTGTAGACGTTATTAAGGAAAGAGGAATGAATCCTGATGACTTCGAGATGTATCTTATGGCCTTTAAGTATGGCATGCCAACTGAAGGTGGATTTTCCTACGGACTCGAGAGGGTGACTAAGCAGCTTTTAGATTTGAAAAATGTTCGAGAAAGCTCACTGTTCCCTCGTGATATGGAACGCGTAGACATCAGACTTTCAAAACCTAAAAAAAACTAAACATCTAACAGGTTAAATATGAAATTTAAAACCGTTTGTCTCTTTGCACTTTTCTCTTTGCTCTTTCTTTTTTATCCTGGCGATTCAACTTTATTTCATACATTCTCCTATCATAGATCGCTTTTCTCAGATCAGAACCGATCAATCGCCTATGCAAATAATCCTGTACCTATTCGTAACTTTGACATAAATCCCGAGATTACTGCCGAGTCTGCATATATTGTTGATAGAAAAAGTTTTAGTCCGGTATACGAAAAAAACGCTCATAAACATATGTTCCCCGCGTCGACAGCAAAAATGATTACCGCACTAGTCGCATACGACATCTATAAAGCCGACTCAACCATCAAGCTCAACTCTGTCCTGGAAGACGGTCAGGTCATGGGACTTGTTCAGGGTGAAGAAATAAGTATCGAAAATCTTCTTTATGGAACGCTTGTGCACTCCGGAAATGACGCGGCTTACGCGCTTGCGCAGCCTATCGGTCTTACAGCCTTCGTTGCTAAGATGAACGAAAAGGCACAAGCGCTACATATGTACGACACTCACTTTGAGAATCCAGCAGGTTTACACAACCCAGCCCAACACTCAAGCGCCTTCGATCTTGCACTTGCAGGTCGCACTCTACTGAACAATCCCTATCTGTCAAAGATTGTCTCGACAAAGGAGATAGAGATCTCAGATACTCAGTATCGAATTTTTCATAAACTCGTTAATGTAAATAAACTTCTCGGAGAGATTCCTGGAGTAGGAGGTCTTAAGACTGGATACACGATAGAGTCAGGAGAAAACTTAGTAAGCCTCTATCGAACTCCCGATGGACATGAGTTTATTATAGTGGTCCTCAATAGTTTAGATCGATTCGAAGATACAAAAACAATTGTAAACTGGATCAACTCCAACGTTTCCTTCATCGTTGAGTAATCTCAAAATCCCAGGCTCAAATATCAAACATAGTCCGAAGCTTATAGTTCGAATTTTGAATCTAAGATTTTGAACTTCATTTGATATTGGGATTTTGAAATTTGGAATTATTACTCTACTAGGTACTGCCCGCTAACTGCAGGGACGTACCCTACGAAGTCACCGTCACCAAGGAACACATACACAGGCTGAAGATACTCTTGGAAAACGTCAGGATCAAAATAGCCAAGAAACATCTTTCTGATAGTAATTTTGGTTACGGGTGGCAGAGATACAATGAAACCTTTCCCTTTTTTAAGATCTGCAAATGCCTCATCTCCAGATCGTATTGGATACACTCCTACCTGCTCTACTGACTTATCGAAAAATTTAATCTGAGAACGTAGAACTTTGAATGTTCCGTCAGTTCTAAACATCATTAAGACATAGTTCTGACTATTGAAATATTTGGGCGAAACAACTGGTACCGCATTTGGTTGGGCGTCGATATCGGGTCTATAGAAATCAACCTCGACAAGGTTTGCCCGAATATTGTCTTTTAAAACCGCCATTGAGTTTTTTTCAGCATCGTAGTTGAGGAAAAGTACATTAGTTTTGCCCTGTGAAAGTTCTTGCGGATATCTCCCAGCAGTCTGAAGAAAATCAACTGCATGCTGTATGCTCTCCTCTTGGTTGGGTGGTCTCGCTCCATCAAGTATCGCTTTATCTTTCTCAAAAAAATACTGATAATCAAAGTTAAAATTCTTAATATCTATAGAGATCTTTTGATTTGGCTCAGAGAAGGTGGCTTGGCTTCCAATAAGTCGGTAGCCAGAAGACTCAGTATTGAATCCTAGAGATTTTGCAATTAAATAGAGCTTCTCACGATATCCAAATTTGGTCTCAGCCTGTGGTAAAAAGAATACCTGCGCGCTTTTTGTAGCTGTTATCGGCTTTCCATCAACGGTATCTAGCACATATTTCAGATTTCCACTAGGTGTCGCTTCGCTAAGATAAGGTCGTTTTAGTTGATTGAAGATCGGGTTAATCATAACTGGATTAACTTTCCTTGACTCAATGATAACAAGCGCTAGTTGAACCGAGTAAAAGATAATGAGAAACAACAGAACTCCTAAAATAGCGTAGGGATAATACTTACGTATGTACTGAGAAAGCTGAGTAAGCGACATTAATTCATTATAATGAATATTTGTTATACTTTGATCATTATGTACCTTACGCACACAATTCATTCGATAAAAGACTTCTTTTCTCAGCTTTTCCAAGATGAAAACCCTCGCGAAAAGAAAACTAAAAAGTTTACTCGTCAGATGATTAAAAAATATGGAAAAACACTTAGGCGATTATCTAGGGAATAATGGCAAGAATAGCATACCTCAGTCTTGAGGATTTCAAGACGATCTGTGAAGAACTTCAAACTTTCTTTAAGAAGCACAATGACCCAATTCCAATCTATAACCAATCTTACTTTGATAAGCTGGACAGCGTTATAAACACACCTAAAAAAACCTTTGATAAACGGGAACTATACCCATCGATTTATGACAAAGCAGCTTGTTATTTTTATTTCATAAATAAGTTTCATCCATTTAACAATGGAAATAAACGAATATCAATTGTAGCGACCGGTGTTTTCTTGATGTTTAACGGTATTGATATGAATGCTTCGGAGGATGAAATATATACCTTCGCCAAAAAAATTACTATCTCCGACAAAAAGCAGAAGCATGATTTTAACGATGTGGTTTTATTCATCAAACAGCATAGTAAAAAGGAATCAAAACAGCGAAGAGCCTCGCTAAGTTCATTATTTAATGAAGTTTTGAAGATAGTTGAGAAAATTAGATCGTTTAGACTACCTCTTTAACGTTTTCCCCAGGATCCCATCGCATCCCGCATAATAGAAAATTCTCCTAGGTGATATGAGGTGTGATCGATAATAAGCATTGCCTCTCGAAGAAAAGTCTGACCTGTTCCATGTGGAATTCTCTTATTCAAATCCGTTTTTGGACTGTTTAGAATCTTAATAAACTCAGCTAGATCTGCTTGAATTAGCTCAATTGTCTTATTCCACTGAGCAACTGTCGCTTTTTTTGTAGGTTCTGGCCAATACTCCTTCGGCCACTTCAACTCCTTGTATTTTGGGTCTCGAACAAAATTGAGAATATCGTGCTGAGTTATTCTAATATGCTCAAGAAGTCTCCATGGAGTATAGGTACTGTTAGGCACTAATTCATTAACCCTTTCTTTCGGGAAATTTTTGACAATATCCTGAAACAATTCATGCGCATGACCCCCTCTTAAGAAAGCGGTTAACTGTTGTCTTAGTAGTTTATCCTCGTGGGTAATCATCCGCTCATATTATACACCATTCTGCGAGGTAATCGCCTTAGGGGTAGGCGATGGCTTTAATCGGGCTTGGCCCTGAGCCTGTCGAAGGGTATAATAGGCTATGTTCGTTGATGAGGTAAAACTAAAAATAATTGCAGGTCGTGGAGGTAACGGTAGAGCTTCGTTTTTCCCCGGTAAAGGTGGCCCGAGTGGTGGTAATGGTGGAAATGGCGGTAGTGTCTTCATTGGCATAAATAAACAAATGGCCAACCTGAATAAGTATTCGGGAATTTCGCAGTTCGTGGGTATAGATGGAGAGCCTGGAGGCCAAAATAAGCGACAGGGTCTTCATGGTAAAGAAGTCACCATTGAGGTACCAATTGGTACCACAGTACTCGATCTTAACTCAAAGGAATACACGGAACTTAATGAGCAAAATCCTAGAGTCCTTGTCTGTAAAGGTGGCGACGGTGGACGCGGAAACGATGCCTTCAAATCCGCAACAAATCAAACACCAAAAAAAGCTACTCCAGGACTTCCCGGACAGGTTCGCGACGTACAACTTATCCAAAAACTCATTGCAGACTATGGTTTAATCGGAATACCAAATGCAGGGAAAAGTACATTATTGAATGAGCTAACTGCCGCAAACGCTCGGACCGCAAACTATGCATTCACTACGCTTGAGCCGAATCTTGGAGTTTATGAAAAAAAAGTAATTGCAGATATTCCAGGACTTATCGAAGGTGCATCGTCAGGCAAGGGTCTTGGTATTAAGTTCCTCAAGCACATCGAGAAGGTTAAACTTCTTATTCATTGTATCTCGGCAGAAAGTAAAGAAGTAGTAATTGATTTCGAGACCGTGATGAACGAGCTGGCACAGTACAACCCAATCGTGGCAAAGAAAGACATGATTGTTTTGCTAACAAAAATTGATTTAGTTTCAGAGACTGAGGTTAAGGAAAAAATAAAGGCGTTGAAAGCGGTGTTTGAAAAGGTCTACCCAATCTCGGTCATCGATCCCAAAAGCATCGAAACTCTTAAAAAACTTCTTTAAAGAATTTACTCAAACTCTGAGAGGAGCTTGCCTACTGGCTCACGAAGTGTGTTGTGGTAAGTGGCGATAATAACGACAAAGGAAACTCCAGTTAGAAATAACGTAGCTCCAAGAGCAAGCGGATTGTCCTTGATCATTTCGTAAATAATGCTTGCAGAGACATTTATGAGTAGCCCCACAAACAAAGCGATTATAATTACGAAATGTCCTACAAAAAAATTCGATTCTCGTTTTGCCATAAAAAGATTATACCAAAGTGATATTTAGTAAAGTCCTCCACCTAAATTATTAAGAACTTTTCCGTACTGATCTGCAAAAGACTTGAAAGTATAGAAAAGTAAGATAACTGAGACGACAGTTAAAAATATTGCCACTAGTCCAACTATCCTCACTTTAAGATCGGTTGATCGAATATATTTAAATCCCCAACCAAGACCAAGTGGCGCTAAAAAGAAACTCACGAGGTAAATAAGAATCTGTTTCCAAACAGTTATCACGGGTACTTTTTCCTTCAACTGCTTGCCGCAGTTTGGGCAAAAAAACCACTCAGACGATATTTGGAATTTGCATGTGGAACACGGAGTAGTTTGCACCTAAAAAGTATAGCAGTTTACCTTGGCTGCCAGTTAACTGGATTCGAGGTATCATGAACACTATTTTTATTCTTTGAAACCGCGTAAAATACTACAAAGTTGTGAGGAATTTTATCTGCTGAAATACATTTTTTCATCATAGCAATGCAGTCTTCATGACTTAACCAAACCGCCGCTTCCCAATAATCATTTTCAGGACATCTGTCTTCTGCGTTCACTCCTCCAAATCTAATGCAGAAAACGTCCAGTTTTTGCTTAGAATATTTTCTACCAAGATCCTCGATATAAACCTTGTCGGCACCGTATGCAGAAAATGGCACGGGGTCTCTGTCGACAGATAATTTATCTGCTCCCTTCCAATCATAAAAATTGTCAGCATGTACTGAGCTCGCCATAATAACTCTCCCAACCTTTGCTTCAACCGCTGCTTTGTAGACATTTCTAGCCATGGATAAGTCGTCCTCATTGGATGACTCTTCGGTGCTCTTATCTCGACTTTTTGCCAAATGAATAACAGTATCTACGCCATTTAGATTACTGAGCAGCTGTTCGTAATTTCTTGCGTCCACCTCAGGTAGATTCAAAGATTTTATATTAAATCCCTTTAATCCTTTTAGAAGAACTGTACCAATAATTCCGTGCGACCCCGTAATCGCAATGAGTGATGAAGACACGTGTAATTATATCAAAACATCATAGCTTCTCATTCTGTATACTTGACTGTTATATGGTTAAATTACAACGCTCAGATAAAAATCCTATTTTGTCTCCATCAAATCTACCGTGGGAAAACATGCTCGTCTTTAATCCGGGTGCAATAATGATAAAGGATAAGGTTTATCTCATTTATAGAGCAAGGGCTAAAGATAGTATTTACTCTCGCTTAGGGTTGGCCGTAAGTACCGACGGCATTAATTTTGAAAGGTTTAATGAACCAATGTATTACGGCAAGAACCACGTTGATGAATCTCTTGGGATAGAGGATCCACGAGTTGTGATGATAGATGATACTGTTTACCTTACCTATACGGCGGTTTCTGAGGACCTTGATGCTGAAGTGAACCCTAATTGGAAAGAAAAAATTGCAAAAAAACCAAGAATTGCCCTGTCAACTACCAAAGACTTCAAAGAGTTTGTAGATTATGACATTATTATTCCGGGTCTTTCAGGCAAAAATTCCAGCTTATTTCCAAAAATAATAAACGGTGAACACTGGCTTCTTTATCGGGCTGGAGCGGGAAAGACATACTTTGCAAAATCATCGAACCTTACTTCTTGGCGAAATGCGTCTCCTGTTTTTGAAGAGCGACCGGGTATGTGGGACTCTGTACGTACCGGTATTGGGGCTCCACCTATAGAAACGAGCAAAGGATGGTTACTTTTCTACCATGGAGTTGATGAAAAAAATACGTATAGACTAGGGATAATGTTATTGGACCTTCATAATCCTCTAAAGATTTTATATCGATCTCCAGAACCAATCTTTGAACCAGAAACCGATTACGAAAAATTTGGATACATCAATAATGTCGTATTCACCTGTGGCGCCGTTGAGAAAGATGGTAAATATTTTGTGTATTACGGTGCTGCTGATGAAGTTATAGGAGTTGCAACGGTGGAGAAAGAGTTGGTACTAGGACTTTTTTAAAAAATTTTGTAAAGAGAGACAGGACATGAGGAAGCAAACAATGGACTCTGCACCTTCATTCTGATTAACACCTCTCAATGTAAGACCATCGTACACTCCCTTTGTGTTCTCGTCATAGATAAATCTACGATTTCTATTATTTCCAAAAAACCACTCAAACGCGAGTCGCGCTTGATTGTAATACATCTTTTTATGCAGCGCTTTAGATGCGAATAGGTACGCATCAACTGCCGCTGCGGCTTCTAAAGGCTGTTGATCATAATTTGCCTTTACCTTACCTTTTCCGTACCACCCATCCTGCCCAATAAAATCAAAGTAACCATTCTTCTTGTCAAAGTTGCATTCAGTTATAAAATTTAAGGTGACGGTGGCGACCTGCTTATACTTTTCGGATCCTGTGATTATGTATGCAGCAAACAATGCTTGTGGAAGACGAAAATTATCGTAAGTAACACTATCTTCAAACCAATTCCATGTGGTTGAACAATTTTTCTCATATGCTTTGACTAAAAAATTAGCAAGCTTTTTCATATGCTCTTTCGCGAGTCCAGCTGCATCCGTTTTCGTTTCATAGGTTAAAACGTAATAATATAGCCCAAGCATTGTATACGCTGCTGTTCTAAGATCGCGTATATTCTCCATCTGAGAAAGATTTCTTACAAAAATCGAGTGCACCGACTGTGCCAGGCGAGAACTTTCATTAAAATACAGATTTATTCCAAGAGCCCACATAGCTTTACCGTATGGATCGGTCACATCCGTCGCATCATCCCAACTTCCGTTGAAGTTTAGAAATGTGTGAAATGTTCCATTCGTCTCCTGAGCAAAGGTAAGGTAGCTAATATAGAGCTCTACGAGTTTCAATGTTTCACTAGACTTATTGTGTTTGTATAATTCCGAGACCACAATGAGCGCTCTTGCATTGTCATCGGTGCTGTACCCAAATTTTCTGTCTGGGATTGCATGATGTGTATGCTGAATCACACCGACCGCATCAGTTAGACGAGCAAGATATGAAATATCCAATGGCTTAGTAATAAAAGATTCGGCTAAGGCTTTTGTGTCTGCTTGCTCAAGAATTTTTTCATACAGCTTGATATGTTTTTCCGCAACCCGTGACCATCGCATATCCTTTCTTAATGTGGTTATGCTCATCTCGAGTTTATGGAGTTTTTTTGGATTTCTATAAAGATCTACAAGTGCTTGCGAGATTGCTTCACTATCTCGAAAAGGAACTAGAGTTCCTCTACCCTTAGCTAACATTGCTTTTGCATACACGTACTCAGTTGCAATACAGGCCTTACCTGCGCCAATTGCATAGGATAGAGTACCTGACGTAATTTGTTGAGGATCGAGATAAGGAGTAATGTATACATCGGAGGCAGCCAAAAATAACTGCAATTTCTCAAGAGGAACATACTCGTTAATAAAAACGACGTTTTTTTCAATTTGAAGCTTTTTCACAAGCTCCATAAGCTCTTCTCTGTAAGACTCTCCCTCGGTTGCTTTAACTAGCGGATGCGTTTCCCCTACTATAAGAAACTTGAGATTTGGAATGCTCTTGGCAGCCTCCGATACCGCTTCGATAGCATATTCCATCCCTTTAGATCTGCTCAATAAATTATTAGCAAGAAGAATGAATGAGTCCGAATAATCAATTATTTTTTTTGCATCAAACTTCTTCATACTTATGACAGGAGCACCATGCAAAATAAAAACACTATCATTTGGATTCAGTCCATACACTTGTTCAAGTCTATTTTTTGCCACTTCGTCCATGACGATAGTAAATCTGCTAAGACGAGACAGTTCCTGAACTATATACTTTTGACGATCTGTGGGAGTAAGCAATACTGTGTGAAATGTAACGACTAATGGTTTTTTAAGAAGCGTTGCAAAACCAAGAATATACTCTCCATCATCTCCACCAAATAAGCCAAACTCATGTTGTAAATGAACAATTTCCGAAGAATCGCCGTTAATTGAATTGGCTAGTTTTTCGTAGTCTGTAAGCTTTTCCTGCCGAATTATCTTTTCAACTGGTTTGGAGTACTCTTGTGGAAGAAGGGAGTTTTCCATCGCGACAATTGAGATCGTGTTATGCTGTTTTGCTACCTCTGCAGATAGATCACGAGTGTATGTTGCAATACCACATTTCCGAGGAACGAAAGATGAAATATATGTAATTCGCATAAGGAAGCTACGCTCTAAGAAGTAACAATTTAGGGAAGCTTAATATGAGCTAATTATACTCTGTTTGATCCAGTAAGTAAACC
>OBLX010000055.1_pt1 | contig 28925 bp, 24 predicted proteins | sample 1519811 | NCBI WGS metagenome assembly OBLX01 (sample SAMEA3991476, study PRJEB22521) | metagenome | biome: anthropogenic terrestrial biome; feature: sewage plant; material: surface water | place: Sweden | collected 2012-09-26
GCACCGTCGGCGCCGGCTCCGTCACCAAGATCCTCAAGTAGGGACGAGACAATGGGTTCTGAAAAGCGCGTGCAGGTCACCCTGGAGTGCCAGGAGTGCAAGCGACGCAACTACATCACCACCAAGAACAAGGCCAACCAGCGCGAGCGCATCGAGATGAAGAAGTACTGCCGCTGGGACCGGACCCACACGGTCCACAAAGAGACGCGCTAGCTCGCTCTCCGCTCGTTTGGCGTCGGGATTCCGCTTCGGGGTCCTGTCCCCGATCCGTTTCCACCGGCTCCCGGCGCTTTGCCGCCGCGGGCCGGTGGTGTCGTTTTCGGTCTCTGGTCGTTGGCGGCGGGCGCCGGGATCCGGCGGACCCTCGGCTCGGCGCCACCCCTCCGCTCCATCCCGAGGCCCCTCGCTGACGCTCGGCACCGGCGTCACGCCGACCGTGCGCCGACCGCTCCCGCTCGTACTCGGGGCGGGCGCCCCTCGTGGTGGGTCTCGGGCCTCGGAGCGCCCTGGGGGCGACCCTTGGCCGTTGCCAGCCGGTGGCGCGGGGCTCGCTGCGCTCGCCGGCGCTCGTCGGTCGTGGGGTAGTGGGCCCCCTCGGGTGGCTCGCTGCGCTTGCTTCGGCTTGCTCGCGTAACGTTTGTTGTTGTGGAGGCGTCGGAGCGGGAGATGGGGGAGCTCGTGGCGGCGGCGCAGGAGGGGGATCGGGCGGCGTTCGATGAGATCGTGCGGCGGACGACGCCGGCGGCCTGGACGCTGGCCCGGCGGCTGTGCGGGGACGACGAGGACGCGGCCGACGTGGTGCAGGACGCCTACCTGCGGGCGTACCGGTCGATCCGCAGGTTCCGCGGTGACGCCGCCTTCACCACGTGGCTGTACCGCATCACGGCCAACTGCGCTGCCGACCACTTGGACAAGCGGGCCCGACACCGCCACGACGACCTCGGCGATGACACGCCGCAGGAGGACCTGCGTCCTGAGGTCGACCCCGTCGCTCGTGCCGGCAACACCGAGCTGCGCGACGAGCTGGTGGCCGCACTCGACGGGTTGGCCCCCAAGCTGCGGGCCGTGGTGGTGCTACGCGACGTGTACGACCTGCCGCACGAGGCCATCGCCGCCGAGCTCGGGATCTCGGAGACCGCCGCCAAGGTGCGGCTGCACCGGGCCCGGCGCCGCCTCCGGGAGGCGCTGTACCCGCTGCCGGGCGAAGGCGATCAGGAAGAGGCGGTGTGATGCTGTTCGAGTCCCAGCACTGTGACCGTGTGGCCGACGACCTGGCCGCCGCGGCGGGCGGAACCGGTGTGCTCTCGCCCGCAGTTCGACGCCACGTCGAGCACTGCCTGCGCTGCCAGGCCGAGGCCGCACAGCACCGCAAGTTGGCGCGCGCGCTTGAGTCCCTCGGGGCCGTCGAGCTGGTGCCCCCAGCCGGGCTGGCCGACGACGTACTCCTGGCGCTCGACGACACCGAGCAGGCGTCGGTGCTCGGGCACCTGCGCCACCACCGGGCGGCCTACCTCGGCGGGCTGGCTGCAGGGGTCGCCAGCGTGGCCGGGGTGGCCGGCGCCATCGTGTTGGCGCGGTCCCGGCGCTCGCTCGGCCGGGTCGCCTGACGCCGGCACCGCTCAGTCGCCGAATAGGGACGCGGCGAGGCCTCTGGTACGCTTGCTCGTTCGCAGGACCCCCAAGGGCAGTAGCTCAATTGGTAGAGCACTGGTCTCCAAAACCAGCGGTTGGGGGTTCGATTCCCTCCTGCCCTGCTCCAACTCCCGTCTGACCGTTCGCGACATGAGGTTGGCCCCATGGCCATGAACCGAGAACAAAAGAGGATGATGCAGCGTCAGGGCCAGCTCGGCCCCGACGGCGAGCCTGTCGCGAAGCAGCGCAAGCGTGCTGCTCCCCAACCCAAGGCCAAGGAGAAGCGCACCACGCCGATGCAGTTCGTGCGCGAGGTGCGCACCGAGCTGCGCAAGGTGGCGTGGCCGACCCGGGCCGAGGTCATCAACTACTCGATCATCGTGTTGGTCACGGTGGTCATCCTCACCGCGTTGATCGCGTTGCTCGACATCGTGTTCTCCGAATGGGTCCTCAAGCTCCTCAACGTCAACTAGGTCTCATGAGCGACTTCTCCGACACCCCCGAACCCGACACCGACGAGACGACCGCCGCCCCCGAAGCGGCGGTCCTGACCGACGACGCCCCGCTCGCGGAGGCGGTGGTCGATGCCGACGACCTCCTCGACGACGAACCTCTCCCGCCACCGCAGAGCCCCTACGACCGGCCCGGGCGCTGGTACGTGGTCCACACCCAGTCGGGCTACGAGAAGAAGGTCAAGCACAACCTCGAGGCCCGGACGTCCTCGATGAACATGGAGGGCTCGATCTATGAGGTCGTGATCCCCATGGAAGACGTCATGGAGTTCAAGAACGGCAAGAAGGTCGTGGTCCAGAAGAAGGTCTTCCCGGGCTACCTCCTCGTGCGCTGCACCCTCGACGACGACTCCTGGTACGTCATCCGCAACACCCCCGGCATCACCGGCTTCGTCGGCTCGGGCGCCAAGCCCTCGCCGCTGCCCCGCAAGGACGTCGAGATGTTCCTCGCGGTCAAGACCGAGGGCGAAGAGGTGCAGAAGCGCGGCAAGCCCCGCCTCGAGTACGAGATCAACGAGACGGTGCGGGTCAAGGAAGGCCCCTTCGCCGACTTCTCGGGCGAGATCGTCGAGATCAACGAGGACCAGCTGAAGGTCAAGGTGCTGGTCAACATCTTCGGCCGGGAGACCCCGGTCGAGCTCGAGTTCTCCCAGGTGGCGAAGCTCTAGGCCCCGGCCCGAGCCCGCCCGACACCACGAACAGACGAACAAGAAAGCACCAGAGCAATGGCGAAGAAGAAGGTCCTCGCGATCGTCAAGATCCAGATCCCTGCGGGGCAGGCCACGCCCGCCCCGCCGGTCGGTACGGCCCTCGGCCCGCACGGCGTCGCGATCATGGACTTCTGCAAGGCATACAACGAGAAGACCGAAGGCCAGCGCGGCCAGATCATCCCGGCCGAGATCACCATCTACGAGGACCGGTCGTTCACCTTCGTCACCAAGACGTCGCCGACCTCGACCCTCCTGCGCAGCGCCGCCGGCCTCGACAAGGCCGCCGAGAACCCCGGCCGTGAGACCGTGGGCAAGATCACCGAGGCGCAGCTCGTCGAGATCGCCACGCTGAAGATGCCCGACCTCAACGCCAACGACCTCGAGGCGGCCAAGCTCCAGGTGGCCGGCACCGCCCGCTCCATGGGCATCGAGATCGCCTGATCACCTGATCCGGGCCTCGGCCCGATCGCGGCACCAGACCACAACCAACTGCGCACCGGGACGACCTCACCCGAGCGCCGAACCAGCGAGGGAGCCAGTCATGGCGAAGAGCAAGAAGCAGGCGGACGCGGCCAAGGCGTTCGACCCCGAGCAGCTGTACACCCCGAGCGAAGCGCTCGAGCTGGTGCAGAAGCTGGCCACGGCCAAGTTCGACGAGACCGTCGAGCTGGCGGTGCGCCTCGGCGTCGACCCCCGCAAGGCCGACCAGATGGTGCGCGGCACGGTCGCGCTCCCTTCGGGCACCGGCACCGACGTGCGCATCGCGGTGTTCGCCACCGGCGAGGCGGCCACTGCCGCCCGTGAGGCCGGCGCCGACTTCGTGGGCGGCGACGACCTCGCCGCCGAGGTCGAGGGCGGGATGATGGACTTCGACGTGGCCATCGCCACGCCTGACATGATGCCGACGGTCGGCAAGCTCGGTCGGGCCCTCGGCCCCCGCGGCCTCATGCCGAACCCCAAGACCGGCACCGTCACCCCCGACGTGGCCAAGGCCGTGGGCGAGTTCAAGGGCGGCAAGGTCGAGTACCGCACCGACCGCCAGGGCAACGTGCACGTGCCCATCGGCAAGGCCTCCTTCGCCAAGGACGCCCTCAACGCCAACTTCCGGGCCGTCATCGACGAGCTCGAGCGGGTGAAGCCGGCCGCCGCAAAGGGCCGCTACATGCGCCGGGTGACCCTGGCCTCCACCATGGGCCCGGGCATCAAGGTCGACCACAGCCGTGGCGTCGACGACGCCGAGGGCGAGGACGCCGCCGCCTGATTGTCCCAACCGGGGACGCGGCCGGTAGCCTCGTCCCCTACAACTTCATCGCTTTCTGCTCGCCGTAGACCTCCGGTGCCGCCCTCGGGTGGCTGAAAGGGCCACCTGGCCCGCCCGATGAGGCGGACTCCTCTCTCTTCGGGGCGTTCGCACGCGCGAGCGCCCCGTTCAACGTCTCCCCCCGGGGAGACCCGTTCCCGACAAGAGAGAGGAGGTGCCCATGGAGAACCCGAGGCCGGAGAAGGTTGCGGTCGTCACCGAGGTCCGTGAGAAGTTCGACGGAGCCGACGCCGTGGTGCTCACCGACTACCGCGGCCTCGACGTGGCCGCCATGAGCACGCTGCGACGAGCCCTGAGCGCCGCCGGCGGCGACTTCAAGATCTACAAGAACACGCTGGTGCGCTTCGCCGCCCGTGACCTCGACCTGGATCTCGACGAGCTGCTGCTCGGCCCCACGGCCATCGCCTTCGTCCCCCGCAAGGCGGACGGCACCCCCGGCGATCCCGTCACCGTGGCCAAGGCCCTGCGCGACTTCGCCCGCACCAACGAGCACCTCGTGGTGAAGGGTGGCCTACTCGGCACCAAGATCCTGAGCGTCGACGACGTGAAGGCACTCGCCGACGTGGCGCCGCGCGAGGAGCTGCTGGCCCGACTGGCCGGTGGCTTCGCCGCCCCCATGCAGCAGTTCGCGAGCCTGCTCGCCGCACTGCCCCGCAACTTCGCCTACGGCCTCAAGGCCCTCATCGACCAGGGTGGCGCTCCCGGCGCCCCGGTGGCCGAGGAGGCGTCCCCCGAGCCCGAGGCGGCACCGGAACCCCCCGCGGAGGACGAGTCGGCAGTTGCCGAGGATGTCGTCGCAGAGGACGCACCACCCGCGGCGGAGGAGGACTCGAGCGCCAGTTCCGAGTCGGCCGACGCCGCACCTGAGAGCACCGACAACCCTGAAGTTACCGAAGAGGCCGTCGCTGAGGCGTCGGCCGAGGAGGAGTAATGGCTGTGACGAAGGACGAGATCCTCGACGCGATCTCCAACATGACCGTTCTCGAGCTGAGCGAGCTGCTCAGCGAGTTCGAGGAGAAGTTCGGCGTGACCGCCGCGGCCCCCGTGGCTGCGGCTGCCGCCGCTCCCGCGGCCGGTGGCGGCGACGCTGCCGCCGCTGAGGAGCAGGACGAGTTCGACGTCGTCCTGACCGCGGCCGGCGACAAGAAGATCCAGGTCATCAAGGAGGTGCGCTCGCTCACCAACCTCGGCCTCAAGGAGGCCAAGGAGCTCGTGGACAGCGCCCCCAAGCCGGTGCTCGAGAAGGCATCCAAGGAAGACGCCGAGAAGGCCAAGGCCCAGCTCGAAGAGGCCGGCGCCAGCGTCGAGCTCAAGTAGCACCCCGCACGGAACGAGCGGTGCCCGGCCCATCGGGCCGGGCACCGCCGCGTGCGGCGTCCGGTCGGGGTGACCCGATCGGCGCCGGACCAGCACGGGCGGTCAGCGGTCGTCCGGGCTCACTCCCAGCGGAACCGTCGGGGCGCTCCCCCGCAGTTCGACGAGCTCCCGCACCGCCTACTCCCTCCCAATCCTGAGCCTCGGCGCTTGACCCCGGCGCCGAGTGGCCATTCGCGCGCCCCGTGACCGATGTCACCGAGTGGTCCCGGGGGTTCGGGACGTAGGACCCTGCCCTGGTCGACAGTCCGGGGAGACGCTGGAGGGAGAAGCGAGAGGACGTGATCGCCGTGACCAGGAGACTGGCGGGGCTCGGGTTGGTCGCAGTACTGATCGCAGCGTTCCTGGTGGTGATGCCTCTCCCCTCGGCCCGAGCGGCCGAAGCGCCACCGGCGTTCTCGTTGACGTGGGGTACCAGTGGCAGCGGCGACGGCCAGTTCAAGTTCCCGGACGCCGTGGCCGTGGACGGTTCCGGCAACGTCTACGTCGCCGACACCGTCAACCATCGGATCCAGAAATTCACCTCCGGCGGCACCTACCTCACCCAATGGGGCACCTACGGTTCCGGCAACGGGCAATTCCTGAACCCGCAAGGGATCGCGGTGGACGGGTCTGGCAACGTCTACGTGGCCGACACCATGAACCGTCGGATCCAGAAGTTCACCTCCGGCGGCACCTACCTCACCCAATGGGGCACCCTCGGAACCGGCAACGGCCAATTCGATGACCCCAGGGGGGTGGCGGTCGACGCGTCCGGCAACGTCTTCGTCGCCGACTATGGCATCTCCCGGATCCAGGAGTTCACCTCGACCGGCGCGTTCGTGACCAAGTGGGGCACCCCGGGCACCGGCAACGGCCAGTTCAACCGCCCGTTCGGGGTGGCCGTCGACGCGTCCGGCAACGTCTACGTCGCCGACTACATGAACAGTCGGATCCAGAAGTTCGCCTCCACCGGCACCTACCTCACCCAATGGGGCACCACCGGCGTCGGCAACGGCCAATTCAGTGCCCCGTTCGGGGTGGCGGTCGACGCCGTCGGCGGCGTCTACGTCACCGACATCAACATCAACCGGGTCCAGAAGTTCACCTCGAGCGGCACCTACGTCACCCAGTGGGGCACCACCGGCACCGGCAACGGCCAGTTCAGCAACGCGTCCGGGATAGCGGTCGACGCGTCCGGCAGCGTCTACGTCGCTGACTACAGCCCCCGCATCCAGAAGTTCGTGCCGCCCGCCTGGCTGACGATCACCAAGACGGCGGACGAGACCACGGTCACTGCGGGTTCGGTCATCCATTACCACGTCACGATGACGAACGCGGGCAGCGTGCCGTTGACCGGGGTGACGGTGTCCGACACCGGCGCGCCGGCGTGTGCCGGCAGTGTGGCGGACATCGCGGTGGGGACCAACCGGGTGGTGGACTGCGCCTACACGACCGCGTTGGCCGACATCGGCACCTATGCCAACGCTGCGACGGTCGTCACCAACGAGACGACGGCGGTCACGTCGAACACGGTGAACGTGACCGTCACCGCGGCGGTGCCGTCCGAGCCGCCCCCGGAGTTCCTCCGCACCTGGGGCACCACCGGGTCGGGCAACGGCCAGTTCAACTACCCGGTCGGCGTGGCCGTCGACTCGTCCGGCAAGGTGTACGTCGTCGACTCGGTCAACAATCGCGTCCAGAAGTTCAGCGCCGCGGGCGCCTACCTCACCCAGTGGGGCTCCACCGGCTCTGGCAACGGCCAGTTCGTCAATCCGCGCGGCGTGGCCGTCGACGCTGACGGCAACGTGTACGTCACCGACGGCAACAACCACCGGGTCCAGAAGTTCACCTCGACCGGCACCTATGTCACCCAGTGGGGCACCAGCGGCACCGGCAACGGCCAGTTCAACGCCCCGTTCGGGGTGGCGGTCGACGCGGCCGGCAACGTCTACGTCACCGACTACTACCTCAACCGGGTCCAGAGGTTCACCTCGACGGGCACGTTCCTGACCACATGGGGCACGAGCGGCACCGGCAACGGCCAGTTCAGAACCCCGACGGGGGTGGCCGTCGACGCGGACGGAGACGTCTACGTCGCCGACTGGTACAACCACCGCATCCAGAAGTTCGCTTCGACCGGCAACTTCCTGACCAAGTGGGGCACGTTGGGGAGCGGCACTGGCACTGGTCAGTTCACCTACCCGACTGGCGTGGCGGTCGACGCCGCCGGCAACGTCTACGTCACCGAAGCCGGCAACAACCGGATCCAGAAGTTCACCTCGACCGTCGCCTACGTCACTCAGTGGGGCACGCTCGGCACCGGCAACGGCCAGTTCCATGCCCCGTACGGCGTGGCCGTCGATGCCTCCGGCAACGTCTACGTCGCCGACCAACTCAACGACCGCATCCAGAAGTTCGGGTCGGTGGACACGACCGACCCGACGGTCGATCTGCGGACCCCGGCGGACGGCGCGGTCTTCGACCGTGACGAGGTCGTGGCCGCCGATTACAGCTGCGACGACGAGGCGGGAGGGTCGGGGCTGGACACGTGTGTGGGCACGGTCGCGGACGGTGATCCGGTCGACACGTTGACGTTGGGGTCGCATGACTTCTCGGTGATCGCGACCGACCACGAGGGGAACACCCGGACGGTGACGCATTCGTACACGGTGCGTGATGTGACCCGGCCGACGGTCGATCTGCGCACCCCGGCGGAGGGCGCGGTGTTCGACCGTGGCGAGGTCGTGGCCGCTGATTACAGCTGCGACGACGAAGCGGGCGGCTCCGGTATCGACACCTGCGTGGGCACGGTGGCCGACGGCGACCCGGTCCCGACCGGGACCCTGGGGTCCCATGACTTCACGGTCACCGCCACCGACCATGCCGGCAACCACCGGACCGTGACCCACACCTACACGGTGGTGCTCACGGGGGTGGAGGGGACGGTGACGGAGTCGCCGTCGGGTGGCCCGGTTGCGGGTGTGTGGGTGGTGGGGGTGTCGACGGCGGGGCAGATGACCGCGGCGACGTTGACGGACGCGTCGGGTGGGTACTCGTTGGCGCTGCCGGTGGGTTCGTACAAGGTCGAGTTCGTGGATGTGACGGGTCGTCATGTGGGGGAGTGGTTCGAGAACGCGCCGTTGGGTGACTTCGGGGCGGCGCAGACGGTGACGGTGAGCGGGCCGACCGCGGTGCGGGTCGACGCCGAGTTGGCGGCGTCCGGGGCGTCGGGCGCGATCGCGGGCACGGTGACCGAGTCGGGTTCGTCGGTCCCGGTCGGGGGAGCGTGGGTGGTGGCGGTGCGTTCCTATGACGGGCGGATCGTGGCGGGGGTGTTGTCGAGGCCGGACGGCACGTTCCGGGTGGGGGGCTTGACCGAGGGGTTGTACCGGTTGGCGGTGATCGACCCGACGATGGGCCACGCGTATGACTTGTTCTTCGACGACAAGGCCGATTTCGCTTCTGGTGACGACATCGCGGTGACGGCTGGGGCGGTCTCCGTGGTGAACCCGGATCTGGATCCGGCGACACCGGCGAGCCCGAACGCGACGATCGAGGGCGCGGTGACCGACACAGTGCGCGGCGACCCGGTTGCGGGGGCGTGGGTGGCGGCGGTCAACAAGAACACCGGGGTGTTCACGGTGGCGACCGAGGCTGATGACGCCGGCCGGTTCTCGTTGTCGGTGCCGGCGGGTTCGTATGCGTTGGAGTTCATCGACCCGTCGGGCACCCATCGAGGTGAGTGGCACCACGACACGAGCCTCGGCGAGTTCTCGGCGGCGACACCGGTGACGGTCGCTGCGGGTGCGACCGCGGTGGCCGACGAGGACTTGGTCCCGTTGACCGGTGGGGTCGTGGGTCGGGTGGTCGACGCGTCGACCGGTGCGGGGATCCGGGGTGCGTGGGTGGTCGCGGTGCGTTCGTACAACGGGGCGATGGTGGCCTGGGACGTCACCGATGGCGACGGCCGGTTCTCGGTGACCGGGTTGGACCCGGTGGATCATCGGGTCGCGGTGATCGACCCGACCGGTGTCCACGAGATCGAGCTGTTCTACGACAACCACAGCGATTTCGGTCACGGTGACGACCTCACCATCGACCCGGGCGCGGCGCCCCCGTCGATCACCGTCGACCTCACCCCCCGCTGACGACCTCGGCCCGCCGCCACAACGATCGGAGCCCGGCGCGGCGCTCGGGGGGTCGGGGCCATGCCGCGTCCCGAGGCCGGTACGGTGAACCGGTGACGGTTCCCTCACTCCTGGTCGAGCGCGAGGACGGCGAGTTGGTGGTGCGCTGGGCGCCGGCGTCGCCTGCCGACCGCCTGGTGGTGGGGGAGTCCCCCGACGAGGCGTCCGGGCACGAGGTCGCCCACGACGGCTCGGGGGAGGTCCACCTGCCGGGCCTCGACCCCGCCGTGCGCCACTACGTGCACCTCCACCACGGCGATGAGCCGGTCACGGTCGCGGCCGAGCGCCTCGTGCCGTTGGAGGGCACCTTGAACTTCCGGGACCTCGGGGGCTACCGGACCACCGACGGCCACCAGGTGCGCTGGGGTCGGGTGTTCCGCTCGGATGCGCTGGGCAAGCTCACCGACGCCGACCTCACCTACCTCGAGCGCCTCGGGGTGCGGCTCGTCTGCGACTTCCGTGACGACTACGAGACCGAGAAGGCCCCCAGCCGCCTGCCCGACCACCCCGATCTACGCATGGAGCGGTTCCCCATCGGCGCCGGCGGCGACACCAGCGAGGTGGCGGGCGACCGCAAGGACGGCCTCACGGACCTCGTCCTCGCCGGCAAGCTCGGCGAGGTGAGCCCCGAGATGCTGGGGGACTTCTACGTCGGGATGCTCGAGTCCCGCGCCGAGCCGATCATCGCGGTGCTCGAACGGGTGGCCGACCCCGCCAACCACCCCGTGGTCTTCCACTGCACCGCGGGCAAGGACCGCACGGGCGTGCTCGCCGCCGTGTTGTTGTCCGTGCTCGGCGTGGACGAGGAGACCATCCTCGACGACTACGAGCTCACCGACCGCTACCGCACGCCGTACCGCCTCGCCGAGGTGGCCCCCCGGCTGGCGGCCTCCGGCGTCGAGCTCGACAAGGTGAAGGCGCTGTTCTCGGCCCAGCGGGTGGTGCTGGCCCGCACGTTCGCCACCCTCCAGGAGCGCTACGGCTCGGTGCCCGCCTTCCTGACCGACGAGGCCGGCATGGATCCCGCCACCCTCCAGCGCCTCCGCGACCTGTTGCTGGTATAGGCAGCGCGGTACCGATGCCTCGTCGTGGGGTCCTGCGGTGCCTCGCCGCCGCCGCCGTCCTGTTCGGTGCGTCGACTCCCGCAGCCTCGAGGTTGGCGGGCGAGATGCCGACGCTGGTGCTCGCCGGGTTGCGCTACCTCGGTGCCGCGCTGGCGGTCGGGCCGTCCGTGGCCTGGCATCGTCCTACGGACGCAGGTCTTCGCCATGCAGGGCCTTCGGCTGGACGTTCCTGGGTGAGTCGATCTCACCGACGCAAGCCCTCGCACTGCCCCTCGCGGTCGCTGGCGTGGGCTTGTCGCTCCACACGAGCCACGAGCACTCGCACCTGCACCTCGCGATGGGCCACGAGCACGAGCACGCTCACGATGACGGCCACCACACCCACGGACATGCGGTGGTCGTGACGGGTCGCCACACCCACTGGCACCGGCACGAGCAGATGGAGCACGCCCACCCCCACGTGCCCGACCTGCACCATCGCCACGCGCACCCGTCGTGAGGTGCGAGCGACACGCCGAGGCGGCCTCGTGTTCCTCGCGCCGGTACCCTCGCACCGCGGGCCGCCATCAGGTCCTCCCAACGAAAGTCGAGATGCCATGTTGCGAGTCCGTCGGATCGTGGTCATCGGGGCCGTGGTCCTCGTCTTCGGGGTGGCGCTCTCGGCGTGCGGGAGTGACGGGGGCAGCGATGACGGAGGTGCGTCCGGCGCCGCAGATTCGTCGGCTCGCGACACCTTCGTGCTCGACGAGTGGTCAGTCGCCGCGCCGACTGAACCGATCCACGCCGGTGAGGTCCGCATCACGGCCGTGAACGACGGAAGCGAGACCCACGAGCTGGTCATCGTCCGCACCGCCGATGCGGCCTCCTTGCCGACCAAGGCCGACGGCTCGGTCGACGAGGAGGCGATCTCCGAAGCCGACAAGCCGGGCGAGATCCCCGACGTGGCGGCCGGTGACTCAGCGGCGGCCACGCTCGACCTCCCGGCCGGTGACTACGTGGCGTTCTGCAACCTCGTCGACCAGATGGGCAACGGTGGCAGCGGCATGGGGAGCGGAAGCAGCATGGGTGGCGGGAACGGGATGGGTGGCGGGGGGATGGGTGGCGGGGGGATGGGCCACGTCCACTTCCAGCTCGGCATGTCGGTGGCCTTCACCGTCACGTGAAGAACCGGCGGTTCGGTCGGCCGCCGTCAGCCTTCGGGGTCGGCGTCGATGACGAGCGCGAGGCGGGAGCGGAACCTCCGCCATCGGTGCTCGTTGTCATGCACCAGGCCTGCCGAATCGCTGAGTAGGTCGGCGGCCCGATCGAGGAGCTCGACCGCGGCGTAGATCGTCGATGCACTCGAGCGCGGCCCGGCGAGGTCGCTCCGGAGCGCGGCGAGGGAGAGGTCGACCCGCTCGACGATGTCGACGCTGCGGTGGAGGAGGCGGCCGGCCAGGGAGCTCATCGAAGCGGCCTGCCAGTCGTTGGCGATGATCCGATGCCGATCACCGAGCACGTCCGCGAGGATCGGGTAGTCGAGCAGCGCCGGCGCGATGTCCCAGGTCGTGGCCATCGCCTCGGCCAGCCATCCGCCCGTCTCGACGGCGTCGTCGGCCATGGTGCGCAGGTCCCGCAACATCCGCTGGAGCTCGACGGGGGCCTCGCCGCTCTCCATGAACAGCACCCCGTCGAGCGCGAGTGCCTCACGGGTGTTGGCGTCCTCGGCCCCCTCGTAGGGGTTGAGCGCGTCGGCTTGGGCGGGGTCGACGGTGGACCAGTGATCAGCGAGCGAGCACAGGGTGCGAGCGTGGCGTTGCACGACCACGGCCTCGGCCCGTGGAGATTGTGCGTAGAACTTCTCGTGCTCGCGGTGAAAGCGTGACAGGTTCTCCACCGCGGCCAGGAACGCATCCTCCACGCCCGAACCCTACGAGCCGCGCCCACCCTCACGCACCTGGAGGTGGCGCCGATGGGAGGATGGATGGCGACGCGGGTCGTCCACCCAGGAGGGTTCGACATGGCCGAGCTGCACGAGATCAAAGGCGTCGGGCCGGCGACGGCGACACGCCTCGCCGAGCACGGGCTGACCTCGACCAAGAAGCTGGCCAAGGCCGACCTCGACGCCATCGTCGCCGTCCCCGGCTTCGGGCCCGTGCGCGCCGCGGCGGTGCGCGACGCAGCCCGGGCCTCCCTTCCTGCGCCGGTCGAGGCGGAGAAGCCCGAGGCCAAGAAGCCCAAGGCGAAGGGACGCGAGAAGGGCCACGACAAGGGCAAGGCCAAGAGGGCCAGGGCCGCGAAGGCGGACGCGTCGGCCAAGGCCACGAAGGCGAAGAAGCCCGGCAAGGCGAAGCGGGGCGAGAAGTCAGCAAAGGGCAAGAAGAAGACCAAGAAGCGCTGAACGCTTCGCACGTAGGTGCTTGACGGATCGGCGGGTCGGCCGTACCCTCACGGCATCTCGGGGCCGGAGCGCGAGCCTGGTCCCTGAGCCTCGGCTCGACGGGCGTGTTCCCGCCGAGTTGCCTCTTGGCGTGCCCGGGTCTAGCATCCAAGAAGCCGTGCGTGTCCGCTCCGTCCTCGGATCTTCTTCGTCGACCCTGCGCGTCTCCGCCCGGTCCTCCACCGCCTGCACGTTCTCTCGCTAGGAGATACGCGTTGCCTTCTCGCGCCGCTGTCCGCGATCGCTACTCATTTGCCAACCTCGACGAGGCCCTGGAGCTCCCGGATCTCATCGCCATCCAACGCGAGTCCTTCGACTGGTTCCTCGCGGAGGGCCTGGCCGACACCTTCCGGGACATCAGCCCGATCAAGGACTTCACCGAGACGCTGCAGCTCGAGCTCGAGTTCGATCCGAACGACGAGGATCTGCGCCCCCCGCCGAAGTTCACGGTCGAGGAGTGCAAAGAGAAGGACATGACGTACTCGGCGCCGATCTTCGTGCGCGCCCGGTTCATGAACGCCACCACCGGCGAGATCAAAGAGCAGACGGTGTTCATGGGCGACTTCCCGATGATGACCGAGAAGGGCACGTTCGTCATCAACGGCACCGAGCGAGTCGTGGTGAGCCAGCTCGTCCGCAGCCCGGGCGTGATCTTCCAGCCGGGCGAGCGGTACCGCCTGCGCAACCTGGCCAAGCACCAGCTCGTGACCGGCACCATCCACCCCTACCGCGGTGAGTGGATCGAGTTCGACGTCGAGCAGAAGCCGGGCAAGCCCGTCACCGCCGGCACCCGCGTGGCCCGTAAGCGCCGCCTCAGCCTGTTCGTGTTGCTCCGCGCCCTCGGCTACGACGAGGAGAACAACCCCGGGTTCATCGACCGCTTCGTCAGCCACTTCGACTTCCTCGAGGACCAGTGGGAGAAGGACCGCGAGCTGGCCCCCACCCAGGACGAGGCGCTCGTCGAGATCTACAAGCGGGCCCGCCCGGGTGAGCCGCCGTCGGTCGAGTCGGCCAAGGCCTACTTCCGCAACGCCTTCTTCGAGAACCGTCGCTACGACCTCAGCCGGGTCGGCCGCTACAAGCTGAACCGCAAGCTCGGCCCCGAGCTGGAGAAGCTCGGCACGATGTTCGGCCTGACCGATCTCGACCTGCCGGCGTCCGATCAGCCGGTGCTCAGCCGCTGCGAGGTCCTCGCCGCCACGAGCTACCTGCTGCAGCTGGCCAAGGGCGAGCCGGGCTACCGCCTCGACGACCAGGACCACTTCGCCAACCGCCGCATCCGCTCGGTGGGCGAGCTCATCCAGAACCAGGTCCGCATCGGCCTGTCCCGCATGGAGCGGGTGGTGCGCGAGCGCATGACCACCCAGGACGTCGAGGCCATCACGCCCCAGACGCTCATCAACATCCGCCCGGTGGTCGCCGCCATCAAGGAGTTCTTCGGCACCAGCCAGCTCTCCCAGTTCATGGACCAGGTGAACCCCCTGTCGGGCCTCACCCACCGCCGCCGTCTCTCCGCGCTCGGCCCGGGTGGCCTCTCGCGTGAGCGGGCCGGCTTCGAGGTCCGTGACGTCCACTTCAGCCACTACGGCCGCATGTGCCCGATCGAGACGCCGGAAGGCCCGAACATCGGCCTCATCGGTGCCCTGTCGACCTTCGCCCGGGTGAACGAGTTCGGCTTCATCGAGTCCCCCTACCGCAAGGTCGTGGAGGGCAAGGTCACCGACGAGATCATGTACCTCGCCGCCGACGAGGAAGAGGAGTACGTGGTCGCCCAGGCCAACGCTCCCCTCAACCCCGACGGTACCTTCAAGAACGACCGGGTGCTGGTGCGGCGCTCCCCGCAGGGCGCCACCCTCGAGAACCTCAAGCTCCAGCTCGAGCGCGAGAGCTACTTCGCCTCGACCACCGAGATCTCGAGCATCCCGCCGTCCGAGGTCCAGCTCATGGACGTCTCGCCGAAGCAGATCGTCTCGGTCGCCACGGCGCTGATCCCGTTCCTCGAGCACGACGACGCCAACCGGGCCCTCATGGGCGCCAACATGCAGCGCCAAGCCGTCCCGCTGATCCGGGCCGAGGCGCCCTACATCGGCACCGGCATCGAGGCCCGAGCCGCACGCGACGCGGCCGACATGATCATCGCGATCGACGACGGCACCGTGACCGACGTCGACGGCGACTCGATCACCGTCGAGTACAAGAACGCCGGCCGCAAGGTCCAGCGCCTGCTCAAGTTCGAGCGCTCGAACCAGGACACCTCGATCAACCAGAAGCCCCGCGTGCGCGAAGGCGACCGGGTGAAGAAGGGCGACATCCTCGCCGACGGCTCCAGCACCGACAACGGCGAGCTGGCCCTCGGCAAGAACCTCCTCGTGGCCTTCATGCCGTGGGAGGGCTACAACTTCGAGGACGCCATCATCCTGAGCGAGCGGCTCGTGAAGGACGACGTGCTCACGTCGATCCACATCCACGAGCACGAGATCGACGCCCGTGACACCAAGCTGGGCCCCGAGGAGATCACCCGGGACATCCCGAACCTCTCGGACGAGATCCTCGCCGACCTCGACGAGCGCGGCATCATCCGCGTCGGTGCCGAGGTCGGCCCGGGCGACGTACTCGTGGGCAAGGTCACCCCCAAGGGCGAGACCGAGCTCACCCCCGAAGAGCGCCTCCTGCGCGCCATCTTCGGTGAGAAGGCCCGCGAGGTGCGCGACACCTCGCTGAAGGTCCCCCACGGCGAAGAGGGCAAGGTCATCGACGTCAAGGTGTTCAGCCGTGACGAGAGCCACGAGCTGCCCCCGGGCGTCAACCAGCTGGTCCGGGTCTACGTGGCCCAGAAGCGCAAGATCAGCGTGGGCGACAAGCTCGCCGGACGCCACGGCAACAAGGGCGTGATCTCGAAGATCCTGCCCATCGAGGACATGCCGTACATGGCCGACGGCACCCCCGTCGACATCATCCTCAACCCCCTCGGCGTCCCGTCCCGCATGAACGTGGGCCAGGTCCTCGAGGCCCACCTGGGCTACGCCGCCCGCTGGGGCTGGGACGTGCCGGGCTCCGGCCACGTCGAGGGTGGCCGCGTCGGCACCGAGCCGGTCCGTGGCACCGAGAACAAGACCCGCACCAACACGCCGCCGGCCCAGCTCATCGCCACGCCGGTGTTCGACGGTGCACACTGGGACGAGGAGGAGGAGGCCGGGAAGCACCCGACCATCCAGCGGATCTTCGAGAACCTCACGCCCGAGTCGGTGGACGGTCGTCGCCTCATCCAGGCAAACGGCAAGACCACCCTCTACAACGGCCGAACCGGTGACCCCTACGACAACCCCATCACGGTGGGCTACGTCTACATCCTGAAGCTGGCCCACCTGGTCGACGACAAGATCCACGCCCGGTCCACCGGCCCGTACTCGATGATCACCCAGCAGCCCCTCGGAGGGAAGGCCCAGTTCGGCGGCCAGCGCTTCGGCGAGATGGAGGTGTGGGCCCTCGAGGCCTACGGCTCCGCCTACTGCCTCCAGGAGCTCCTGACCATCAAGTCCGACGACGTGCTCGGCCGCGTGAAGGTCTACGAGGCCATCGTCAAGGGCGAGAACATCCCCGAGCCGGGGATCCCCGAGAGCTTCAAGGTGCTCATCAAGGAGATGCAGGCGCTCTGCCTCAACGTCGAGGTGCTCAACACCATCGGCGACGAGATCGAGATGCGCGAGCTCGACGAGGACATCTTCCGCACCGCCGAAGAGCTGGGGATCGACATCTCCCGGCCCGAGCGGGGCAGTGACGAAGAAGACGCACGCCGCGCTGCAGAGCGCATGGAGAGGATCTGACCATGCTCGATGTGAACACCTTCGACCAGCTGCGCATCGGCCTCGCCACCGCGGATTCCATCCGCACGTGGTCCAACGGCGAGGTCAAGAAGCCGGAGACCATCAACTACCGCACGCTCAAGCCCGAGAAGGACGGCCTCTTCTGCGAGAAGATCTTCGGTCCCACCAAGGACTGGGAGTGCTACTGCGGCAAGTACAAGCGCGTCCGCTTCAAGGGCATCATCTGCGAGCGCTGCGGCGTCGAGGTCACCCGCTCGAAGGTCCGGCGCGAGCGCATGGGCCACATCGAGCTGGCCGCGCCCGTGGTGCACATCTGGTACCTCCGCGGCACCCGCTCGTGGCTGGCCTACCTGCTCATGGGCACCGAGCCCCGTGAGGAGCTGAAGGCCAAGCAGCTCGAGAAGGTGATCTACTTCGCCGCCAACCTCGTCACCTGGGTCGACGAGGACAAGCGCCAAGAGGACCTTCCCAACCTCGAGGCCGAGCTCGTGGGCGAGAAGGAGCTCATCGAAAAGGAGCGCGAGCTCGCCCTGGCCCGCCGCCAGGAGGAGCTCGAGCACGAGATCGAGGCGCTGGAGAACGAGGGCGCCAAGGACACCGAGATCAAGGCCCGCCAGCGCGCCGTGGACAAGGAGCTTGCTTCCATCCGTGAGCGCTACGACGAGGAGCTCGACCGGGTCGGCCGCGCCTTCGACGAGTTCAAGGACCTGTTCTCGCGCAAGATCATCGAGGACGAGATGCTGTGGCGCGAGCTCGTCGACCGCTACGGCGAGTACTTCGAGGGTGGCATGGGTGCCGACACCATCGCTCGCCTCGTGAACCGCCTCGACCTCGACGAGGAAGAGGTCAAGCTCCGCAACGCCATCGAGCCGCCCGAGGGCCAGAAGCCCCTTTCGGCCCAGCGCAAGCAGAAGGCCATCAAGCGCCTGAAGATCGTCTCGGCGTTCAACCGCCGCGACGACAACGGCCGCCGGGTCAACGACCCGCGGGCCATGATCCTCGACGTCGTGCCGGTGATCCCGCCCGAGCTGCGTCCGATGGTCCAGCTCGACGGTGGCCGCTTCGCCACCTCCGACCTGAACGACCTGTACCGCCGGGTCATCAACCGGAACAACCGCCTCAAGCGCCTCCTGGACCTCGGTGCCCCCGAGATCATCGTCAACAACGAAAAGCGCATGCTCCAAGAGGCCGTCGACGCGCTGTTCGACAACGGCCGCCGCGGCCGCCCCGTCACCGGTCCGGGCAACCGCCCCCTGAAGTCGCTGTCGGACATGTTGAAGGGCAAGCAGGGTCGGTTCCGCCAGAACCTGCTCGGCAAGCGGGTCGACTACTCCGGTCGATCGGTCATCGTGGTCGGCCCGACCCTCAAGATCCACCAGTGCGGCCTGCCGAAGCTGATGGCCCTCGAGCTCTTCAAGCCCTTCGTCATGAAGCGGCTGGTGGACAACGAGGTAGCCCAGAACATCAAGTCGGCCAAGCGGATGGTCGAGCGGCGGCGCCCTCAGGTCTGGGACGTGCTCGAGGACGTCATCCGCGAGCACCCGGTCCTGCTCAACCGCGCCCCCACCCTCCACCGTCTCGGTATCCAGGCCTTCGAGCCCGTGCTGGTGGAGGGCAAGGCCATCCAGATCCACCCGCTCGTCTGCGCGGCGTTCAACGCCGACTTCGACGGTGACCAGATGGCCGTCCACCTGCCACTGTCGGCCGAGGCCCAGGCCGAGAGCCGGGTCCTCATGCTGTCGGCCAACAACGTGTTGAGCCCGGCCCACGGCCGCCCGCTCGTCACGCCGACCCAGGACATGGTGATCGGGGCCTACTACCTGACCGAGATGGTCGGCGAGGTGGACCCCGAGGACCAGACCCGCTTCAAGCGCCCGAACGAGTCCGACTGGCACCCGGTGCGCAGCTTCCGGCGCCTCGACGAGCTCGAGCGGGCCTACGAGCACGGCACCCTCAAGCTCCACGACCCCATCACCTACCGCACGGAGCGGCTGCTGGAGACTCCGGCGAACGGCAAGGCCGCGGTGTACACCATCACCACGGCCGGCCGCGTGTTCTTCAACGAGACCCTGCCCGAGGGCTTCGAGTACGTCAACCATGTCATCAAGAAGAAGGACATGGGCGCGATCGTCGATGAGCTCGCCAACCACTACGCCAAGGCGGCCGTGGCCGAGAGCCTCGACGCGATCAAGTCCCTGTGCTTCCGCTACGCCACCCAGTCGGGCATCACGGTGTCCATCGACGACGTGCGCACGCCGCCCGAGAAGGCGGCGATCCTCGAGGCCCACGAGAAGGACGCCGACAAGGTCGAGGGCCAGTTCCAGCGCGGCATCATCACCGACGGTGAGCGTCGCCAGAAGGAAGTGGAGATCTGGACCAACGCCACCGAAGAGGTGCGCGCCGCCATGGAGCGGGGCCTGAAGGAGCAGCAGTTCAACCCCATCGAGATGATGGTGGGTTCCGGGGCCCGAGGCAACATGATGCAGGTCCGTCAGATCGCGGGCATGCGTGGCCTGGTGGCCAACCCCCGAGGCGACATGATCCCTCGACCGATCAAGGCCAACTTCCGTGAAGGCCTGTCGATGCTCGAGTACTTCATCGCCACCCCGGGTGCCCGCAAGGGCCTCGTCGACACCGCCCTGCGGACCGCCGACTCGGGCTACCTGACCCGTCGCCTCGTCGACGTGGCCCAAGAGCTCATCGTGCGCGAGCTGGATTGCGCCGCCGACGGCACGCCCGTCCGTGGCCTCTGGGTGGATGAGGTCGTACCGGACGAGGCCGGCAAGCGCAGCTACCTCGAGACCCGGCTGTTCGGACGGACGCTCATGGAGGACGTCACCCTCTCGGACGGCACCGTGCTGGCCGCCGGCACCGAGGTGGGCGACGACGAGCTCGCCACCCTGCGTGACGACCAGAGCGTGGCCCGGGTCCGGGTGCGCTCGGTCCTCACCTGCCAGGCCGACCAGGGCGTGTGCGCCAAGTGCTACGGCCGGTCGCTGGCGACGGGCCGTACCATCGAGCTCGGCGAGGCAGTCGGCGTCATCGCCGCCCAGTCCATCGGCGAGCCGGGCACGCAGCTCACCATGCGCACCTTCCACACCGGTGGCATCGCCGGCAGCGACATCGCCGGCGGTCTCCCCCGAGTGGTCGAGCTCTTCGAGGCCCGCAGCCCGAAGGGCAAGGCCACGCTGGCCCGCACCTCGGGCGTCGTGCGCATCTACGAGGACGAGGGCAAGGGTCGTCCCGTGTCGATCGTCTCCGACGATGGCACCGAGGACGAGTACATCATCCCGAGCCTCTCGCGCCTCGAGGTGCAGGACGGCGACGAGATCCAGGCCGGCGAGCCCCTCGTCGACGGGCCCCGAGACCCCAAGGAGCTCATCGAGATCAAGGGTGTCCGCGAGACGCAGTCGTACCTCGTGGGTGAGGTGCAGGGCGTCTATCGCGACCAGGGCGTGTCGATCGACGACAAGCACATCGAGCTCATCGTTCGGCAGATGACGCGCCGGGTGGCCGTTTCCGAGCCCGGCGAGTCCGAGTTCCTGCCCGGCGAGCGGGTCGACCAGAAGGTGTTCGCGGACACCAACCGGCGCCTCGTCGAGGAGGGAAAGAAGACCGCCGAGGGTCGTCCCGAGCTGATGGGGATCACCAAGGCGTCGCTGGCCACGGATTCGTGGTTGTCGGCGGCGTCGTTCCAGGAGACGACCCGGGTGCTCACCGAGGCGGCCATCGAGTCCCGCAGCGACTCGCTGGTGGGCCTCAAGGAGAACATCATCATCGGCAAGCTCATCCCCGCGGGCACCGGCCTCGGCCAGTACCGCGAGATCGAGACGCAGGCCCCTGACTACCAACCCATGGAGTACTACTCCTCGGGCGACGAAGAAGAGGGGCTCGCTGATTGGCTGGCCGAGCGGTCCGAGGCCGTGGCCGAGGTCATCGATCTGCCGACGGCTCCTGTCGAGTAGCACTCTTATTCATCTGGAGTGACGAGTCCGGCGACAGTGCCCGCCCCCGGCGGGTCCTGTCGCCGGAGTCCGTTTCGGCCCATGCTCGCCGCTCCTCGCTGCGCTCGTCGCTTGCTGCGCGTGGCCCGAAGCCGTTCCGGCGCCACCCCCCGGGGGCTCCCGTCGCTGCTCACCCCTGGGGCCCTCGCGCGGTGTGGGTGGGGCGACCACTCAGGCGAGTTGGGGGGTGTGGGGGGAGACGGTGGTGGGTCTCGTCGGCTGGTCCCTCTCATGTCTCGTGCTTCTTCATTCTCGACCGCGTGTCTGTTCGGGTCCGTGGCACGCTGTTCGGTGATGGGTGGGATGGGGTTTGCCGAGCGCATACGGCTGTCGGTGCCGGCTGAGGTTGCGTTCGACTTCCTGGCGGATCCGTCGACGGCGCCGATCATCGACCCTGCGGTGCGGGAGTACCGGCCTGATCAGTTGCCGATGCGGGTGGGGACGAGGAACCTCATCCGGTTCCGGATGTGGGGCCTCCCGGTGCGGGCCGTCTCGGTCGTACGCGAGTGGGAGCCCGGACGGCGGATGGTCATGGAGAACGTCCAGCCCGAGCGGCCCATCCGAGCCGTTGCCACCCACACCTTCGATCCGGACGGCGATGGCTGCACCTACACATGGGCCATGACGTTCGCGCCCAGGGGGCTGCTGGGCCCTGTGGTCGGGTCGCTGTTCGCCCGGTTCATGCACCGGAACGCGGTGGCCCAGCAGGTTCGGTTCCGCGACGAGGTCGAGCGCCGTTGGCGCCGGAATCCGAACGACGCCGACTGACGCCGCATTCGACCGTCGCTGGTTGACGAGCGCGCCGCGAGAGTCAGAGCGGGTGGGGGCTGCCCCCGCGAGTCGGCGGGTCCTGTCGGCGGAGTCCGTTTCGGGCCATGCTCGCCGTTCCTCGCTGCGCTCGTCGCTTGCTGCGCGTGGCCCGAAGCCGTTCCGCCGCCACCCGCCGACTCGCTACCCCGTAGGTCTTGAGGGGAGTCGGTGGTGGGTCTGGTCTGTCGGTCCCGCTCGAGTCTGGCGCTTGATCGCTTGGCCCTCTGGCGCGGAGCTACTGCGCCGGTTCAGGAGGTGTGGAGGTCGTGCAGGCGGGTGAGGTCGAGGGTGTCGTCGGGCGTCTGGGCGATTCGGCCGTGGAGGAAGTGGAGGCCTTCGACGGCGGCGAGGGCCGCCGCCAGGGCGAGGCTGGCGGTGGCGCCCCACTGGAGGTCGGCGCCCCAGCCGCCGCTGGTGCCGATGAGCCAGTTGCCCGCGACGATCCCGAGCAGCGAGAGGGACAGGAGCAGGGAGTGCATGGCGCGTCGCTCGCCGCCCCAGTCGGGGAGGGCGGCCACCGCGGCGATCCCGCCCGCGAGCAGCATCAGCGCCACCACCGTGGCGGCATCCAGGGCGAACCACCCGGACAGCGTCAGCTGCCCGTTCTCGCTCGTGACCCAGGGCATCCACAGCGTTGCGATCACCCCGCCGGCGAGTGCGATGGGCACCCTGCGCCGAGGGCCGGCGGGGTTCACCGGCTCCTCGAAGGAGCGGATGGTGAGGAACGCAGCGACGAGACCGCTCGCCCAAGCGCAGTACAGGAGGAGGGAACCGAGACCGGACATGAGGTCTTCTTCGGCGCGGCGCCGCCGCCGCCCAAGCAGAAATTGGGCCTTTTGACCCATCCCGCACCAAGCCCCTGGTTTCCGCTCGTGCTGCACGGAGGTGGAAGGGCGCCGAGGACGTGCGTCGGCACGCGGCCGGCCTCGGAAAGACGGGGGTAGCGAGACGGCGGGTGCCGCCCGTCCGGAGGGTCCGGGAGCCGCCGCCGGTTTTGGTTTTGGCGGCGGGCCCGGAAACCGGACGGGGGACAGGACCCGCCGGCTCGCGGGGGGCAGCCCCCTAAGGAGTGACGAGGGGGAAGCCGAAGCTGAAGTGGTCGAGGTTCTCCACGAGGTGGTCCAGGGCGTCGCGGTCGCCTTGGATCTTGGCTTCGCCGGCTTCGATGAGGTCCGCGAGGGGCTGGTTGCCGCCGGCGAGGGCGGCGAAGGCGAGGTAGGGGAGGGTCAGGGTCGCGTCGGGGGCGGTGTCGAGGCCGCCGACCAGCGAGTGGTAGAGGGCGCCGTGGGAGATGCCGATGTCCCACGCCTCGCCGCGGTCGGCGATGACCAGGCGCAGGGCGACGTCTCGGCCCGCGACCGCCGGGCCGTTCAGGCGCACACCGACGAGCTCGAGCAGCATCTCGGTGGTCATGGCCCGTAGGACGTCGGGGCTGGCACCGGCCGCGCCACCGCCTTCGGGGTGACCCTGGCGCAGCTCCTGGGCGCCGGTCAGGTAGAAGTCCCGCCAGGGGCCGGACTCGGCCTGGTACCCCAGCTGCTCGAGAGCATCGGCCTGGAGGGCCTTGGCCTCGGCGTGGTCCGGCTCGGCGAACACGACGTGGTTCACCACCTCGGCCACCCAGCGGAAGTCGCCGGCCTCGAAGCTGGCCCGGGCCTTGCGCACCACTTCGTCGGCGCCCCCCATGAACTCGACGTAGCGCCGGGCGGCCTCGACCGGCGGGTGGCCGTGCAGGTGGGCCGGGTTCCCGTCGAACCAGCCCAGGTAGTACTGGTACACGGCCTTGGCGTTGTGGTTGACCGTGCCGTAGTAGCCGCGGGTGTGGAACTCGGCCGCCAACGAGTCGGGCAGGGCCAGCTCCTCCGCGATCTCGAGGGGAGTCAGGCCGTGGTTGGCGAGGCGCATGGTCTGGTCGTGCAGGTAGCGGTAGGTGTCGCGCTGGGCCCGCAGGTAGTCGAGGCCGTCCTCGGTGCCCCAGCGGGGCCAGTGGTGGCTGGCGAAGACCACGTCGGCGGCCTCGCCGAAGAGCTCGATGGCCTCGTGGATGTAGGTGCTCCACGACAGCGAGTCCCGCACCTGCGCACCGCGCAGCGTGTAGAGGTTGTGCTGCGTGGCGGTGCAGTTCTCGGCCATGCAGAGCACCCGGTGCTCGGGAAAGAAGAAGTTCATCTCGGCCGGCGCCTCGGTGCCGGGCGTCACCTGGAAGCGCACCTGCACACCGTCGAAGGTGTGCTGCTCGCCCGTCTCGGTGATGGTCACCGTGGGGGCGATGAGGCCGTTGGTGCCGAAGAGCGGCACGCCCTTGCCCAGGCCGGCGTCGACGTGGCCCTGGGCGTCCCGGGGGAGCAAGGGCCCGTACATGTACGAGCCGCGGCGCAACATGACGTTGCCGGCGATGACGTTCTCGCTGATGGCGGCCTCGAGGAAGCCATCGGGGGCGACGATCGGGACCTTGCCCGAGGCTACGTCGGCCTCGTCGACCACCCCGCGGACGCCGGCGAAGTGGTCGATGTGGCTGTGGGTGTAGATCACCGCCGTGACGGGGCGCTCACCGAAGTGCTGGTGGACGAGAGCGAGGGCGGCGGCCGCGGTCTCGGCTGAGGTGAGGGGGTCGATGATCAGCCAGCCGGTGGCACCGCGGACGAAGGTGATGTTGGAGAGGTCCAGCCCCCGCACCTGGTAGAAACCGTCCACGATCTCGAACAGGCCGGCGATCGAGTTGAGGCGGGCCTGGCGCCACAGGCTGGGATTGACCGTGGGCGGCGCCTCGCCGGCGTCGAGGAAGGCGTAGTCGTCGCGGTCCCAGATGGGGAAGCCGTGCTCGTGCAGCACCTGCACCGGCGCCTCCGCCAGCAGGCCCCGGTGGGCCCGCTCGAAGTCGGCGGGATCGTCCAGCGGCAGGGCGGCGGCGACGGCGGCGTTGGCGGCTCTCGTCGCCTCGGTGGCGTCCTTGCGTTCGGTCATGGCGCCGAGTCTGTCCGATGGCCGGGCCCGTCGAGGGATCCGGTGGCCCACACGGGTGTTGCCGGCCATCGGTGGTCGGCGTCGAGAACGGGACCGGCCGTGCCCTGATCTCACGTTCTGTGCCCGACCGGCCCATCAAAGCCGAACGGCACCGCGCCGCCTCCGTGGCCACGGTGATGGCGACGGCGCGGCGATTGTCAGCCTGGCAACGTGACGGCGCCGATCTGGAGGAGGACCGCCAGGGTGTCGGCGACGGACCAGCGCTCGACGCAGCGGGCGTCGACGAAGCGCAGGTGGGTGATCACGGGCTGGACGACCTGGACGCCGGTGCCTGGCACCCCGAAGAGCTCGCCGCGGTGGGTGCCGGACATGGTGGCGCGGGCCGAGAGGCGGTCGCCCTCCTCGATCACGTCGTGGACCTCGATGTGGATGCCCTCGAGGGCGTCGTGCAGGCCCCGGTACATGCCGGCCACCTCGGGCTTGGTCATGGGCTGCTCGGAGTAGCCGTGGAGCTGGATTGCCTCGTCGTAGAGCTCCAGGTAGGCGTCGAGGTCGCCGGCGTTCCAGTGGGCGATGGCACGGTCGAAAGCAGCACGGTTCTCGGTCATGGTCGTCATTCGCCTGTGCCCGTCCCCGAGATCACCTCGGACCTGCGATAACGTGTCGCCAGCGAGCGCATCGGGTGACCGATCCGGGCACCGGGTGGGCTGGCTTCGCCGTGTTCGGACCGCGAGTTGTCCCCACGCCCCGCGCGCCCGTAGCATGGCCCGTCGGCCGTGCGCGCCCTGCGCCGGTCATCCCCGAGCAACAGCTTCTGAGGTAAACGCGTGCCCACCGTGCAGCAACTGGTCCGCAAGGGCCGTAAGTCGAAGCCCAAGAAGGGCGCCACCCCCGCCCTCAAGGGCGCTCCCCAGCGACGGGGGGTCTGCACCCGCGTGTACACCGCCACGCCCAAGAAGCCGAACTCGGCGCTGCGCAAGGTGGCCCGCGTCCGCCTGTCCAGTGGCATGGAGATCACCGCCTACATCCCGGGCGAGGGCCACAACCTCCAGGAGCACTCCATCGTGCTCGTGCGTGGCGGCCGTGTGAAGGACCTGCCGGGCGTGCGCTACAAGATCATCCGCGGCACCCTCGACGCCTCGGGCGTCCGGGACCGCAACCAGGCCCGCAGCCGCTACGGCGCCAAGAAGGAAGGCTGACGTAGATGCCCCGCAAGGGTCCCGCCCCCCGCCGTGAGCTCAACCCCGACCCGATCTACCGGTCGGTCGTGGTCACCCAGCTCGTCAACAAGGTGCTCCAGCGCGGCAAGCGCTCCACCGCCGAGCGCATCGTGTACGACGCGCTGGCCATCGTCGAGCAGAAGACGGGCGCCGAGCCCATCGCCGCGCTGAAGCGGGCCGTCGAGAACACCAAGCCCGCCCTCGAGGTGCGCAGCCGCCGGGTCGGTGGCGCCACCTACCAGGTGCCGGTCGAGGTCCGCCCCCGCCGCGCCAACACCCTGGCCATCCGCTGGCTGGTGGGCTTCAGCCGCCAACGCCGCGAGAACACCATGGCCGAACGCCTGGCCAACGAGCTGCTCGACGCCTCCAACGGCCTCGGCGCCTCGATCAAGCGCAAGGAAGATCTCCACAAGATGGCCGAGTCGAACAAGGCCTTCGCCCACTATCGTTGGTAATGATGACCTTCCGCACCTGGGCGCCCCTGCTGCTGTCCTCCCTGAGCCTCACGTAGCCCCGTCACGCGGGGGTGCGCCCCCCGGTGTGCGCCTCCGAACGACCGGGCCCCTGGCCCGGTCGTCGTGCGTTCCGGCCGCGATGTCCGATCTGATCCGAACCGATTCCCACCCACGCACCTGAGTAGAGCGAAGAACCCCATGGCTGACCCGACCACCACCCGCCCGGTATCCCTTGAGCGCACGCGCAACATCGGGATCATGGCCCACATCGACGCGGGCAAGACCACCACGACCGAGCGGATCCTCTACTACACCGGCCGCAACTACAAGATCGGTGAGGTGCACGAGGGCGCCGCCACCATGGACTGGATGGTCCAGGAGCAGGAGCGGGGCATCACCATCACCTCCGCGGCCACCACCTGTGAGTGGAACGACCACGTCATCAACATCATCGACACCCCCGGCCACGTGGACTTCACCGTCGAGGTGGAGCGGTCGCTGCGCGTCCTCGACGGCGCCGTCGCCGTGTTCGACGGGGTCGCCGGCGTGGAGCCCCAGACCGAGACCGTGTGGCGCCAGGCCAACAAGTACGGCGTGCCCCGCATGTGCTTCATCAACAAGATGGACCGCCTCGGTGCCGACTTCTACGCCGCCCTCGCCTCCATCAAGGACCGCCTCGGCGCCAACGTCGCCGTCGTCCAGCTGCCCATCGGTGCCGAGGGCAACTACCAGGGGGTCATCGACCTGCTCGAGATGAAGGCCCTCGTGTGGCAGGACGAGGAGCTGGGCGCGAAGTGGGACGTCGTCGACATCCCCGCCGATCTCGTCGACCAGGCCGAGGAGTACCGCCACGAGCTCGTCGACGTGCTGTCCGCGTCGAGCGACGTCATCCTCGAGAAGTTCGTGGGCGACGAGGAGATCACCGCCAAGGACCTCCGCACGGCCCTGCGCGACGCCACCATCGCCAACGAGGTCGTCCCCGTCCTCAACGGCACGGCCTTCAAGAACAAGGGCGTTCAGCCCCTGCTGGACGCCGTGGTCGACTACCTCCCCTCCCCGCTGGACCTTCCCCCCGTCGAGGGCATGGACCTCCACGGCAAGGAGACCCTCGAGCGCAAGCCCTCCGACGACGAGCCCTTCTCCGCCCTGGCGTTCAAGATCGTGGCCGACCCCCACGGCAAGCTCTCGTACTTCCGCGTCTACAGCGGCACCCTGCCCAAGGGTGGCACCGTGCTCAACAGCCGGACCGGCAAGAAGGAGCGCATCGGTCGCCTCCTCGAGATGCACGCCAACCACCGCGACGACCGCGAGTCGGTCTTCGCCGGCGACATCGTTGCCGGCATCGGTCTCAAGGACACCCGTACCGGCGACACCCTGTGCGACCCGGGCCACCCGATCGTGCTGGAGGAGCTCGAGTTCCCCGAGCCCGTGATCCACGTCGCGGTCGAGCCCAAGACCAAGGCCGACCAGGACAAGTTGGGCAAGGCCCTCTACTCGCTCTCCGAGGAGGACCCCACCTTCCAGGTGCGCAGCGACGAGGAGACCGGCCAGACCGTCATCTCCGGCATGGGCGAGCTGCACCTCGAGGTGCTGGTCGACCGCATGCTGCGCGAGTTCAACGTCGACGCCACCGTCGGCAAGCCCCAGGTCGCCTACCGCGAGACCGTCACCGAGCCGGTCGCCAAGGTGGTGTACCGCCACGTCAAGCAGACCGGTGGTTCGGGCCAGTTCGCCCACGTGGTCATCGACCTCGAGCCCACCGGCCCTGGGGGCGGCTACGAGTTCGTGGACAAGATCACCGGCGGTCGCATCCCGAAGGAGTTCATCCCCTCGGTCGACCAGGGCATCCAGCAATCGCTCACCGCGGGTGTGCTTGCCGGCTACCCCATGGTGGACGTGCGGGCCGTGCTCGTCGACGGCTCCGCCCACGACGTCGACTCCTCCGAGATGGCGTTCAAGGTGGCCGGCTCCATGGTGCTCAAGGAGGCGGCGCGCAAGGCCAAGCCCGTGCTGCTCGAGCCCATCATGTCCGTCGAGGTCGTGACTCCCGAGGACTACCTCGGCGACGTGATGGGCGACCTGTCCAGCCGCCGTGGTCGCCTCGCCGGCTCCGAGCAGCGAGGCAACAGCCAGGTCATCCAGGCCACCGTGCCCCTCTCCGAGATGTTCGGCTACGCTACCGACCTGCGTTCGCGCACCCAGGGTCGGGCCACGTACACGATGCAGTTCGACTCGTATCAGCAGATGCCGGGCAACGTGCAGGAAGAGATCGTTGCCCGCGTCCGCGGCGAGTGACCCTGCGCCTTCCCTCCCCTTCATCCACCCTGTCAGTCAGCCAGTCCCGAAAGACCTGAGGTACCACCGAGATGTCCAAAGCCAAGTTCGAGCGGACCAAGCCGCACGCCAACATCGGCACGATGGGTCACATCGACCACGGCAAGACGACG
>OBLX010000056.1_pt1 | contig 25692 bp, 30 predicted proteins | sample 1519811 | NCBI WGS metagenome assembly OBLX01 (sample SAMEA3991476, study PRJEB22521) | metagenome | biome: anthropogenic terrestrial biome; feature: sewage plant; material: surface water | place: Sweden | collected 2012-09-26
CAACCTGACCCGTCCGTGACCTGGCCGAGAAGGGCCGAGGAACTTGACCGGTCAGGGTCTGGCTGGCCGAGATGGGCCGGCCCACGTCGTTGGCCACCGGCGAGGCCCGTGGGCGCTTTACGGAACCACCGTTCTGGGCGGACCCCCCCTTCAATGGGAGTCCAATGAGGAGGGCCTGGGCGCGGGCTTGCCGCTGCAAACGGCGTTCGGTCCTCGAGCAGTACCTCGGCCTGCCAACGGCCTCAACCACCGACCAGTCCATGACCGAGTTGGAACCGGGCGAGAGGTCGCCCTGGTCGCCAACCCGTTCACCCATGGCCTGCAGTAAGGAGCTGACCAGTCGTTGACCGTGGCCGCAGAACGGCAGCCGTGCCGCCACCCCGCTGGCCCTTGAGCAGTACACGGGCGGCCCGGACCGGTGCCTGCCCGGTGCCCGAGCTGAGCCCGCAGGTCGCCCTGGTCACTGACCCGGTTGTCGGAGTGGAGTTGACCAGTTGTTGACCGTGGCCCAGAAGGGTCGAGGATCTTGACTGGTCAATGGCTGGTTGGCCGAGATGGGTCCGAGGGTCGAACGGCTCTACATGCCCGGGTGGTCCGGCGCGACGCTCGGAGTGAGGTGTCGTTCGGCGTCAACTCACGGCGCATGAGGTGCGGAACATGGAACGCAGCGACAGGCGAGCGTCGGGGGCACGAGGCACAAGGCGGCGGGTTGCGGCGGTGGCGCTGTCAGGGGTGTTCGTCTTGTTGCTCACTGGGTGCTTTGGGGACGGCACGTACGGGGTCGGGTACGGTCCAGGGCAGCTCAGGCCGGGGGCGACGTACAGCACCGCAGGCGCCCGGGGGTGGAGTGGGTATGGGACAACATCCCCTACGTAGCCCTTGTTCGTGCGTGGGATCAGCGCACGACCGCAGCTGAGCGCCAGATCCACACCATTTCGCCGAACCCACTGAACGGCGGTGCCTTCAGCTCCGACGGGTGCGGCATCTGGGAGCCGGTCACCCCGAGCACACCACCGTTCAGTCCCCCGACCGCCGACAAGCCCGCCGGTATGTGGCGGGTCCCCACGGACATGGCACATGGCACCTGGAGCGCACCCGGTGGGAGTGGCTGCTACTGGGCTCGCCTGGAGAACTTCCAGGAGCCCTACGGCAACAACGTCATCTCGCAACACCGCGGGGGTGGTCGCCAGACCATCCACGTTGGACGGTCGGTCCACGGCTTCGAGTCCACCGGCTGCGGCACCTGGCACAAGATCGGCTGACCGGCGACGGGTGACAGGCTCGGTCACGAACGACCCCTGGGGCGATGCGCTGTGGCACGGCCTCTCAGTTGGCCGACGCAGCGAGCCGGACCCGTCGTTGAACACGGCCGAAATGGGTCGAAGTAGTTGACCAGTTAGGCACCGATTGGCCGAGATGCCACGGCTAACGCCGTAGGCCACCGTCGAGGTCGGAGGGCTCTTGTCGTAACAGAGCTTCTGGGCCGCCTTGACGGGCCCCACCCTTCAATCGGATTGCTGGGGAGTGCCCGGGGCGGGATTCGGCGACGGCCTTCAGGAGGACCGAGGCGACAGTGCCCTGGATCGGCAGTGCCCGAAGAGTGGTTTGGCCGTGGCGGTGAACACCGCGCTGGTCGGCGTAGCGACCTCCTGCCAGGTCGTGATAGTCACGCTTGGTCCTCGCCCGGCGTCAGGGCATTGGAATCAGAGTCGAGGGCTCAGCGAGTTGGAGTAGAGGTCGGGGTTGAAGACGGCCTCCCGCAGCGTGAGCCCTTCGGGTGAGGTCCACCCGTGGGGTGCCGGCGATCACGTCGATCGAGCGGGCGGTTTGGGGATGCACCGGTCGTCCCCTGTCGGGGGTAGGTCCAACTAGCAAGCCGTGCCAAAAGGGCTTCAGCTGTCGTGGCTGGAGGGGCGTGTGAGCCAAAACCCGACGCTTGCCGGCTGGTGGGTGACCATCGCCGCACCTATCGATCGGCGAGGCTCCTAGTCCAGGCGAGAAGCATGTCTCTCGCTATGCCAGCAAAGGTGTCGAGGTACACGGGCAGGTCCTCGATCGCCCAGGTCTGCGCGCCAACGCCCATCGAGAGTCCGCTCGGCCTCTGTGCGGGTGTCTCTCCCTCGACTTCAGGCGGCAACAGCATCGGTGACGGGAACGGCGTGCCTGCGTGGAGACTCTTGGAGCGGTAGTCGTACACCTGGCTGATGAGCGGCTCGAGATCGGACCAGTCGATCAGGGCCCACTCGGGCAGATCCGTAGTCGGACGTGGCGGAGCGAACTTGCGGACGAACCCCGAAGGAGCTTGCCCTTCGACCGGACGAGCGGCAGAAGGAGCGTTGCCAACTCTGAGCGGGCTGGGTCCGGCACGGCTCCCACCACGACGCCAAGTTCAGGCCAAGCATCTTCGAGTCGTTCGATCTTCGGACGAGCCCCCCCGGGTGCTCACGTATTGGCGGTCGAGGTTGCGTGACTCCGAGGCGCCCGAGCGGGTCTTCGACGCGGTGCGGGCGGTGATCGACCAGATCGGTGTCCTCGCGGGGCGCCGGCGGCGGCCACCGAGTTCCACGAGGGCTGCGAGAACCACTGGGGTGTCGAGACTGACGCGAACGGCGACCTCGCGATTGACTGCCAGATCGAGGTGGTGCTCCAGACCTACTACTGCATACAAAGGGCGAAGGATCATCCCAAGGGCTCGCTGCCACCGGACGCGGCGGCTGCCGGTTCGAGGCCGTTGACCTCGTGGCCACCCCGGATGGGCGGCTCAAACCGGGTCCGCTGAACCAGCTGTACTTCCACCCGTTGCGGATGCGCCGCCGACGTGAGATAGTAGCACCCTGGCTAGTCTATTCTAGATGCTAAGTGCTCCGGAGGCTGTGGGAGGCAATGGTGTCAATCTTGGGTTTAGACGCTGCTATGCAGCGTCAAGGAGTCCAGCCTAAGCACCGCAAGAAGGAGCTCACTGCACTTCCTGGCTATCTCTCCGATAGTGAGGAAGTGGTTGAGGTGATTGGCGGCGGTGTCGTTCAAAATGTCGGCGGGCCAAACCAAGCCTGGATCGTCGTGACCGACCGCCAGGTATTGGCGCTATGCCCAGCCATGATCGGAAACAGAGTCAATGTTCATGGTGCCGCAATGTCAGAGATCCTCGATCTCAAACTAGGCGAGATATCTGGATTCATCCCGACCGTGACCATTCAGCATCGCCGAGGCGAGATACTTATCTCATTTCATGACAAACAGGTATACCTCCGAGATCTTCTTGTCCACACAATCACGGAGCAGCGCCAAAGGCTGGCTTAGGGTTCTCGAGTTGTAGTGGCCGTGGAACTGACCTGGGAGACTTGTCAAGACACAAGGATGATGCGCCCGAGCCACGGCGGAGACCACGGGCACTGACGTTGGCTTGCCAGGGCCTGCCTTGATCGTTCACAGGTCTGGGTGAGCTGTCTGGCCGCGCCAGCCGATTGGTGCTCCGGGCTCGGAGGAATCGTGTTCTCGAGGCACGCACGAACCAACCTGCCCGGTCAGCACGCCGTGTACACCTAGACCGGAGGGACGCCGGCGATGTATCACATCGGATCGAGTGCGGTTTGGCCGTTGTCGGATACATGGGCGGCCCAGGACTCACCGTCCCAGTAACGGAATTGGTGACGACCTTTGGGGTCAGGGAACCAGCCGGCGGCGGGCGCTGTCGCGCTCGACGGACGCCCCGCCGTAGCTCCAGATGAAGTCGCACGCGCTCGCGAAAAGGCGTCACCGACATAGAGAGACCAGTCGTAGGGCATCCACTCGGGGAGCTGATCCCTTACTTCGGCGGGCGTTTGGTTGCACCCGATTGCCGCGTAAGAGGCCCACTCTTGTGTACGAGGGTGGCTCGTCAGGCGGCCTAGCCAACTCAGTGTCACAAGCCCCATTACCTGCAAGATGCCCTGCGCGTTCCAGTGAAAGATGTGCTCTGTCGGTGGCCATTCTTCAGGTAGTCGAAGTCGATCAGTGTCGTAAAGATGCTGCCCAACCTCTACCCATAGAAGGGCCGCACTTGAGTCTTTCTCGACCTCCGGTGATGAAACACTAACGAAATGGCTCAGGCACGAAGCTGGCACACGAGGGGGAGACTCACTAGCGGCTTCGATGTCGCGAAGCTCACTGATGCGCCATACAACCGCCTCCCAGATCGCTGACGGGCATCGATCCATATTTGGGTAGGCACGGTCACGCCATTCCATGACACCATCAGCATCCGCACCTGGAGTTGCCTGAATACATATTCGGTATCCCGACCAGAACTGATCTTGGTAAGACGCCTTCCTACCTCGTGGACTCATCTATTCCTTTCTGCAGTAGCCGCATCTCGCCGGCGGGCTGATTCAAGGGGTGATTACCACTTCACCACAAGCGGGACTGAGTCCGAGTAGACCATTGTACTTCATCAGCGTCCAGCCACCATGTGCAAGAATCTGGTGCAGCACTTGATGCTGTCTACTTCCAGTGCTTGCCGTGAGTTGGACAGACTTGGCCGGTACCGGCACAGGTAGTAGAGGTCCCCGTACCCGAGTACCTGCCCCTTCCCTTGCAGGTCGGACAGTCACTGACTGCCCTATGGCACTTGCGGCATTCGAGTGTTGCCATGAAGCTAGTCCTCCTCATCGAACTCCCAATAGTGTGACACTGAGAGTGCAGGTAGCGCTAGCCCCGATCGTTTGAGGGTCCGGGTGAGTTGACGGGGCCGCGTCCGCGGAAAAGCCCTCCTGGCCTGGGAGGATTCGTGTTGCGAGGCACGATCCAGCGAGGCGAGAAGGGCCTTCCGAGATGAACGGTACCAGCGCGGCCGAGTGGCGGGTGGAGGGGGTCGGGGGACCTGGTCGCGCCGCATGTGGGGTTGGCGCTCATGGCCGCGTTCTCGGAACGGATCGGCCTCGGTGATTCGGTGGCGGGTGCCGTGGCGCGGTGAACGGGCGTTCGCGCACGACCGCGGCAAGGTTCTGATGCATGCCGGGCTGATGCTCGCCGGCGGCGGCGAGGGCCTGCGCTGACATCGAGACCCTCGCCGCGGGTGACGATCGGCGGCTGCTCGAGTCGGTGTGTTCGGACACCACCCTCTGGCGCACGTTGAACCAGGACTGAACCCCCTCCTCACCCAATGGGGCGCTCTGGGTGACGCCAACAGCCAGTTCCGGCGCCCCACCTGGGTCGCGGCCGGTCCCAACGGCAACATCTACGTCGTCGACACTGGCAACGACCGCATCCAACGATTCACACCCACCCTGAGCCCGCGGCTGGGTTCAACTACCGGCGGGGCAGCCCTCGAGGCCGGGCTGCCATGCACGTCTGCGGTGACGAGATGTCGCGATGCCACACCTTCCTCAGCTACGGCACGCCTGTCGACACCGCCCGACGTGGTCGACGGTTCAGCTGGCGCGGTGGTCGTGCGCCTGGTCCTCGTGGACTCCTTTGGAGAGGCGGGCCGTTTAGCGGCTCTTCGGATCGGAGCGGGGTGCGGCAAGGGGCTGAGGCCGCTGCGTCGCCCGGGATCCCCCGACGAGCCCTCACCGACGGCTGACCGCTGCAGTTGCCTCACTGCTCCACCCGATCCGATAGGACCCCAGCGGCAATGGAACCCTCGGAGGGCTCCGCATTCACGGTCTTTCGGAGCCTGGCAGGATGACCCGCAGGCGGTGCCGAGGCGAGAATCTAGCTGATCGCACTCCATGGGGATCGGAGGACCGACGATGCACGACGGGGAAGGTGCGGGCCATGGCTGACCGGCGCGACGGGACACCGATGTTCATCGAGCGGGGCAACGGCCGTCGCCTCGAGCGGTCCGGGTTCGCCAGCGTTGAGCTGAGCGAGGGCCGGTTGCAGGCTCTGCTGGCGGACCACCCCGAGGTCCTTCCCGTCGAGGACATCGATCCGAGCTTCGCTCCGCCCCGCACAGTCGGCCGTGAAGTCCAGACGGCGGCAGGGCCGATCGATGTGCTGTTTGTGAGCCCGGCTGGTCTGGTGACGATCGTCGAGACCAAGCTGTGGCGCAACCCTGAGGCCCGCCGGGAGGTGGTCGGCCAGATCCTCGATTACGCCAAGGAGCTCATGTAAGGGACATCGGCACCGTGGATCCACCACGGGGTCGGGGTCCCAGGGTTGCATGGTCTTCCCGGCTGGTTCGGGGGGTGGCGTCGAGAAGCGCTCTGGGGGAGGTCCCGTGAGGGGTCTGGCCCCGTACCGCTGATTGCCATACCCGGCTGGCCACGGATGCCCCGGATGAGGGAAGTGGCTTGATCCTTGGAGGTCGGAGCCGGTTGCAGCACATGAGTGGGAGCCGCGGTTGGCCCGTGGTGCTCCTTGGGACCGTGGCCTGATGCGTGCGTCGCTTCTGCGGGCGAGCCGGTGGATCTGACACGACCAAGGAGATGAGATGACGGTGAGACGGCTGGTGGGGATCGATCTGGGGATCGCGTCTGCCCACACGGTGCGGGTGCTCGACGAGGCCGGCGGCCTGGTAGCCAAGCGCAAGGCGTGGCCGACGACCGAGAGCCTTACCGAGGTGGAGTCCGCGGCGTTGGCGGGGTGCCCGGAGGGCACCCGGTTGGAGGTGGTGATGGAACCGACGGGCCCGGCGTGGTTGCCGATCGCGGTGTTCTTCGATGCTCGGGGCCATGTGGTTCATCGGGTGAGCTCGGCGAAGGCGGCGGATCTGCGCCGGTTCTTGTCGCGCCACACCAAGACCAACGGGATCGATGCCGACACTCTGGCGAGGTTGGCGCTGGTGGACCCGGGCGGGCTGCGGCCGCTGGTGTTGTCGGGCGTCGAGGCTGCCGCGTTGGATCGCCGGGTGCGGGCGTGTGACCGGTTGACCCGCCAGGGCGCGGAGCACAAGGTCCGCATCCGTGACCTGGTCCGCCAGGTGATGCCCATGTCGCCGCTGGGCGCCGACCTGGGGGTGGCCGACCTGGCGGTCCTCGAGCGTTACGCGGACCCGAACGCCCTGGTCAGAGCAGGTCTCAAGAGGATCACCGCGGTGATCGAGCGGGCCTCGCGCAACCATCAGGGCGCCAAGCGGGCCGGCGAGTGGGTCGCGGCCGCCGAAGCGGCCATCGAGCTCTACGCCGGCCACCCCGCGGTCGCGTTCTCCGATCTGGCTGCCGAGATCGCCACCGAGGTCCGCCTGCTGCGAGCGGTCGAAGCCGAGCTCGCCGCCCACGCCGCAGAGCGCGAGACCGCTTACCGCCACGTCGACCCGGCCGGCCTCGCCCGCACCCTGCCCGGCGTCGCCGCCATCAGCGGCCCCGCCCTCACCGCGGTCATGGGCGACCCCGCCCGGTTCCCCAACGCCAAGGCGTTCCGGTCCTACACCGGGCTCGCCCCGCGGGCCTCCGAGACCGGCGACACCGACCGCAAGGGCCAACCCATGTCGAAGGCCGGGTCGTCGCTGCTGCGCACCACGCTGGTCCGCGCCGCCGACCACGCCCGCAAACAAGACCCCCAGCTCGCCCGGACCTACTACGTCCAGATGGTCGAGCGCGGCAAAGACCACCTCGGCGCACTCTGCGTCGTCGCCGCCCACCTCGCCGAACGGTTCTGGGTCGTCATGAACCGCCGGATGCCCTACGTCATCTGCGACACCGACGGCCGGCCCGTCACCGCCGACGAAGCCAAGGCCATCATCGCGGAGCACTGGACCGTGACCCCCGAAGTCCGCGCCCGGCGACGCAGCCGCAAAGCGGGGAAGGCCCCCCAACAAGTGCTCAAGGCACACGTGAGGTCACACACCAAAGGCGTGGACAAACGGGGCGACCTTCCCCACCACGAATCGTCCCCGCCCCAACGCGACCACGTCAACCGACGAACCGCTTGACGCCCGATCCTCAATAGGGAATCAGCGGTTGGGGTTACGAGGACCTTGACGCCGCTGCGAAGGCGTCGGGGCACCCGGAGGGCCTCTGGGGCCTCGTGCACGACGAGTCCGGAGGTCCCGACGGCGAGGGGCGGTTCGTTGATGCCGTGACCCGGAACCTGCGGGCCGGGCGGTTGTTGCTCGTCGTGGCCGGTGACGGCATCCGCGAAGGCGTCGAGCGTCTCGCCGACTACGTGCAGGAAGCGCCCCAGTCCCGGTTCCAGCTCGCCCTGGTCGAGTTGCAGCTCTACGACATCGACAACGACACCCAACTGGTGGTCCCGACCGTGGTCGCCCGGACAGTGGAGATCGAACGCGCCGTGGTGTCGGTCCGCACCACACCAGGCACCGATGTGTCCGTGAGCATCGACCTGCCGTCACCCGGCGGTGAAGGAGGGGTCGGCCGGCGGGCTCGGCTCAGCGAGGACGAGTTCTTCGCCGAGATGGCAGCCAAAGCCCCTGACGCTGTCGAGGTGGCGCACCGGCTCCTCGACGAGGTCCGGTCGACCGATCTGTTCGACCTGACCTTCGGTGCGGCGAGCTGTGTCATCAAGACACGTCCGACTGGAGGCTCGGGCCGCCGACAGACCGTGCTCGTGCTGTGGACCGACGGGACCGCCGAACCGGGCTGGCTGAACCAGCAACTCGCCGCTGTCGGCGTGCCCGAAGAGGTCGGGCGGCGGTTCGTGGCCGATCTGGCTGACACCGTCGGCGGCCAGGTGTCTGGTGCGTTGTGGGACACGTGGGACCGCTCCGTGCCGCTCACCGTGTTCGGCGCGCACCACGATCAGTACTTTGCCCTCATGAAGCGACTCGCTCTTGAGATCCGGGCTGCCATCGACGCACCGAGCGAGGGTCCGACAGCCCGTAATGAGGGCGCTTGACGGAATGATCTTTCTAGGCCGATAGGGGACACCCTTAACCTGGGTCTCCTGGGAGAGGGTAGGGGCGCAGGCTTGCCGCTACCAGGTCCTCGGCGGCTCGAGCAGTACCCCAAGCGGCGGGAAGCACCGTAACCGTGTACCGGAGCGTGACGGGTCGCCCGTATCGGTGCAGGAGGTGCTCCCGTTGGACCCGCCCCTTCAGTGGGGACTCCTAGGAGAAGGCCCCCCGCCCAGCGTTACCGCTACCGCCAGCCCTCTGGCCCTCGAGCAGTACTCGACCCGTCAGGCCAAATCGGGTTGACCGGTGCCTGCCCGGTGCCGAGCCCGTAGGTCGCCCTGGTCGCCGACCCGTTCCCCCTGGGCCGGCACCGGAGTTGACCGGTGGGTGACCGTGGCTGAGACGCATCGAGGAACTGGACCGGTCAGTGGCTGGTGGGCCGAGATGGGCCGGCCCACGTTGTTGGCCACCGACGGATGGCGTGGGCGCTTGACGGAATACGGCGTTCTGGGCGGAAGGGGGGCACCTTCAGTCGGAGTCCCATGAGGAGGGCCTGGGCGGGTTTCGGGAACGGCCCTCCGCCCTCAGTGGGGAGCAGTACCCCGTAGTAGTACCCGCCATTGATGGTGGGTACGTCCGGGTTGGCGGTGCGGCTTCCGAGTCCGGCGTCACGCCGTCGTTGTTGCTGCGTCAGTTCGGGCGGGAGTCCCGTTGTGGCGGCCGGTGGGTGCGATGAACGCGATCTTGTAGTCACCGGGGTTCAGGTTGAGGGTGTAGGTCCCGTCGTTCGGGTTGGTCGTGGCCGAGGCGGCGAACAGGTAGGTGGCAGCGTGCAGGGCCACCACCCGCACCCCCGACAGCGTGATGTTGGTGCCTTGTTCGGTGACGGTGCCCGAGAGCGGTGCGCCCCCTATGGGTGGGGCGGCGGACGCCATCTCGACGTTGGCGGTGATCTGGTCGCCGGGGTTGAACCAGCACCGAGGTCGCGATGTCGGGTCCCGCGGCGTTGTCGTAGTACTCGGGGCGGTGCCCGCCGGTGGCGTCGAGGAACACGAGCAGGTGGCGGCCGGGAGCCATGTCGGCGAAGTCGAACCCGTTGAAGCTGTTGTCCGCCACGACCTCCGGCGCCCCCGACGACGCGTTCAACGCCACCGCCCACGCGGTGTCGGTGAGGTTCCGGCCGTCGTTCTCGTCGGTGATCGTGCCCAGGACCCGCTCGCTGGCCCGCAACGCGACGGCCCAGATCCCTTCCCCGGGTCGCCCACCGCGTTCTCCCGCACCGTGCCCGTGACCCCGCTGTCGAGGACGTGGCGAGAAGCTGGCTGAACGAGGCTGACCCGGCCCCGAGAGGTAGAGCGGGAGGCTCGGACTCAGGTTGGAGGCACCTCGGAGTCGTCCTCTGAAGGTGCGGATCCCTCCGGCAGCGACAGGATCGAGGATCCGATAGGGCGCTCGGATCGCAGGGTGGGCGACAGGTCTCGAATCCTTCGCTGGAACTCTCGATCGGACGGCTCACCGGTGACATCGTCGTTCGGATTCTCGTCGGAGGCCTCGTCGGGTGGGGATGGAGCCCGGACATCGATCTCGTAGCCGCTGTCGATCCGGTTCGCCAGCGCATTGAGCGATAGGCGCAGCTCGATCGTCAGCTCGTTGCGCCGTCCCGGGTCCAGTGGCTGCGCTACGGCGAACTCGGATAGCAAGTCGTCTGCCAGCGATGACGTTCGCTCTCCCATCAGGCTGTTGGCGTGAGCGTCGACCGCCTCAAGCGCATCATCAGGCAGGCCCGAGGCCTTCAGCTCGTTGCGTGCCTGGCGGATGTCGAGGATGTTCTTGTAGACGGAAAGGATCTCGTTGACGGCCTTGGCAACGCCGTAGGCAACGGCAGGGGCGGCTAGGAGCTCTAGTCCGAACGCCGTCGACGAGATGGTGCCGACTGGAATCCCAGACCTAGTGCCTGTGGTTAGCTCCTGAAAAGGTACGAGGATCTTCCAGAGCGTCTGGAACTCCTCACCCAACTCGCGAAGCTCATCGTGTACTGCTGACCTGGGGATGGTCAGGATGATCTCCGCATCCCCACGTGGCTCATCTGCACCGATCCCGAAGTGGGCGAATGCACTGACCATCGTCGATAGCTGCGAGACGGTGCTCGTCACCTGCTCAGCAAGCGGTGTGATCTCACCGTCGGCAACCGCGGGGGTCATCTCATTGCGGGCGAGCACCGCTTCAATACTCTCGAGGAGACTATCGCCCATCACCTCCACGAGACCGAGTTCCTCGGCCACCTGACGGTCAGAGCTCGGCCAGTCGTTGCTTGGTGCATTGGCGAGCACCTGCAGCGCTGTTCGTGCCTCGCTGATCTGAGCCTGCGATTGAGCATCACCGGGTTGATTCGTCAGCCCTCGTAGCCCCTCCTGCAGGACGGTGAGAGAGCGAACTACCCCCTGTGACTCAAGCTCCTCATGAGCCTGGCGGGCAACGGCGTGCACTCGTTCGACGTTCACGCTGCCAGGCTACGGACTAGGGCGATCGGGAGCGCCCTGACCGGTACTATGACCGGGAGGCCCCAAGCGCTCCTGACGCAATGATCCGTAGGGCGCGTGAGTACCCGCGTCCGGTGCACGCACGGCGCGCCACTGGTGAAGAGCATGACCGGCTGTGGCGCCGCTTGGCCGACATCGATGTCGGTCTCGACGGCCACGCGGCCGGCGGTCGGTCGAGACACCCCTCGTCGTCCTCGAACCACGTGAGCGCCCGGTGCCCCGCGGCGCGTCAGGGGCTGGAGCGCTCCCACCAGCGCAGGGCGCGCAGCGCCCGCAGGGTGTGGACGCGACTCGGTCGCACCGCCGGCTCGAGCACGAACCACTGCCGGCCAGGATCGGTGCGGTTGCCTGCCCAGGTGCCGTCCCCCCGGCGTCGCTCCTGCAGTCGGGCGATCGCGCCGGCCAGCTCCGGATGAGCCGGCGCGCCAGCGCGAACAAACGTGTCGAGACCCCGGAGGAGGTCGTGGTGCCAGCCGGTCGGGAACACGAGCCGGGTGTAGCGGTCGGCGACGACCTCGCCGGTTCGGTGCGCGCAGTAGAGACGGTGGTCCACGAAGAACTGGAGCCCGCGCCTTCGAGCATCGAGGAGCCGCTTCGATGAGCCGCGGGCATCGACCCACTCCGCGATCGCCTCGAGGGCGAGAATTGTCGTGTTGAAGGACCCGTGCCGGCTTCCGCAGCGCACCGTCTCGCAGTTCCACCCGCCGTCTTCGAGCTGCTGGCCCAGCAGCCAGACCATGGCATCGTCGATCCGGTCCTCTTCGAACCCGAACCCCGCGGCGAGCGACACGACGATGGAGGTGATGCACGTCTCGGGTTCGCGGATCGTCTTCGCCAGGTTCAGGCCACCATCGAACCAATGGGCCGCGTCGAGGATTCGCTGGCACCCTATGAGCGCGGCCGGATGACCCGACGCCAGGCCGAGCTGGCGGAGGAGTAGCAGCGTGTAGGTCGTGGACGTCCATTTCGGGCTGTAGATCGCGCTGGCCCAGGTCCCGTCGCGGTCCTGTTCGGCGAGCAGACGCGCACCCCAGCCCTCGGCGGCCACTGCGGACCGCTCATCGGCGACGACCGCGTCGGGCTCGTCGAGGAGATCACGACGGACCTGCCATCGGATGGCCGGGTCGCCTTCGAGTAACCACTCGACAACGGCGGGCTGCGTCACGGATCGAGCCTAGGGATCGCGCACGCATCCGTGCCGCGCTCGTGATCGTGGTGGGGGCGTTCGGGACTCGTCGCCGTGCTGATGGACACGGCCGTGCGCATGGTCGAGGTCGACATCGTCGTGGCGAACCAGATCAGCTGCGTGGACGTTCAGTGAAGCGGCGGGGCCAACCCCTTGCATGTGTCCGGATTCCGAACATCTGCTACCGTACGGGATACGAACACAGAAGGAGAGATCACGATGTGCGCTGCCAATACCAACCCTCTCGCCCGGTCACTCGCCGCGGCTCTCGAAGGGAACGCTGAGTGGCGGGAGATGAAGGCCGCCGAGTATCCCGAGGACGAACGCAACGAGGTTGCGGTGATCCTTTCAAAGGGCCTCGCCACAGAGGTCCGCAAACGTGACGACTCCGATGCTCAGATCCGCCGGCTAGCGGCTCTTCAGGCGCTGTCGCCCGATCTGCACAGCGTGGGACTGGAGAACTGCGATCAGGTCGTCTCGCGCATCGGGTTCACCAAGGCTGCGCCATCACTCGAGACGCTTCTCGCTGACCTAGTCGATGCGGCAATCGACGACTACGAGCTGTTCCTCGATGGCAACAACGACCCGAGCGGTCCGCTCGCCCTGGCGCAGAGCGACGACCCGGTCGTGGCAAGTGTCGGTATCCGGTACCTCCGCTTGTGGCTCGCCGATCGTGAGGAGGAAGTCGTGGCCGCCTCACGGGCAGCGGGACAGTCGTGGCACCAGATCAGTCGCCACCTCGGCCGCTCGGTCAGCGCGCTACACGAGCGGTACTCAGGCCGGGACCTCAGCGTCGGCGTCTGAGGGCGCGTGGTCGCCCGACCTGCGCTGGCAGCACTCTTGACGGAAGCGCGGTTACAGGCGAGCCCCCACGATCAACTCCGCTGCCTCGTGAGAGGTCCGGGGTCCCAGCCATGGCGCTACAACCACCGTTTGGCCCTTGAGCAGCACCTCGGCGGCCACCGCCGCAAGCAGTTGACCAGTGCCTATCCGGTGCCCGAACCGACCTGTGGATCGCCCTGGTGCCGGACCCGTCCGCCTCTCCGGCCAGCAACCTGACCTGTCCGTGACCATGGCCGAGAAGTGCTGAGGTACTTGACGGGTCAGTGGCTCGTAGGCGGAGATGTGCCGGCCCACGTTGTTGGCCACCGCCGGGGGCCGAGGCCGCTTACGGAATGGACCTTCTGGGCGGAAGGGGGCACCATCAAGTCGGAACCCCTGGTGGAAGGCAGGGGCGCTGAGGTTCTCCCAGCCACGGTGGCGACGACGGGACCGACCCGGCCGGTGTCGGTGGCTGCGGCAGCCGACACCTGTCCGGCGACGCCTATCCCTGCATCCAACGACCCCTCCACCGGGGCCCGCCCGGAAACGAAACGATTCGGCCGCGATCCGTGTCATAGCGGTGGCGAGTAGCGCCCAGTTGGGGCGGCCGGCGTAGCCGCACGCGGGTAGTTGGTAAGAAGTGACTGGAGTTAGCCTCTAATACATGGCTGCTCAGAAGCGGTCGGGAGGGCGCGACAAGCCCGTGGATCCCGCAACTGCAATAAGACGTGTACGTGAATATGCCAAGCGAGTTGCCAATGCCAAGCGGGAGGCCAAGCAGCCAACGGCGCAGTTGACCCAGACCCGCACCGAGATCGTGGAGACTCGCGGCCTGATCTTCAAGAAGCAGGAACGACGAGAGTCATCCTCTGTGATTCTGGAGGGCTGGAAGGTATGGGAACAGCGAACCCAGACCGAAGAATACATGGGATCCCAAGGCTGGTGGGAGAGCGACCACTGGATTGAGTTGTGGCTCACGACTACAGGTGAACTGATGCGCGTGAGTCGAACAAAGCACATGCAGCATGGCCCCCACTCTGAAGAGGTGGATGTCTATCCGGCGAGTGACACTGATCTACGCTCTCCGGACCAGTACTGGAAGGAGTATCGGCCGCACCGACAGGGCGATCACACGACTACCAACTACGGCTACGACGAGAAGCGACCGCGATTCAAGAAGCCGTGCCTCGGACTGTCGCTCGCTCTCAAGCAGCTCATGCCCGATTGAGCCTCCAACGCGCTCACACTGCGTCCGCTGTCTGCCGATGCTTCCTTGCGCGCCAGACCGTCAACCTCGGTTGACCGATGAGGGCGACCGAGGCCCGGTGGACCAAGGTCCAGTGAGTCCGCAGCACTGATGCTCCGAGGCCATACTCGGCCGCCACCCCGAGGTGAAACTCCGTCGCCGCGTCATCACAGGAGTGCAGCTAGCGTCTTGCCACTGCTATCAGCGAAGGAGAATCAAGTGGCATAAAAATCGGACTGCTGCGGTGCGCCCGTCAGTTACGATAACAATGACAACTTGGTGTTTGACGAGTGCGGTAAGGCACAAGGCAAGTAGCTTCCGCACGGCAACTTAGAGCGCCGCGTCAATGTAGGGTCCGAACTTGTCCCAGGTGTCCTCGATGGCGTCGAGGAGCTGGTCGCGGTAGCCGTCGAGGTTCTCCCAATAGCTGGCAGCGGCGACCACCGGCTGGTATGCGGGCCACCAGGAGCTTATGTTCCAGCCGTGGATCTTCTGGTGTCCTCGGCCAGCTCACGGAACTTCGCTCCGACGGGCGCTCCGCCAGGAAGGGCCTCCTGGCTTCCAGTAGTGCCCGGCCGGGTTTAGCGATATGGCGGCTTGGCCGGAGGCTGGCGGCCGTGTGGCGATATGGCACCAGAAACTCGACCGGTCTACGACCGTCAGAGCGATATGGCGGCTTGTGGCCGTTCGTAGACCCGGAGACCCCGAGCGCTCCTGACGTAACCGGCGACATGGGCCGGAAGGTGGCACCATCAACTCGAAGTCCCATGAGGAGGGCGGGGGCGGGGTTTCGGGAGCAGCCGATTGGGTCCGCAGGGAGTATTACCCCGGCGCGCCGGGTTCAGGCGTGGGATTGTAGGGGGGGCGCGGTCACGGCAGGCCGGTACCTGCGCGCTAGTCCCAAGGCATGCCTGCCCAGATGGTCCAGATCTGTCCTTGGTGATCTGTCACGAGAAACCCGGCGTGCTCGTCGGGTGCGCCTGGGGCGTGTCTGTCGAACGCGAGTCCCACGGCTTCACCGACCGAGGCAGCGTCGACGAAGACGCTCCAGGCAACCCGGAACGATCCCTGGCTGGGAATCTCGTCTGACAGGCCGAACCAAGGACGCACCGTGGTCCCATCCCACCACCACGCATCTGAGCCGGTCCTCTCGACCAGACTTGGAGCAAGAATTTGGACAGCTCGGACTTGGCGGGTGCCGATCATCTGAGCGACGCGGTCGGCAGCATCCTGCTCGTTTACCGCCTCGACAAACGTCTGGACGATCACCTGTATCTCGGCGTCACCAGGCTCTCGGATGTCGATGACAAATCGGTGGAGGTCGTCGTCCGGTCCACCACTCATGGTCACACCCGAAGGAGCGGTTCGTCTGCGATGCGCTTCCGATTCGGCGATCTGTGCGGCAAGTGTGGAGTGGTCGAGGTCTACATCTTCAGAGCCATAGTTGACTTCTCTGTGCGCACTCCCTTCTGGATGGTTAATCCGCTCCCCGAGGTGCCATTGAAACACGGCGATCGGGAAGTCGATTTCTGGCCGAATGGGCATCGCTGGATCAAGATCGCCACACGCGTCGTAGGCTGCGCGTTCGATGATTTCTCGCTGCGCATCGGTCGCCTTGAAGAGGAACATCCGCGCCGGTCCGGCGTTTGGATAGAACACATCGTCGTAGTACTGGACGAACTCGGCGATCCGCACCGCTACGAAGGGTTGTCCCATCTCTCGTGCCATGGTGCACCAGCTAGCGAACCAGACCCACAACGATCGGTTCTGGTCTATCGGTGACGCGCCGCTCAGAGTCATCAATCCGTTCGCAGGACCCTGCGTGTCGGCGATCGTCGGTGCTGATTGGTACTGATTGATCAGCGAGACGATCTGGGGACCCTGCGAGGGATCGATCACGGGGAACGGTGGTTGACTAACGGGTGGAGGCTTCCGCTTGCCGAATAGCGTCATGGGACCCACCCTATGCTCTTCGGCTCCGACCGTTCGCTTGTCGTCCGAGACGCGATGGTGGGCTCGCTGGCTCTGCGGCTGCTGACATGAACAGGGCACCGCCGGTCACGACGACGCCATCTAGTGCCCGCGGGCCTACCGGTCTCACGCCCCCTGGAAACGCGGAGCGCGCCCAGCTCGTGACGCGAGATCGATTCACCAAACTGGTTGCCGACGGCCACCTATCGCTCGGTAGTTCAGAACAAGACTCGGGAGAGCCCGCCACTGCAGGTGTCCTCTGCCCACGAGACCCAAAGCCCCTCAGCATCACCTGCCATGCCGGTCGGAGAATCCTTGAACCAAACGGTGTCCACTACCGAGTTGGTCGCGGGGTCTATCCGCGACACGGAGTCCCCGTCGTACTGTGCCACCCACACCGCTTCGTCAGCCGCCAGCAGTTCCCTCGGTCTACCGGACACCGAGATGGTTGCGATGGTGGTGCCTGAGCTCGGATCCACGCGGCTGACCGAGTCATCCTCGCTGTTGGCAACCCAGACGGACTCATCCGCGACAGCCACACCCACGGGATCGTTGCCAACGCGTATCGTCTGTTTGACCTGATGGCTCAGAGGGTCGATCTCCGAGACGGAGTCATCGGCCTTGCCGCTCGTGACCCAGACCGCCGAGTCCGTGACGGTGATGCCTCCGGGCGCGTCGCCAATCGGGATCTCGTCGACAGCCGACTCAGTCGTGAGATCAACGACCGAAACTGAGTCGCCTCCATAGTTGACTACCCACATCGTGTCGCCGCCGATGGCCAGTTCCCTCGGGTTCTCGCCGACATCGATGCGCTGTCGGATCTCCATGGTCGTCGGGTCGATCCCAAGGACACTGTTGCTGAGCGACGTCGTCACCCACACGGTGCCGTTGTGGAAGCCGACGCCTCCCTGAGGTGAGTCACCTACCTCGACGGCACCCAGGATCGAACCGGATCGATCGACTTGAGCGACAGAGTCCGACAGGTACTCGGGTACCCACAGGGCCTCGCCGCCGAGTGCCAGTCCAGTCGGGCAGGAGTTGATCGCCGTGAGCGTTGGCGCCGTCGGATGTCGCCCAGCGAGGACCGAGACGAGACTCCGTCCGACCAAGGCGATGACCACGAGGACGCCGGCCACCACCATTACGCGCCGCCACCTCATGCCCGCGTTGCGAGATCGTGCGACCGGAGCCTGGCGTCGCGTCGCCGACGCCTGATGCGGCGATTGAGGGAGGAAAGGGTCCCGGGGTCCCTGGTCCGGGGCCACGCCGGGCTGGACCTCGTGGTACGCACCCGCTCCGCTGGATACATCAAGTACGTCCGTGGCACCGATCGGCATCCGCCAGGTGGCGTTCACGAACCGCTCAGTCTCCAGATCCAACCGAAGTTCGGCGGTCCGAGAGACACCCAGCAGATCGGCCACGATCCCCTCGGCCGACGGACGCATAGCCGGGGTCTTCGCGTGAGCCTGTTCGACCACGCGCCTCAGCCGACCACTGAGGTGCCCGTGCTCGGGCGGGTCATGGATGATCCGGCGCCGCACCTCTCCAGCAGTGGGACCCTCACCGAACGGCGGCTGTCCATTTGCAGCGAAGCTAACGACCGACGCCCATGCGAAGACGTCGACAGCAGGTCCAAGAACCGCTCCCTCACACTGTTCTGGAGCCATGTAGGCCGCTGTGCCGACTCCAAACCCTTCGGCTGTGATCGAGGTCAGGTCTGCCGCTGTCGCTATCCCGAAGTCGACAACTACCGGGGTCCGCTCGGTGAGGATCACGTTGGCCGGTTTGATGTCGCGGTGGGTCACCCCCGCGTGAGCGATCGACGCGATCGCCTGGGCGAGCGAGACCGCCAACGCCAGCAGGGTTTCACCCTGGATAGGACCGTGCGAGCCGACCGCTTCGGCCAAAGTGGGTCCGGCGACGAACTCAGTGACCAGGAACGGTGGCGTGACCTGCACGTCAGCGTCGAGCACCTTTGCCACCCGCTCACCCCGGGCGCGGTGAAGTAGTTCGACCTCGCGCTTGAATCGTCGAATGAAACCCGGGTCGTCTGCGAGATGCGCATGAATCCGCTTCACCGCACCGATCTGGTCAGCGCGCTGCCCGAGGTAGACAACCCCCATTCCACCTGACCCCAACCGCCCACTCAGGACCCAGTCGCCGATCTTCCGTGGGTCCTCAGATCTGAGGGCAGTCACCGGCACCCACTCATCATGCATTCCCAACACGAGAGGATGCCGACTCGACCGCTTTCCCATGACCGAGAATCGGCCTTCGGGCAACCCGATCGATCCCGAGCGTCCGGTTCATCGCCAGGACGACCGGGGCGCTATTGCGGTGACGCAGGTGGCGATCGTGCTATTGGACAACGACCTCCAGTGGCCCCTCTCCCGACTCAGCCGCCCCGCGTAATGCCTGCGACCTTGAGAGTGGCTGCGGGTACACCGATCTCGCGCCAGGCGGCGTAGCTGATGCCCTTGCGCTCGCTGTAGCCCTTGGCCGCAGCGGTGAAGCCCTTCTCCACTGCGTCTAGGTCGACGGCGTCTTCCTTGGTGGCGAGCTCGGCCTGGAGATCGAGGCGTTCCTGGACGAGCTGGAGGCGCTTCACGGGGTCGGCGTCGGGCAACTGGGCTTCAACCGCTTCGATGGTGTGCCCTGAGTTCCGCGTCGGCGGGTTGTTGGGGTGATGGGCTGTCTCGTCGGAGGAGGACAGCCATGCCCAAGGGGTACCCACCCGAGTTCCGTCGTCGCGTCATTGATCTGGTCGAAGCGGGCCGCAGGGTCGCCGAGGTCGCTGCTGATCTCGGGATCAGTGACCAGACGATCTACAACTGGCGCCGCCAGGACCGCATCGACCGTGGCCTGGAAGCGGGCCTGACCAGCGCGGAGAAGGCGGAGCTGGCCGCAGCGAAGAAGCGCATCCACGAGCTCGAGACCGAGGTCGCGGTGCACCGGCGCGCCACCGAGCTCCTCAAGGAGCGTGCCGACCCAAAAGGCGGTTCGAGGCCGTCGGCGTGATGGCCGCCGAGGGTCTCCCGGTGGAGACCACCTGCCGGGTGTTGGGCGTGTCGGTGTCGGGCTACTACTGCCACCGGCGCCGGCCGCCGTCGCCCCGGGCGATCCGCCACGCCCAGCTCACCGACGCCATCCGGATCATCCATGCCGATGTGCGGGGCGTGTACGGCGCTCGGCGCATGCACGCCGAGCTGACGCTTGGCCACGGCATCGACGTGTGCCGCGAGACCGTGGAGCTGCTCATGCGCCGAGCCGGCCTGAAAGGCGTCTCGGGCCGGCCCAAGTACCGCAAGATCCCCAACCAGCCCACCGCCGGCGATCTGGTGAACCGCGACTTCGCCCGGCCCGGGCGCGACCAGCTGTGGGTCACCGACATCACCGAGCACCCCACCCGCGAGGGCAAGGTGTACTGCTGCGTGGTCCTCGACGCGCACTCCCGGTTCGTCGCAGGCTGGTCCATCGACTCGTCGCCCACCGCAGCGCTGGTCACCAACGCCTTGGGCATGGCCATCGAACGACGCCAGCCCCGTGGCACCGTCATCCACTCCGACCAGGGCACCCAGTTCACCTCGTGGGCGTTCACCCGCCGCGCCGTCGACTCGGGCCTGTTGCCGTCGATGGGCTCGGTCGGCGACTGCTACGACAACGCCGTCATCGAGTCGTTCTGGAGCCGCATGCAAGTCGAGCTGCTGGACCGCCAACGCTGGTCCACCCGCATCGAGCTCGCCAACGCGATCTTCGAGTATCTCGAGATCTTCCACAACCGCCGACGCCGCCACTCCGCCCTCGGGATGCTCAGTCCCCTAGAGTTCGAGAGCCAACAACCGCCCATCACCGCAGCCTGAACCCCAACGACAGGCCTACGCGAAACCCAGGGCAGGCCAGAGCCTCTATGAAACCCGGGGCGGTTCACCTACGGTCAACTGGGGTTGGGCAACTCCGTCGACCGGGGTGATGGGCCCGGCGAGATGGGTGACAGCCTGCCCGCTGTCGACCTCGGCACTGGTCGCACTGCCGCGGCCATCACCGCTGGCGGCTACCACACGTGCGCGTTGCTCGATAACGGCCAGGTCAAGTGCTGGGGATACAACGCCTACGGGCAGTTGGGGTTGGGCAACTCCGGCGACCGGGGTGATGGGTCCGGCGAGATGGGCGACAGCCTGCCCGCTGTCGACCTCGGCACTGGTCGCACTGCCACCGCCATCACTGCAGGCATTGAGCACACGTGCGCCCCGTTGGACAACGGCCAGGTCAAGTGCTGGGGACTCGGCTTCTTCGGCCGGCTAGGTCTGGGCGACACCGATGTCCGAGGTGACGGACCCGGCGAGATGGGCGACAGCCTGCCCGCTGTCGACCTCGGCACTGGTCGCACTGCCGCGGCCATCAGCACGGGCAACATCCATACCTGCGCGTTGCTCGATAACGGCCAGGTCAAGTGCTGGGGATACAACGCCTACGGGCAGTTGGGGTTGGGCAACTCCGTCGACCGAGGCGATGGGCCGAGCCGCTCAATCCTGCAATTTCACTCTGTCGGCTGCCTTCGAAACGTCAGGTCGGGCATTTGCGGGGCGCCTCCGAGGAAGGTGTCGGCGTCGATGATCTTCAAGAAGCCTGCGGTCGAGCTGCTTGCTGGTGACCGGGGCGAGCCGGTTGTCCAACGGATGGCTGCGATCGTGGCACCTTGCGGCAGTCGACCAGAGAAGGTCTCATAGCCGGCTGGCACGCAGTCGTCCCCCGTGATCTTGGTTGCCCAGAGTCGCTCTCCGCTGTGCCTGATGGTGACGAGCTCTGTGTGCTTGGTCCCATGTGGGCACTCGTAGTCGTGGCTTTCCCAGATGCCGGTCAGGTCGATCCCCATCACCAGACACTTCTCCCTTGCCGTCGTCTTGAGGTGGACCTCGAGAATCCAGGCACTGTACGTGCTGGCCTGCTGAAGGGACGCAACAGCGCCGAACATCACGACGGCGGTCGCCGTGCGGCGCGAACCGGTACCTCACCAGCCTGGCCTGTGACCAATGACTGGCCAGGCCTCGTCCAGTGCTTCAAGCGCGTTCCAGATTCGCGTGACCTCTCCCGCGGCAGTAACCTCTCCGTTCAGGTCCTCCAACTGTGACCGGCGCACCAGGCGGTCAAGCAAGACATTGTCGACCGCCTGCTGCACGTCGCTGGCATCGCAGGCCATTCCCAACCGATCCACGACGTACTGGAGGACCCGCGTCGGAGATCGGAGGAACGCGTCGGTCGAGATCACGATCGAGCGGTCTCGTTCAGCCTTCGCGAACCGGACTACGCGGGCGTTGTACATCGCCCAGATGTCCTGTGCCCGGGCTTGGACAGCGAGTGGGAAGCGAAGTCGTTCCAATGAGACCTCTACCCCAATCGGCGACCGGTAGAGCAGGACAAACCTCGCCGACGGACACGAGCGTGCCCACTGGCGCAGAAACAATGTGGTTCTCGGGTCCTTCCATCCCCAGGCAAGCGCGTCTTGCGCGAGATTGCCCACGCGGGCGCAGAGATACTTGTCTAGGTCATCCGCTAGTAACCGTGGTTCCAGGACTGCAGGCGGCCATCCCCAGTCGGGCCAACTCGTGCCATCTGTCGCGTATTCGTCTTCGACTCCGAGAGCGCGCCGGTGGAGATCGATGACGCCTTGGTCCTCGCCGTAGCCGGCCGGACTCCAGCGATCTGCAGGCAGCAGGCGACTCCCCAGGTCTAACCCAAGATGTCCCAAACACAGAGCGAAGGCCGAGGTCCTCGAACGATGCATTCCAGCGACGATGATCGGGCCGGGGACGGTAGGCGTCTCAGTCACCAGATCCCTCGCGCTTCGAAGTCCCTTGGTGAAGCACGATCTAGGGAGGCAACTAACGTCGCTGCGGATAGAGACTGTAATGCCGTGTCACGGTGCTTCGGAGCGAATATGAGCCAGCCCAACTCGGCCGCAATAGTCGCCCGAAGGCGCGCAAGGCTGACTTTCGTTCCCCCCACGTGAAGCCTGACCTCGCCGATCTCCCGGCTGCCCGCCCACACGTGACAGCGGAGCAAACGGCAGCTAGGGACCGTGAGATATGAGGGCTGAGGATCATTGAGCTGGACCGAAACCGAGGTCTCGCAGTGGCTGCCGAAGTTCCACCTGGATACGGGGTCAAGCCTCAGAGCGTCCCCGATCTGACGTGCTCGAAGCCTCGAACGCCACATACCGATCAGGGCGACATCGCCATACCCGGCAATCTCCTGCGCGAGCAATCGGCGGTCGGTGTGTTGCTTTCCGCTGATCCGTCCCGTCCAGTACGACAGGAACCACCTTGAAAGCGGAACGAGCGCCGACGCCTCCGCCGGGTCGGCCAGAACCACAGCTCCCAACATCGCGGCGAAACCACCGAACCCACGGACCTGCGATCGAAGCCCCCGCTCACTGCGCCGATGACGGTGCCACACCAGCGCTCCTGGTTCGTATCGAATCGACCATCCGCTCTTGTGAGCACGGAAGAACATCTCCAGGTCGCCGCAACCTCGTGCTGGGGTGCCGACATCCAGCGCCGGGTCGAATCCTCCTATGTCCCGAAGGCATGATCGGCGGACCGCCATGTTCGCACCGGTACCAACCTCCCAGGTGCGAAATCGAAGCGACTCATCAGCCAGTCCTGCCTCGTCGACCCGCGCCTCCCACCAGAAGCGGTCGAATCCCTTGCTGAATCCCGCGTAGTTCTCGAACCGTTGCTGCGCGGGGGTTTCGAGTTCTTGAGGCAGCACGATTCCGGTAACCACCCCGAGTCGTGGCTCATCGTGGAAGCACTCACGGATTGTTCGAGCCCACGACCGATCTGCGACCACGTCGTCGTCCAGGAACGCCACGATGTCGGCACCGGATGACGCGGCCGCGACGTTTCGTGCACGATCGAGTCCCGGCACTGGGGCCGGCACCACCCGAGCCTGGGGACACACCCGCTGAACAACAGCCTCTACGACACCACCAGCCGATCCATTGTCTACGACCATCACTTCCACCGGAGCGTCGCTCTCGCGGAGACTCGTCAATGTTTCGGCGAGGCCTGGCCTTACCCCGGTGGTACAGACCGCCGCGGTCAACGTCGGCAGCGATGATGGCTCCGGCCGCTTCGGAGGACGAAAGATGTCGTCAGGCGCGTAGCCGTCGCGGGTGCATGGCCCGGCCAGCACGTCGACGAGGACTTGATGTGCGAGTCGGACCTGCACGTCCGGATTCAAGCGATCAGCCGTTGATTGCGTTCCCAACACGACGCCACGATGGCGAACCACCACTAGGGCAGACCCAGCCTCGCCCCTCGTTCCTGGTTCCCCGCGGAGCGATACGTCCCTCTGACCACGCTCACCGAGAGCTCCCCAGACCTGCTCACTGAAATTCCCCACCTCTGAGGGTCCACCCGTAGGGGTGGGGCTCCTTCCAAGGCTGGTGGTCACCACGACCACACCGGCCGAGGAGAGGAGCCCCACCGTCGATGTTGACACCAGAGGAAGACATGGAGATCTCAGCGTTGAGCAAGCAGGGCTGGTCGTTGTCGGCGATCGCCCGTCACACCGGCCGGGACCGCAAGACGATCCGCGGGTACCTGTCCGGCGAGCGTGAGCCGGGTGTGCGGGCCAAGCCCGGCCCGGACCCGTTCGACCGGTTCGAGCCCTACGTCCGCCAGCGGCTGGTCGATGACCCGCATGTGTGGGCGACGGTGCTGTTCGGCGAGGTCGCCGCGCTCGGCTACGACCGCGCCTATCAGACGTTCACCCGCCAGGTCCGCGACCGGGGGTTGCGGCCGCACTGCGAGCCGTGCAGCTCGAGCAACGGCCGCGCGCACGTCGACATCGACCACCCGGCCGGCGTCGAGACCCAGTGGGACTGGTTGGAGTTGGCCGACACGCCGTGGGGCGCCAAGGCCTACGTGCTGGTCGGGGCGTTGTCGCACTCGAGCCGGTTCCGGGGCTGGTTCTCCGAGCACGATGACCTGGCGCACCTGGTGGTGGGCATCGACGAAGTGTCACGCCGCCTCGGTGGGGTGACCGCACGGTGGCGGGTGGACCGGATGGCCACGGTGATCCGTCCGGGCACCGCAGAGGTGCAGCGCAGCTTCGCGCCGGTCGCCAAGCACTACGGCGTCGACGGTGTCGATCCGTGCCCGCCGCGGCACGGGAACCGCAAAGGGGTGGTCGAGAAGTCGATCCACTACCTGACCCAGCGGTGGTGGCGGACCGCGGCGGTCACCACCCCGGCCGACGCGCAGGCCGGCCTGGACCGGTTCTGTGTCGAGGTCGCCGACGCCCGCCCCCGCGGCGACGCGACCGTCGGGGAGTTGGCCGACACCGAGGTGTTGCGGGCCCTGCCCAAGGCGCCGTTCCCGGTCGAGGTCACCGAGGTCCGCCTCGTCGCGCCCAACGCGCTGGTGTCGCTGTGGGGGAACCGCTACTCGGTCCCGCCCGCGCTCGTCGGCCGGCGCGTCCAGATCCGCTGGCGGTTCGGGGCCGACACCTTCACCATCGGCGCCGACCAGACGGTGGTCGCGACCCATCGCCTCGCCCCACGCGGGGCGCAACGCACCGTCCGTCTGGCTGAGCACACCACGGCCCTGGCCAACGTCGTGTTGGGCGCGTTCGACACCGGCCGACCCTGCAAGACCAAGACCAACCGGCCCCCATCCGCGGCCGCGCTCGCCCTGGCCGCCGAGATCGCCGGTCCCGCCGGCGACGACCCCGTCATCGACCTCGACGTCTACCGCCAGATCACCGAGACCCACGAGCAGGCCCGATGAGCGCGACCGACACCCTCTACCAGCAGGTCCGAACGCACCTCGCCTACCTGAAGCTCACCGCCGCGGCCGAGGCGCTACCCGGCCAACTCGACGCCGCCCGCGACAACGGCGCCACCCACACCGAGTTCCTCGCCGCGCTCCTCGGCGTCGAGGTCGACGCCACCGAAGCCCGCCGACTGGCCGGACGGCTCCGGTTCGCGAACTTCCCCGCCCCCTGGCGCCTCGACGACTTCGACTTCGACGCGCAGCCGTCGGTCGACCCCGCACTCATGCGGGACCTCGCCACCTGCCGCTACGTCGAAGACGCCACCAACGTGTTGTTCATCGGCCCGCCCGGCGTCGGCAAGACCATGCTCGCCATC
>OBLX010000057.1_pt1 | contig 25288 bp, 25 predicted proteins | sample 1519811 | NCBI WGS metagenome assembly OBLX01 (sample SAMEA3991476, study PRJEB22521) | metagenome | biome: anthropogenic terrestrial biome; feature: sewage plant; material: surface water | place: Sweden | collected 2012-09-26
CATATCCATCTTTACTCTCAACCACATCTGTTGGTGTAGGCTCGGCTGTGGTTGTTGATTCGAGGGTGGTTGAAGGAGGTAGTGTTGTTTGGGGTTCAATACTGGTAGTAACAGGAGCTCCTAAATCGGTAGTTTGAACAGCGACAGTTGTGACAACTGGAGTTTCCCCTTGGGAAGGTTGATTTCCGAATTGATCTATAACTGTACATCCACCTACGCCACCAATAGCAGCCGTCCCAGCTATGATTAGGTTTCGTGCTTTATGCGATTTGCGTGGTTTATTAGGCTGTCCATCGGGGGTAAATGACGTTCCTGAGCCTGGGATTACTGTATCGGATCCTCTACCAGAACCGGGTTTAGTTAAGGGCTCCATGACGCGAGCTTCAAATTTCTGTGGAATCCCTCCTGCTGGAACTGGACTTAGTCTTTCTCCCATATCTTTCATAGTAAAGTTACTATAGGACTTATTATAGTATTTCGAATCCACATGTCAAGCGAATATTACCTGCTTCTCCGCCTCAGGATAAATATAGTTCCAAAAGAACCGATGTACAAGATGGTAAGAGGAAGGTCTTGGTAGCGCGCGTAAAATGAAACTTCTTTTATCTTAGGCACATCGACCAGTGGACTTTCTCGTATTAAGGATGGGATTCTGTAGTCAAGATGTCCGGTTGGGCTTATCACAAGGCTGGGACCGGTATTGGAGACGTAGATAAAGTACTTACCGTTCTCCATCGCTATACGACGTATGTGATTCTCGATGCGCTTTGCTCCATCGGTCTCAAGAAATAACTGGATGTTCGCAATTCCGATGAAGAAGTCAAAGGGTTGATCAAGATTCGAGTAGTCGGCAACGAACTTATGATACGCAACCTCGAAGCAGGAGATTACCGGAAAAGTCGCATACTGCGAGTTAAACATCACCCGTTTGGTGCCGACCTTTACGTTCTTAGAGATTGGATGTACGGCTCTGTATGGGTCTAAGAGAATCTTTTTAGGGTCAAAGACCAGTGACACATCGTAGCCAGTCCATTTTGCATTTGGATTTGGTACGTCGGTGACTAGCTCAAGTGAGCCAGTAACGATCACAACATTTTCCTGAATGGACAATGCCGCGAGTTTTTCACCTATGTCTCGACGGTCATGGAGTACGTCAACAGGGACAGCATACTCTGGCCAAACAACTATTTTTGCTCCTTTTCGAGCAGCCTTTTTTGTCTCAGCACTGTAATAACGGAAGATCTCATCCGATCTGTTGAGGCGATCCTCCCAGCTCCAGTTAAAGTTACCCTGAAGTAGGGCAACCTTTACAGATTCCTGCTTTTTGATGGCGCTTCTTGTAGGACTGGTATTAAGTAATGGGACGGCGAGTAGAATAATGAACAAGACAATGTATATATAGAGAACTTGTGAAATCTTCTTCTTCTTTGTCTCAAGATAGAGGAGTGCCCCAAGAGATCCGGTTGAAAGGACAAGGATATCGGTGATGGATGAGCCAAAATACGGCACCAGCCAGTCAAAGACAGTTGTTGTGTTAACGATGGTAAGAAAGGCCTTGGCGTAGGCAAGAAAAGGAGAGTAATGGAAGATGAGCCTCATGACAAAGATCCCCACGCTCAGTCCAAATACCTGCACGAATACAGTTCGAGGGAATGTTTTATAGAGAAAATATGCGAAGACAAACATAACAGAGACCATGAGGCCATTAAAGGCAATGGCAAGATTGAAGGCGGTAAAGTCGGCAAAACGAGAGAGCCAAAGAAAAGTAAAATAACCATATGATGCACCAAGCGCGAGTCCTACCAAAGCATTTTCCCAAAGGTTGAGCCTCCTAATTAAAAAATAGATAAAGAAGCCCGAGCAGTATACGAGAAATCTCGTCGATTCATTTACTCCCTGCGAAAGACATACGGATGCCGCAAAAAACAATAGAGAGCTATAGAAGTAATCAGTTCTTTTTGAGGCCAAATAACGAAGGAAGTTCATAGGTTCGAGTCGAACTTATAAAGTGCATGAGGGTAAGAATGAGAAAGAGGTTGTAGCTAAACAAATGGATTAGGATTGGTTGCTGAGTGGCCCTCATCGTCAGGAAGAGACCCACAATAAGAACGTTGCTCAAAGCTACTACCGATAAGTATCCCACCCTCTTATGAAGAATCGACTTTGCCTTTGGCTCAATAGATTTTATCTTAAGGAAATAGTGAAAATAATATACGAGATAGTGGTAGATGCCCATAAAAGTAAGTACGAGGAGGTGCTGCGCTATAAATTGAACACCCGAAAAGTAGATGAGGAACGATGCCGTTACGAGAAAGAGAAAGAAATAGTCTGGGGATGCCCATGATTGTCTACCCGTTTCCTTTTCTCGAGCGATGAGAAGTAAAAATACAAAGGATACGAGAAAGAAGACCCAAGAGTACTCGAATGCAAACTGCCATCTAAGATGAAGTCCGGTAAGCGCCGACATGAGGCTGAATATTTGTAGTTTTTGTACTTTTGAATAGTTGGGGCTAAAGAAGTTGAGGGTAAACTGATCGTCAGCAGCCACGTGATAAATCGCATAGAGAGTTGTGACTAAAAGAAGCGACTCGAGTCGAAAGTCCGGAAAGTTAATGCGATAAAAATATGCAAATATTCCAGCAGACACTGCGACAAAAATTAGAAAGTTTTTCAAACGAATTTTACGTGAAACAAGTTTGTAAAAATATGCGAGCATAAAATGACTTTGTCCGAGCACGATAGCAAGCATCATGAAGTTGTAACCAGGCTTAAAGTATATGAAGGCAGCGAGAGTAATTACAAAGGCTGAAAGTTTTTGAAGAATGAGCGTATTGATAAGTTTTGAGTCCATGATGATCTCTAGTATACCCGATTCGCTCAAAACCTAAATAGCGGATTTATCAACACTATAGAACTTAACTCGGTCGCCACGGAACATAAGATCGATCTCACCCGTTGCGCCGTTTCGGTGTTTTGCGATGTAGAGTTTAATGAGTCGTTTGCTTTGATCAAGGAGATCCTCGTTGTCATCCTCGTAGTATAGGAAGGCCACAATGTCTGCGTCCTGCTCAATCGATCCTGACTCTCGAAGATCCGAGAGCTGTGGTTTTTTGCTTCCGCGTTGTTCAACAGCACGAGATAACTGCGATAGTGCAATAACTGGCACCTTAAGTTCGCGCGCCAAGTTCTTTAGTCCTTGTGAGATCATAGAGACCTCGGTCACGCGAGAATCAAATCGTCGTCCAGCATCTGCAAGCTGCAGGTAGTCCACAATAATTAATTTTACATCACGCTCGATCTTGAGTTTTCGCGCCTTTGTTCTCATCTCGAGAATAGTTGCTCCTGGAGTATCATCGATAAAAATTGGAGCCTCTGCTAAATCACCCATAGCATCTGTTAGTTTTTTATAGTCTTCATCAGAGAGTCTTCCGGTCTTCAGTTTCCATGCGTCGATATCAGCGTGACCTACCAATAAACGATCCACCAACTCCTCCTTACTCATCTCGAGTGAGAAAAAACCAACCGCTTTCTTTTCTTTAAGTGCAACATTTAGGGCTATGTTAAGGGCCAAAGTAGTTTTACCAATACCCGGTCTTGCCGCTAGAACGATAAGGTTGGAGTCCTGAAGTCCTGCCAGCTTATTATCGAGATCGATATATCCGGTTGGAAGACCACGGTGTTGGACTCCCTTTTTAAGGAATTCCTCGAGTCTCTCGAAGCTCTCAGCTAAAACTTCCTTAAGCTCGACAAAGTCCTGATGGAGATGCTCCTGAGCAAGGGCAAAGATCTCCTTTTCCGCCTCATCAAGCAATTTTTTCGTATCACCTGAGTCGTCAGACGCTTTTTGAATAGTACGTGAGGAGAATGAAATTAACTTACGTTTTGTGTAATGGTCCTTTACGATTCTGCCATAGTGTTCGATGTAGGCAGATGTCGGAACGGTGTTGATAAGGTCGGAGAGGTACGAGGTACCGCCGATATCTTTGAGTTTACCCTCCTTTTTAAGTTGATTCTGAAGGGTGATAACGTCGATTGGTTGTTGCTTTTCAAAAAGAGAAAGCATGGCAGCGTAGACGTTTTGATTTTCTTGGGAGTAGAAGTGCTCAACTCGAAGGAACTCGACAACAAGGTTCATTGAGGATGCGTCTACTAAAACCGCACCAAGAACCGATTTTTCGGCCTGCAGATCTTGTGGAGGTACCTTGAGTGTATCGCTAGTAACTGCCATAGTAATAAATTTCTAATTATCCTAATTGCCCTAATTAACCTAAATAAATCCCAAAAACGAATTTCTAAATAATATAGGGATACATATTTTACTGCACTTTCCTATAAATAGCGTTGAAGATCAGATTCAACTCCTTTGCTTCTTGCCAGAGGAGTCTAATCTCAGTTTCCATCTCTGGTACTGCGAGAATAAACATTCTTAAGAAGTGTTTGGTCTCTCTTGCCTCTTTTTTGCAAATTCCTATTTTATGTCTAAAGTCCTGTTTGCTCTCTGCATCGTCAGCCTCTGAATAGTTGGCTCCGACACTTGTGCCAGATCTTACAAGTTGGTTTATGAGAGGGCTGGTAATCGGATTTCTCGGAACTTTTTTACAAAATTCAATAATAGACTCACCGAATTTAGCAGTTCTTTCTTCTAGATCGAATTTTTTACTACTCAATGTTTGTGACATTGATTAGGTTAATTAGATATTAGAGTGCTTAGGTTAATTGCTGATTTTTAACAAAATCAGTTTGGTTTCTTCAGGGACATCGTCCTTTTTCATGTTTAGCACATCTAGTGTTTCTGCAGGCGCTGAGCCATAGACCTTTATAAACTCGTCCAGTCCGGTTAGTTCACCGAAAGCTTTTTGATCGAGACCCTCGTGGTTGTAGTGCATAGGGATTACGATTGCTGGTTCAATTTTATGAACTACACTTAATGCCTCAGCAGAGTTAATTGTGTAGTGACCACCGACCGGAATAAGAAGAATGTCGACGTCGCCAATCTCTTCGACAAGATCATCGGTCAATGTATGACCGAGATCTCCGCAATGGAGAATCGAGATATCATCAGCCTCTATTTTATAGATGATATTCTCACCTCGTTGTGCGCCTTTCTCTTTGTCGTGAAAGGTTGAGTATCCCGTGATTCGAACGCCCATTTTTTCATACTCTCCTGGCCAGTCCACAACAAGCGCTTCGGCAGAGACCCCTGCAGAGTGGTTGTGATCAGCATGACCATGGGACATCGTCACAATGTCAGCTTCCTGTTTGGGAAACTTAAGACCTACAGCTTTAGGATCGAACGGGTCGGTAACGACCTTTGCATCTTTAGACTTAATAAGAAATGAGGAGTGGCCGAGGTATTTGAGCTGCATAGTGAACTAAGGATAGCAAAATTACACTGACTTTACAATTTGGACTTCACTGAGCTCTATGATTGAATTTGCAGACGCCATTTGATAGCATGTGCACACTCACATGAGAACAGAAGGTGGTAGTTTCCAGTTTAGTTCAGATCCGGATAGATTAAGACAATTATCAAACAGGAATGTTTTCCTTGCTGGGACTTCAAATCCTGGACTTGCCGAAAAAGTAGGTCGATTATTACAGCTTCCAGTAGGTCACCCCATTAAGAAGCCGTTTGCAGATGGTGAGTTGAACGTTCACATAGACCGAAATCTTCGACGTAGACGAGTTACCATATTTCAGTCTACAGCCGCCCCAAAGGCGCCTGAACGGATTCTTGAGGTCGTACTCATAGCTGACGCTGCGCGTAGGGGATCTGCCGGTGAGGTTACTGCAATATTTCCATATTACGGGTATGGAAGACAGGATAGAAAAGATAGGCCGCGTGTTCCAATTTCTGCTGCTGTAGAAAGTACTGTTTTGGTTTCGAGCGGAGTAGATCATTTTGTAACAGTAGATCTTCATTCGGCACAAACTCAAAGTTCGGTTCCGAATCCTTGGGACGATCTCCCAGCGAAAAAAGTACTTATACCTCAAATAATGAAAATACATACCGATAATTTAGTGATAGTATCCCCTGATCTAGGAGGAGAACGAAGGGCTAGTCGGTATGCTCAAATTCTTGGATCAGACTATGCCACAATATCTAAGGGACGTAATCCAGAAGTTAAAAACAAAGCCACCCAGCACGGGATAAATGGGAATGTCGAAGGGATGGATTGTGTACTCGTAGACGACATGATAGATACCGGAGGAACGCTAGTTTCTGCAGCGCAGCTATTAATTGCAAATGGAGCAACATCGGTAGCGGTAGCTGCCACCCACGGTGTTTTTTCAGACGGAGCTGTGTACAGACTCCATAACTCTCCTATTTCTCAAATTATTATCACAGACACCATTCATCCAAGTAGGCGGGTTGGTGAAGCCATGCATAGATCTGGTAAATTTAGGAGAGTCACGGTGGCGCCGATTCTCGCTCATGCAATTTACTCAAACCAAACAGGTGATTCTTTAAGCGACGCGCTCTTTTAAGATCTATTTACAGATCTGTTTTTTGATTTCTTCTTGTTTATTTTTCGGTAGTTTATTGTACTGATCGATCACTGGCTTAGTGGCTTCTTTAAAGACTATCATCCCAAGGAAAGACGTAGACTTAGAGACTTGATCTGTAGCAACCTTTGTTGCGGTGCCGAGTACGTTATCGGTGAGTTTTTTGGTCTGCGGACTGTTTTTAGAAAGGAAGGTTGCGCCATAGGTTTGGTAGAGATAAAATGCGCCCGCAACAATGAGTACGAGGAAAAAGATCTTTTTTAAAACCCAACCAACCATATCTATAGTATATATAGAAATAGTAGTCCTTGTGTGGTAACGGACTGTCGAGTAGAGAAAAGTCATCAAAATTGATAAAATAGACCTATCTGGCGGTCGTAGCTCAGCTGGTAGAGCATCAGATTGTGGATCTGAATGTCGCGGGTTCGAGCCCCGTCGATCGCCCCACGTCAAACGCGGCTTCGCCGAGTCTGACTCGGCTTCGCCACAACAACAAACAATGAAGTATAAACACGTAGTGCTGGGAGGAACCTTTGACCATCTTCATATAGGGCACACTTCTCCATTACGGGTCGCATTCGAGATCGGCGAACAAGTGACGGTAGGACTCTCAACTTCAAAGCTCTACCAAAACAAACCACTTTGGCGAACGATTCAGCCTTATAAAGTCAGGAAGGCTAAGCTGCTATATGAAATCAAAACAAGATGGCCTAAAAGCATCGTAACAGTGGTGCCAATTAATGATATGTTTGGGCCATCTATCTCTAATTCTGAGTTTGATGCAATTGTCGTTACCGAGCCACTCGCTGCGAAAGCAGAATTGGTAAATGAAAAAAGGGTGAAGAACGGTCTAAAAAAACTTGAGGTGATTCTTGCTCCGCAGATAGAAGCAGATGACGGTAGCGAAATGAGTTCGAGCAGGATACGTATGGGAGAGATCGATAAACTCGGATTCACATACACCGACTTATTCAAGAGGACTCTTCATTTACCAATATTATTAAGATCCGAGCTTCGTAAGCCTTTGGGGATAGTTATAAAAGGGTCCGAAAGAGAGCTTTCAGAAGCTGCGAGTAAGGCGAGTAGATTGCTTATAAATAAAGAGATACCGCTTAGCGTTGCTGTTGGAGATGTCGTGTGTTCTTCCCTCGAGAAAGTTGGATTCATCCCAGACATTAAAATAGTCGACTTCAAAACTCGGAGGAAAGCACTTGTAATGTCCGAAAAGAATATTATTTTCGATGTAAAAAATAACTCGGGAACAGTGGACGCAAAGGCGGCTAACTTTATTTCAGAACGTATTATGAAAGCTATAAAGAGTGAAACAAAATTTGAAGTACGGGTAGATGGAGAAGAGGATTTGTTAGTTTTGCCGGCTGTTCTCTGCGCTCCGCTTGAGTCTGTAATCTTTTATGGTCAGCAAAAGTTGGGAATAGTTATGATTATAGTGACAGAGGAGATAAAGCAAAAGATGAAAGCACTCATAAGGTGCTTCAAGGTAGGAGAGAGTGCTTTAATCTGATAAAATGGAAGATTAACTCGCCCGGATAGTTAAGTGGCAAAATAAGCCCTTGGTAAGGGCTAGGCACGGGTTCGATTCCCGTTCCGGGCTCATCTTTCTTCGAAGTAAGTATTCAGAAGCTCCTTTGCAATTGGCGCTGCTATATCCGAACCTTGCCCTCCATTTTCTACCAATACCGTAAGAACTATCTCGGGTTTTTCATATGGAGCAAAGATGGTGAACCACGCATGTGGCTCTGGAGAACTATAACCGTGTGCCTCTGCGGTTCCGGTTTTACACCCAACATTTATCCTCTTGCCGTTTACTTTATACTCAAAAAAAGGCCAACCAGTACCGCCGGTGTCACAGGCCTGCCTCATCCCCTCGCGTATAACCTTGATAGTATCGCTGGAGACCGACATCTTTAAGCAGTTTGATTTGTCATCTTGGCTAAGTAGAGGATCGCATAGATATCCTCCATTTGCGAAGACGGCGGTAGCCTGAGCAATTTGTATCGGAGTAGTGAGAACATAGCCCTGACCAATAGAGAGATTGTAAGTGTCGCCCAGATACCACTGTTCTTTTAGAATTTCTTCCTTCCAGAACTGTGAAGGAATTAGGCCTTCAGACTGAGAAAACGGAAATTTAGTTACTCTCCCTAGCCCAAATCTTTCTGCCCATTTTTTTATGTTTTCAACCCCGAGCCGTTCCCCAGCTTTATAAAAATATATATCATTGGAGCGTTTAATAGCCTTAACCATATCAACCTCCCCCTCGGTCTTTCCATACTGCAAAAAGTACCAGTTTCCAAACTTAAGTGGACCGGCGGTTATCTGCCCTGTGTCTTCTATGATGGTGTCTGACTTCATCGCTTTTTCCTCAAGAGCGCCTGTTGCAATAAATAATTTAAAGATTGAGCCTGGAGGGTATACTCCCTCAGTCACTCTATTGAAGAGAGGTTGTTTTTTATCTGTTAGGTAGGTTGTTATTTTCTCCGAATTTTTCTTATAGAAATCGTTTGGATCAAAGGATGGATTTGAGTAAAGGAGTAGCGTCTTTCCAGTCTTAGGTTCAAGAGCGACTACAGCAGCCTTTGTAAGAAGTTCCTTTTTGGGAAAGCCTGCGCTTTGGGAGCTAAGGTTCTCAGTGAATAATTCCGAGGCTCTTTCTTGAAGTTTTTGATCAATAGTGAGTTGGACGGTTTGACCGTCGATAGGTTCAATCTGACCTAGTACCTTTAGTTGTTTTCCTTCTGCATTTAATTCGAGAAGCTTGCGACCATTTACACCTCTAAGCTTACAGTCGTATAGCTTTTCTACTCCTTTTTTCCCCGTCGAATCTCCAAGTCGCAATTTATTGAGACAGAGATCCTTGGTGAGAGCATTTTTATCAGCAAGTTGAGTATAGCCAAGTATATGGCCCAAAGAACTACCATAGATAGTAGATCGTAAAGAGGTAAACCTATCTTTTACCAAACCGCTTATCGGCGATTGACTACTTGACATAACTATCCCTTTGCGATCAAGAATTACACCTCTTTTTGCCTCAATTACAAGCTCCTTAATTCGATTTTCTTCCGAAAGTCTTCTGTAGTAATTTCCTTTTACAACGGTCAGCTGGAATAACCTAACCGTCAGGATAAGGAACAGACCGGCACTTAGAATTAAAAACAAAGTCAGAGAGGGAATGCGAGATTGATTCGATCCAAATCTCATTCCATGATCTTTGCCTGCTTTTTCTATGATTGGTAGTTTGTTCATGATACGAAATAGCCTTGAATAAATAGTGTTACCAATGCTACATGAAGCAGTGCAAAAATGAAACAAATAAGCAGTCTCATACGTACGTTCTTCAGAAGGCCGATATATATAAAGAAGGATAGCGATAAAAGAGAATATCTCGGAATTGACGATAGAGTACCCGTGAAGGTTGGGATGAGAAGGTTGGCGAATGAAAAGATGTTGAGACCAAGTAGAGCTTTGTTTTTTGAACTAAGAATGTCCTTAAGCTGGACAAGGAGAATAGTAAACACAAAGATGAAGATTGAGAGTTCGAGTAGGGCTACAAAATAACCCACGTTCCACTGAGTGGTTAAGAAAATCTTTGCGTATCTGTAAAGAACCTGTGGTAGAAGTATTAGGTGAGTCGAGCGTCCTGCCCCAAATGCAGTCTGAGAACTGAAAAAAGCTAGGGGATCGCCGGTTGTTTTCCACAAGTAGTATATATATGTACAAAGACCAAGAAACGGAGAAAGAAGCAATAGATAGTTCTTGTTAATTTGAAGTTTGAAGTTTGAAGTTTGAAGTTGAGTCAAAGCTATTGGTATGAATAAAAATACTCCTAAAAAGCGCGTAAGAGACGCTAGGTAAGAAAAGAGTGCTACGAGTACATATTGTTTTTTGCCAAGGAAATAAAATACCGAAACCACAAGTAGAAAAAATACTCCTTCCGTATAGGCAGCTCCAAAGAAGAAGGATGTAGGGAATAGTAAAAAGCAGATAAGTATATATTTAATGCCGTCATGTTGATTTTTGGGAAGGTTGTTCTCCAGATATTTTTTGAAAAGAGCCAGACCCATAAGGAAAGAAATATTAGAGATCGCAAAAGAAGTCATTAGGTGATTGCTCATTACTAATGGTGAAAGAGCGCGGATTAGGAGGGGATACAGAGGGAAAAAAGCCTGCTCAAACTGCGAGTATCCGTTCTGGGCGATTCGTAGATAGAAAATACCATCAAACTGAGCAAATAACTTTATCCATAGTGGGAAATCGTACGCATTTAGAGTGTTTGGATGAGAAAAATTACCAAGATAGGGTAGGAAGTTGGGAGCAAGATATGCGAGGACAAAATCAAACGTTCTCCATAGAATAAAAAGGGGAACTATGCTTTTGAAAAAAATGTATTGAAAACGAGCCATATATTCAATACAGCGATTATGAATGCAACACTGTATGAAAGTATTTTAATCCACAATGGATTAACAAACGGTCCCATTTTAGCCTTCTCACTTGTAAATTTGACCAAAGGAAAAACTGCAAATGAAAGTTGCATACTTAAAATAACTTGACTCAAAATTAGAAGTTGGTTTAGACCGCTGTTTCCATAGAGACCTACTACCAAAATAGCCGGAAGTATCGCGATAAGTCGAGTAATCAGTCTACGAAGCCAAGGCTTAAGTTTGATATTGAGAAACCCCTCCATGATGATCTGCCCAGCGAGAGTCCCCGTGATCGTAGAGTTTTGGCCAGAGGCAAGGAGAGCAAGAGCGAAGACAGTACTTGCAAGAGATGTCCCCAATAGTGGAGCTAGTAACTTATACGCATCCTGAATCTCTGCCACATCGCCTACCCCCTTACCATGAAAGGTGGCTGCGGCGGTTATTAAAATAGCAGCATTAACGAAAAAAGCTAGGAATAATGCAAAGGTAGAGTCGATGGTAGCAAACTTGACCGCCTCTTTTTTACCTTCTAAAGTCTCTTCGTAACTTCTTGTTTGAACTATCGCAGAGTGCAGATAGAGATTGTGTGGCATTACGGTCGCTCCAAGGATTCCAGCCGCTATATATAGCATTTCAGAGTTTGCAATAATATTTTGTGTAGGAATAAGGCCCTGAAGAATTCCGATTACTGATGGTTGAGAAAGCCAAATTTCTAGACCAAAACAGCCAATTATTGTGAAGATTAAAGTGACAACAAGGGCTTCAAGATAACGAAAACCCTTATGTTGCAAAAGGAGTAGTAGTAAGACGTCAAGAGCCGTTATAACTATTCCCAACATAAGCGGAATCTTAAAAAGAAGGTTTAGGGCGATCGCAGATCCAATTACCTCCGCAAGATCGCAGGCTGCGATAGCGATTTCGGCAAAAATCCAAAGCATAAATGCAACTGGTTTTCTGTAGTGATCTCGTGAGGCCTGAGCTAAGTCTCTCCCAGTGACCACTCCCAGCTTTATTGATAGATGTTGAAGAAGAATTGCCATGAGATTCGATATGAATATGACAGAGAGAAGTGTGTAACCAAATCGTGATCCTCCGGCAAGGTCGGTTGCCCAGTTTCCTGGGTCCATGTACCCAACCGCAACAAGGAACCCAGGCCCGGCAAAGGCCATCAGCTTTCGCCAGAAAGAAAAAGTTACAGGAACGGGAATTGAACGATGTACCTCTTCGAGACTAATATTAGAACGATCTCGCCTCCAACCTCTCGACTCAAAAAAATTTGTATGCGTCATGGACTAGTTTAAAAATTGTAAGGTTATAAAGTTATAAAGTTTTAATTTTGCTTCCATGAGGATCTACTTTCGGTTTGCCCAGTAATTTATCGAGTGCTTTTATAGAGCTATCGCTGAACGCATGCTCCAAAAGATGAGCCTCGTTGTGGACTGTGTCCATTGGTTGTTTCAATACTTTGTACAAAAATACCTCAATTACTCTGTGTTTATAGGTAAGATTTTGAGCAATTTTTACTCCTTCCGATGTCAAGGAAACAGATCCATACTTTTTATAATTAACAAACGCTCCTTTTGCAAGTTCCTGTAAGCGCTCTGTGACAGTTTGTTTTGTTAGATTTAAGTATCGGGCTATTGCGCTTGGTTGTGCAGTCGATTTGCCTCCAAGATAGAAGATAGCTCTTAGGTAGTCTTCCTGCGTAGTGGTTATTTTTAATAGCTTTTTCATCTTGAGTTATGGGCTACAAGCTACACGCTTCGTGCAAAATGTTCGCATAAACGAACTTTCAGTATACTGTACTACTTATCAGAAGCAATAGGAAGATGTCGGGGTGCGGGGAATTGAACCCCGGTCTCACGACCCCCAGCCGCGAATTCTGCCGTTAAACTACACCCCGATTCGTCTATTCTACCAGCATTTTGATACAATGAGCCACATGGGCCGAATGAAAAGACCAAACTGGAATACGTACTTTATGCAGCTTGCTGATGTAGTGGCAACGAGATCGAATTGCATAAGAAGAAGCGTTGGCGCTGTTTTGGTACAGGATAAAAGAATCATCGCAACAGGATATAACGGAACTCCCCATGGGATACCAAACTGCGATGAAGGTGGCTGTAATAGGTGCTCCGAGCGCGAAAGCGGAAAACTTAAGTCCGGAGAGCGAGAGGAGACCTGTGTCTGTATCCATGCCGAGCAGAACGCAGTGATTCAGGCAGCACTCCACGGAGTATCAACCCTTGGAGCAACTTTATACACAACCATTCCGCCCTGCTCCCAGTGTGCGAAAATACTAATTAATGCTGGAATTAAACACGTCCTATACCGAAAAGATCCGCACTTTATAGAAGGAATTCTTCTATTAAATTCTGCCAATATTAACTCAACTGCGCTACTCCTCAGCAAGTCTGCATAACGGCACTTGGATCCCACTTTGTTATGGTTCAACGTTAGATAATAAATCGGCATTGATTGGGTTTCCTAAGTAGAGTAAGATCAAAATAGGCTGTTTTTTCGGCTATTTTAATGAAATATATATGATCATATCTAACGATCAACTCGCTCAGTTAGTGCTCAACAACGGGCTGGTAGATAAAGCTGGACTCGAGGAGTTGTCTCAGTATGCGAAGAACGCTAACCTCAATCTTGATCAAGCGATCCTTGAGAAAAATGTTATCCCCGACGAGACGTTAGGTCTTTTGATCGCCAACTATATAAAGGTGCCGTTTGTAACTCTTACGAAGCTCGCGATTCCTGAGGAGGTTTTTCATATTGTGCCGGAAAAGGTCGCGCGTAAACAAAAGGTAATCGCTTTTGAGAGATCTCCGAAAGGTATTAAGATCGCCATGGCTAATCCCTACAACCAAGAACTTATAAAGTTGGTAGCGCAGAAAACAAGCCAATCAATCATTCCATATATGGCAACTGAGAAGGATATTTACAACACCTTCCACATCTATCGTAAGGAGCTACAAAAAAACTTCGACGACCTTATAAGTGAAGAGGCAGAGAAAGCTGGTTCGGTTGCGGCGGCAGAGAGCGAGGCCCCAATCGCAAAGATCGTTGATCTTTTAATTAGCTTTGCATATCAGGATAAAGTTTCGGATATTCACATTGAGCCGGAAGAGAAAAACTCATTGGTGCGCTTCCGAATTGACGGAATTTTGCACGATGTGCTATTTCTGTCAAAGTTTCTTCATGACAGAATTGCAACGCGTATCAAGGTGATGGCAAAGCTGAGAACTGATGAGCATTTGGCTCCTCAGGACGGAAAGATTCGAGTTAAGGTTGAGGATGAGGATCTGGATATTCGCATATCAATTCTTCCAGTTTCACAAGGTGAGAAGATAGTAATGCGACTTCTTTCGTCCCGCCTTGGGAAGTTGTCTCTTTTGGATCTTGGTATGAGTGAGGTTGATCTAAAAAAGGTAAGCAATGCATATAGTCGGTCCTACGGCATGATTTTATCGACTGGTCCAACGGGATCGGGTAAAACGAGCTCTATCTACTCGATACTTAAGATACTAAACACGAGAGAGAAGAATATCACGACAATTGAGGATCCGGTCGAGTATCAAATTCGTGGAGTCAATCAGATCCAGGTAAATACAAAGACCAATTTAACCTTTGCAAATGGGCTACGATCAATTCTTCGTCAGGATCCAAATATAGTCTTTGTAGGAGAGATTCGAGACAGTGAAACGGCTGGTATTGCTGTGAACGCAGCCCTTACAGGCCATTTGGTTCTATCTACACTACACACAAATGATGCCGCAACAACAATGCCACGTTTGATAGATATGAAGGTGGAGCCGTTCCTTGTGGCCTCGACCGTAAATGTTGTCATAGCGCAGAGACTCATCAGAAAGATCTGTGAAAACTGTCGAATCTCGTACATTGTTACCGAGGACGAGCTAAAGAAGAATCTGCCGGAAGAAATCATAAAACGACACTATCTAACGACAGGCGATAAAAAAGAAATAAGACTATATAAAGGTCAGGGCTGTAAGATTTGTCACTTCACTGGATACTCGGGTCGGGTTGGTCTGTTTGAGGTTATGGAAATAACAGAGAAACTCAGATCTTTAATTGTCCAGAAATCGAGCGCAGATGAGATAAAAAGACAGGCAGTCGCAGACGGTATGCATAGCATGTTGGACGATGGATTACAAAAGGTTGCGAGAGGAATGACAACGGTTGAGGAGGTTTTACGTATAACAAAGGTTGACTCATTATGAAAAATCCGAAGAAGATCACTTTATCAACCGTTGAAAAGGTAGGCTTCATTAGCAACCTCTCCACGATGTTAGCCGCTGGTATCTCGATCATCGAGATTATCGACTCGCTGATGGAGGACGCAAAAGGAAATACTTTATTCCTTCTGCAGTCCGTAAAGGCAGATATTAATCAAGGAAACAGAATATATATTGCTTTTGAAAAATTCCCTCAGGTGTTTGATAAGGTAACAATTAATATCATAAGGGCTTCTGAAGAGGCTGGCACGCTTGACACTACTCTCATCGATCTCAAGGATACTATTAAGAAGGAGCAGGAGTTTATGGACAAGGTTCGTTCGGCATTCATCTACCCATCCCTTATTTTAGTAATGTTCCTCGGAGTACTGATCCTAATCCTCACCTTTGTAATTCCTAGAATTGCAGTAGTTTTTTCGCGTCTAAAATCAGAACTGCCATTGCCTACAAAGATTCTTATCTTCATGTCGGATTTACTGTTGAAGCAAACGATACCTCTCTTACTTGGACTTGCGATAGTTGTCGGAGGATTCATAATGCTCGTCAAGATGAATAGAAAAGGAGTTCTAAATGCTGTATTTTCACTACCCTTAATATCTAACCTGATGAGATATATTGACCTGACAAGATTTACCCGTAGTTTACATTTGCTGCTCAGTGCTGGAATCCCAATTGTGACGGCGCTTGATCTTACGAAGGACACGGTGAGTAAAAAAAATGTAAGAAAAATGATTGAAAGATGCGGAGAGATGGTCTTAGCAGGAAAGCCTTTTTCTGAAGGATTGAGGAGTGAGAAAAAAGTTGTGCCTCGGATCATGCTTAAAATTATTGAGGCCGGCGAGAAGAGTGGAGGCCTCGACAAGGCCTTATTGGATATATCGCAACACCTTGACTATGAAGTCACCACCACTCTAGCCACTATCACTACCTTGCTAGAACCGATGCTTCTAATGGTTGTTGGAGTAATGGTTGGAGGCATGATGCTTTCCATCATCGCTCCAATATATGGACTCATCGGATCCGTTGGAGGAGGAGGGTAGTGCGCAAAGTGACCCGTATATCGTATTTGGCCTGCCTGCCAGCAGGTATCTAGTATTTCGTCTCGTTTTTACGACATACGGAATACGCTATACAAATACGAACTATTTCTTTAATGGTTGTACTGGCGTAGGTTGTGGGTTGACAGAGGTCGGTTGAACAGTTGGGAGATACTTCTGGACCATAGCGACGACTTGATTTGGGGCAAGGTCCGCCTTCACAAGAACATTTGTCGCTCCTTTTTGCATTGCTTCTTTGATCGCTGGGTCATGGGATAAATTTGTCCAGACAATGATTACAGGCATCTTTGCCGGTTTAGGTGACTCAGTCTGAAGCTTGGTAAGGACACCAAGACCATCCAATTTAGGCATCATAACATCTAGAAGAACTAAGTCATAGCCTCCTGTTCTAATTTTGTTTAGACCCTCTTCCCCGTCCACCGCAAACTCAATCGTGTAGCCTGCTGTTTTTAGTACTTCGTCATAGAGCTCTCGAAGCGTAGGATCGTCATCAACGACTAAAATTCTGTTTGCCATAATCAAAGATACTATAGATAACTTCAATAACGATGTCAAATCCTCAACTTGCATCAGTATAATGTTCAGATGGAAATACAGATAGTTACTTCAAGTGGTGAAGGGAGAACCTTGCTCTCCGCCTTTGACAGTGCACTACAGAATGCTGGTGTGTCTAACTATAATCTGATCGTACTTTCCTCAATAATTCCTCCCAGTTCGACATTGGTAAAAAAAAGAATGTACACAACTCCGCCAGAGGAGTTTGGTCATCGACTCTATGTAGTAAGGGCTGAAATGCGTAGCAATGAGGCGGGAAAGTTTATTGCAGCGGGAGTAGGTTGGTATCAACTCGAGGATGGAAGAGGCTATTTTGTCGAACATGAGATAGTTGGAGAAACAAAGATTGCAGTACAGTCAGAGATAGAGAATAGAATTCACAACTCATTGTCCGATATGTGCTCCTTCAGGAAGGTAAGATTTGTGAAAGAGAAGGCTCAATCTGCAATAGCTGTTTCGCAGGTGGTTGATAAGCCAGCATGTGTGTTGGCGGTCGCTGTTTATAGGTCCGAGCCATGGTAGTTCTTACGGATAATGCGGTATTTCATAAGAAACTTCATAGGTCTCCAAAGAGTCTTTGCTGCTCTCAGATTCTGTTCACCGAGGTCCTGTTGAAAGTTGAGATAGCGATATCCTGTATTCGTTAGGTGTTCTGCAGTTTTCTTCATGAGATACTCTGTAACTCCGGTTAAGTTGTGATCGGTTTTTTCATAATGAATCATGGCGTGCTGACCATGAAGGTTTTCCACTATCGCGAATGCGACAAGTTCTTTGTTATGATAAATACCGGTCCCAAAAACATGTTTATGTAGATGGAAAACATTCTTGAGACCTATCAGCTCATCTTCATTGAGCGGTCCCTTTTTATTTTGTTGCCACCTATCAACTAATGAAAAAATCTCTCTTTGCAGTAGCTTATCAGATAATGGAAGGAGTGAAAAAACACTGTCTACGCCATACTTCTTTTCGAATGTATGTGCTAAGTTGCGCTTTTTCTTATAATTTTTTCCCTGGAGCTCCGCAATAGCCTCTAAATCATATACATAGTCATGTTGATCCCGATCTTCTTGAACTGAAAAAGGATTCTTTATATTATTCAGCTGCTCTGCAATAACGGCAGGAATAAGAGTAAGCTCAGTCGATCTGGAGTGGTCCATGAGGCTTTGAATAGACTCGACAAGTTGTTCAGTACCTAGGATCGAGTACGCAACGCCTTCTTTTGTGTAGTTCTTCAGCTTTATGACGAGGTTATTATTAAGGATGGAGAGTTCGGTTTTGCCGTCTGTATTCCAACCATAAAGACTCACAAAGTTGAAGTCTGAGTAAGGATCATATTTTTGAGTTATCAACTCGACATCCGATTTATGTGACTTGGTAATAGGAGCGAATCGAGGGAATAAGGGAATCATATTTTTAGGTAATGAGGAGAATGCCAAACACCGTGAAAATGGCAAGTATAAACTTCTTGATTAAGGTAGACCTTCGGATATCCTCCTTAAATATTTTAGGAAACTTTTTTGTAAGAAACCAACCATAAAGGACACCGAACAGCACCTGTGTTCCTCCAAGAACGCTGACCTGCGCCGTTGGACCAAGTGAATATGCGTAATATGTAACTGACTTTGCGATTACGAAGATTACTTCATTTACAAAAACAATAAAAATAATCTTAAGACCAGCGGTTTGTACAGTTTTGTGGAAGGCGCGTCTTTTTTTTGGGAAAAAAAGGTAAAGGATAAGTCCTCCAACTCCAATTCCCCAACTTTCGTAACTTAAGATCTCGGTGAAGGAGTTGGCGTTAATCGCAAGTGTAACTAAGACCGCCGCAACGGCCCAAAAAGCATCAGCTATCAATACGAGTATTAGAGCTTTGTTAAGTCGGAATCGTGCACCACCTGTTTTTTTAAGAGCATACGTTGTGGCCGCTAAAATTATTAAAAAACCAAATCCCTGAACGGTAGTGAGTGACTCATGAAGAAAAATAATAGAAAGTACAAGCACCATCAGAGGGATAGCCTGAAAAAATAGGACGACATTACTGGCTTCTTCTGAGGACAGAGCTTTAAAATAAAAAACAGTCCCCCAAATGGTAAAGACACCGCTCAATATGAGAATGAGAGCATCGAATGGTTGGAGAATGGGGTAGTTGGACAAAGCCCAAAATAATAACCCAATGACAAATCCTGTGATAGATCCGAAGATTGGCATTGCCGAGTAGTCCTTAATTTTACGACTAATGATGTATTTATCGATGAAGTTAATAATTACATAGATGGCAGGTCCAAGAAGTGCGAAGAATAACCAATTCATTCAGCTAGTATACAAGCCTCTTGCTTGACTAACAATAAACAAGTATTCTAACTACATATGCATCTGGTCCGCAAGCATTGGCAGTCGCAGATTGTGGTACTTTACTTTTTGGGTTTCCTCATATGGTGGACACTCGTAACTATGGGTGAGCAACCAGGGAGCATATATCATCAGTCCTTTGCGGCTTTATACGGACTTATTGCTATCTGGGGAGGAATCTGGGGTCTTGTTGCAGCAAAGAAGTGGGGAGGCCTCTCAAGTATTATGGGGAAAGCTCTTACTGCATTTTCCCTAGGACTATTTGCACAGGAATTCGGGCAACTGTCGTACTCATATTACATCTACTATCTTCATCAGGAAGTGCCATATCCTTCAATCGGAGATTTAGGTTATTTTGTCAGCATTCCACTCTACATCATCGGAACATGGCATCTACTCCATGCCTCAGGAGCTAAGGTTAGTGTACGTACATTACGTAACAAGGTCGTTGCAATAATTATTCCAGTTGTCATGTTGGTAGCATCCTATGCGTTTTTTCTAAAGGGTTATCAGATAGATTCTTCTCAACCCCTCAAACTTTTTCTTGATTTTGGTTACCCACTCGGTGAGGCAATTTATGTTTCTATAGCTCTCCTAACTTATGTACTCTCCAGACATTCATTAGGTGGCATTGTGCGCTCAAGAATAATTTTTATTCTCTTTGCTATGTTTATCCAATACTGCGCAGATTTCATGTTTTTGTTTCAAGCTCAATATCAGACATGGTATGCGGGTGGGGTTAATGATCTTGTATATTTTGCAGCATACGTGGCGTTGTCGCTTGCTCTGATGGAGTTTGATATTCTTGGAAAAAAACTTGCACAAAAATAATATGAGTACTACCATCTTTTCAAAGTTGATTATTCGCATAATTCAAGCCCAAGAAGGTATCATCGGGCCGATCGCCCTTGAACAAGCACAAAAAGTCTCAGGACTTAATGTCGACTGGAAACAGAAAGAAGTGGAGATTAGCGGAGATGAAAAAAGCGTTGTCGACGGTCTTATCCAACAGTATAAACAGCTTTTTGGACAGTCATCTGTTGAGTTCTGCAAAGAGGCGGTCAAGGAGCTGATTGGCGAGATTCCCTCCGATCAAAGGCCTTCATTGCTCTTACCCTAAACTGCTTAATTTTTTTGCAGAGAAACATATAGGGTTCAACATATGACATAATGATTTTTATGTCTACAATTTCTGGTACTGTTACATCCCCGAGCAATGGCAGTGATCTAAGTCACATCAATGAGGAGATCTACAAAAAAAATGCCGAGCTTGCTGGGAAGAATAAAGTTCTGCAACTTCTACGCAAAATCGATGAAATAGTACTTAGCACTATCACCGATCCAAAACAGATTGGCGAGCAGGTAACAGAGTTAATTGTGCAGGAGATTGGGTTTAGGTGTGTGGGGATATTTAAACTTCAAAACGGGATACTTGAAAACATAGGATTAGGGCTTTCGGGAGAGATTCAAGAACAAGAAAGAAAATTGAAAGATTTGTTCAGAGACAATGCCCTTGTAGCAGTTGAGAGTGCGGATAATCTCATTGTGAAGGCGACTAATGAAAAACAAAAGAAGGTTACCAAGTATCTGTTTGACGTACTTCATCCAATGACCGATATGAACGATGCTTCCCTCATACAATCTACACTGCATATAAAAACAGCCATTGTCTTTCCTATGATAGTGAGAGATGACCTGCTTGGTGCGCTCATGATATTACTTAGTGAGGATGAAGAGGCAATCACCCGACTAAAAGGCGATGTTATGGAGAGACTTGCGGGCGTAATTGGTATCGCACTTGATAACGCGCTGCTTTACAAAGAGACTCAGGAGGCAAACATAAAACTCAAGCAGCTTGATAAATTAAAGGATGAGTTTGTTTCAATAGCGTCTCATGAACTTAGAACGCCAATGACAATTGTTCGTTCATATCTTTGGATGTTAATGCAGGCTCAAAATGGTGCTCTAAGCGAAAAGCAAAAACTATATGTTGATAGAGCGTATGGATCTACGGTTCGATTAATCCACCTCATAAACGACATGCTTGATACTTCTCGGATTGACTCTGGAAGAGTGGTGATAAATCTCGAACCCATCGATATGGCGTCACTTGTTCAGGAAATTGTGTCCGAAACTCAGACAAGAGCTGAACAACTCGGACTTACCTTGCAGATGGAGAGTCGAGCGTTACCAAAGGTAATGGCAGATCGTGAAAAAATTAGAGAGGTGATAGTCAATCTGGTTGGAAACTCTATGAAGTTTACGTCAAAAGGTGGCACTATTCTTATTAAATTCGAGATTGGAGAAGATATGGTAACCACGAAGGTGGTAGATACGGGAATGGGATTTACTAAGGAGTATGAGGGAATGCTATTCCAAAAATTCGGTTTCATTAAAACTTCATACCAGATGAACAAGAGCGATAATGGAGGTACGGGTCTTGGACTATACATCTGTAAATCGATCTTAGATATGCATGGAGGGTCTATAAGCGCAATGTCACAAGGACCCAACAAAGGATCGGTATTTAGCTTTACACTAAAACAATATCATGAGACGAAATAAGTGGTCGAAATTAGAGCTCGCCTCACTAGAGCTAAAAAAAATCAATAAACTCATTTGGCGAAGTGGGTACTCAATTCCAGAGCTTCTGGTAGTTATGGTAATCATAGGAGGGCTGTTCTTTTTGGGAAGCGATACGCTATTTGCTCCACAGCGCAAGAATACCTCTGAGACAACGATAAACACATTACTTGCAGAGATATCTAATCAGCAAAATAAAAGCATGAGTGGAGATATAGGATCTGGAACTGTGCAAAATAGCTATGGACTTTACTTCACATCTACAAGCTACACTACATTTAGAGGAACAGTGTACTCTGGCGGGAACAGCACAAACTTCACAACTACGTTGCATCCTGATCTGAGATTTAGCACGATTGATCTTCCAAGCTCGCAGATAATTTTTGCCACATCGAGTGGATCGATTCAAGGATATTCAGCATCCCACAACTCGGTTGTCTTGCAGGATTCAGTAGGAAGCGTCACTAAAACACTACGATTTAATCAATATGGAGTTGTGGAAAGCGTTCAGTAAACGTATCTCGTATAACGTATATCGTATGAAAAAAACTCGAAAAAAAATGTCAAAACAAATAGTGGATACGGTATACCAAATACGAAATGCGGTATACGAAAAGGGTCAGATGCTCGTTGAACTGATTCTTGTAATGGGACTATTCGCTCTATTAATACCGGCTTTGTCTGAAGGGTTTCTTTCTACGCGTGATGGAAAAGCACAGCAAAGCCAAAGAATAAATGCCGTAGCTTTTTTACAAGAGGCAAAAGAAGCGGTTAGGGTAATTAGAGAGAGTGGGTGGGTAAATGTCTCCACAGACGGAATGTATCATCCTGCAGTTTCAGGATCAACATGGTCACTTGTATCGGGCACGGAAACTATCGCGGGCCTGACTCGAAGTATAACGATTAGTAGCGTGCAGAGGAATGCTTCTGGAGCAATTGTGACCACTGGTGGTTCGGTTGATCCATCTACAAAAAAGGTAGACGTTATCGTAAGTTGGACACAACCAAGATCCTCATCGATTACAGCAAGCCTGTATCTAACTAGATATCTCGATAATGGAGCATTTATACAAACGACACAAGCAGAGTTCGATACGGGAACCAAGACAAATACAGCTACAACGAATACGAGCGGAGGTGAGGTTCAGATGTCGAATAATAACAAAGCGAAGTGGTGCTCCCCAGCTTTTTCTTCAGGTACGATTGATCTTCCTGATGGCCCGCCAGTAGCCGTATCTGCTACCGCAAGTGCATCGGTGAATAACCCGAATGATGTGGTTGCCGTTGTGGCACCATTTGCTACAACCTCGGCAAAGATGGCTCATGTTCGAGTCACGGCAAATACAGATCCACCTTCGTCAACTCTTCGTGGAACCTTTACTCTTGACGCGAGTAAGTACAGTGATGCGGGTTACGTACCGTCCGGTATAGATCTGACCAATAGTTTCAAAACCAATGATGTGCAAACATACACATCCTCCAGTGGAAAAAAATATGCACTCATCGCTACAGACCTTCCAGATCATGAAGTCGTTGCCGTGCTGTATGACGATGGAAATGCAGCAAATGATACCGACGCATCCGGTGAATTTGCAGATCCCGTTAGTAAGATTTATAAATACTGGACTTTTTTTAATACCACCATATACAGCGCGACCGATACTGGGATGAGAAATCCCTCTGCAAACAGCGTAGATACTGGTGGAGACGGAAATGGATTTGAATCAAACCCTACACGCGCATACTCCATCAACAATTCCTTTGCGGTGGACACTAATAGTGGAAGTGGAACGGGTACGAGCTGTACTGGGTCGGATAAAGATAGGCACCGATACTACAACTATAGCCTAAGTATACCTTCAGGTGCTGCAATACAAGGAGTTGAGGTGCGACTCGACTCGAAGGCTGACAGCAGTACTGGTAATCCTCAGCACTGTGTCCAGCTTTCTTGGGATGGCGGATCTAACTGGACTACGGCAAAGACGACGAGCACACTCGCCACCGGAACGTCTACCTTTACCCTTGGTGGATCGGCAGATACATGGGGTAGGTCATGGAGCGATACCCAATTCTCAAATGCCAACTTTCGAGTTCGAGTAATTAATGTAGCGAGTAATATTTCAAGAGATTTTTCGCTCGATTATGTAGGTGTAAAGGTGTCTTATAGCGGAGGAACATCTCCAACCAACGATCAGTCACCATTTGGGTATGGAGCTACTTCCTTAACCGTTATGCAGGATAAAGGCTATGTTGCCTCAGGTGGCTATTTGTACGTCATGGATCTGAGCAATATTGACAGTAAATCGCCAACAAATGGACTTGATGTTGTTGGATGTAGGATTGAGGTTGATGGTTATGAATGTAAGCCAGCCGATGGCACCGATAGAAAATATGCATCGGGCGAGACCGGTACTTCATGGAGCGATACGACAACTCCCGCCCATGCCAGCACCTGCGCAGATGGAGGAAATATTGAGCTATACGCAACGAATGATGTCTTTCCCGTATATTCGGGTGGTAGGACATATATTTATGCTGCCGTTGGTGCTGGTACAAATCCTGAATTCGATATAGTCGATGCTACCGACGTTCCCAATTCATCAAGCAGTCCCGCAGTTAGTAGTAGTTCATGCGGGCGTTCCTCCGGTGGAAACAGCGGATGGAAGAAAGTGGGATCATTCGATTTTAACACCGCATCAGGGACTGAAGAAGCAGCGAACTCTGTTTTTGCTAAGTCGGATGGAACTAGAGCCTACGTTTCTTCAAACGGAGGTGCTGACAGTAAACAGTTTTACATTTTGAATACGACTACCAAAACAGCTCCAACCTTCCTATCAGGTGCGAATAATGGCACAGGTCCAGCAACGGGCTATTACAACGCTGCCGGTGCGGATGGTGAGATGTATCCAAGAAGATCGATGACTGTACTAAATGGTCAAAGAGTCGTATTGGTCGGTAAAGATGGGATCACTAATGGAACCGATGCTCAGGAGTACCAGGTTCTTAATAGTGAAACAGAAGCAACGCCAACATACTGTGGGGGTCTCAACTTTGATCAAGGATTTAATGATCTCACATCTGTTTCAGAGGCTGATTATGACAATTTTGTATATATGGTCGCCAATACTAACTTAAATGAGCTTAAGATTATTCAAGGAGGACCGGATGGAACGTACAACGCAAACGGAACCTTTGAGTCGCCAACCTTTGATCCTGGATTTAATGCAACCTTTAACCGATTTTTTTCGACGACAACAATTCCGGCGTTGACCAACGTGCAGTACCAATTTGCTACTGCCGATCCAATCTCAGGAAGTTGTTCTGGAGTGAGCTTTAATTTTCTCGGACCTGATGGAACGGCAAGCACATACTATACCCCATCTGGAAGCCCCGTTCTACTTGATGATGACGGATCGGGGTATGAGAATCCTGGTCGTTGTTTTAGATATAAGGCTTTTTTTGACTCGACCGATCAAAATCAGACAGCTGTGATTCAGGATATGACCGTTAACTATTCACCATAAAGCTTAGAACTCGA
>OBLX010000058.1_pt1 | contig 23957 bp, 21 predicted proteins | sample 1519811 | NCBI WGS metagenome assembly OBLX01 (sample SAMEA3991476, study PRJEB22521) | metagenome | biome: anthropogenic terrestrial biome; feature: sewage plant; material: surface water | place: Sweden | collected 2012-09-26
CGTCATCGGTAGTAACGTTTGCTATATTTCTAATAGCTGCCATCGCTTATTCCACGTGCGCAAAGCACAATTTTTATGCCTGTTCCACAAGTGAAACCGAACCTTGGCAAAAGCACTCCAGGCTCACAGGTTGATCAGCAGGGGCACCGGCTTCTCAGCCTTGAAGTCCACCGTGAAAATGGCTTGCGGCCCGAGGCCGATGTCAAGAACGCCGCCCATTTGAACAGCCAGATCCCCTACCAGTTGCAGGCCCAAAGAGTTTTTCCGCCGGGTTTCAAAATCGTCTGCCAGCCCTGTGCCGGTGTCGCTCACCCGCAAGCGCCACTGGTTGGCTGGGTCCAGCGGCCTCAATTCGATGCAGATGTCACCGGTGCGCCCCGGTGGAAAACCATGTTTGAGACAGTTGGACACCAGCTCGCTGACCAAGAGGCCACAGGTCGTCGCTTGGTCCATCCCCACCTGAACCGATCCCACGTCCAGGCGCAGCTGGACAGAGCCTGGCTCGGCTAGCAGGGTTCGCACGGTTTGGGTCGCGACCTGGCCCACGTAAGCGCCCAAGTCAATGGCGGCAAAGCTGCCTCTGCGGTAAATGGTTTCGTGCAAGAGGGCCATGGCCCGAATACGGACCTGCATGTCTTTGAGCACCGCTTTGGTAGGGGCATGTTCCCTGCGCCCGGCCTCCAGACGCAGCAAACTGGTGATGACTTGCAGGTTGTTTTTAACGCGGTGATGTATTTCCATCAAGAGCGCGGTTTTTTCCTGCAGGGATGACTGAAGGGCTTGTTCCGCTTGCTTGCGCTCGGTGATGTCCTGCAAGAGCCCGGCCAGGCGAACCACTCGCCCGCTGGCGTCACGCTCAGGGAATCCTTTGACGAAGCAGGGGCGAAGCTCCCCGTTTGGCTGTACGGTCATCAGCTCCAGCTCGTAGGGCGTGCCGTCGGACACTGCCTTGCCAACCGCATCAAACAGGCGCTGCGTGGACTCTGGCGTGTACAACTCATTCTGGCCTTCCAGGTTGGGGATGCCTTGCGCGGGGTCGCGCCCGAAAATGCGGAACATTTCGGGCGACCAGGTCACGATGTTGGCATCTACATCCCACTCAAAACTTGCCAGGCGCGCCATGTTTTCTGTGCGCTCGAGCATGGCCTTGCCGCGTTGCAAGGCATCTTCGGTTTGCTTGCGCGCAGTGATGTCCCGCGCAGAGGCAAACAGCATCGTCTTGTCCACTGCCGGTGATGCGCGCCACTCCAGCCAACGGTAGCTGCCGTCTTTGCAGCGGTAGCGGTTGATGAACTGCATGGTCGCTTGGCCACCGAGCTGGCGGGCTACTTCCTGCAAAGTAGCGTCGCGGTCATCTGGATGGATCAAGTCGAGAAATGGCTGGCTAACAATCTCTTCGACTGAATAGCCAAGCACATCGTGCCAGCGAGGATTGACTTTGAGAAATTTCCCCTCGGTTGACGCGATGCAGGCCAGATCAGGACTGATTTGAAAAAACCGCTGGAAATCATCTTGCGCCCGCTTGCGTTCGGTGATGTCAACAAAAGAGATGACTGCGCCTTCGATCACGTTGTCCAGCGTGCGATAGGGCTGGATGCGCAGGGTGTACCACTGGCCTTCGGGGGTTTGCACTTCGTGCTCGACCGGTGCCAGGGTGGCCAGCACTGCCTTGATGTCGGCCACCAGGCTGGTGTAACCCACCAGGTTGGACACAAAGTGCGCCACTGGACGGCCCACGTCCGACGCAATCAGGTTGATGATGCTGCTGGCCGCAGGGGTAAAACTCAAAATGCGCAACTGCAAATCAACAAACACGGTGCCAATGCCGGTGCCGCTGAGCAAATTGTTCATGTCGTTATTCGCCCGCGACAAATCAAACACCTTCGATTGCAGCTCGGTGTTGACCGTCGCCAGCTCTTCATTGACCGACTGCAGCTCTTCATTGGAAGACTGCATCTCTTCGGTGGCCGATTGCAGGTCTTCGCTGTAGGTTTCCAGCATGGCAATGGTGCTTTGCAGGTACTCATCTTTGGCATCGAGCTCTTGCGAAAGTGCGCTGATGCGTGCTGCCGCTTCAGCTTGCGGCATTTCCGGGTGCGCGCAGTCCGGCGACGACTCTGCAGAACATGAGGGTGCGTCTTCGAAGGTCACCAAAAACAAGGGCATGTCCGGGACCTGGTTCTGATCGTCCCGAACGGGATGGACACCGAGTTTGACAAGCAGTAGTTCACGGTTGATGGTGACCTTGAGGTTGGTGGCCTGAGAAACCTTGCGGGTCGTCACGGCATGGCGCAGCATGGTGCTCAGGGCGGGGCGCAAACCGTCGCGCGCCATCTTCAAAATGTTGCTGACACTCGCTTCACCGGGGCTGGTCTCCAGGTAATTGCCGGTTTGGCCATGCACGTAGAGGATGTCGCCCCTGGCGTTGATCAAGACGCTGGCCGGGATGATTTGGCGCAGCAAGGCACGCTCCATCAGCTCACGCAGCGGGGGCCTCATTTCGGGCTTGTTGCCCTGGGCAACGCGCCCGGACAGGGATGCAGCCAGTGGCGTCAATGGTGTCAGCGGTGCCAGCACGCGGCTGAGCAAAAATTTTTGCTGCCCCTGCAAATCGGTCTTGTGCTGGTAAAGCTTGGCACTGCCTTCGAACGGGCTGAACAGCATGTCAAACTCGCCAACGCCTTCTGAATTGCCCAAAAACAGCCAGCCCCCGGGTTTGAGTGCGTAATGAAACAGCGGGATGATCTTTTTTTGCAGCTCAGGGCCCATGTAGATCAGCAGATTACGGCAAGTGATCAAGTCAAGTCTGGAAAATGGCGGGTCTTTGATCAGGTCTTGCTTGGAAAATACCAGCAGGTCACGGATGTTTTTGCGGATGCGGTAGGCGCTGCCGTCCGCTTCCAGCGCAAAAAACCGAGCCAATCGCTCCGACGAGACATCAGCTGCGATGCTGACCGGATAGAGTCCGGCGCGCGCCGCTGCAATGGCCCGGCTATCGACATCGCTGGCGAACAGCTCCAGCTTGCAGTTCAGCCCCAGCGCCTCCATCCGCTCCACCAGCAAGATGGCCAGGGAATAGGCCTCTTCCCCGGTTGAGCAGCCTGTGGTCCAGGTTCTGATGGGGGTATCCGACGTTCGGTTTTCAAACAGCTGCGGGATTACCTGCTGCTCCAGCACCCGAAACGCCTCGGGGTCGCGAAAAAAACTGGTCACACCAATAAGCAGGTCACGAAACAGCGCCTCCCCTTCTGGGCTGGTGTGCTGCAGGTAGTTGACGTAGGCGTCGATGGAGTCGATTTGGTGTACCGCCATGCGCCGTGCAATGCGACGGTAGATGGTGCTGGGCTTGTACTTCGAAAAATCATGCCCGGTCTGGGCGCGCAGCAGCACAAAGATGCTTTCCAGTGCATCCTCGGTCCTGGCTGTGGCAGGAATGCGTGAGTGCGCCAGCTTGCCAAAGGCGTGGTTGGCGTAGGCGATTAACTGCGCTGGCATTTGCGCCGGGGGCAGTTGGTAATCCACGAGGGCGGTGGCCAGGGCGCTGAGCGGCATGCCGTCATGTTCGCAGGAGGCGGGGGTTTGTGCCATCACCATGCCGCCCGCACCTTTGATGGCGCGCACACCCAGCGTGCCATCGCTGCCGGTGCCCGAGAGCACGATGCCCATGGCCTGCTCGCGCTGATCGGCCGCCAGCGATGCCAGAAAAAAGTCAATCGGCAGCCGATGGCCACGCGGGGCTACCGGCTCCAGCAGGTGCAGCACGCCTTGCTGCAAGACCATGTCGTAATGGGGTGGAATGATGTAGACGCAGTTTGGCAAGACCCGCATGCCGTCTTCCACCTCATACACCGGCATGCGGGTACAGCGGCGAATCAGGTCCGCCAGAATGCTTTTGTGGTCGGGTGCCAGGTGCTGCACCAGCACAAAGGCCATGCCGGGGTCCACATCGGCAGGCATGCCGGAGAAAAAAGCTTCAAAAGCCGCCAGACCACCGGCAGAGGCACCAATACCCACGATGGGGAAGCTTGGCGGGGCGGCGCGGGTAGTCTGGTTCATGGTTGGGAGTGACTCATTGGCGGTAGCGGCTCAAAAAAGAGGCATTCGGGGACGCAGATGGAGAAAAAACGCTATAAATTCAGTAGCTTCTCATGCCCGTTCCACCTGCGCAAGACGGTGTTTTTACCTTACGGATTCTGCAGCGAACGAACCTGTTCCCCGGCATTATGCACATCACGCTGGTATTCCACCAGATAGCGTTCACGCTCCTCGCTGCTCCACTCGGCTGGCGAAAACTGGTCGATGCCGTAGCGGCCCGTGGTGTGCACCGTGCCAGGGCGGCGCGCCAGCATGGAACGGTCAGGGAAGGCGTCGGGGCGCAGCAAAAAGCCCTCCACATCCACCAGCTTGAGCGGAAACGCGGGATTCACGTCGCGCACCAAGGCACCAAAAAGCTGAAGTTTGAATTCGCGCTGGCCAGCGGACACCTCGTCATTGAATTGCAGCAGCGCAAAGGGCTTGTCGTTGGCGTCATACACCCGGCCACTGACCACGTAGCGCCCCGCCGTCTGCACCTGCGCTTTGAGGTAGAAGTTCAGGGAGCCAGCCTCAATGGATTCACGCACGCCCAGCCAAGTTGCGGGCACAGTGGGCGAATACACCACATCAAAATGGGCCACACCCTGCTCCCCGTTGGCCGAGACTTGCGCCAGCAAGCGGATGGTTCCCGCATGGTTGGCAAAGCCCTGTGCCTGGGGTGACAGTCGGGCCGTGTATTTGCCATCGCCCGCCAAGGCATCAGGGCCGGTGCCATCGTCACTGAAGGGCACATTGGCCGCAATGACGGTGATGGGGGTGGCCGTGTCAGGAATGGTTTGGGCCGAAGACTGGGTTACCGTCAAAGGCACGGCCTTGTTGTTGTCGTCAAATGCTTCAATGGACAACTTGACCGTTTCCGCCCCGGCCAAAAAAACCCGTTCTTGGGTGGTTCGCAAACGCAAACCCTTGACGGCTTTACCCGACGCATCGCGCAGGGTTTTGATCTCGGACACCGGGTCAAAAGGCCGCACCTGATCGGGGTGCTCTCCAATGGGCCTTGATTCATGCGGGTAGCGGGTGGCGTCGCGATAACTGTTGTACAAATGCTCGGCTGTTTCCAGGCGCTGCTGCCACTGCGCCAGTTGCTGCTGGCGGCTGTTCAAGCCGCCAGCGCTGTAGGGGCCACTGACACCGCTGGCCGCTGTCTCGGGTTCGGCATCAGCCACAGACCTGGTGTTTGGCAAGGTACTGCTTGCAGAAGGAGGTGATCGCGACGGGTCGGCACCGTCAGCACGAAGTTGCCAGACCAACACCCCCACGCCAGCCGCCAATGCCAGCCACGCCAGCCACCAGTGCCTTTTTTGCACGACCTATGCACCGCAAGCGGATGGAGTCGTGCGCCAGATCACAGTGCGTTGGCCGCCATGTGCTCGCGTACCTTGGACACCACGCCACCCCAGTTGCCCTTGGTGTAGTGGTTCAAAGACTCATTGTTGTCACGAAACACAACCGAGTGGTAGCTCCACTTGACCTTGCCACCTCGCAGGCCGGCCGTGCCCATGGTCAGCTCACCGCAGAAGGGGTTACCAGGGTTGCAATAGCCGGCACCGCCGCTGCCAGAGACACCACCTGCTGAGTGGTAAGCCACGGCCTCGTCGTCCTGACCGGGCAGGATGCCGGAGTACAGCGTACCCTTGGCACCGGCATACATGTTGAACCACTTGGCACGGGTCTGGTTATGGTCGTACATGGCCCTTGCAGTAGTGGTTTTAAGGTCGGACACCAACGGCTCTGAGACGGCCCAAGAACCCACGTCTGACAGCTCGCTGCCCCCGCCAGCGCCAGCGGCAATGTCCACCCACTTGATGTTCCAGCCAGTTTGTGTGCCGCCCGAATTTCCGCAGGTGCCAGAGGCACCGGGGGTCGCGTTCTTTTTGCTGCGGGTGGAACCACCGTACATGGACAGCGCGTAGCCCACCTGCAAATTACCGGCGCTGTGCGCTGCGACATAGCACCAGTTGTTACCCGTGCAGAAACAGTCGAGCGCGTCGCGAATGCGGTAGTTTTGGGTGGATATTTTGTTGTAGCCATCCCAGTTGACCGACTTCTTGTTGACCCCCGCAGCTGTGCCGGAAGGGCCCCAATAGATAAAGTCGGTATAGCTGCCCTTGACTGCCGAATTGTTACTGCGGCCATTGACCCATAGCGAATAATTGGTGGCGGACGCACCGCCAGCAGCACACAACAGTGCGGTAACCAAGCCTGCCGCAGCAGCGCGAACAGGACGAAAACCCCAGCGATTTTTAGCAACTTGGCTCATTTTTGTCTCCAGTTTAATTAATAGAACAATCCCGCGAAGGAGTCAGATTGTGGGCCTGCGAGCCCCGATCCGCAAGATCGGGTTTACCCATTCCAGGCCAGAAAATTCGGATTAACCACTACAAAGTCACATGGGATAATCTTTTTTTATTTTTTCAAACTGGGGTGGCAATGAAAAAGACAGTGGCAGGTTTGACGCTTCTGGGCGTGTGTTTCTTGGCACAAGCGCAGCCCTCAAAATGGCGATTTTTCGCTGGTGTGGGTTTGTCCAACGGGGGCGAAACCATCATGTCCGGCACCATCACTACCATCGGTACCACCCAAACGCTTCCATTTGAAATTCAAGCTGGCACCGGAACGCAGTACCGGCTGGGGGCAGATTACCGGTTTGCCGATCGATTGACATTGCAAGGATCGATTGGACGCGCTGTCAGCGACCCCATGGGCATGAACGGCAGCCTGACGTTTACCGTCACCCCCGTTGAACTGCTGGGGTTTGTGAACATCACCGAATCCCTGCGCATCGGTGCCGGATTGCGAAAATCCTATGCCGACATGAGCGGCACCGGTGTGTCCGCCAATTGGTCAGGCATCGGGAGTTATTCCAGCTCAGGAGGTTCCGTGGTAGAGGCACAGTACCTTTTCGCAACGTCCGAAGCCATGCCTGGTGCCCAAAAATCCCAGTTTGGCATCAGCGGCCGATGGGTCAATGAATCATTCACCCACAACGCCACGACTTTCAAGGGCAACACGTACGAAATTGGTTTGGCGCTGTACTACTGAGCATGCGCTTGAATTGACTGTGGACACGGGTGGTATGGTCAAGCCATGAAAACACAAATTGATCACTTGATCGTCTTCGCGCAGACGCTGGAAATTGGCGTGCAATGGTGCGAAGCCACTTTGGGCGTCACCCCTGGTCCCGGCGGGGAACATCCTCAGTACGGCACCCACAATCGCCTCCTCAAAATCGCAACGCCGGCCAACCCTCTGGCTTATCTGGAAATCATTGCCGTCAATCCGAATGCCAAAAGGCCCGCCATTGCGACGATCTAGCAGCCGCACGCACCGCGTTGAAGGCCCACGGAATTTGACCCTCGGGCCGCCCTTGGGGCCATAAAACAGTCGTTTGTGCTTGTTTGCGCTTTTATGCTCTGCGCGGGCGTTGTATAAAGTAAACTTTTTGGCACTTATTGCTGGACGTGGCGCGCATTTCAGGGCATCTTTGGAGCTATCGGCATCAAACGATCCCCTCGCCTGCCCCTTCTGAACGGGTTTAGATTTACACCGGGGCAGCAATCGACGATGATCGAATGAATTTTTTTCCTGACGTAGTATTTTTTGAACCATGGCCACAGGCGACACCCCTCAACCTCCAACCGCATCTCTTGCCCTGCCGGGCTTGGGCCGCGCCTTAGTACTCGCAGGCAAGTTAGGGCAAAAGTCCGCTGAAGAAATTTATCGCAAGGCGGAAAACAATCGCACAAGCTTTATCGCAGAACTTACCGGCTCTGGTGCAGTGTCTGCGTTTGATTTGGCGCACACCATGTCAACGGCGTTTGCGGCACCCATGGTCGATCTGGACGCCATTGACATCCACCGCCTTCCCGTTGACCTTCTGGATGCCAAAATTTGCCAAGACTACCGGGTCATAGTGCTGTGCAAACGAACCAACCGGTTGGTCGTGGCCACCGCGGATCCATCGGACCAGCAGGCCGCCGAGAAGATCAAATTCTCTTCCCAGATGGGCGTTGATTGGGTCATTGCCGAGTACGACAAATTACTCAAGATGGTGACGGCAACGAACACCAGCACCGCCGAATCCATAGACAACATCGTCGGCAGTGAGTTTGAGTTCGACGATGCTGCTGCCGAGGCGATGATTGAAACGATTGACACCAGCGCTGCCGAAATTGAAGACGCGCCGGTCGTCAAATTTTTGCAAAAAATGCTGCTCGACGCTTTCAGCATGCGAGCCTCTGATTTGCACTTCGAACCCTACGAACACAATTACCGGGTTCGCTTCCGGATTGACGGCGAACTCCGCGAAATCGCCTCCCCGCCCATCGCAATCAAAGAAAAACTCGCATCACGCATCAAGGTGATATCGAGAATGGACATCTCGGAGAAGCGGGTGCCGCAAGACGGCAAAATGAAGCTCAAAATCGGGCCAGAACGGGTCATTGATTTCCGGGTCAGCACCTTGCCCACCATGTTTGGTGAAAAAATTGTGATCCGTATTCTTGACCCGAGCAGCGCCAAACTGGGCATTGATGCCTTGGGCTATGAACCAGAAGAAAAAGCAAGGCTGATGGATGCCATCGGCAGGCCCTACGGCATGATTTTGGTGACCGGACCCACCGGCTCTGGCAAGACCGTTTCCTTGTACACCTGCCTGAACCTGCTGAACAAGCCCGGCGTCAACATCGCCACGGCAGAAGACCCTTGCGAAATTAACCTGCCGGGTATCAACCAGGTCAGCGTCAATGAAAAAGCCGGACTTACTTTTTCGGTTGCCCTGAAATCGTTTCTTAGGCAAGACCCCGACATCATCATGGTGGGTGAGATTCGCGACCTGGAAACGGCCGACATTTCCATCAAAGCCGCGCAAACAGGCCACTTGGTACTCTCCACCCTGCACACCAATGACGCCCCAACCACCTTGACCCGCATGCGAAACATGGGCATTGCGCCCTTTAACATAGCATCCAGCGTCATTTTGATCACGGCGCAGCGCCTAGCCCGCCGTCTTTGCCCCAATTGCAAAGTTCCCATCAACATCCCGCCCGAAGCGCTGATGGATGCAGGTTACAGCGCAGAAGAGCTCGAACAACCCTTAGTCACCTACCGACCCGTTGGCTGCTCCGCGTGCAACAAAGGGTACAAAGGGCGCGTCGGCATCTACCAGGTCATGCCCATCACGGAAGAAATACAGCGCATCATCCTGCGCGATGGCAGCGCCCTCGAAATTGCCGAGCAGGCCAAACGCGAGGGTGTGCGATCGCTGCGTGAAGCAGGGCTGTACAAAGCAAAACTGGGCTTGACTTCTCTGGAAGAAGTACTGGCTGTGACAAACGTATAACCAATTATCCAGGGGACCCCATGGCAACAGCAAAGTCAGCACCCGCAAAGTCAACGGCCTCCAATGAGACCGTTTATGAATGGGAGGGCAAGGACCGCAATGGCAAGCAAGTTCGCGGTGAACAACGCGCGGCTGGAGAAAACCAGGTGCAGGCCGCCTTGCGCCGCCAAGGCGTTACGCCGACCAAGATCAAAAAACGCCGCATGCGTTCGGGTCAATCCATCAAGCCGAAAGATCTTGCAATTTTTACGCGCCAGCTTGCCACCATGATGAAAGCGGGCGTTCCCTTGCTGCAGGCGTTTGATATTGTGGGGCGCGGCAACCCAAATCCCAGCGTGACCAAACTGCTCAACGACATTCGCACCGATGTTGAAACCGGGACCTCACTGAGCGTCGCGTTTCGCAAATTTCCGCTTTATTTCGACAACCTGTACTGCAACCTGATCGAAGCCGGTGAGTCTGCCGGTATTTTGGACCAGCTGCTGGACCGGTTAGCGGTGTACATGGAAAAAACCGAAGCCATCAAGTCGAAGATCAAATCAGCCTTGATGTACCCGATCTCGGTGTTGATTGTGGCCTTTATCGTTACCGCAGTGATCTTGATTTTTGTGGTGCCTGCTTTCAAGGAGGTGTTCAGCAATTTCGGGGCCGACCTTCCTGCACCAACCCTGTTTGTGATTGGTATGAGTGAAGTTTTTGTTAAATACTGGTGGCTGATCTTTGGCGGACTTGGTGGCGGTTTTTACTTTTTCATGCAAGCCTGGAAACGCAATGAAAAGGTGCAGCAGATGATGGACCGCATCATGCTCAAAATGCCCATCTTTGGCACATTGGTTGAAAAATCCTGCATAGCCCGCTGGACCCGAACCCTGTCCACCATGTTCGCCGCTGGCGTGCCGCTGGTAGAAGCTCTTGATTCAGTAGGTGGTGCAGCCGGCAATTCCGTGTTCGAATTGGCCACCAAAAAAATCCAGCAGGAGGTGTCCACCGGCACCGCCTTGACTGCAGCCATGACCAATGTCAACCTGTTCCCCTCCATGGTCTTGCAAATGTGCGCCATTGGTGAAGAATCCGGCTCAGTGGACCACATGCTGGGCAAGGCTGCAGACTTTTATGAATCCGAAGTGGACGACATGGTGGCCGGCATCTCTAGTTTGATGGAGCCCATCATCATTGTGGTTCTGGGCACTGTGATTGGCGGCATCGTGGTGGCCATGTACCTGCCCATTTTCAAACTCGGTCAAGTTGTCTGATGACAGAATTGCCATGGCTTGATGCAAGCTTTGTAGGAGTTCTCGGCTTACTGATCGGCAGTTTTCTCAATGTCGTGATTTACCGCTTGCCTCTGATGATGGAGGCACAGTGGAAGGCCGAGTATGCCGAAATGTCTGGCAAAGAGGCCCCCGAAATGGTGGCATTTAACCTGGTGGTGCCTCGTTCGCGTTGTCAGAAATGCCACCACGCCATTCGGTGGTATGAAAACATTCCAATGCTGAGCTACCTGTTTTTGCAGGGCAAATGCTCGGACTGCAAAACCCCCATCAGCCTTCGCTACCCCTTGGTGGAGCTGAGCACCGGTGCGCTGTTTTTCTATTGCGGCTGGCGCTGGGGCATAACACCCACTGCCGCGCTCTTTTGCGGATTTTCTGCCGCCATCTTGGCACTGGCCATGATTGACTGGGACACCACACTGCTGCCCGATGACATTACCTTGCCCCTGCTTTGGGCGGGCCTGATCGGGGCGACCCTGCAATGGACACCTGTCACCCTGCCCTCGGCCATTTGGGGTGCTGTGGCGGGCTACGTCTCCCTGTGGCTGGTGTACTGGGGTTTCAAACTGATCACCGGCAAGGAGGGCATGGGCTTTGGCGACTTCAAACTGTTTGCTGCACTCGGTGCCTGGTTTGGCTGGCAAGCCTTGGTACCGATCATTCTGATGGCCTCGGTGATGGGTGCCGTGATTGGAATTGCCATGAAGTTTTCCAGTGGATTGCGCGAAGGCGGCTTCATTCCTTTCGGTCCATTTCTGGCGGGCGCGGGCCTCACCGCGATGATTTTTGGTCCCGGCGCAATGCTTCGCTTCGTCGGGTTCTAAAGAGTGAGTTCGATGATCCGACTGGGTCTGACCGGTGGCATTGGCAGCGGCAAAAGCACTGTGGCGCAATTTTTGCAAAAACGCGGGGCCGTCGTGGTGGACGCCGATGCGATTTCCCGCGAATTAAGTGCAGCAGGCGGCCGGGCCATCCCTTTCATTGCAAGCGCATTTGGTCAGGCGTTCATTACTGCTGCAGGGGCCTTGGACCGGGACAAGATGCGTGCCCTTGCCTACAGCGATGCCAAAGCACGCAAACGACTTGAGTCCATTATTCACCCCATGGTGGGACAGGAAACTCAGCGGCAAACCGATGCAGCCATCGAATCAGGCTGCCCTTGCGTGGTGTTTGACGTGCCCTTGCTGGTTGAATCTCCCATCTGGCGTCAGAAAGTAGACCACGTGCTGGTGGTGGACTGCACACCCGAAGTTCAAATCAGCCGGGTCATGGCACGCAACCTCTTGTCACGCGAAGAAATTCAAAAAATTATCGCCTCCCAAGCGAGCCGTAAAACCCGTCTTGGTGCGGCCGACACGGTCATTTTCAATGCGAATTTGTCTCTGGACGAACTCGGCGGAGAGGTTCACCAAATTTCCCGTCGCTTCGGGCTATCATTAGAGTAGCACTGGCCCAACCGGAATAAATCAGCGTGATCCTTTACGAATATCCTTTTAACGAGCGCATCCGCACTTATTTGCGACTGGAACACCTGTTTCTTCGTCTGATTGAACTGGTTTCGCGTGACTTGGCCATCGACCATCACTTTGCACTCACCACCATCTTTGAAATCATGGATGTGGGCGCACGCGCGGACCTCAAATCGGACGTACTCAAAGACTTGGACAAGCAAAAACACATTTTGGAGGCCTATCGGGGCAACCCGGCCATCGCCCAAGGGGTTTTGGATGATGTGATCAGCCAGCTGGATCTATGTTTTGTGGCGTTGAACAATATACCCGGCAAAGTGGGGCAGTCGCTGACCGAAAATGATTGGCTCATGAGCATCCGCAGCCGTGTTGGCATACCCGGTGGAACCTGTGAATTCGATCTTCCGGCCTACTACGCTTGGCAACAAAAAACGGGCTTGCAGCGCAGGCATGACCTCGAACGCTGGATCTCCAAACTGATGCCGTTGGCAGATTCCATTCATCTCTTGCTCAAGATGCTCCGGGACTCCGGCTCTCCGCAAAAAGTCATGGCCATCGGCGGACAGTATCAGCAAAATCTTCCACAAGGCAGAACTTTTCAGTTGCTGCGCTTGGCACTGAACTCATCCCTGGACATGATTCCAGAGATCAGCGGCAATCGGCTGATGGTGTCGATCCGGCTCATGCGCCATGAGCTCGATGACCGACTCCATGTCTGCACGCAAGACGCCTCGTTTGAATTAAGCCTTTGCTCATGAATCCGGACACAGCAGCCCCGCAAATCAGCGAAAAACAGGTCATCTGCCCCACCTGCAGTGGCAACAGCGTTTATGCGCCCTCCAACCCTTTCCGCCCATTTTGCAGCGAACGCTGCAAAAATATTGATCTTGGTGCCTGGGCCAGTGAAAACTTCCGCATGCCTGCAGCGGGGCTTCCCGAAGATCCAACGACAGACCTGCAGTAACCGATAAAATTTATAAGAATAGTGGCTATAGCGCCCTATTTACTTGCGCAAGCAGCTACTAAATATGTAGCACCAAAAAACCCCTGCTCGTCGGCAAACCACTGCAACACCGGCACCGTGCCCGGCAACACAGGCTGAACCTGCACCGGAAGATGCTGCCAGGAAAAGGCTTGCCCCTCGCGCATCTCCAATTCACCGGTCCAATCAAACACTTGGCAAAAGTTGAGCCGTACCAATGCGTGGGGATAGTCGACCATTTCAACTTTCCAGGGCTTGGCGTGCCCTATCACAATCCCAAGCTCCTCCTGCAATTCACGTTGCAAGGCCTGCTCGACCGTTTCGCCCGGCTCCAGCTTGCCGCCGGGAAACTCCCAGTAGCCAGCATAAACCTTGCCGGCGGGTCTGGAGGTCAGCAAAAAGTCGCCTCCGGGCCTTATCAGAACACCGACGGCGACATCGACCACGGCCCGATCCCTGCCGCCGTCACGGGGCAAAGCAGCATCGGCCACCAGCATGGAAGAACTCATGACTCAAGCGCATGTTTGCCGGCATAGTCACGGGCAAACTGGTAAGCCACCCGACCACTGCGGGAGCCACGCTCAAGCGCCCACAACAGCGCTTGCGGCCTTGCATCGTGAATCGTCTCCGGTTTGACCCCCAGCGAAGCCAGCCACTGCGCAACAATCGTCAGGTACTCATCCTGGCTGAACGGATAAAAACTGACCCACAGGCCAAAACGATCAGAGAGCGAAATTTTCTCCTCCACTGCCTCACCCGGATGGACCTCGCCATCGGCCGTATGCGTATAACTCAGGTTTTCCTTCATGTACTCGGGTAACAGATGGCGCCGGTTGCTGGTGGCGTAAATCAGGACATTGGGCGTGGTAGCCGCCACCGAACCATCCAAAATCGACTTGAGCGCCTTGTAGCCGGGTTCACCGTCCTCAAAACTCAGGTCATCACAAAACACAATGAATTTTTCAGGGCGATCAGACACCACATCCACGATGTCTGGCAGATCGACTAAATCCTCTTTATCAACCTCAATCAGGCGCAAGCCGCGCCCCGAAAATTCAGTCAAACAGGCTTTGATCAAGGAAGACTTTCCGGTCCCCCGGGCACCTGTCAGCAACACATTGTTAGCAGGCTTGTTGCCCACAAACTGGGCAGTATTGAGCTGAATTTTTTCTTTTTGAGTTTCAATTTCTTTCAAATCAGCCAAGCGCATGCTGCCCACATGACGCACGGGCTCCAGCCTGCCCTGTCCTCGGCCTCGCTTGCGATACCGAAAGGCCACGCCAGCAGTCCAATCCGGGGGCGACAGTGACTGCGGCAATGCTGATTCAATGCGGGTGATGAGTTGCTCCGTGCGAAGCAATAAATGCTCGAACTTCTCGTTCATGAACGGTAATCGGCGTTGATCGTGACGTATTCGTGGCTAAGGTCACAGGTCCAGACCGTGTCTGCCGCATCGCCGCGCCCCAGCACCACCCGCACCGTGATCTCGCTTTGTTTCATGACCCGCTGACCCTCTTCTTCACGGTACAAAGGATTGCGCCCGCCTTGCACGGCCACATGAACATCATCCAGGTACAGATCAATACCGGTCTGATCCAGATCGCTGATACCGGCATAGCCGACGGCAGCCAAAATGCGGCCCAAATTAGGATCACTGGCAAAAAATGCTGTTTTCACCAGCGGCGAATGGGCAATGGCATAGGCCACCTGGCGACATTCCAGCTGGTTTTTACCCCCTTCAACCTTGATTGATATAAATTTAGTAGCCCCCTCCCCATCCCGCACAATGGCTTGTGCCAGTTTTCGTGCAACCTCCAGCATGGCCGTCTTCAAGGCTTTTCCGTCGGCGCTGTCCAGCGAATCGATCACGGCATGGGATGCCTTGTTGGTGGCAATCACCACAAAAGAGTCGTTGGTGGAGGTGTCGCCATCCACCGTCACCCGGTTGAATGAACCTTCAGCCAGCTCGTTGGCCAGCTGGTGCATCAGCGCCTGGCTGACACAGGCATCGGTGGCCATAAAACCAAGCATGGTGGCCATATTCGGCCGGATCATGCCCGCCCCTTTGCTGATGCCGGTGATACTCACCCGTGCGCCACCAATCATCACCTGCGTGCCAAAAGCCTTGGCCACGGTGTCGGTGGTCATGATGCCTTCTGCAGCGCGCAGCCAGTTGTTCTCACGCACATCCGCCAGGGCACCCGCCAAGCCAGCCTCGATGCGGTCAACAGGCAAAGACTCCATGATGACACCGGTGGAAAAAGGCAAAATTTCCTGCGGGGAGATGTCCAGACGATGCGCCAGTGCAACACAGGATTTCAGGGCACGGGCTCGCCCATCTTCACCGGTCCCCGCATTGGCATTGCCGGTATTGATCAGCATGGCCCTGACCGGTGTACCACTGGCCAGATGTTCACGACACAGCTGAACCGGCGCCGCACAAAAACGATTTTGCGTGAAGACACCCGACACTGAAGCGCCTTTGTCAATCAGCACGACGGTCAAGTCTTTGCGATTGGCCTTGCGAATCCCCGCTTCAGTCACGCCGATGCGCACACCCGCAATTGGAAACAGCTCTGCAGGGTTGGGAGCAGACAGGTTGACAGACATATTTTTCCTTTCAACGAATACCGGGGTTTAACAAAATAACTTTCCCAAAAAACAAAAGGGCCACGAAGGCCCAATTGTTCATGAACGATTCACCTCAAACCAGCTTTCCGTGGCATTGCTTGTATTTTTTTCCACTGCCGCAAGGGCAAGGATCATTGCGGCCAATGTGGGCGGCAGGAATGGCTGTTGCAGGCTCTTTTTTGCTAACGGTTTCTTCATCCACCGTAATTTGCACTTCCCCGCTTTCGGTTGGCGCGGTGTAGGTCAGGTTGGAAATACTCTCGCCACGGTTTTCCAGCTCTTGCGCCGCCTGGTCCAGCTGTTCATTCGATTGAATTTTGACCGTAATGAGAATCTTGGTGACCTCGTTTTTGACCGAATCAAGCAACTGACCGAACAACTCGAAGGCTTCGCGCTTGTACTCCTGCTTGGGTTGTTTTTGCGCATAGCCGCGCAAATGTATGCCCTGGCGCAAGTAATCCAGCGCGCTCAGATGATCTCGCCAATGCGTGTCAATGCTTTGCAACAACACCATGCGCTCGAAGCGAGTAAAGTTTTCGCCGCCTGCCAACTCCACCTTGGCTGCAAACACCTTGTTGGCCTGTGCGCGCACCCGCGCCTGAATGTCTTCATCGGTAATGGCACTGGCAGCACTCACTTCGGCTTGCAAGGGCACATCCACACCCCACTCATCCGACAACACTTTTTCCAGCGTCTTGATGTCCCACTGCTCTTCAACCGATTCGTGAGGCACATACTGGCTCACCAAGTCACTGAAACAGCCTTCACGCAGGGACGTGATCTGCGCCGACAGATCGGGCGCATCCAGTATTTCGTTGCGCTGCTGGTAGATCACCCGTCGCTGGTCATTGGAGACATCGTCATACTCCAGCAGTTGCTTGCGTATGTCGAAATTGCGGGCTTCAACCTTGCGCTGCGCACCCTCGATGCTGCGCGTGACAATGCCCGCCTCAATGGCTTCACCATCGGGCATTTTGAGCCGGTCCATGATGGCTTTGACCCGGTCACCGGCAAAAATGCGCATGAGCGAATCATCAAGACTGAGGTAAAAACGCGAAGAACCAGGGTCGCCCTGGCGGCCTGAACGGCCACGCAACTGGTTGTCGATGCGCCGCGACTCGTGTCGTTCAGTGGCGATGATGCGCAAACCACCCAGCGCCTTGACCTGCTCGTGGTCTTTGGTCCACTGCGCACGAATCAGGTCAATTTTTTGCTTTTTCTGTGCAGCGTCCAGTGACTCGTCTGCCTCCACCGCTTCAACAGCCGGGCCAATATTGCCGCCCAGCACAATGTCGGTTCCACGGCCCGCCATGTTGGTGGCAATCGTAATCATCTTGGCACGACCGGCCTGGGCCACGATGTCGGCTTCACGAGCATGCTGCTTGGCGTTGAGCACCTGGTGTGGCAATTTTTCTTTTTCAAGCAGCTTCGAAATGATTTCGGAGTTGTCAATCGAAGTCGTGCCCACGAGAACTGGTTGCCCACGTTCGTAGCATTCACGAATATCCTTGATGGCTGCCTCGTATTTTTCGCGCGTTGTCTTGTACACGCGATCGAGCTGGTCTTCACGCTTGCTGGGCCGATTGGGCGGCATCACAACCGTTTCCAGCCCATAAATTTCCTGGAATTCATAGGCTTCGGTATCCGCCGTGCCGGTCATCCCGGCCAACTTTCCGTAAAGTCGGAAATAGTTCTGGAACGTAATCGACGCCATGGTCTGGTTTTCCGGCTGGATGTCCACACCCTCTTTGGCCTCCACCGCCTGGTGCAAGCCATCGCTCCAGCGGCGGCCCGTCATCAAGCGACCGGTAAATTCATCAACGATCACGATCTCGCCGTTTTGCACAACATATTGCTGGTCACGGTGGTACAGGTGATTGGCACGCAAGGCGGCATACAGGTGATGCATGAGCGTAATATTGGCCGGGTCGTAAAGCGTTGCGCCTTCTGGAATCAACCCCAAGCCAAACAGAATGCGCTCGGCACTTTCATGACCGTCTTCGGTCAAAACGACCTGATGGCTTTTTTCGTCGAGCGTAAAGTCGCCCGGCTTGGTGACACCCTCGCCGGTGCGCGGGTCCGCCTCACCTTCTTGACGAGTCAGCTGGGGAACAATCTTGTTGATGGCAATGTACAGATTGGTTTGATTCTCTGCCTGACCGCTGATGATGAGTGGCGTGCGTGCCTCATCAATCAAAATGGAATCCACCTCATCAACAATGGCGTAATTCAAACCGCGCTGAACACGGTCTGCTGCCTCATAAACCATGTTGTCGCGCAGGTAATCAAAACCATACTCGTTGTTGGTTCCGTAGGTAATGTCCGCCCGGTAAGCAGCCTGCTTCTCCTCACGCTGCATGTTGGGCAAATTAATCCCGACACTCAAACCCAAAAAGTTATAGAGCTTTCCCATCCACTGCGCGTCACGGTTGGCCAGGTAATCATTCACCGTGACCACGTGGACACCCTTGCCGGACAACGCATTGAGGTACACCGCCAACGTGGCCGTCAGCGTCTTGCCCTCGCCCGTGCCCATTTCAGAAATTTTTCCGTAGTGCAGTGACATTCCTCCCAGCAACTGCACATCGAAATGACGCATTTTCATAACGCGCTTGGAACCCTCACGCACCACGGCAAACGCCTCTGGCAGCAATGAATCAAGCGACTCGCCTGCGGCAATGCGTGCCTTGAACTGCGTCGTTTTTTCACGCAAACCGTCATCCGACAGTTTTTCAAACTCTGGTTCCATCGCATTGATGCGAACAACGCTCGCGCGATATTGTTTGAGCAGGCGGTCATTGCGACTGCCGAAAATTTTGGTGAGAAAGTTGGTGGCCATGAATGCTAGGCGGGCCCGTCAGTCCACTTGGAACAACAAAGCAACGCAATCCTTTTTTCTAATCTGAATGAAGTGAGGTCAGCATCGCGAAACTCAACCGCGTTAACGGAACGGGTCACACCGACACAACTAAACGGCTCATTTTACCTTTGCCCGGTCGTGCGTTCTTCCGCAGAACCCTCAAGTTTTGCATGACGCGTTGCAAATGAACTTTCAAGCCGGGTTGAGGTCCGGGTAGCGAGCTTGCGGCCAGCCTCCAGAAACTTCTGCGGATCCTGCGCGATGCCTTGCACCAACAACTCAAAATGTAAATGGGCACCTGTAGATCGCCCTGTATTGCCAACCTCTGCAATTTTTTGCCCACGCTTGATCAAATCTCCTTTTTTGACCAAGGTTCTGGAAGCATGGGCATAACGTGTGAGCAAGTCATTGCCGTGGTCAATTTCAATCATGTTTCCATACTGCGGATGAAACTCCTGCACCACCACCACACCACCGGCAGCAGCCACAATCGGCGTTCCCTGACTGGCCTGAAAATCCAGCCCTGTGTGCAACGCCGAGCCACCGGTGATTGGGTCAATACGCCACCCAAAAATGGAGCCCAAGTTGCCTTCAGCCACCGGCGGCTGTGTCGGCACCATCAGGGTGCGAATTTTTTGGTCAAACAACCGAGACTCGATCACCGTCATCAAGTCAACACGCTGGTCTGTCAAGCGGTCCAGCGCGCTCAGTGTGGTTTCAAGTTCTTCCATCGACAAGGGACGGCCCGGCACCAGTACACCGCCTTGACCCGGTTTTATTTTTATTTCGTTTGGATTCACACCGGCCAGACCGGAAACCCGCTCCCCCAAAGACTCAAGTTGCGTCATTTTGGCCTGCATCTCGCCCAGTTTGCGCGCCAGCACATCCAGGTTTTCGCGCATAAATCGGTCGCGCTGTTCAAGCTCATCCTTGGCAACCAATCTAACCACCGCCCCGACAACTGGCCAGCCCTCGCGCGCACCCTTGAGGAACACCCAATGGTACAAACCAGCGGCCACCAGCATCAGTGTCAAGGAAGCCAGCAAGCCTGCAAAAACCAATCTTCGTCCACTGAGGTGAATGGCTCTGCTTTTGGCAAGCCATGCATCCGTGATAATCAACTGCATTGAGTCTCCTCGAGCAACTTATTCATGTACCGCCGTCAACATTGCGTCTCGCTGCTGCAGGCCAGTCAAGACTCGCCAACGCTGGCAAGACTGACCGAACTTACCCGTGAATCGACTGCGAGACTCAAGGCCATTGAATCCTTGATCCCCCCAGCGCTTCGCCCTGCCATCCAAGCCGGCCCGATTGAAGGCCCCGTGTGGTGCATGATTCTGAACAACAACGCAGCAGCAGCCAAAATTCGCCAACTTCTCCCCTCGCTTGAAGCCCACTTGCGGGTCAAGGGGTGGGAGGTTAACTCAATTCGATTGAAGGTCCAAATTTAAGCGGGTGGCTGGTCAAGGCGTGGGCCATGTCGCCCACATAAGGTTTGCAGTTCGCCCAGCCTCAATGCCTGAAATGCCGCACCCCTGAGAACACCATCGCCACGCCGCGCTCGTCGGCTGCGTCAATTACTTCTTGGTCGCGCATGGAGCCGCCGGGCTGAATGATGCAGCTGGCGCCCGCGTCCACCACCACGTCGAGCCCGTCGCGGAACGGGAAGAAGGCGTCGCTGGCCACGGCCGTGCCCTGCAGGCTCAAATTGGCGTGCTGGGCCTTGATGCTTGCAATGCGGGCGGAATCCAGACGGCTCATCTGACCGGCACCAACACCCATGGTCATGCCGCCTTTGCAGAACACGATGGCGTTGCTCTTCACGTATTTGGCCACGTTCCAGGCGAACAGCAGGTCTTGCAGCTGCTCTTGCGTGGGCTGGAGCTTGGTGACGACTTTCAGGTCGGCCAGCGTCAGTTCATGGTTGTCCGCCGTTTGCATCAGCAAGCCGGAGCCAATGCGTTTGACATCCATGGCATTGCGGCCATTGTCCCAATCGGTGCTGCCACCAGCGGGCAGGCTGATCTGCAGAATACGCACGTTGACCTTGCTCTTGAAGACTTCGAGCGCCTCGGGCGTGTAGCCGGGGGCCATCAGCACCTCAACGAATTGCTTCGAAATTTGTAGCGCTGCACGCTCGTCCAGTGTGCGGTTGAGGGCAATAATGCCCCCAAAAGCGGAAGTCGGGTCGGTTTGAAAGGCCTTGCTGTAGGCTTCCAGAGCATCCGCGCCCAACGCCACGCCGCAGGGGTTGGCGTGCTTGACGATGACGCAGGCGGCCTCTTTAGATGCATCAAAGCTCTTGACGCATTCCCAAGCGGCGTCGGCGTCGGCGATGTTGTTGTAGCTGAGTTCCTTGCCTTGCAGCTGCTTGGCAGTGACCAGCGAGCCGGGGGCGGGGTACAGGTCGCTGTAAAAAGCGGCCTGCTGGTGCGGGTTTTCGCCGTAGCGCAGGTCTTGCAGCTTGGTGAAGCGGCCATTGGACTGACCGGGAAACAGCGTTCGCGCGGGCGTGTTGTTGCCTTCTTCAAAAGTAATGGACGAAAGATAGTCACTGATGGCACCGTCGTACTGGCTGATGCGGTTGAACGCAGCCACCGACAGGGCGAACTTGGTCTTGGCTGTGAGTTTGCCCTCAAGCTTGAGTTCAGCCAGCACACCGGCGTATTGCGACGCGTCAGTCAAGACGCCCACGTCCTTCCAGTTCTTGGCGGCGCTGCGCACCATGGCGGGGCCGCCGATGTCGATGTTTTCAATCGCATCTTCCAGCGTGCAACCCGCCTTGGCCACCGTGGCTTCGAACGGATACAGATTAACCACCAGCAAATCAATGGTGTCGATGTGATGCTCTTTCAATGCCGCCATGTGCTCAGGCAGGTCGCGCCGGGCCAGCAGGCCGCCGTGGACCTTGGGATGCAGGGTTTTGACGCGGCCGTCGAGCATTTCAGGAAAGCCTGTGAGTTGGGCCACTTCAGTGACGGGCAAACCCTGGTCGGCGAGCAGTTTGGCAGTGCCGCCGGTAGACAGCAGTTTGATGCCCAGCTCGTGCAGGGCTTTGGCAAATTCAACGATGCCGGTTTTGTCGGAGACGGAAATGAGTGCGTTCATGGCTTGAGGGGTTGAGTTCATGGAATCGGTCAGATTGACCGAAGGGGAGACGAAAAAATCGGAGTCTTGTGGGGAGTCAATCGAGCATCTTGTGTTCAAGCAGCTTCTTGCGCAGCGTGTTGCGGTTCAGCCCCAGCCACTGGGCGGCTTTGGACTGGTTGTTGTCGGAATAAAGCATGACAACTTCGAGCAGCGGTTTTTCAACCACGGTGATCAGCATGTCATACATGCCACCTGGCTCAATGCCCTGCAAATCGCGCAGATAGCCTTCCAGGCTGGTCCTTACACACTCTTCTATGTGCTTTTTGCTCATATTTCTGCCTCCATGTACTTTTTGTTTTCCACATCATTCGAAGGAACGGCAACCGGCATGCGGTCCATTCGCTCGTTCAAACTGTCAAAAAAATCAGCGACCGCCCTCGCCTGCTGCGCGCAGTTTTCCATCAGATTCATGCGGGCACGGAAATCAGCCCCGCCCGGCAAGGATTTGACGTACCAGCCAATGTGCTTGCGCGCCGTGCGCACCCCGGAATACTCGCCGTACAGCGCGTAATGGTCTTGCAGGTGGTCGAGCAACAAGTTTTTTACCTCGGCTACCAAGGGCGGCGCCAAATGGCTGCCGGTGGCCAAAAAATGCGCCATCTCGCGAAAAATCCAGGGTCTGCCCTGCGCGGCGCGGCCAATCATGACGGCATCGGCTTTTGTGAGCGCCAGCACTTCACGCGCTTTTTCGGGGGAATCAATATCGCCATTGGCCACCACCGGCACATTCAGCGCCGCCTTGACGGCTGCAATGGTTTCGTATTCGGCCGCCCCGCTGTAGCCCTGCTCACGTGTGCGGCCATGCACCGTGATCATCTGCACACCCGCTTGCTCAAAGGCTTTGGCCAACACCACGGCGTTTTTTTGCGCCTGACACCAGCCGGTGCGCATTTTGAGCGTGACCGGCACATTGCGCGGCACACACACCGCCACCACCGCCTGCACGATGGACAGCGCCAGCGCCTCGTCCTGCATCAGGGCCGAGCCGGCCCACTTGTTGCACACTTTTTTGGCCGGGCAGCCCATGTTGATGTCAATGATCTGCGCCCCGCGGTCGATGTTGTAGCTTGCTGCCTCGCCCATCATCCGGGGGTCGGTGCCCGCAATCTGCACCGCAATCGGCCCCGGCTCGCCTTCGTGGTTGGCACGGCGCGAGGTCTTGAGCGTACCCCACAAATCTGGTCGGCTGGTCACCATTTCGCTCACCGCATAGCCCGCCCCCAGCGTCTTGCAAAGCTGACGGAACGGTCGATCCGTCACCCCCGCCATGGGGGCGACAAACAGCTTATTCGCCAAAGCAAACTGGCCTATTTGCATACGATGGGTTGAAAAAGTGGGGAAGAAGTCGAAGCGGGACGACATTCTAACTGCCCAATATTTCAGCAATTGAAATGGCGCTGTGCTGGCATCGCGCCAATTGACCGGTGCAGGGGATGTGACAGTTGGTCTTTGCCAGGCCCACTTTTGGCTGCACCCACCAGCGGCAAGCCCAACCCTTACACTGCCGCCATGCCCGACTGGATCAACCAATTACTAGCCCTTTTGTCACTGCCCCAGTACAGTCTGTCGACAGTTTTTGTGGTCGCGTTCATTTCGGCAACCCTGCTGCCATTGGGGTCGGAGCCGGTGGTGTTCGGGCTGGTTCAGCTCCAACCCGAGATGTTCTGGCCGGTGGTGCTGATGGCCACGCTGGGCAACACGCTTGGGGGTGCTGTGGACTGGTGGATGGGCTGGGGAGCCCACAAGGTGGTGGACAAATACCGCCACAGCCCCACACACACCCGCGCCTTGGATTGGCTGGAAAAACTGGGGCCCAAAGCCTGCTTGCTGGCCTGGCTACCGGTAGTGGGCGACCCGCTGTGTGCGGTGGCCGGTTGGCTCAAGTTGCCGTTTTGGCCCTGCCTGGTCTATATGGCGATCGGCAAGTTCGCCCGCTACACGCTCATGACCGGAGCGCTGATCGGCCTGTTTGGCCGCTGACGGGGCCGATCAGTGGCTAAATTACTATCAATTTAGTAGCTGCTCGCGCAAGTAATACGTGCGCTACAGCCATTTTTCTTATAAATTTATGGTGAGGGACGACTAGGAGCTGAACAGGAAGTTCATCACGTCGCCATCCTTGACGACGTATTCCTTGCCCTCGGCGCGCATCTTGCCC